>JAEEGF010201399.1_pt1 | contig 67215 bp, 62 predicted proteins | sample 9134171 | NCBI WGS metagenome assembly JAEEGF01 (sample SAMN16246542, study PRJNA631951) | gut metagenome | biome: gut microbiome; feature: rumen; material: AP-attached | host: Bos | place: Iran: Karaj | collected 2018-10 | reverse complement strand
AGCGCATAAAGCGCAGGCGGATAGAAAGCCGTCCCGTCAATAAGCGGAATGCCACCAGATTTCGTTGGCATAAAACCGTCAAACGTCTTACCTTTTATCTCACCGTATTCTTTTACGCAGAAAGCGCAGCACCCTTTCGTGCCACGCGCCATCCCCTTTATGTATAAGTTTATCATATCGCTCAAATTAAAAAGGACATTCTTCTTCAATCGTAGTTGGCAATACGGTCTGTATTCCTGTTATCTCTTGTATTGATTCAGACGGCTCATCATAGAAGCTCAACGTGTCAGGTATGCTTGGCTGTCGGTTGTCCCATCCATATACAACACTTTCAGTAAAGGAGTTTTTCAGCCTGTTACTCTCAGCCTCAAACCAAAGTTTGACAACACTGCCCATCAAGGTTCCCTTTGACCGGAATTTTCCGATTTCAATGATGTTTGTGCATCCGCTCTTTAGAATGTCGTCAAAGGTTATCTTGTCAAGATAATCAGGAGCACTGGTCTTGAAATCGTTGTTCACACGGCTCATTATAAAAACATTGTCTGCCTTGTTGGTTATGTCACCACTGCCACCAACGTTGTCTATACGGATATATCCAAGCGACTTATGCGGATGTGCTACCAGATGTATATGGATGTTCAATTCCTTTGACAAGTCTTCAAGACGTTGCATCAGTATTGCCTGCCTGTCGTATTTGTTTTCCTCAAGCATCCGTATGTCAAGAACCATCAAGTTATCAAGTAACACCTGATCAAGTCCATTCTCATCATGCAGTTTCCGTATCTGGTCTTCTATCTGACTGAAATTGTCCCCATATTTATTGTTAAACAGCCGTAAACTGTCATGAATCCACTGATCTATCTCACCGATGACTGACTCGTCGGTTGTATAGTAGTCCGTGTTACCATATTTGCTGTTGTATGCCTTACCGGCTGCTTGCAGATATAGCCACTGCTTAACCATATCTCCCGTAAGCTCTCCGGTCCATAATGCGTTTTTGTAGCCTCTCTGCGTTGAATTAAGAATAAGCATGTTCAGCAGACTGGACTTACCGCAACCACGTTTTCCCGTCCACACACTAACCATTCCACGCTTGAATCCGATACCCCGCTTGTCAATTTCTGTTATTCCGGATGGAATAAAATCAGACAAAGAGAACGGCTGACGGCGTATGTCTGACATTCTCAACCAGATGTTCCCTTTGTCATCAGTCTGCGTTATTGGTTTCGGAGGCTGATATATGTGCTGGTTGTGTCTGTCGTATCTTTTTGTCTTGTCGTAGTCGTATGCGTTCGGCTCAAACAACAGCCTAACGTCACGCCATGTCTTACCACTGCAAGAATTATGGAAACAAAGAAATCCTATCGCACCGCTGTCACGTTGGAAGATCGCAGCATCCTTATGTGTGTGCTGTTCGTTGAATGGGCAGTGGTCAAGAATGTATTTCGTTCCACCCGCCACACGAACCTCAGTATATCCGATGTTGTGCTTATGGAGAAACGAAATCAAGTCAAATCGCTCAGTAGAGTATCCGTTGTACCTGTTTGGTGTATGCTCGCCATCCGGGAACATCCCTGCAATCTTTCGGAAATATGCAATGTCCGTTGGTTTTATTTCATCTGGATATTTCAGTATCTCAGACATTCGCCAAGGACGCTTGTTTGTGTTACTTCCTTTTCTTGCTGTGGTCCCAGGGAGTTTGCTTATTCTCGCAAGATTATATACTTTCTCATCAATCTCCACCCTTGCGTCCGAAAAGAGCAATGATAGTGTCTGCAAGAATTTCTTGACGATTTCAGTTGTATCGTCACTGGCTATTATCTGACAAGGGACATAGATGTGATAGCCGTTGCCACTCTTACAGATAATAGGCTCATTAAATCCCTGTCCGAGCAAGTAACGGTAAACATCAACTGCTTTGCGGTGCGCAAATTCAAGTTCCTCGTCGCTTGAACTGACACCGGACGGACGTTTCGGGTCTAAGTCAATCAGTATATGTGTGCGTCCCTCAATGTCAGCATCACTTGTCGTTGGCTCACGCCCTACAAGAATGATCCTGTCACGTTGTAAACGTCCACCGCAAGCGTCCTTGATGCAGTTGATGGTAAAATATATCTGTGCATGTCCATCATTTGAGAACGGCTCAATACTGCGGATAATAGATTCAACGTCTGTAAAGTAACCACTATAAGTCTTACGCCCGTCTATAATCCTTATCTCAGTAAGCATGTTGCCGGACTTAAACAAGTCCCACCACTGATATATCTGCTGTTTGTTTATCATGATTGCCAGAGTGAGCCTGATTGTTCAGGCGGTTCGCCATTGTTGTTTTGTGAAGAGTTGTCATCTTTTATAGTCAATGGGTCGTAAATAGCTGAATTACCAACATAAATGATTTCATTGAATACTTTGTCACGAAGATACCTTTCAAAGTCTTTTTGGTAGTTAGCATCACGAGATTGAACATAAGCATTAATATGTGGTAATACTTTTCCTTTCTCTTCATCACTTAACTTATTCCAATATTCCTTTGATTTATTCTTCAATCCTTTTCTCCTGTAAGCAATCCAACATTCATCAAATAAAGCATCATCTTCTTTTCTTTTTATATTTTCTTTTTCTTCTTCTTTATTAATTGCTTTACTATTTGTATTATTGATTTGCCCATTTTGTCCAAATCGATTCACCCATTTTGTCAAATCGATTATACCATTTTGGGTTAATCGGTAAAAAGGTTTCAACTCATATCCATTCTTAAATAAAAGTTCGTATCCCTTTGATGTGAAAGCATACCATTTCGTCTTATCCCATTTGTTTGTATTGAAATTCCCTTTTTTGATGACACCCTCATTTTCAAGTTTACTCAGACATCTGATAATTTTCTTTTCGTTTATGTATTCAAAAAAATCCGCATAGGTCTTTGTGGTGTTGTAAGTCCAAAATAAGTCATCTTTAAAATTGCTATCATCTGATGCATTTTTAGCAATCCAGAAATATAGGTAATGAATTATTATCGCCTCCTCAATACCATATTCCTTTGCGATTGATGTGTTAAAGCAGTGTGTCATTATATTATCCTTTACTTTTCCAAAATAGCCCTATAATCCTTAATATATGAAAAGTCAGCATCTTCAAAATCAAATCCTATATCATTTGCTGCTTCTAAATCTTTTTTGTTCAACGTATGAAGAATTGCTATACGAACAAAATCATAGGCATCATTATGTAGAGGGTAGAAACCATCTTTATGACTTTTAAATACGTCAATAAGCATTGATAAAATTTGATTAAGTGAACAAAAAGAAATATTATTGCTCCGAATTGAATTTTTAAGATCTTGATATAATTTATAACTTTCCTTACTCGCGTCGGTTTCATTTTTATGACATTTTTCGCATAAAGTGATAAGGTCTTCATCAGAATATTCCCAAGGTTTTTTATCTTCAATGTACCTTAAATGATGTACATGAAGATACCTATCATTACACCCACAATAGCAACAAGTATTGTTATCCCTTGACAGGATTTTGTTCCTTTTGCTTATCCATCTTTTGTCTCTAAGCAAATCTTTATATGTTTTCTCTTTATTGTTTTTAATTGTGGTGTGTTCTCGTTCAACAAAACACACATCAGGAGCATGTTTTGTTTCCTTTTCAAAACATAACCTTGTTGGTGTACACACTTTTATTTTTCTTTCCATAATCACAAATATTTTATAAGCGGTTCGGTATGCCGTGTTGTCAACACGGCTCAGTCACACCATTTTCCATCTCCTCTTTCTGCTGTCTGCGCCACTCTTCTATGTCAAAAGAATAGTCTTCGTATTTCTTGATGTTGCGGACTACAAGGTTATTGTAAATCCAGTCCTCATACTTGCCTTCTTCCCACTGCCAGTTATAACCCTCAATGACAAACGTCACCTCAACATCGTCACCGACATTAAGGCATTTAACTTCATCCGCTTTCCTGTTCCATGCCGTGAAATGTATCTCTACATTCCGTATCTCCCTTGTTACAGGGTCAAACGTCTCGTTGTCTATGTCAAAGTCTTTCTTGTAACTGCCAGTTTCATGACCATCTTTTATTATCTTCCGCAACTCATAAATTCTCGTCACCCGCCCCCTCGCTTTGTATTCACTCAACTCCATAGCCCACGACGATTATTTAAAACGGAAGAGTGTCAGCTGGTGTGTTCTCTGGCTGCATAACCGGAGTGGGATTCATATTCACTGGCTGTTGTGACTGTTGAAAAATAGGTGGGGCTTGCTGATATTGTTGAGTTGTATGTTGCTGTTGTTGTTCATTTTGATTGTAAGATGTACCATCTTGTTGTGACATAAAGTCAATTGCATTTACCCATACTGAGCACTCTGTCTTCGTCTGCCCTTCCTTGTTCTGATACGATGATAGTTTGAACTCACCATAAATATATACCTTTTTCCCTTTTTTTAGATAAGAGGCAAGTTTACCACTTTGGTCTATCCTCATGCACCGGAACCATGTCGTTTCGGATTGTGCCGTCCCGTTGCTGCTCGTGTAACGGTGTGTGTCAGCAACCGTAAACACAGCGTATTGTTTGTTACCGATGTTTCTTAACTCGGCATCACGTCCGATATTACCACAAAAATGAATAATAGCCATAATTTCAATAATTTACTTTAATTTGTTAATCTTTTACTTTATATTGTATTTCGTTCGTTTTTATATCATAAATACTCTTCTGAGCATTTGATTTCTTTCCATGCTTGCAACATCTGTTCTTCCGTTGCGTCCGGGAGCAGAATGCCGGCTTCCTCAGCAGCATAGAATTTAAATCGCTTTATTGAAAGTGACATTTCCTCAATAGACAGGCTCGCACTTGAACGGACTTCTTTATGTTCCCCGATAAGCGGGTCTTCCTTTCTGACGAGGTAAATGTCACGGTTGCAGTGTAATTTGTAATAGTTCTGCTTGACCCATTCGGCAGTGTAACCAGTCTGAGAAGCGAAATAAGCGATGATGCAGTGGAGATATGAGTTCTGATCCGTGCTACGCTTAATCATCTGTTTTCGGCTGACAATCTCAAACGGCTCTTTCCGTTCTATTAATTGTCTCAGCCGTTCGTTTGCTTTCTCAATGTCAGACGGGCTGTTAGGGTCGTAAAGCATGATTATTTTATGTTAAGACGTATTGAATTACCCGTTTTCGTAGTTTTTACGTATTGTGAGTATAGTGTCGGGTTGTCTGCTTTGAAAGCCTTTGAATCAAAAGACGAGCGAGTGCCTGATTTAAGTCTTGTCACTGATGCAAAGTTGGTTTCATATTTTTCCGCTCCGTTTTTTGTCATCAATTCCAAAAGCTGTTGTTTCATTGTGTCTATGGCTGTGTTTATGTCTTTCTGCTGTCCTGTGAGAAACACAAGATTTGCGATAATATCAGCGACGTCAGATGGCGTTTCTGATTGTTCATCAATGAATGGAAGACCATTGATGTCCGCATTGATTAGTTCTTCAATCTCTTCCGTGGAATGTCTTTTTTCTTCGTATATCTCTGCATTTTCGTCACGCAACCATATACAAAAAAGTTTTCTTACTTTGATGTGCGGATTGTTCTGCTCAAAGAAATGTGCGCAGATAGATAGTTGCCATGATACGGAATAGTGGTCAACCTTGTATGTGTTCTTGTAGTCAGCAATATCTACAACATTTTCCTCAACATCATAGATTACGTCTATGTTTGTTGCATAATGCTTCAAGTCGCTTACAGTATATTCAGATGCGAGATAACGCAAGTTGTTCTCTTCTTTCAGCCGAATATAATTCACCCCTTCTTGTGTTGTAGGCTCAATGCCGAGACTTTCAATCAGTTCAAGTTGCTCATGTACGGCTGTACCACGTTCAGCCGCTTTCTGCAAAACTGATTCTGGTACGTTGCTGTATTTGTTCGGTGATATTTTATGCAATAAAGTACCAGTGATTCCCTTGTAGAACTCTCCAGTTTCAGAATTAACATAGGTGTGCTCTTCCTGATTGAATATAACCGGGATTTTGTTAAGTGTCGTCATAGTTGTTTCTTTCTTGTTGTCATTGCGTTAAGAAAATCGTTATTCTGCTGTAGCCCTGGATATTTGTTCCATATCTTTAATAAAGTGGCTTTATCTGGTGCTATATTGATTTCGCTCATAGCGTTATCCATTTCAGAGAAAGGCTGTGGTGGTTGTGCGGGAGGTTGCTGTGCGATATATTGCTGTTGCTCATACTTTGTGTCGAACTGTCCCTTGTCATTTGAGAAATAGACATCAGCCGCTACGCCAAGGGCTTTCATTGCGACGGACAGGGCGTCTGTCAATGACATTTTAAAGCCCTCATCATTGACGTATAAATACCCCTTTGAGTTGACTTCAACGAGAGTAGCACCACCTGTTCCTGGTATCGGGTCGCTCCATTCCCCATCAACTTTTATATACAAGTTGATGTTTGTAAAAGCCTTTGTTTCCTGACCATATTGTTCTTGCCACTGCTTTGTTATCTCGTATTTCCATCCGATTCCACAGGGACCGAAACATTCGGTCATAGCTTTTATTCTCCACATGGGATTCACGTCGGACATCCCTTTCAGCCTACCGGCTCCGATAGTTTTCAACGCAGTCTGCGGAACCAATCGGAGAAACTCATAGAACCGCAGGTTGTCTGTCTGCTTGCTTGTTTTTTTATTTTCCATTGTTTTTTATTTTTATAGTTTATATACAATAAGTTAGTGATTAAAACTCTATCTTTGGAATCTCTTTCTTTAACACACCCTTGTAATAGTCAGTTCCACTGCAATACCTCACAAGACGATTTATTTCAGTATGCTCTCTGAAATTTTTGAGAAAAGTGTCAATGACTGTTCTGCGATTTTTCCGCATTTCGTTCACACCCCATACCGAATATAAGAAATCAACTGGGAGTTCAAAACCAAGATATTGAAGAATCTCGTTCACGTTGTCTGGCGTGACTTTCTCAAGTCTGTAGAAATGCCTTAAAAGCCATAACACATCATCCGTCAACGGGCACTGCAACAAATCAACAGGAGTATTATGCCAAAGACCTTTCCCGAATCCGTCACACAACGTCATACGTGCGACAAACAAACGGAGACGCTGTATATATTTTGAGTTGTGACCAGCTATACTGAGCAACGAACGCTCACCAGTGTAATCTCCTGAAAGATCACACAAGACAACATTCTCAATATCAGACCACACATCATAAATCCATGAAAGCATTGAAATCACGTCACGCTTACTGAGAATCGGCAACAAAAGCCATTGCTCATCATCATCAGGAGGACTCATCGTCACGAACAGACGTTTGCGTACAATGTCAGACGGCTTGTCACCAAGCATTGAAAGAACATCCATCATAATCCTGTCATGATGAGAGCCAACAGGGATCAAAGTCTCAACAAGTCCGGCTATAATGATGTCATCACGTTCTTTATAATAGTCAGTAAGACTCAACGGAAATACACCTCTATCCTTGAAACTCCTGCCTACATCTATAAGCCAAGGGAAAGCAAACCGGCCCACCTCGGACAACTGTCTCCGGCGGGCCAGCATCAACATTTCATTCATTTCTATATATATTCAAGGTTCAGCGCGGAAGAGGTGGGTAACGCTTCCACAGCTCACGACTCCAAATTTTTGTTAGTCTTTGCATAAATTCACCGATTTGTCGGCTTGCTCTATTTTATTCCCACTCTCTCTCCAAAAAATCCTCCTAATTCCTCACGGTTTCGGAGGGTGAAAGCATGTTTAATGTAAATGTATAATAATTAGGTAAAGAAAGTGGGGCTGGCGGGTAACGCTCCCGCTGCTCATACAGGTTTTAAGCATGTAGTAAAGATGTGCTGACGGATTTTATATCTCGGTTCGCTCTATGTATTCCGGATTTTCAGCCCCATGAAATACACCAGCCGCCCATCGCTGAGAAGCTGGTGCCCATTTTCTCCGCACGCTTGCGGATTTATCAACCTAATAAATTGTCTAATGAAAAACACTGAATAATAATAAATCATAAAAAAAAGCAACTGCTATAAGAAACACCCAATGCAATGGCAAAATGACATCATACACTAAAGACTAAAAAATAACTGCAAAGGGTGTTTTGAGTTGCGTGGGCGGGAATCGAACCCGCATCACAAGAGGTAAAATAGCCAAACCCTCTCTGCTTTGCCTTTCAGCCACCACGCAGTATAAAATGAAAGGCACACTTGCATTTCTTGTTTTTGCACTCATGTGCCTTTCTTTATTTATTTGTTGAATCTCATCTTCTCTCATCCAGTCGCATGTCTCACGTTGATTGCTCCAAACGTGAAGGAAACGCGGGTGGTTGATATACCCACGTTCCGTACCTTTTAAACGTTACCGTGGGAGCCTGTAGCCCGTATCTTTCGGCAGCCCTATTGTTTAGACGGCCTTACCAGCGATGCCAGTGATTAAATCAGATAGTGGCGGAGGCAGGACTCGAACCTGCGATCTCTGCTTTATGAGAGCAGCGAGATAGCCACTTTCTCCACTCCGCAATATTTTAGGCGGGCATGAACAAAATGCCTTGTTGTAATGGATGAAGTCACACCCGCCTTGCCGTGTCAGAAATTATACTAACCCTAAAAAACTATGAGACATGACACGGGTATTTAGTCAGAAAGATAATCATCAAACATTTTCCATTTGCCAATCAGCTCAAAGCATAAGCACATAGAAGCAAGACCGACCAGCTTCATTATTATGGTCTCCATCAGTGCCCCGTCACTCTCTCCGAACAGCAGAAAAAAAGCAACAACACCAAGAATAATCACTGTAAGTTTTTTAAAGAAGTTTTTCATATCACTTTTGATTTTTCAATGAAACGGTCAAGTTCACTCTTCTTAATCAGAACTACACCGTCAGGCTTGTAAAAACCGAGTCTTCCTGAGTAGTTCCACTCCTTGATTTTCGACACACTCACACAGGCATACCTCGCAGCCTCCGTCCGGTCAAACCATACACGTTCCACCTCACGGACTTTCGCCTGAATGTTCCTCGTAAGTGTAGCCATAGTCAAGACACACGCATAATTGTTATAACACCTAAATCATAGTCGGCTTTCACGGTGAATTTCCCACCAATAAGCCGTCCTGTCTGACTTGCAATCGAACGTGCGACATCAGCCTGACGAAGACCACCGGTAAGAGGAAAATTCTCTATTTTTCCGCAAACCATAGTTTGCAAAAACTCCCTTGTAAGTCCTTTTTCAACCTTCTTTTTCATAGATTCATTAATATTCTTCTAAATTTGTTTGGATATTAGAAAAAACTGCGCTAACTTTGCAATTGGTTAAGGGTAAAGAGTTTGGCTACACAGTCAGGCAGTCTTTTCCATATCCGTTTTGTTATTCATTCATAAATACAAATGCAAATGTAGGTAAATTTTCCTACACTACCAAATAAAAGTGGGAAATATTTCCTGCTTTAACGTATGTTAACACAATTGTGGAATATTAATGTAAGAATTGTATATTATGGTAGAAATGAATTGGGATGAAATTGAAAGCAAAAGAAAATCTCTCGGATGGTCAAGAAGAGATTTGGCTAAATTTCTCGGAGTAACTGAAAAGACACTCAATAACTGGAAGAATGGAGGTGAGATAAAAAGTGCGAGAAATCTTATCGAGTTGTTTCTAAAAGCGGATTCTGAGGATGGTATATCTGAGTCACTTTTTAATCCGGTCATCGTTGAAGTCGAAAGAGCACAAAAACAGAAAATAGTCGATGTCCCTATCGTGTCGCAGTATGCGTATGGTGGGTACTTGTCTGGATATGCGGATAATGAGTACATTTCAACACTTCCAACTGTTCCTTTTGCTCCAGACAGGGAAATGACTGGTAATTACGTTGCGTTTGAGGTTCATGGTGACTCAATGGATAACGGAACTAAATACGGATTCATACCAGGTGAGCTTGTAATTTGCCGTGAGGTTGAGCCATATCTTTGGAAAGACAGCAAACTGCACATTCACAAGAGAGATTTTGTTATCGTGCATAAGGACGGCATTCTCATCAAGCGGATAAGCGAGCATGACGTTGAGAAACACACAATAACGATACACTCGCTCAACCCAGAGTATCCTGACAGGACGTTAGACCTTGCTGATGTCCGTCAGATTTTCAGCATTGTGTCAAGCCAAATTCAAAGAGGAAGATAGTATTACATTATAAAAATGTTTCAAAAAAATAATGGCTGACATCAAAAATTCTAAAAACATCCTTATAAATCAACTAATATGAAAAAGTGTTATCTGTTATTATGTGTTTTTCTGCTGACATTGTTCTGGTCATGCAACAAGAAACAAGTGTGTTTAGAGGGGCAACCACTCTGCCATGAAGACCATTGGTCGTTTAAGAAAGGATTAAGAGAAAGAGGATATTTTTTTCAGCGTACAGATGATTTAGGTAACGATATAATGTCAAAAGAAATATATCCTTTTATTGTTGAAATTAGTATATCAATGGCAAGGGAGTTAAATATAATAGGTTATGCAGTTTACATGAAAAACTCTATACTCGAAAAATATAAAACCATTGAGAATAATGACACAAGAATCATTACAGGAGCTGTATTTGGTTTACATAACGAAATAGAAGAGCATAGATTCAACAAGGATTTAAAGAACGTCAGCGCAAAATGGGTTGAGGACGAATACGGATTCTCGCTATACATGGTATATAACGGAGACACAACAAAAGTAATCAGCAGTAATTAAATCCACATCATTATGGAAAATGCTAAAGCGATAAAGAAACTATCACCAAAAGAAAGAGTAAGAGAGTTTCTTGACGAAATTGAAATCAGATTCATAGATGCTGAAAGAAAATGTGGTTTTTCAAGAGGCTATCTTGGTACTGGAGGTGAGATGACAACCGACAAACTGCGTATGTTAAAGAAGAACTACCCGACAATCGACATACAATATATTGTCACAGGGAAGTTGCGTGACCCAAAAAAAGAGAGAATAACAAAAGACGCACTGGAAGAAAACACACAACTGAAAGAAAAGCTGATGTATTATGAAAGGCTGTTCAATTCATCTAAAGTGCTAATTGAATCACTTGGAAATCTATTTAAACAATAAATGTATGCGCACAAAAATGCGCACACATTTCACTACGAAACCACCCGATTCTAACCATTTATGTGTCACATAGTACATATTTATTGTTAATTTTCTCCACCTATAAAGCGCAAAAAAATCAGAGAATTAAACATTAACTCTCTGATTTACAATTATGAGCGGTAAGCGAGGCTCGAACTCGTGACCCTCAGCTTGGGAAGCTGATGCTCTACCAACTGAGCTATTACCGCCTTTGTTAAAATTAATGCAAATTTAAAAAGTTTTTTGTAAATACGGAAACGAATTGGTAGTTTTTTTGTAAATTTGAAGAAAAAAAGGAAATAGTGGTATTCAATTCCATAAAAATGCAACAATTCAGTCATTAATTCAAATTATATAGTTTCCCCATCACAATTCCAAAGTTTATTATTCCATGTATCTTTCCCACTTATCGATTTTGAATTATAAGAATATTAGTCAGGCTGACCTTACTTTATCTCCAGGCATAAACTGTTTTCTTGGCAGCAACGGTGAGGGAAAGACCAACGTATTGGATTCAATTTATTTTTTGTCATTCACAAAAAGCTCAACAAATGTCATAGATTCCCTGAATATCCGTCATGGTGAAGAATTATTGATGTTGAAAGGTGAATACGATCTGAACGGAGTTCATGAAGTTGTAAGTTGCGGCATGAAATTACACCAGAAAAAGCAATTCCGTCGTGGTGATAAAGTGTATAAACGTATGTCAGAACATATCGGTCTGTTGCCACTCATACTAGTTTCTCCAAACGATCAGGATTTAGTGTCTGGTGGCAGCGAACAACGTCGTCGCTTTTTGGATACCGTTATTTCCCAATACAATCCTTCATATCTACAGACCCTTCAACGTTATAATAAAGCCCTTCAACATCGAAATGCCTTACTGAAGGAAGAAAACGCATTTTCCATGGATTTAATGGAAGCCTACGAGCGAATTATGGCTGACAGCGGTGAGATTATTTATGGATGCCGTCAAAGTTTTATCAATGATTTTATTCCTGTTTTTCAAAAGTATTATGCCAGAATTTCTTCTGGTAAAGAACAGATAGGTATCAATTATACCAGTCATTGCGATCGTGGCTCGTTGTTAGACGTGATTCAACGAGACCGTCCTAAAGACTTAGCTGTCGGTTATTCACTCCACGGCATTCACAAAGATGACATAGAAATGATGTTGAACGGCTATCCTTTGAAGAAAGAAGGTTCACAAGGTCAAAGCAAAAGTTATCTTATTAGCCTAAAACTGGCCCAATTTAATTTTCTGAAAAAAACGGGCAGCCATACTAAACCATTATTGCTCTTGGACGACATATTTGACAAATTAGACAGCGAGCGAGTGGGCAATATTGTAGGTTTGGTATCGGAAGAGGATTTTGGTCAGATATTCATCACTGACACAAATCTTGAGAATCTCGACCGAATATTAAGCCAAACTCATGGAAGATATAAAATATTTCACGTGAAAGGAGGTGTAATTACATCATGAAACGTAAACGTGCAATACCTATAGGAGACTTAGTCCGTCAGTATCTACGAGACGAAGGATTAGAGACCCCTCTAAACCAACATCGTCTGATATCATCATGGGGAGAAGTGATGGGAAAAGGCATTCTAACCTATACGGGAGAATTATTTATCAAGAATCAGACTCTTTGGGTAAAAATCAACTCATCTGTCATACGTCAAGAACTCAGTGTTGGTCGTGCTCAGATAGTCCGTCGTCTGAATGAGCATGTAGGAGCACAAGTAGTTACGGATGTTAAGTTTTATTGAGAAAATAAGAAGACAATTTAATTTACGACCTACAGATTTACGATTTATTTGCTTATATGGATATTTAGCTAATTGAAGGCAAGATGGCAATATGATAGCATTCAAATAATAATTCAGCAATCATATATCTTCCACTGATACGATTCCATGGGTAACGGCATAAATGGTTAGTGCAGAGACGGATTTGATATTTAGTTTGTCGCAGATGTTTTTCCTGTGTGAAACGACTGTAGGTAAAGAGATACAAAGCTTGTCGGCAATTTCCTTATTAATATACCCCTTCGCAACGAGTGCAAGGACCTCAGCTTCCCTCTTTGATATTGGTATTTCTTTTACAATATGATTTTTGTTTTCAAATTCCGGGTGTTTGTGGTAAGCATGCCCCTTCTGATGTAAAGTCAGCAATTCTTTGATAAGTGTATGCTGGTCTTGATTTGTGTTGATAAGATGAAAGCGACTAAGAATCGGATCCGAATGTGGTCTTAACGTAAGCACAAACGTATGTTTGCTGTGTTGTAGAAAAAAATCTGCATCTTCAATAAGCTTATCCGGCGAAACAAAGAAATGAAAAAAAGGAGTGATTTCATATTCTTCCTTAAAAAGATTGACATTGTCAAATATCTCAACATCAGCTACAGGAATGATATCGTCTATAATCGACTTCAATCCTGTAGCCTCAAGCGTATTAGCTGTAATTATTGCCAGACGTGGTATCATCTAATTAATCTTCATCACCAAATTGCGAATCTTCCAGAATGTCAAGATTTTTGCCGGTCAGCTGCGCCATAATTTTTGCTTCGATTTCTTCAGCCAGCTCGGGATTATCCTCAATAAGTTTTTTACTTGCATCTCTTCCCTGTGCAAGTTTCTGGTCGCTGTAGGAGAACCAGCTTCCAGACTTCTTGATGATATTAAGCTGTACACCCAAGTCGAGAATTTCTCCCGCTTTAGAGATTCCAGTTCCGAACATTATGTCGAACTCAGCTTTTCTAAAGGGAGGCGCAACTTTATTTTTTACGACTTTCACTCTGACCTGATTACCCTTAACCTCATCCCCATCCTTGATACTGGAAACTCTCCGAATGTCAAGGCGCACAGATGCATAGAATTTCAGTGCATTTCCACCTGTGGTAGTCTCGGGATTTCCAAACATAACACCTATTTTTTCCCTGAGCTGATTTATAAAAATACATGTCGTGTTTGTTTTACTGATATTTGAAGTGAGTTTTCTGAGTGCCTGACTCATGAGGCGTGCATGCAGCCCAACCTTATTCTCTCCCATATCACCTTCAATTTCCGCTTTCGGTGTTAATGCAGCCACAGAGTCAACTACAATGATATCAACAGCAGATGAGCGGATGAGCTGATCTGCGATTTCAAGCGCCTGTTCCCCATTATCGGGTTGAGATATCCATAGGTTGTTCATATCAACGCCCAGTTTTTGTGCATAGAAGCGGTCAAAGGCATGTTCAGCATCTATGAAAGCGGCGATACCTCCCTGCTTTTGAGCTTCAGCAATCGCATGTATAGCCAAAGTGGTCTTACCCGATGATTCAGGACCGTAAATTTCAATGATACGTCCCTTTGGATATCCACCCACGCCGAGAGCGGCATTGAGTCCAATAGATCCCGTAGGAATGACTTCCACCTGATCAATATTATCATCCGCCATTTTCATGATTGAGCCATGTCCGAAGCTCTTTTCAATTTTTTGCATTGCAGCCTGCAATGCTTTCATTTTTTCACTATTCTGATCTGCCATTATTTATATGTTTTATAATTTTACGATTTTATAGTTATATGGTTTTATGGATATTCCGAAATATACGGAATTTATGGATTTAAGATTTGTATTACAATTCAAGAGGCTGGTCGAAGACTTCATGCCATGGAAGTCCTTGAATGTTGAGCTGTTGCATAAAGGGATCCGGATCAAATTCCTCAACATTCCAAACACCAGGTTTTTTCCAGATGCCCTTTAAAAACATCATGGCACCAATCATTGCCGGGACACCGGTTGTATAACTGACACCTTGCATTCCAGTCTCCTGATAAGCAGCCTGATGCGAGCAATTGTTATATACATAATATGTCCGCTCTTTTCCGTCTTTAACACCTCTAATCCGGCATCCGATGGATGTCTCCCCTTCATAGTTCTTACCTAAATCCTGCGGATTCGGAAGAACAGCTTTTAAGAACTGCAACGGTACAATCTTCACACCATTATAATCCACTTCATCTATTCTAGCCATTCCAATGTTTTGAATCACCCTGAGGTGAGTGAGATACTCTTGTCCAAAAGTCATCCAAAAACGAGCTCTTTTAATAGAAGGATAGTTCTTAACGAGTGATTCAAGTTCCTCATGATGTAGTAGATACGATTCTTTAGGACCGATGTTCGGATAAGTAATGGATTGATGAATTTCCAGAGGTTCGGTCTCTATCCATTTTCCGTTTTCATAATATAGTCCTTTCTGGGTTATTTCTCTGATATTGATTTCAGGATTGAAATTCGTTGCAAATGCCTTATGGTGATTGCCTGCATTACAATCGACAATATCGAGATAATGAATCTCATCAAAATAATGTTTTGAAGCGTAAGCAGTGTATATGCCAGATACACCAGGGTCGAATCCACATCCAAGAATAGCTGTTATACCAGCATCTTCAAACCTTTTCTTATATGCCCATTGCCAGCTATATTCGAAATGGGCCTCATCTCGAGGTTCATAGTTGGCCGTGTCCAGATAACTGATCCCAGTCTTCAGACAAGCATCCATTATTGTAAGATCCTGATACGGCAGTGCAAGGTTCATGACAATATCTGGTTTGAAAGAGTTAAAAAGGGCAACCAGTTCATCTACATTGTCAGCATCAACTCTAGCAGTTTTAATGTCTGTATTACCAATTGCATCAACGAGCTTGTCACACTTTTCCTTGGTCCGACTTGCAATCATGATTTCGGAAAAAACATCCGGATTCTGATTGACTTTATGAGCAGCCACCGTGGCCACGCCACCAGCTCCAATAATTAAAACTTTTCCCATATCAAAAAGAATTAAAAATAATAACGTTGCAAAATTATGTTATAATGATGAAAAGGGCAAAAAAGTGTTGAAAAATTTCACTTATTTTAAGTGTTTTGACAAAGTATGTCACAACAAAAAGTGTCATTCTGTAAATTTTAACATTTGAACACGAATTTCACGAATGGGAAACACTAATTACACAACGGGGAACACTAATTACACGAATGATGATAATATATCAATTGAATGTATGATACATTTTGTAAAATATATACAAAAATAAGGAAAATAAATGATAAAAGAAAGAAAAACGCCAAGAATAAGTATAAATATGTTAAAAATGGGTAAAAAATGTCCTTCATTTTGATATTATATTATTTTTTTGTAATTTTGAAAAAAAAACAGATATGGAGGTCATTAAACCAGTTCATTCACTCCTTAATATCGATTAATTCATATATATTAACCTAATAAATGAAAGATTTATGAAAAGAATTCTACTATCATTGGCATTAATTGCCGGGACATTCATCAGCATGAGTGCCCAGAACAAAGTAAGAACTCTATCAACGAGCACTCAGCGTCTTGACCTGAGCACGTTGAATGACGCAAATCAGACGACTGTCCTCAACCGTTATTTCCTTGCCGGCTACAATACCCTTTGCTTGCCAATGACGTTGGACAACGAGCATATAAAACTTGCAGCCAAAGATTTGCGAATAGAACGTATGGTTGGTGTTGGTCAGGAGGGAAGCGATGTTGTAGTGTATTTCATGGACTGCACCAATGAAGGCATCCAGGCAGGCGTTCCATACCTTGTTTATTCCCCTACCAACCAGACAATGCGAGTTCGCAGCTCAAACGCCAGCTCATTAGGCACAGACCTGGTGACTATCCGTATGAACGACAACCGTGGCAACACAGTACGTTTCAGCAGCAGCTGGGAGAGCATCGAAGAGGAAGGCCGTTATGGCATCCCCGCAAAACAGGATGTAACTCCCTTGGAGAGTGTTTTGATTCGTACAACAGGCGATAAAACTTTCCTTCCCACCCGTTGTGGTTTCGTATTAGAAAGCCAGGCAGGCAGCACAACCAACTTGACAATCAAACACATTAAGAGCCTTGACGAAGTAAGTACCGGCATTCAGACTTTACGTTCAAATGTCACTCTTCCTGTTGATGTTTACGACGTGAACGGAGTGATTGTGCGAAAACAAGTATCTTCCAGAAATGCCCTTGAAGGTCTGCCACGTGGAATTTATGTTGTAGGCGGCGAGAAAGTATCTGTAAGATAATATTTTATGTAAAAAGACGCACTGTAGTGTGCCTCTACTATCAGATAATCAGAGTTCACACATAACAGTATAATACAAATAAAAAAGAGGATACGTAATCCTCTTTTTTTATTTATAATATAATAAAGTTTTCAGTTCAACATTACTTGAGTTTCTTGTTTTTCTCGATTGTCCAATCTTTTCTGTTGAGAATAAGTGGCTTTTTGCCTTTGAACATCTTAGCCGCTTCCTTGTTACCTTTCAGTTGCCAATCGAGCCAAGCGAGAGCCACGATTGAAAATTCGCCACCATGTGGCTGTCCATAAGTGCCTCCATGACCGACAGGGAAGTTGACGGCACATGCTGGTACGTGATTGATTCTATGGAAGTCGTCCATACCGTTTTCGTATGCTATATCAGTCTTTCCTCCAAGGAGATACATAATCGGCGTGTGAATTTCATTCAGTTTTGATTTTGGTGGCATGGGCATTCCTCCGACCGCCTGACTGGCATTCATCTGATTAAACAATCCACTGTTACAAATCATGAGTGTCTTAATTCTCGGGTCAGCACAGTTGAACAATGTCTGCAGTCCTCCACATGACATACCAGCCACACAGATGTTTTTGATATCAATTTTATGATAATAAGGAGAATTGGGGTCTTGATTCTGTTGCTCTACCCAATCCATCGCCTCAATCTGCTGCTGTGTGGTTGACATCGGGCCTCTGTAATGTATGCCTTCCATGGGAATGAATCCAGTAGCCACAACAATATATCCGTTAGAAGCAATCTCGTTGAGGAAATTCACGTGTTCGAACGGTGAGTTGTTACAAGCTCCATTACCCCATACAAGAACCGGTAGCTGGTTCTTTTCATTGAAAGGCTTCAAATCCTGGGGTACAAAAATCGTATGAGCATAAAGTGAGGGTTCCTCTTTCATGACAGCTTTAAAAGGTCCAGTACCTCCCTCTTCCAGAACACGTTCTTTGGGTCCACTTTGGGCAGCCTTCTGTTTGAAGAACTCTGTCATCACTTTGAAAGTCTCTTCGTTGAAAGTAACCGGTCCGTGTTGTCCGTCAGGCACACTCACAAATTTATTTAATTTACCTGCTTTCTTCAGTTCATCAGAGAAAAAAACACTCTGGCAATGTGGCACTACATTGTCTGCCGTTCCATGAAAGACAACAAATTCTGGTATATTTTTGTTGACATAAGTAATCGGACTAATAAGTGCCACCAAATCTGGATTATCTGCAGGCGCACCTCCAATCAATGCAGCCTCGGGTGATTTCTCGTCATTCGTTGTCTCACAATTATTCATCCTTGCCATATCCACAGGTCCAAACCAATCTACAACCGCATCGACCATACTGCTCTGCTCCAGATTACCTCCGACATTGCCTTCTAAATCTACAGTTGTATTTCCAACAGTCCTGGTCTTCATGTTATTAGTGACACCAGCGAGTGATGAAAGGTGTCCCCCACTTGAGAAACCAGTGATTCCGATGAAAGAAGTATCGAGCTTATATTTCTCCGCATTCGCCTTGATAAAGCGAATAGCTCCCTTCACGTCCTGTATCTGTGCAGGGAACTTAGCGTCGCCACTAGATCTATGGTTTATGGAAACTACAGCGAATCCTGCATCGAGAAGAGGTTTTCCAATCGACATAAATGCCATGGCCTTCATATTATTAGCAAACCAAGCACTTCCATAAATAATGACAACAACCTTACTTGGAGACTGCTGATTTTCTGGTAGGTAGATGTCAAGGTTGTGAGCTTCAAGACCATCTCCAGCGTAATTAATGTCTTTAAACGTAGGGTTAGTAGATGGCATTTGCCCCCATTGAGGTTGTGCATTCACATTCATACAAAATCCAAGAGTGATTAAGTATGCACAAATAAAAAAGAATCGTCTCATAAAGAATATTAATTTAGTTAGAATAAAAAACATAAATCAAGAAATGACCAAAAGGAATCCCCCCCTTGGAACACAACTCATGGCAGACGGTAATTCTTTTAGTGCAACCGTCTTAATAACCCATTGTCCATTATTGTCAGGATTATCAAGGAACATTTTTACCGTCTTTTTACCTTTGACTATTTTTTTCAGGTCAAGTTTAATGTCCATCGGACTATCAGTTCCGTTAATTCCTGCCACAAACCACTTATCAGCAGATTTTCTTGCAATAGTAACAAACTGTCCCGGGTATCCGTTAATGAGCTTTGTGTCTTCCCATGCAGCCGGCAGATATCCGAGGAACTGTTGTACTTCTTCAGGCTGCTGATAAAAACTCTCAGGACGGTCGGCAAGATGTTGCAAAGCCGACTCAAAAAGGACAGTAAGCGCAAGCTCATGCGTCTTTGATGTGATATGCGGATGTTGTGAATCAGAGAAAGCGCATGGTGTATAATCCATCGGCCCGATAACATTCCTTGTAAAAGGAAGAGTAGCATTGTGAGCAGCTGCCTTTTTTGTGAAAGTTGGCACATTATTGTACCACTCCGCTCCATAAACTCCTTCTGTTGACATCAGGTTCGGATGAGTTCTTTGCCAACCACGAGGCACAGTAGCACCATGGAAATTAACCAGCAGATGATGTTTAGCAGCATCCTCCATTAAGTCGATGCAATAATCCATGTTCATTTGGTTATCTCCTGAGAAGAAATCAATTTTGACACCAGCCACTCCAATTTCCTCACACCAAGCAAACTCTTTTTCTCTGTCTTCCGGTTTATTGAGTTTGTACTTAGGCGTTGGCGCTCCATCCACCCACCCCACACTTGAATTATACCAAATCATGGGTTTGATACCTTTTTCTTTCGCATATCGTACAGCATCTTCCACCGTGAATCCATCCTTCATCTGATCCCATTCTGCATCGATGAGCACGTAAGGCAGTTTAAGCTTTTCCGCCATATCCACATATCGTTTGATAATATTGATGTCGTTGCTTCCATGGTTATATGCCCAATAAACCCAGGAGACGACTCCAGGCTGAATCCAATCTGTGTTTTGATTCTTTGCTGGTTCGCTCACATCGGTAACGAGTGTTGATTCTACGACATCCGCTAAAGTACCGACGATGACAACTCTCCAAGGTGAATGCCAAGGACCATTTCCAGCCTTCTCATTCTTATCTGGTACGACCCTAAAGATTTCTCCTTCGTTGAAAAGGCATGCAGCACTTTGATGTCGTTCTATATTAGCTTCCGTTATGAGAGCAAAGACATTTTCATCTGTTTGTATCAAAGCCGGGAATCCCCATCTATTATTCCACCCATCCTTTGACTTGGAAGAACCGCTAAATGATGGAACAGGTGCTTGTTTGTATGTATCAGATATAGGGAAAAAACCTTCATAAGAATCCGTCCACTGCTGCATCCATCTCTTCGTACCCTCCATGATTTTAAAGGCTGTCTGTTCAAGTGGAGCCATTGCGTTATTCAAATGATTATACTCATATCTGAACGCGATACCATCATTATAGATTCTGAGAATAATAGCAAAATTATCAGAAATCTGAGCTTTATACTCGTTTGCCTCATTCATGCAAACTGCCCTTTTGCCTGTTTTCATTCGATAATTTTCATTCAATTTTCTCAAAAAAACGAATTGAGCAGTTTCCATGAGACCGTCAAAATTGTTGAATGAAAGTTCAATTGCTTTGTTTTTTTTATAAAAAAGCGAAAAGGCATTGTAATCGTAAAGCACAGAGATTTTGTGATTCGGTGATGTTAAACGTTTGGCAAAAACATTTTGGACATTCCCCTCATGTGCTGACATCGGCAAAGGAAAAATAAAACACAGACATGCAAAGAAGCTGCGGAACAAAGGATAACAAAAGTTCATAGGATAAAAAAAAATTAATATTTTTACAAAGTTACGAAAGAGTATTATAAAAGAGTTGTTTCAATGTATCAAATGATATAAAAAATGAAACATAAAGTACAAAAGCGATGCTTGTACACCTTAAAAGAGGAATAATCTTACATTTTATACCAAAGAATAATATAAAAAATGATTATCTTTGAATAAATATTTTTTGTTTCAGAATATTTTTGTAAATTTGCATCCGAAAATTGAAAAAGACAATTGGGCACAATACTATTCTATTATTTCTGGTATTGTGTCTTAAGCACCCGTAGTTCAATGGATAGAATAAAGGATTCCGGTTCCTTCGATAAGAGTTCGATTCTCTTCGGGTGTACTTTTTTTTAATTATCAGACAGTTAAAAATCAATATTCCTTATCGAATTGTTCAGAATCATCCATTTTTTGATGATTCTTTTTTATGGTTACTCAAATAGTGTGTGATAACCAAAAAGTAGTTTTAAAAAAATGAATTATTTAAAAGTAAATGCACTACCACACTACGCTATCATCCAATTACCTGACGTAGAGAATATGCCTATATATAAATTTTCTACAGAAAAGAATAACAACAAATGAAATAGCCGCCAACAAGAGCACAATCATAAAAAACAATTTGAATCCTAAAGTTTCAAGCAACACTCCAGACAGCGCAATAGGAATCGCCATGGTGATGACAACAAGAGGTACGTGAATGAGACTAAGTATGTTATCGTCGAAAACATCAGTAGTTCTCTTGATTAAAAGAATGCAAATATTTAGTCCAAATCCATAACAGAGCTGTGACCCAACAGTCATAAGACAAATGTCGAGAAAAGCAGGTTTAGGAATGCACGTTTTTGTTATAAAATAAAAAAGCGGGGAAAATAGGAGTGGAAGAATCAACCCCCAGAACATTTTCTTATTGCCATATTGCCTTAACAGATGTTGTCCGACAAATGTACCGACCATGAAAGCAATAACTCCGATAGTTCCCTGTATAAACCCAACATCCTGCAAGGTACATCCCAACCCACCTTTAGACTCAGGAGTCATAAGAAAAAATAGCTTGGTGCAAAAGAGAAGTGCCTGTGGCAATAGTAGCAATGCCGTAAAAAAGAGAAAAGCAACATTTCTTTTCTTTATTATTTTATGGTTTAGAGAGAGATTTTTATGAAGAAGTTTGTTATTATTTTGCCCATTCGTCCTATGAAGTAATAAAGCATTGAACAACAAAAGGATGAGAAGAACTCCTGCTACGAAATAATATTCCATAGACCAAGCCAGCCAGATATTTCTGAAGAAAATTTCATGAAGCCCGACAAAAATGATAAGCACACCGTATGTAACAATGAATGAAATCTGAGTAGCCACAAACCTATAGTTCCCCATAAAACTCTGTACCTTCTTATTCGTAACGAGATTATAATAAACCGCCACGACCTTTTCGTTAACAGCATTTATGAGTGCTATACAGAAAGAAGCAACAAAAATAGTAATCACTGAAGTAGATTTGCTGTTTATGATAAATGCAGTGATTACGAAGGCAATAAAAAGAAGTGCATGAATAATGATAAGGACGGTCTTGATGAAAGGATTCCATTTATATTTCCATTTTATGAACAGCTTTGCTATAGAAGGAAGCAGCAAAGCCGCAGCGAAAACAGCAGTTGTGGCGTATGAGGTTCCCAACTGAATAAACATCAAAAGCACAACATAAATAATAGTAGCTGAGACGATAGCCTCAGTTGCAAAAAGAGTTGGAATCCAAAGCCATGGACTGTTATTTCGTTTCATCATTCAAAATCAATCATACATATTAGTTATCAGAGCACTAGGATAATAATGCTCAAGAATCTGCCTGTAATTAAAACCTTTATCACTCATGACCGCCGCACCTATTTGGCATAGTCCTACTCCATGTCCCCATCCAGCTCCACAAAGTATGAACTTTAGCGGTATGATGTTGGAAACAGAGTTATCAAAGACTTTTTTCACGATGAAAGCAGATGAAAGGAGATGAGAATCAGAAAGGACCCTTCTAATTTCCAATTCCTTACCTATTGTGAAAGTCCGTTTTGTTCCAACGATTTTAAGCAAAATCACACGAGCAGACCTACCTCTTTTTATTGGGATAAGATCAATAATATCCCCGAAATCGATTTTTGTTTTTGAATTTATCAATTGTGCAGCTTTCTCCTGAGTGAGCTCAGTTTTCCATCTGTAGAAATTATTCGTTTCCTGATCGTATGAATTAAGCACTAAAGAAAGAATTCGTTTGTCATTTGTATTGCAAAAAGCGTCAGGCTGGTTTTCAATCCATTTTTTTGCATTTTCTTCCACAGTGAGATCTGAGTCCTCATATTCATCATCAATTGGTAACCAGTCTCTTACGGGAGCAAGATATGGATAATCAACATCTTCCCAACAAGCCTGATACTGTTCCATTATCCCTCCACAACATTTTGAGAATCTGGCATCGCAGATGGTTCCATTATAGGTGATGATTTGTCCTCTGGTCTGCTGAATCGCCTGTTGCACAGCAGTGTTATTGATTTTGTTTATACCTTGATACCTTTGGCAATGGTCATCTGCACAGACATCAAAGAGCGTATGATCTTGACGTCCATACCATCTAATCAAAGAATCGTCACTTTTAATAAAAGAGAAGAAAGAGTTGTTTTGCTGATTCTTTCTCATTTTTTTTCTTTTATCCATCTGTGCGAAAAGCCAGCTTCTGGAAATGACAGCATGAGCCTTAAGAAATTCCAAAGGAGCATTTGCACTCATTTCAGATGAGATAACCGAATTTAGATAATCCTCTACATTAATGAGGTTGACAACACAAATCTTTCCATCGTTTACAATCATTTTGATTGAACCTTTAAAGGTTTGTGTCTGTTTTCTTTCCCAATGGAAATTTATACCGATTCTTACATTAAAGATATCGAAAGAATTGATTTTACTTATTGGTTGAAAAATGAGTTCCTGATAAAGTACCCCATTCCAACTGATGCATCCATCAACACATAAGACGGACTGTTGACCTGAAACGATATTGCCTTTGGCAGTAAATTCTCCGTTGAGGTTAAACAGTATTTCACAGTCCTGAAGAATGCAAACACTCACATTGGGTTCTTTCATAGATAGTTTTTAGTTTATTGTCTTTATTATTTAGTCAGCAAGACATAATAACTAAGACGTTAGAAAATCTATTCAGCTAAATTCTTCAATTTTCTGATAATATCCATTTCATCTTCTGGTGATATTCCACATTCACGAATAATCTCGGCAGCATGGTTGAAGTCCATTTTCTGGAAGTCCACCTCCCGAGGCGTAATAATCAGCCCTCCCATGTCAAGAGCACCTGGACTGACCATACATTGTTCCTCACCCTGTTTGAAATAGCAATCAGGCCTATGCTTTTTTCTTGGAACTACCACACTGACAATCCTCTTGTTTCCGTCGGAATTGGAAATCATGTTCCATGCTAGAATATTCATCATTGGCTCATTGTCAGAATCTTCAATAGACATAGCCTGAAATAGTTTTCTGAAAAGAAAGTCGTTGGCCTTGGTGGTTCTAGTGACAATGATAAATACCGGACACAAATATCTTGCAAGAAATATTCCAGTATCGTCTGCTGTATGTTCAATTTTGGTGATTTCAATAAACTCATCATCCGTAATAGGATAAATTCTTGATCTGTTAATTTTATATACCCTATCCCAGTCTCTTTCAAGCGGGAGGACCCCTCTAGCTCCAATTTGGAAATGCATGTGATCAGGAGCAGATGCACCACAACGAGGTCCGTTGTAGAAAATAAAAAATTTCTCAAGCTGATCAGCAATCTCCATCATATCAGAATAATTATTGATGATGGATTGTGGATGATGATTTTTAAGAGGAGCAGTAAAGTGAATAGGCAAAATTGGGAAAGGATTAACGAGCAATTCATATTTATTAACAATTGTAAGGCTTTTTTGCTGTTTAGGCCTGTTTTCAATACAGAGGAAACATGGTCTTTCCTTTAGTGCCTTTTTAGAGATGTCTGCAGCTGTAGAACCTATTCTATTTGGGTTAAACTGAACATCAATTGAAATCTCATCGTCAGAAAGCTTTTTAACAATAACGTGTTTTAATTCCACATATCGATTCTCAGCATCTTTCCATTCGCTAAGCTGCTCATAGAAGAAATGTTTGAACTCATCGTCAGAATACGCCTCACGGAAAGATTTCCCCAATTTTTGTCGGTTTCTAATCTCAAAAGTTCTTAATGAGTCTTTGTATGCGTTGTTGGCATTCACCCGTTCTCTTGACAGTGCCGCGTCTGAATTTCCGTCCCATCTTCTGCACAGGTATAGCTCATCGTAAATTCTTCCGATTTTGAAAAGGCGTGAAAAACAAAGTCCTAGTGCATAATCTTCTCCATAGCTAGTGTTGGGAATACCATATTCTCGCAGGATTGGAGTATAGAATGCTCTTGGTGCTCCAAGTCCGTTGATTCTAAGCGCATTATTCCTTCCGTTGGCATCAGTCCATTCTCTATGATCGATAATACCCGGTGGCAACGTATTCAGATTGAAATCGCACATCCGATAAGCACCAATGACCATGGCACACTGCTCCTTACGGAATTTTTCCACAATACGCTGCAAAGTATCCTCTCCCGAATAGAGGTCATCACTGTCGAGCTGAACAGCAAATCTGCCACACCTGCTGTCGTTAACCGCAAGGCTCCAGCATCCGCCAATACCAAGGTCACGAGTTTTTGGTATTAGATGAATAAGTTTGTTGGTCTGTTGGCAAATCTTTTGCAATATTTCGGTAGTGCCATCACTGGAATGATTGTCCACCACGATGATATTGAAATTGAAATCGGTTATCTGTGACAAAGCAGATAGAACCGCATCTTTAATCGTCTTCACCCTATTTCTTACAGGAATAATGACAGATGCCTGAACTGGGAAATCACCAGCCTCTACATTCACTTCCACAACGGATGTGTTTTTGATGAAAGCGCCGATCTTTTTAAGGTGATTTGTAGCGACATGCTCCATTTCAATCTGTACATCTCTATTGTTCGGGTTGACATAATCGAACTGTTTTTCTCCACTTGTTCTAAGATCCAGTTCATGTTCAGTATATAATGTTTCTCTGATATGAACAATATTATCGTTTTTTCTCCTGGATATAAAAAGTCTGAAATCGTAGAGTGCTGCAAATTTATATTTTATATTAACATTAATCTTAACATATTGACGTAGTGCATCAGTAGAAAACAAGATACAGGAACCAAAATCGAAATCGTTTCTGATTGCCCCATACTGATAGTCGATACATTCCGCCTTGACAGTCTTACCATTTTCTATTGCGAAATGATCGGCATAAACCATATCAGCTTCAGTAGCATCCGAAACAGCCAACATTCGGCTGATGGTGTTGTATGCCAACTGAACAGGAGTTTCCTTGTTATAAAATAGGAAATAATCTTCTTTGACAGCCTTAGCCATTTCAGAAAGGAGATTAGATCCATTGGCATCCTCAACTATAATGACGGTACAGCCTTCAATCTGTGGCAACCTGGCATTTTGGGTGATTAAAAAGATATGTCCAGTATCTTTTTGCGATCTAAATTGTTTTACGGTGAATTCTGCTGACTGGATATCGGTATAGATAATGAAGCAATCGACTTTGGTTCTCATTTTATAAATGGGAGTTAAAAAGGAAGTTTAAAGTGGATTTAAAAAAGAAGAGTAAAAGAAAAAAATAGCCAAAAAAAATGATTAAGAACCATCAAAAAGAAAGTTCCAAGAAAGAAAAGGATATTATGAAAGGCAATTATTATTTAAAGAAGATTCCTACTCCGATTTTAAGTCCCACTTTGGTATATCTTGAGAAGCTGTTTGTGCTAATATCGACATAAAATGCAGGCTCAATAGCGAATGTGCTGCTGACCATATAAGTATATCCCACTTCTGGTGAAATCAAGAAATCGTTATGATTTTTGAATTCATGTAGTAATTTAGCACCAGCACCAAGATATAGATTTTCAGCAACATAATATCGCCCTTTAGCTCCAACGAAAATTTGCTGACATTCTTTGAATTTCACGTCAATTCCAGCTTCTGCCTGTAACATCAGGTCGTCCATGATAAAGTAACCCGCTTTCGCCTCAGCTCCAAGAGCAAATTTCTCATGCTTGCTGTAAGAGAGGTTGACACCTGTCAATGATGCACCGACAAACTTAGTACCTTGTTCGAATTGTGCAGAGACATTGGTTGATAATAAAACCGTTCCGATAAATAATAATAAAAATTTTTTCATTGTGTAAGACTATTAAATAATATTTGTTTTTGAGTTTATATTTATTTGCAAAAATAATCAATAATTTTGATTGTTCCAAACAAAACTGTGAAGATTTTCTGTATTATCAAAAAGAAAAATCCCTTTCGATAATGAAAGGGAAAAAAAGTTTATACTAAAAAAGTAGAAAATACAACTTATATATAATATCACTTATTTGTATTTCTCTCTTCTTCATATTTCTCTTTTTTTCTGAGTGCCCAAGCAAGAGCTATGATGATGCAAAAGAAAATGATGATATTGGGCAGATTATCAATCCAAGCTTTATATGCAATCCCATAATAAATATAGAAAGCCGTTCCCATAACACCGAGCGACAATGGTAGAATTATAGATTTACGAAACCGTTTCATTTACAAATGTTTGATTAAGAAGAAAAGAGATGAATATGAAAGGACACAAAAACGTAAAACAATAATCTAATTAATGTTTTGAAAACAGTTATATAGTAATACTTATGGAAACACAAGGAAAACCGACTAAAGTCTTTCCACGTTTTTTGTGTTTATTGTCTTTCAAGCAATTTATTACGAGTAAAAGCAAAAAGCAGAAGAACAATAACCGAGATCCCAGTTCCGATGTAGTTGCCAATAACAGGGTTAATTGACAGACCCTCCGGGGCAATCAGAATATATGTGGTACAAACAGCTGTCATCCACATAGCAGGAACCAATCCGATAAGGAATGCAAATCCACTTCTTCTCGCAAGATAGACAGTAATGGTCCAAAGAGTAAATACCGCCAATGTCTGGTTTAGCCAGGCAAAATATCTCCAGAGAATCTGGAAATCGATATTAAGCAGGATGAATGATACGATGAAAACAGGTATAGCAAGCAAAAGTCGCTTCACAAGTTTGTCCTGCCTTATATGCAGAAAGTCAGCAAGGATTAGCCTTGCACTTCGCAGTGCTGTGTCACCAGACGTGATAGGTGCAGCCACCGCACCAAGAATAGCAAGTACGGCTCCCACGGTACCAAACCAGGAATGGCAGATATTGTTTACAATGATTGCCGGGTTCATTTTACCTGTGTCAGGGTCAGTCATCGCTGCAAGTAGTTTTTCATATGGTGTATGTCCTTCTGTATTCAAGCTGTCGGCAAATTTGATAGCCGCAGCGGCCCAGATAAGTGCAACCAGTCCTTCTGTGATCATGGCTCCATAGAAAACAGGGCGACCAAGTTTCTCGTTTTTGAGGCATCTCGCCATCATCGGTGACTGTGTTGCATGAAATCCACTGACTGCTCCGCAAGCGATGGTGATGCAAAGTCCAGGGAAAATAGGCAGCGATTTATCACTCGGATGATGATTTGTGAAAGCATCTGTGATCTCAGGAAGTCCTCCCTCGTTTGCAAAAATACCATACATTACCCCTACAGCCATAATAAGGAGTGCAATTCCAAACACAGGATAGATTTTTCCAATAAGCTTGTCGACAGGCAACAAGGTGGCAAGCAGATAATAGAGGAAGATGATAGAGGTCCAAATTAAAGTGATAGTAGCTTTATCCCCCCAGCTCTGAGTCAGGTGTGTGAGCAGCCCAGCCGGTGTAGTCACAAATACAGCACCAACAAGAATCATCAGTAGCATAGACATGACGAGGTTAAGCATTTTCACAGGCTTTCCTAGTTCAGCTCCGACGATTTCCGGAAGACTCGTCCCGTTTCTCCTGATGGAAATCATTCCAGACATATAGTCGTGTACAGCACCTCCGAAAATACACCCAAGTACAATCCAAAGGTATGCCGATGGTCCGAAAAGGATTCCTTGAATAGCACCGAAAATAGGTCCAGTACCTGCGATATTCAAGAATTGAATGAGATACACTTTCCATGTAGGCATAGGAATATAGTCAACGCCATCCTGTGCGGTATAACATGGAGTTTTTCGTTCAGGGTCAGCCCCGAATACTTTTTCCACGAAAAGTCCATAAAAGGCATAGCCTGCAATCAGCATGATGAATGCAATCAGAAAAGTAGTCATAAAAATCGCCAGAATTTCAAAATTGTTGCAAATTTACGAAAAAATATGATAAAATGAGAGAATAATGAGCCAAAAATGATAAAAATGACAGAAATAATGAGTTATCATACATATTATGCCATAAATCATTAACATAAGACAGTTTTAGTTCAATAATTACTATTTTCAAGATTCGGAAGTTAAAAGGAAGCTGAGTTAATTTAAAGATTTAATTATGTAAGATGTAAGATTTAATTATGTAAGATGTAAGATTTAATTATGTAAGATATAAAGATTTAATTATGTAAGATGTAAAGATGTAATTATGTAAGATGTAAGATTTAATTATGTAAGATGTATTTTTGTAAAATATAAGATGTAAGATTTATGTATGATAACAGTCCACACCCCCAGCAGTCATCAACCTTTTAAGAACTTCCGAAACTTCAGTTACTATTTTTAATAGTTTAAAGAAATAAATTGAGAATATTTTTGTAAATTTGCAAAATAAAATATATTTAAATTTAAGTATCGGAAGTAAAAAAGGAAGTTAATTTTCTGAGAAAATGGGAGTTAATTCCTTCGGAATGGGAGTTAACGAGCCTGCGGCTCATGGATGATAGTTTTTGCAAATGATAATCTAAAAGAGCATTTACTCAAAAACAGTCCACAACTCCAGCTGTCATCAACCTTCTAAGAACTTCAGAAACTTCTGTTAAAACAAAATAATGAATAAAGTATTTATATTTGTCTTAATGAGTGCCGTATTAGTTTATGGTTGCACTTCGGATAAGAAAAAAGAGCACTCTGCAGCATTTTCCAGTGACGAAAACGAGACAGAGGTAGTTTGTGATGATGAAGAAAGAAAGCAAGATGACGATGTACTATCATCAGAGATAGATTTATCTGAAATGTCGGACGAGGGTACCCAGATGGTAACATCTATGGATAAGTTGAATAAGGATATGAACAAAATCAATTCACCCGAGAAGCTGCTTGAGAACCGTGAAGAATATGAACAGAGGCTGGCAGAAACCTATGATGCAATATCCAAAGCCCCTACCTCGGAGGAGAAGTCAAAGCTGAAATCCCGCCTGAATGAGATACAGCATAATTACAACAGCAAAAAACGTTCTTATCTAATGCCCGCCAATGGTATAGTTCAGAATATCAATAAGCTGACCAAACGGTTGGAGGCTTGTCAAAGCAAGCAGGATTTCATGAACATATTAGATCCGCGCATCTCATATTTTAAGAATCTTCCTAAACTGTACACGCTAGTTGAGGAAGACAACCGACGCCAGGAAGTTCGTGAATTGGCAGAGCAGCTGAATGTACTCTTTCAGAAAAAGAAAGCACAGTTTGGAGTAGTGGATTATTAATTCGAATCTCGGAAATAAAAACAGGGAATCAGAAGCCAAAACCTGCACAAGATTCACGGAGATATTTGAAAGCATTTGACAGGAATCGAATGATGTCGGAGGCAATGATTGATTCCTGAGAAAAATGTTGTGCAGCTAAATCTCCAGATTTTCCGTGTAGGAAAACTCCAAGGAGTGCTGCATCTTGAGGAGTATAATTTTGTGCAAGCAACCCCGAAATTACACCAGTGAGCACATCACCGCTTCCTGCTGTAGCCATGCCCGGATTACCTGTGGAATTGACATAAACAGCCCCATTGGGGAAGACGATTTTTGTGTATGCCCCTTTGATGACTATAATGAGTTGTTTTTTTTCCGCGAAAGACTTTGTTGCCATCAACTCTTCATAATCGTTTTGAGTTTCCCCAATGAGCCTTCTCAATTCTAATTTATGCGGAGTCAGGATTGATAGATGAGGAATTTTTTCTAACAAAAAAACATTTGAAGCCAAGATATTAATGGCATCTGCATCAATCACCATAGGATTATTGTAGTTAGATAAAAGATAATCTAACTTTTTGACGGCATCATTTGAAGTTCCAATACCCGGTCCAACAGCGACAGCCTGAAATTTTTTCAGAGATTCCGTAGAATGTTCTTCCAATAGCGGGTTAAGATTCAAAATTGCCTCCGGGATGCCCAATTGGATGATGATACGGTTTTCCTCCTGCGTGCTTATCGTCAGTTTACCAGCCCCGGCTCTCATACAGGCCTTACCGGCAAGCACAGCTGCACCTGCCATTCCTGGTTTTCCTGCCACAATTAAAGCATGACCAGCAGTTCCTTTATGAGCAAACTTTGGCCTGTGTTTTAATTTAGGACACACATCTTCATCCTGAACAAAAAACATATTGGAAGTGATATCCGGACTTCTCATCAGACCGATATCAATGGTATTCCAAACACCGATGAAAGGTGCGTTTTCAGGGAAGAAGAAAGACAGTTTCGGAAATTGGAATGTTAATGTCTCATCAGCTCTGATGATATGTTCTTTGATATTCCCAGCATTGTTTTCCGCCATCAAGCCTGAAGGGATATCAATCGCAATCACTTCGTTAGGGAGTTTGTTTATATGCTTGACAACTTCTGCATATTCATTTTTTAAGGGACGGTTAAGTCCATTTCCGAACAGTCCGTCGATAATGATGTAATCTTCTGGTATTTCTGGCAATGTAAAAGTATCGTTCACAATTGTCAGCAAGTCATCACCCAACTCTTCCAACCTCTCCTTATTAGTCAAACAATCTGTCGAAAGCCCATGCCCACATTGATATAGCCATGCTCGCACCTTAAAATTAGATTTTATCAAGTGCCTTGCGATGCCAAGTGCATCCCCCCCGTTATTACCGGGACCAGCAATGACTGCAAAACGTTGTTGATAATCGCATCTAAAGAGAATAGCACATTCTAACTGCATGATGAACTCACTGACAGCCCTTTCCATGAGGTCGATAGAGGATATCGGTTCGTTTTTGATGGTGTAAGCATCGAGGGCTTTTATCTGGCCAGAACTGTAGATTTGCATACTTGTATAGTAAAAGTTTTAAAATGTGGAAGGTTTAGATGAAGAGAAGAATCAGTTTGACATAATTATTAGAACACCCCTAAATTATTTTCTTTTAAAGCGTTCCCAATCTGAGCGTACGTAGTTGACGTAGTTGTAAGTCTCGCCTCCACGGAAATATCCATGGCGGACAACCGGGTCGTTATAACAATCTGGATTTGACATATAGAGCACATATTCATCCACATTATCTTTCCATACATTTTTATCCTTGCCTCTTTTTTCAGCCAACCTCCTGGCGTCATCCACATGTCCAGGTCCAGCATTATATGCAGCGAGCATGAAATTAATTCGTTCGCTAATATCCGGCACATTCGAATAATGTGACATAAGTGATGCAATAAGTTTTGCAGATGCCCTTACCGACTGCTCAGAATCGTATGGATTGGCTGCCCCATATTGACGAGCTGTAGAAGGCATGAGTTGCATCAGCCCCATTGCCCCCATACGTGATGTGGCATTTGGATTGAAAGCTGATTCGTTATAAGCAATTGCAGCAAGTAGTCTCCAGTCCACACCTGATGATGATGCATAACGTATAAAGAGGTCATCGTAAAACGAAATCAGTCCCTTTCTGTTAAAGCTAGAATTATAATTTGTGGTTGATGAGGGATAATTATAATCATTATTAGAGGAACTACGACGAGATGATTGATAACCATTGCCTGGATAGTCGCTGAAATAAGGGATATCAGGAAAATATTCATCACTAACATACGCCGTACTTCTCTTTTGATTAGGTTGCCTTATCTGTGGCTGTGAGATATCAAAGAAACGGTCCTTATTGTCTGCCATCCACTGATTAAGTCTCTGAGCAAGCATTGGTGATGACTTTCTGACCACCCATGCGACATTTCCATTAGTTCTGATGGACTTATCATGCTCAACAATAGCAAGAGAGTCGAGAAAAGCACTCAGTTGTTTTTGTCCACAGAAAACAACCTCAGTATTAAGAGAATCGACTGGCATATCGTATGCAATAAGGTCACCTTCACCTTTGGCTAGTTTCTCCAGCATTTCATGTTGTGTGCGGCAAATATTGACTCGGACTGAGGCACCAATCTCTTTAGCATAATTTTGTGCGAGTCTGAACTGATTACCAAAGTCTTCTCCCCGAAATTCAAAGTAAGTGTCTGGACCATATAGCGTAAGCACTATAAGTTCCCCTTCCGCTTGAATATTGTAAAGGTCGTAATTGACATCCCTGGAATCTTCATGGTCAAAGACACCTCGCAAGGATGGTTTTCCATCATCGGCACAAGAAGAGAAAAAAGCAAGCGATGTTATTAATAAATAAACAAAAAATGCATTAAAATGACGCATTAAAGAACAGTTATTTGTTATTAGTTTTTTGATTCCATGTGTATGAAAATAAAGAATGCGGACATATATAAAGAAAATTTATATAAAATATAGCAGAGCTACTATCCACATTACTAAACTTACAATTTTTCTGCAAAATTAATTGTTTTTTCATAGAAAACATAAAAAAAACGCCAACAATCTTTCTATAGATAAAAATTATGCTTAAATTTGCGTTAATAAATCCTAAACTAAACCAAAAAGAACATGAAAGAAACAATTTTAGTTACAGGCGGAACCGGATTCATCGGTTCTCACACCACCGTAGAGCTTCAGCAAGCCGGTTATAAAGTAGTGATTGTAGATAATCTGTCCAACTCCAGCGCTTCAGTTGTTGACGGTATCGAAAAAATTACAGGGATACGTCCCGCTTTTGAACAGGTGGATTGCTGCGACATGGACGGTCTGGAAGGTGTTTTCCAGAAATACGAAGGCATAAAGGGCATTATTCATTTCGCTGCAAGCAAGGCTGTAGGTGAGTCGGTTGAAAAACCACTGCTTTACTACCGCAATAACATCAACTCTTTAATCAACCTATTGGAGCTAATGCCGAAATACGGAGTTGACGGTATTATTTTCTCTTCTTCATGCACAGTATATGGCCAGCCTACAGAAGACAACCTTCCTGTGACAGAAAAAGCCCCTATTCAAAAAGCCCTTTCTCCTTACGGCAACACAAAACAGATAAACGAGGAGATTATCCAGGACTATATCCACAGTGGTGCTGCCATCAAGTCTATAATTCTTCGGTATTTCAACCCTATCGGAGCTCATCCAAGTGCATATATCGGTGAGCTGCCTAACGGTGTTCCTATGAACCTGATTCCTTTCGTGACACAAACAGCAATAGGGATCCGTAAACAGCTGAAGATATTCGGCAACGACTATGACACCCCCGACGGCACCTGCATCCGCGACTATATCTATGTTGTGGATTTAGCCAAAGCTCACGTGAAAGCTATGGCCCGTATCTTGGAAAATCCTGATACAGATTCTGTTGAAGTGTTCAATATCGGAACAGGCCGCGGTTTGAGCACACTTGAAGTGGTTGAAGGCTTTGAGAAAGCCACAGGTGTGAAATTGAACTGGGCTTACGCTCCGCGTCGCGAAGGTGATATCGAGAAAGTATGGGGCAATGTTGACAAAGCAAACGAAGTGTTGGGATGGAAAGCTGAGGCAAAAATTGAAGACGTGCTTGCATCTGCATGGAAATGGCAGAAGAAACTACGTGAAGATGGAATACAATAATTTATAATTTTTTTATTATTCATAATTCCATTTTAGCAACAGTAAAAAAATAACTTAGTAAATTTAATGTCCGGCAATCATTCATGATTTAAACTTATCTTTTTGGCTCTTTTCCAGCTGTTCATCGGTCATGATGCCCGCATCACTCCCTCTGACCAACTGAAAAACAGCTCAAAAATCTAAGATAAATTTTCTTAACTTATTTTTTCACTATTACTTAATCTATCAATACATAATAATGAGGGTGTGTCAACATTTTGACACACCCTCATTTACAATATGGATATTAAGAATTTACCACTCATTGATATCAGCATGAGTCTCGATGAGGTCTTCGAGTTTGTCGGGAAGCATTGGGAAAAAGTCCATGCCAGTGAGGCGTTCCACCTCTCTAACATTGTTATAGTAGATATTACTTTTTTTCTCTCCAGATTTGTTTTTCACAACAAAACCAAATGCTTTGGGTTTGTCTTTTAAGCAAAGAACAATTTTGAAGAAGGCATTAGGCACAGCCACCTTATTATCACCAATCGTCTCATAACCAGACCTTAACGGAAGCGGTCCACAGATAATAAAGACCTCACCATATTTCCTCGCCCATTTTCTACAATCCATTTCAATGCTGTTCCATAGTCCGCTGTTAAGGTTTTCATCCTGTGGGCAGAGATTTGACAGGAGGAAAGTCTCATGATTTGCCCTTGCATCCCATTTATTATCACCAGACGGGCACATGTGTCCTCTTGACCATCCGCTTCCTTTATAGTCAGCAGGAGTAGCCCTAGGTTTAGGGACATCAGCATCCTCCCGAAAACTGTTTCTCCTTGGCGCATTTCCGTCCGTATGATCAGCGGTTAATTTCCACATCACCCAATTTGGTATTCTCCAATCTTTATTGTAAGATGCGAAATAAGTTTTTCTGACGAGAATTTGTTCTGAACGGTCCTTAATGGGAGCTGGCAAAAGACCAAGCAATGTTGTGTCAATCTCAATGTCTTCTTTGATTGAGATGTCATTGATTGTGTCGTTAACATTTTCAACAGCTCTAAAATCATCATACTTCTTATGCTGATTATGCAGTTTTCTGCTTCTACTTAATTTTGGGTATTTCCGATTTACTCTTGGAGTAATATTTGGAGACTCAACATTTTTAAATTCGAAATTGTCCGGTATGTTTTGAGCATGGGAATCGCTATTACGAAATCCTTTAGCAACGAGCACCACCAAAAGAACAAGAAGTAAAAGAGCCAAAACCCATACAATTTTATTTCCTCTCATAACTGATAATAGTATAAATGCGTTGCAAAGTTAATGAAAGGGATAATAAAAACAAAGAGTTTTGCATAAAAAGTTAATAGTGAAAAGTTTATTTACTCAATTATGAATAAGTAGTTAAAGATATATCTTACAAAAATCTTGAAATTATTTTTATTATTCACATAAATCTTGTATATTTGCAGAAAATTTGAAAATCTGGTATAAAATGAAGACAATTCATACGATACAAGGTTTAAGAAATGCCCTTCAGGCTTACCGCTCAGAAGGTAAAACCATTGGATTGGTCCCAACCATGGGAGCCTTACATGCAGGTCATGCGTCATTGGTGAAACGCAGTGTTAAAGAGAACGATGTGACAGTGGTAAGCATCTTTGTAAATCCCACACAGTTCAATGACAAAAGTGATTTAGCTAAATACCCTCGTACCCTTGAAGCAGACTGCAAACTGTTAGAAAAAATCGGTGCAGACATTGCATTTGCTCCAACTGTTGAAGAGATTTATCCTGAGCCAGACACGCGGACTTTCAGTTATCCTCCGACCGACAAAGTGATGGAAGGAGGCTATCGTCCTGGTCATTTCAACGGCGTGTGCCAAATCGTAAGCAAGTTGTTTATGAATGTAGAGCCTGATCGTGCTTATTTCGGCGAGAAAGATTTCCAGCAGATAGCCGTAATCAAAGCAATGGTAAAAGACCAAAAATATCCTTTAGAGATATGCCCATGTCCAATCGTCCGCGAAAAAGATGGTTTAGCTCTTAGTAGCCGCAACACACTTCTATCTAAAGAAGAGCGCACACTGGCCGTAAACATCTCGAGGGTATTGTTTATCAGTCAATCATACGCAAAGAATCATACCCTCTCAGAGACAAAGAATTGGGTCATTGATACAATTAACTCAATAGAAGGTCTTGATGTACAGTACTATGAGATTGTTGACGGCAATTCTCTACTATCAGTTGGCAATTGGGAAGATTCAGACTATATTGTAGGTTGCATAACTGTGTTCTGTGGCAATATTCCCGTGCGGCTGATTGACAACGTGAAATATAAAGGCTGACAGTTATTAAATCCGCAAAAATCAAGCAATATGCAGGTAGAAGTATTGAAATCGAAACTTCATTGCGTTAAGGTAACCGAATCGAACCTTAATTATATCGGCAGTATCACGTTGGATGAGGCGCTAATGGAAGCCGCTAATTTGATAGCTGGTGAGAAAGTTGAGATTGTTGACAACAATAACGGTGAGCGCTTTGAGACCTATATCATTAAAGGCGAGCGCAACAGTGGTTGTGTGTGTCTGAATGGTGCAGCTGCCCGCAAGGTTCAGGTTGGCGATGTTATCATCATCATCTCCTACGCCATAATGGACTTTGAGGAGGCAAAGACATTTACACCTACCGTAGTGTTTCCTGACACTGCAACAAACCGAATAGTGAAGGCAGAAGAATGAATTCAATCCTTTGCGCAAAATCTGAAACACCTCAGACAAAAAGACAATATGAGATATATTGTCGATATGTCTGGGGTTTTTAATTTAATTTTTGGTTCTCAGTCAATTGACTTTTTGATGTTTCCAACACTTTGCAGTGTATGAGACAACTTTTCATAGAACAGAGACAAGACAAACACAATAAATAAATAAATAAACTAACTAACATAATAAGATGAGAATTATTTTATTAGCAGCATTATGCTTTATTCTGCAGCAAGCAACTTCTGCACGCAATGTCAATAATGAGAATCATCCAGACTCTGTGTACGTGTTCACCTATACATCTGGATCACCGACCGATGGTATCAAGATGGCATATAGTATTGACTGTCGCACATGGATACCCATAGGCCCGAATCATTCGTTTGTCAAAAGTGATTTCGGTTCGTGGGGAAGCAACAAACGAATGTTTACTCCATCAGTGTTGTACGACAACGGTAAATGGTATGCTGTATGGAACGTGAATGATGAAGTATATCAGTTTGCAACGACAGAAAGTAACAATTTCTGGGTATGGAAGCCACAGGATTATCCATATCTAAACAACAATGAGAATTTCCTTCGTCCCTGTCTGTCGAAGCAAGCAGATAAATTCATAGTAAGGTATCAAACCAAGTCCGGTAACAACTATGAAATCTGCAGCAATGATTTTCATCAATGGAGCAGTCCTCAGCAAATCAGCTCAGAGGAATATAACCATTCAAACAAACGCAAAGATGTGACGGTATCGGGTAATAAGCTATCTGGTGAAATTCACCGTGTCCCCTACCCCTTGGTTGAAGAGTTGGTTTACAAAGTAAATGACGCCTCACTCCGCAACACTTTATATAATGAAAGCTGCAGTGAAGATGCCGCCCGTTTCCGTGGTGTCAAGTCATTAAAGGCCAGATTGTCATTAACCGGTGAAAGTAAACCCATCTCAACAGACCTCATCGGCATATTCTTTGAGGACATCAATTATTCCGCAGATGGTGGACTTTATGCTGAACTGATTCAAAACCGCGACTTTGAATATAACAACCTTGACCGTGGAGAATGGAATCCGAAGAGTTTCTGGGAATTGAAAGGCGAAGGTGCTTCCTGGGAGATATCAACCGACACTCCGATTCATGCCAATAACAGCCATTATGCTGTATTGAAGAGTAAAAAAGGAGCATCGTTAACCAATAACGGTTTCGACGGCATTGTAGTGAAGCAGGGAGACACATACGACTTAAGCCTTTTTGCCAAGTCGATGAACGGTAAGAAACAAATGATAACAGTGATGCTGAAAGACGGTGACAAGACATTAGCGAGCACAACCATCAAAGTTTCGTCTGTGAGCTGGAAGCAGTATAAATCCATTTTAACCCCTACTGCTGACGCAGAGAAAGCCAGCCTGACAATAGCGTTAAAAGGAGAAGGTGATATAGGCCTTGACTTTATCAGTCTGTTTCCCCAAAAGACTTTCAAGAACCGTCATAATGGTCTTCGTGCAGATTTAGCCCAAACATTGGCAGATATCAAACCTCGTTTTGTCCGTTTTCCCGGCGGTTGTGTCAGCCATGGTAACGGACTTGAAAACATGTACCGCTGGATAGAAACCATCGGTCCTCTTTGGGAACGCAAGAGCCAGTCGAATATTTGGGGGTATCATCAGTCGAAAGGTTTAGGTTTCTATGAATATTTCCAATTCTGTGAGGATATAGGAGCCGAACCACTCCCCGTTCTTCCTGCAGGTGTTTGCTGTCAAAACTCGTCACGTGGCGGACATGGGCAACAAGGAGGTCTTCCCATGAACGAAATGGATGATTATGCCCAGGAACTGATGAACCTAATAGACTGGGCAAACGGTGACCCGAAAACCTCCCATTATGCTAAGCTCCGAGCCGAAGCAGGTCATCCGTTGCCCTTCAACCTGAAATACATAGGAGTTGGTAATGAGGATCTGATAAGCGATGTATTTGTTGAGCGTTTCAATTATCTGAACAAAAAAATCAAGGCCAGATATCCTAATATTCAGGTAGTCGGTACTGTAGGACCATTCTTTGAAGGTTCAGACTATGAATACGGCTGGTCACTTGCCCGTAAGGAAAATATCGATATCGTGGATGAACATTATTATGTGAATCCAGGTTGGTATATCCACAGTCAAAACTACTACGATGTCTATGACCGCAAAGGCACAAAAGTATATCTTGGGGAGTGGGCATCGCGTGGTAACCGTCTTGAGAACGCTTTAGCCGAGGCACTCCATATTACAAATCTGGAGAGGAACGGTGATGTTGTTGTAATGTCGAGTTATGCACCGTTATTAGCAAAACATGGCCATACCCAATGGAATCCAGATTTGATTTATTTTAATAACACAGATGTTTTTCCGACAGTGAACTATTATGTTCAGCAACTATGCGGTAATAACATTGGCAGCAGATATGTGTATGGCGACATAGCCGTGAAGGCGACCGTTGAAGGCAGGAATGGCAACATGACAGAAGTGAACAACGAGTCCGCCAGTCTTCGTGTCCGCAGTTCTGTTGTGATTGATGAGGAAAGCAATGACATGATTATCAAGCTAGTGAATATCACTCCCTTCGACACACCCATTGAATTACAATTAGACATTCAGTCCTATCAGCCTAAGGCAACGGTAAATGTGTTGAGCGGCAAACCATCAGACTCAGATATCAAACCAGCCATATCGAGTTTAATGTTAAAATCAGGTACAGTCTATACCGCTCCAGCCTATTCGTTCAGTGTGATACGATTGAAGAGAATTTAAATCTACAGTTTTTATATAGTTCGTTGAGGAGACACATAATGTAAATGTCCCAAAATGATAAAATTAGCATTTAATCTTTAGAATACTCAATCTTAGTTGAAATTGAGGCTAAATATACCTAATTTAGGGTATTGTGAGATATAAGAAAAGATTGTAACTTTGCATCGTGAAAAAATGAAAATCTTTACTCATTATAGGACATGTCGTGACGACAAACGCCTCAATTTTAGAATTACGTAACCATATTTGTTGTGAAAGCTGCAATTTCCGTTGTGAGATTGCAGCTTTTAGTTTTTGGAACAAAAAAAAGAAATTAATTTTGAAATTCGCAGATTTATAATTACATTTGCAAAATAATCTGTTTCAGATTTTATATCAGTTACCACATCTATATTAATCAAGACAATGAAATCAAATTTATTTATAGCCCTATACCTGGGTATTATCACGCAAACAACCCCATTAACCGCCGCGGAAAAACCATTGATTGTCTGCTCGCCAGATAAACGGATAGAATTGACAGTTAGTTTTGATGATGATTTGGCTTTTTCTTTGGTGGTTGATGGTAAGAAAGTGATGGCACCATCCAAAATTGGAATGACAATAAGCGGATTAGAGACAAAATCCAGCAAACAGACAATCAAGCAAATAAACAAGGGTACAAAAACAGAGACAATCGAATCGCCATTTTATCGTGTTCCATATTTTGATGTGAGTTACAACTACTCTAAAATAAAAGTTACAGATTATCTATGTGTTGAGTTCCGCGTATTCAATGACGGAGTAGCTTACCGCTTTGAGACGACGGGCATGGAAGGGAAGCACTATCAAGTGGCAGATGAAATGGTTTCATATTGCTTTGTTCATGATTACCATAGTTATATCCCCTATTCGACAAATGCAAAAAAGCCAGAGGCAATGGCATTCCAAGCCACCTATAATGTGGAACGTTTGAGCCAGCAGCCCAATGACAACCTCGGTTTTCTGCCCATCACGATAGCATGCGGAGACGAAAAGAGTCAAGAACTGAAAGTGTCGCTGATGGAAAGTGACCTGGAATCATATCCCGGGATGTTTATGCGTCCTTCTGGGAACACATTAACAGGCTGGTTTTCAAAATACCCCCGGTCATTTGATTATTATGCATGGAGAGTCCAGAAGTATGTGACTTCTACAGAAGACTATATCGCAGTTAGTCAAGGGAACCGTACTTTTCCATGGCGCATATTGTCGATAAGCCGTAAAGACACCGAAATGCCTGTCAACAATCTGGTTTATGCCCTTGCCTCACCTAACAGGATTGGTGACACCTCTTGGATCAAACCCGGCAAGGTGGCATGGGATTGGTGGAACGACTGGGGCTTGACAGGTGTGGATTTCGAAGCCGGCATCAATATGGACACCTACAAATACTATATTGACTTCGCATCAGCATACGGCCTAGATTATATCATCTTAGATGAGGGCTGGTATGAACCTAAAAGAGGTGATATGCTGACAACAATTGATGCCATAGACCTGCCAGAACTAGTTCGTTATGGTAAAGAAAAACATGTGCGTATTATTTTATGGACGGTATTCAACGTGCTTGAGAAAGACTTGGAGACAATTTGCAAGAAGTATTCTGAGATGGGAATCGCCGGTTTCAAGGTGGATTTCCTTGACCGTGACGATCAGGAGGGTGTGGAAATGATATACCGTATAGCAGAAAAATGCGCTCAATATCATCTCATATTAGATTATCACGGGATATATAAGCCAACTGGCATTAACCGCACATATCCTAATATTCTAAATTTCGAGAGTGTTTTCGGTATGGAGGAGGCCAAGTGGACCAAACACGACGAAAAAGATATGCCCCAATATGATGTCACCTTCCCATTTATCCGTATGCAGAGCGGCTACGTTGATTTCACTCCAGGTGGAATGCGCAATGCAACGAGCAAGGATTTCCAGCCTATTTACTACAATCCGCTGACAATGGGCACACGTTGTCATCAACTTGCTATGTATGTAATTCACGACAGTCCACTGACAATGTTAGCCGACAGTCCTACAAGCTATGAGGCTGAGCCTGAATACACAAAATTTGTTGCAGATATTCCGACGGTCTTTGATGAGGTACGTGTTCTGAGCGGACAGATAGGAGAATATATAGTGACTGCCCGCAGGAAAGGTGATGTTTGGTATATCGGTGGCCAGACAAACTGGATGAATCGTGACTTGACGGTAGATTTGAGTGAACTTGGCCTTTCGGGAATTGTTGAGGCTGTTATATACAAAGACGGCGTGAATGCAAACCGTAATGCATCGGATTATAAGGTTGTAAAGAAACGTCTTACTGCTTCAGAATCTATGACGATTCATTTGGCATCAGGAGGAGGCTTCGTAATACAATTGAATAAAACTATTTAAGTAAATAGTGTATTTACATTGTAAAATGAAGAATGTTGACAAAAGAATGATTCCAAGCCAACCTATAGGGCGTAAGATGCATTGATGAGCAGAGATGATGAAGCTATATGATATTTAGCCCATGTGACACCGACTTTGAATTTCTTGAGTGAGAGTCCCGCACCGACGGAAATACCTGCAAGGTGGCTTTTATCCTGTACTTTCATTTCATGCCCTCTTCTGAAATTGTATCCGACTGCAATCCAAGTCTGCTGTGAGGGGAATATGTCTGCACCGACAGACAGGTGGTTAAGGAATCGTTTCCCGTTGCTTAACTCCTTTCCATCAGACGCATAATATGACTTTTTCCAGTGAGTGAGATCAGAGAGACTGCAATTCAGTCGAATCGGTGCTTTGGCAATCTGTTTGCTGAAACCAAGCACAAGATTAAAAGGCAGTTTCTGAGTTTTCTCATATAATGCATCCACCTGTCCTCCGAGATTCTGTGCCACCAAAGCAGCAGAGAATCCGTGTTTCTCATCGTAATAATTCACACCCAGATCGACTGCTATCCCAATAGAAGAATAGTGGCCATAATTTGACATCAGCACTTTTCCCTGAACACCACCAGTGAGTTGGTCCGTGAACATATATGTGTAGCCCCCCTGCACATTGATATCATTGGCTGAAATCTTTCCGAGTTCCTCAAAATGCTCGTTTGTCTCTGTCATCTCACCATAATTGAGCACCTGAGCTCCCACAGCCCAATTACCACGTTGTCCCCATTGACGAGAGAAAGCAGCAGAAAGCTTCATAGATCCACTCATATATGACATAAAATCGAAGTTGATTGTATTATGCGACACATTGGAAATAAGAGCTGGGTTGTCGAACATCAAGGTGATATCATCCTCAATGAGTGCAACTGCATTCCCTCCGACTGCCGCCCCATGTGCAGATGTCGGAATATTCATAAACTCGTAAGCTGTAGTTCCCGTCTGGGCTTTCACTATAATCAAAACAAGTGAAAGCACTATAAAAGTAAAAAGTCGTTTCATTAGTCTTTTAGTTCATCGTAATATTTATACAACAACTGGTGAGCAGCAATGAAAGAAGTCATTTTCCCATCAAGCACCGCTTGTTCCATCTGCGGGATAAGCGATTTGATTATTTTATTATGATAAAACCCGTTTTTCAACTGCTCGTTAATACTCTCATACATCCAATATTTAGCCTGCTGATTCCGTCTGTACTGAAAATATCCGTTGTTCTTAACCTTATCAATATAATCAAAAACCATAGCAAGTACATCGTCTATTCCGATTTCATAAAACCCAGAATAACAAAGCACCTGCGGCAGTACTCCACTCTCAGGCATCGGGAAGAGATGAAGTGCATTGCGGAACTGGGTTGCGGCGAGCTTCGCCTTATCAATATTATTCCCATCAGCTTTATTGATAACAATACCATCTGCAATTTCCATGATACCCCGTTTAATACCCTGTAGTTCATCTCCTGTTCCTGCAAGCTGAATAAGGAGGAAAAAATCCACCATAGAGTGGCATGCTGTCTCACTCTGCCCTACACCGACGGTTTCCACAAAGATGTGATTATAACCAGCCGCCTCACAAAGGATAATCGTTTCCCTAGTTTTACGAGCCACACCTCCAAGCGACCCCGCAGTTGGGGAAGGGCGGATGAACGACTTGGGGTGTACAGACAGCTTTTCCATTCGAGTTTTATCTCCCAAAATACTCCCTTTCGTTTTTTCAGAGCTTGGGTCGATGGCAAGAACCGCAAGTTTCCCTCCATAATTTTCAAGCAGATGAATACCGAATGCATCGATGGAAGTGCTCTTTCCCGCTCCAGGGACCCCACTGATTCCCACTCTGACTGAGTTACCGGCAAACGGCAGACATTTCTCGATAACTTCCTGTGCAACAGCCTGATGTTCTGGCAGAACACTCTCAACGAGAGTGACCGCCTGACTTAGCACAGACACATCTCCTTTTAAAATCCCTTGTACATACTCAGCTGCATTGAGAAATTTCTGTCGTTTTTTTCTCATCTGTCTAAGATAGGGATTGACGATAGCGGGCTGTTCAACACCCGAATTGACTGTAAGCCCTGCGAACTCGCTGCTGTTTTCTGGATGCTCCATAAGGATAGTCAGGTGGTTTTAAGAATTATTAATATAACGTAAAAAGCAATTATATATTATTGTAAGAAAGTGAAAAAAAGACTTGTAAAAGAAGTCAAGAAGACGAGAAGGCAAGAATACAAGGCAATAGTAACTAAAAGAGAACAGTTTAGCGCCTCATCACTCAAATCAAAACATTATTTCACTCGTCCTGCCGCATAGAAATATTTTTTATAATAATCATCATTCAGGCTACTGACTACCACACCTCTGACGGAGCTTGCATGAATAAACTTGTCGTCTTTGAGATAAATCCCCACATGGCTGATTTTGTTACTGTTATTAATGGCGAAAAAGAGAAGGTCGCCTTGTCGTATCTTGTTTTTAGACACTCTCTTACAGTTATTTAAAAATTGTCCGTCGCTTGTGCGGTCCAGATTCTTGTTATACAATTTTTTATATATAGCGTAAGAAAAACCGGAGCAATCAGTTCCACTCTTGTCGTGGTGTGCATGGCGATAAGGTACTCCAACCCACGATGCCACTTCACTCAGAAAAAACCTATCATCGCTATTGTCTATATTAAATCCAAGTATCTCCTCTATATTTGATGAAGATGGCTGAATTATTCCGCCAGCGGAGCCATAATCGAATGAAGGCTCAAAAATCAGATACGGCTGTTGAGGATAAGGCGTAGTCTGAAGAGATATTCTGTCCGGCATCTTATTGGGCAAATTATTCTGTGATGTCAGAAGCATCGGAGAGCCACAGGAAATTAGTCCTTCTCCAAAGAATAATAGGACAAAGAAACCATTCAGACAAAACAGGAAGCATCTCACAATGTCATGCTTTATGTATGAAATACTGTTCGATATCTTCAAAAACCGACTCATCACCTTTCCTTCCGTCCTTAATGATTTTCCCCTCTTCAAGGAGTGTGATTCTGGTACAAAGATCAAAAGTGTGGGTAAGGTTATGGCTTGAGACGATGACTGTAGCACCTAATTCCTTCGAGAACTCCTCAAGCACCTTCTTCATTGCCAACTGGCTGCTGGGATCAAGGAAATTGAATGGTTCATCAAGAATGAGCAACTGTGGATTATGCAACATAGCACCGATGATGCCTACTTTCTGCTTGTTTCCAGCTGAGAGGTTTCTGATGAGTTTATCTACACCAACAATCTCTCCATTCATGATATGCTCATACTTTTTGATTCTCTGCTCATATTCATCCCTGTTGATGGCATGAATTTTACAGATGAAATCAAAATACTCGTCAGGTGTTAAGAAATCGATGAGGAATCCCTCATCGATGAATCCTCCTGTGACCGCTTTCCATTCTTCAGACTGTGACGTAATAACCCCATTGATAGAAGCATGGCCATTGTCAGGCTTAAGCAAGTCGAGAATCAAACGAAAAAGGGTTGTTTTTCCCGCTCCGTTATTACCGACCAGTCCAATTATTTCGCCATCACCTACATTGTAGGACTGCACATCAACCGCGACTTTCTCTCCGAACGTTTTTTTTAGTTGTGATATTTCAAGTTGCATGATTTGAATATGGTTTTTAGTCTTTATTTAGTTTTTTAATGGTGGAGATCTCCACTCAACAGTTAGAACGTAAAAAGATAGAAAGATTATAATATCAGCTTGTGAAAACTTGTGACTTATTTCAAGTATAATTAATTATCAATCCACCCTCTACCACCAGAAAAAGTTGTCTGAACTAATAAATTCATAGGATTCATCAAGAAAGCAATCACAAGAACGAAACCAGCAAAGAATATTTTCATTATCAGACAAGTTAGCTAATCGGGAAAAGTGTTATTATTCTTTTGCAAAGTTACAAAAAAAAGGGATAAAAAACAACAAACAGAAAAAAAATAAAGGGACACACAAAAAGTAAGTCCCAACTTTAACTAAGCAACAGTAAAAAAATAATTTAGTAAATTTAATGTCAGGCAATCATTCAAGATTTAAACTTATCTTTTGGGGTCTTTTCCAGCTGTTCATCGGTCATGATGCCCGCATCACTCCATCTGACCAACTGAAAAAAAGCTCAAAAATAGCCTGCAATTTGAGCTATACGCCAAAAATTTCCCAACTTATTTTTTCACTATTACTAAATGTAATAAATACAGAAAACGAAATGCATGGGGGCTGAATTGATTGCAACTTAAATCATTATCTGGTGCCGCGGAATCCCTCCATGTTGACATACCTTCTTTTCATAAACCGCTTATAGATGTTTTTTATCCAGAGGTCAGAGAAAAGCGTTCCTGCAAGTCCAAGCGCTAACATGATGGCGGATGCTGTCTGTCTGTCAAGCAGATGAAGCAGAACAGACATGATAATCATCGGAACGAAGAGTGCTATCATAGATACAATAGCCTGAGTTTTAGAGTTCTTTCCTTTTGAAATCATCTGCACATTGAGCGGCATTGTCTGCTTATTATATACCGCCTGTTGGAAGAGAAAAGGGAATACACATCCTGAAACAAAAAACATACATCCTAGAATCTCAAGCATCAGGAATTTCTCTTTCATGACCGGCATAATGGAAAAAAGAAAAGGAATCAACAACAAAACACAATTATAATAATATTTTGCTTTGAGCAAAAAGAACACAGACTCCTTTCTCGCCATCAAAAAATCAATGTAGTTACCTTCCGGGCACATGATATTAGTAAGTGTGATAGTTCCGAGACACGCAAAACAATACACGCAAATGAAGCACTCCATAAAGAGTGAGTTGTCGTAAACGTCAGTAAAAGCAAAAAGAATAGAGAACAGCAGCACACAAACCATTCCAATGAGGAACGATTTTTTGACCACCTTATTTCGTTTAGTGGATTTAATTTCCAGTTTAAGATATTCTCCGATAATACCGAATCTGTTGAGCCATTTCATCTCATTCTTCTTGACAGAAATCAGCTTGTCAGAATTAGATATTTCATCATAGACACATTTATTCTGAATATTTCTGCAAATCCAGAAAAGGATAGCCATCATTATCAAAATAGAGATAAACGCAATCGGATTAATCTCACAAAATGCCCTTCCAAGTGCCATACAGGGTTTAAAGAGCCATTCATTTCCCCATTCTGCAAAAATCCCAGAATATGCCAAAAATCCATAAATAGCAAATGGAATAAGATAAATAAAAGCATTGTTCCTTGCAATAGTTCTCCAAATAAGGAACCACAGCCCATTGAGACTATAAAGAAGAACCCACCCCACATTAAAAGAGATGAATCCTGCAAATCCATAAAAATGAAGAACTGCAAAAAGAGAAAAAGGAATCCAGAAGAAGAGCCAGAATAAATTATAGGAACTTTTCATAGCCCTGATAAGAAACACATCAATAGCCATTTTCTGTTTGATTGGCATGAGTTTATAAGGTTTGACCCTTTGAACAGGCGTTTCTTGGAAAGAAAGTCTGACAAAAAAATCAAAAGCCATGAAAATGATCAAACTTCCGTCGAGCAAATCAAAAATCTCCAAATGCAGATTATTGATCTGCCCTATTGCAAATCCGAAAAACATGAGGTAAACCGCCCAGAAAGCAGCAAAAATATAGACAAAGACCTTCATGAACTTATTCTGTTCAACGAGTGGATGTCTTTTCACAGCAAGTTTTTCGTTCCTGCTAATCCATTTATAGATATCAGCAAACTTATTCATAAGCTCATCAAATATTTCTCAGCCTCCATTGCAGCCTTACATCCCGTCCCAGCAGCGACAACCGCTTGCCGATAAACAGGATCAGCCACATCTCCTGCAGCAAAAACACCCGGAACATTTGTTTTAGGAGAATTGTCCTCAGTGATAATAAATCCTTGTTCATCGGTTTTAATCCAAGGTTTGAAAATACCAGAATTTGGATTATGCCCTATAGCCAGAAAAAAGCCGTCAATTGGTAAATCATAATGTCGTTCATCTGGTTCTCCTCTTCTAAAAACAAGATGGGCCCCCTCAACCCCATTTTCACCATAGAGTCCCTCAGTGTTGGTCTGGAAGAGGATTTCGATTTTAGGATTCTCTTTAACTCTCTGCTGCAAGATTTTGGAGGCCCTGAGGAACGGCTTTCTTACAATAAGATAGACCTTACTGGCTAATCCTGCAAGATAGAGAGCCTCGCCACATGCCGTGTCACCCCCACCAACGACAGCCACGATTTTTTTTCTATAGAAAAAGCCATCGCATGTGGCACAAGCACTGACTCCCTGGCCCATATATTTCTTCTCATCCTCAAGTCCAAGGAAACGAGCAGAAGCTCCCGTAGCAATAATAACAGTATCAGCCTCTACTATTGAACCATCATCAAACTCAAACTTATATGGTTTTGCAGAAAAATCTGTTCTTATACATACATTTGGACGTATCTCCACCTTAAATTTTTCCACTTGCTGCCTCATCAGTTCCATAAGGTCGAATCCTGATATATCTTCAGGATGTCCAGGAAAATTCTCCACGGCATCCGTAATTGTAAGCTGCCCACCAGGTTGAATTCCTTCGTATAAGACAGGGTTGAGATTTGCTCTACTGGCATAAATAGCCGCAGTATATCCCGCTGGTCCGGATCCAATTATCAAGCATTTAATATGTTCCATTTTTTAATTGTAAAGTTTAAAGTGTATATACTAAAGAAAGTAAATATGAAGACGAGAATACGAAATCATTTTCAATTTCACAATTTATATATATAAATTGGCGTTATATTGTTTGAGAAGTAAAGAAGGTGAAATGTATGATTTAAATTTACTTTATCGTCTGTCTTCTATAAGGTTATCTAAGGTCTATGATTTCAGCATCAGGATATTTGGTTTTATCGAAAGTAAAAGAACTGCTCTTGAATGAATTCTTAGTTTTGTACGAGTTTAGTACTATTTCCATCTGGGAATTCTTCATTACGATGCTCAACGAGACAGGCTGATAAGAAGTCTTCAGCAATTTTAACGTAACATATTTCACGTCCTCGCTAGATTTTTTGGGGGTCAACTTCAATTCATACAACTTTCCTGCAGAACTCACAAGAACTGCATTATACTCCTTACTATACGAATTAATAAAATAATAAGGGTTATTTGTCATCATCTCGTTGTCTTCTGGTGCTGTGATGGTTACTTCATCATTCTCTTTGACATAAGTCCACATCGTCTTACCATTGTACCATGTTTTTGTACCTTCAATGAGATTGACATATTTATTCTTCTGCATTATAATGCCTCCAGTAGCCGTTCTTTTTTTTGCACCATCTATGTAAGTTACTGTATAGTTAGATTCAACACTTTTATTTTTTTTAAATTGTTCAGAAGCCGATTTCATGATTCTATCAGCCTCCTGTGCCATCATCATTTCCGGAATGAAAAGACATGAAAGTAAAAGAATAATCTTATTCATATAGCACTTTTTAACGTCCATAAACTCAATGAATTAAAAATAATAATAAAATCAAAATCGCTCTATAACAGTTAGACTAAAACCAAAGCGAAAAGATTAATATTGTGTCAGGAGTTAATGCCGAGAGAGATGAGGATGCTGTCGAGTGTGAGCAAGTCAGAAATGAGAACTTCTCTTGGTTTTGATCCTTGCTGTGGTCCGACAATACCCGCTTTCTCCAACTGGTCCATCAGTCTGCCTGCCCTATTGTATCCAATAGAGAATTTCCGTTGAATAGCCGATGTTGATCCTGCACCAGTACCAACAACCATCTTTGCCACTTCAGCGAACATAGAGTCAAGGTGATTCATATCGACATCTTTTCCCGCAGCTCCATCTCCATCCTCTGATGGCGGATCAGGCAGGTAGGTCATTTCGGGGAACTGTTGCTGTTCAGAAATAAACTTACAAATATTTTTCACCTCAGGTGTATCCACAAACGCACATTGCACTCTGACTGGTTCAGCATTTCCCAGATAAAGCATATCACCTTTACCGATAAGCTGATTCGCCCCCGATCTGTCTAGAATAATCTTTGAATCAATACCAGAAGTAACTTTAAAAGCGATTCTCGCCGGGAAGTTAGCCTTAATAGTACCTGTGATAATAGTAGTAACCGGTCTTTGTGTAGCAATAATCATGTGAATTCCAATAGCACGTGCCAACTGAGCTATCCTGCAAATAGGGAGTTCCACTTCTTTTCCCGCAGTCATGATAAGGTCTCCAAACTCATCAATAATCACTACATAATAAGGCATAAAGTTATGTCCTTCAAGCGGATTGAGTTTTCTGGCCTTAAAAAGCTCATTGTATTCCTTAATGTTCCTGACATGTGCTTTTTTAAGGAGAAGATATCTGTCATCCATTAGTTTACAGAGCGCTTTAAGTGTTTTAACAACTCTGTCGTTGTCTGTAATAATTGCATCTTCTTCATCTTCAAGTTTTGCGAGGAACTGATTTGCAATAGGTGCATAAACACTGAACTCAACCTTTTTAGGGTCCACCATGACGATTTTGAGTTCGGCGGGATGTTTTTTGTAAAGTAAAGACGTGACAATGGCATTGAGCCCGACAGACTTACCCATACCAGTAGCACCAGCCACAAGCATGTGAGGCGCCTTAGCCAAATCCACCATAAACACTTCATTGGTGATAGTCTTTCCCAATGCACACGGCAATTCCATATTGCTCTCCTGATAAGTTTTACTATTGAGCACACTTTCCATAGAAACGATGCATTTTTTCTTGTTAGGCACCTCAATACCAATCGTTCCCTTGCCTGGAATCGGTGCTATGATACGAATACCTTCAGCAGCAAGACTAAGCGCGATATCGTCCTCAAGATTTCTGATTTTGGTGATTCTCACACCTTCAGCCGGTGTGATTTCGTAAAGTGTGATAGTAGGTCCAATAGTAGCTTTTATGGAATTAATTTCCACTCCAAAGCTTTTAAGCACATGAATAATGCGCTCTTTATTTTCGTTTTGTTCTTTAAGGTCGATTTTGGGTGTTGAATCATCAGTATTTTTAAGCAATGACAGTGGTGGATATTTATAAAATTCCAAGTCAAGTTTTGGGTCATAGGGTGTATTGATGTTTCCTCTCTCAATTTCCCCATCACTTTCAGGAGTTTGTGTAGGATCGTCAATAATGAAATCAGGATCATCACTTCTTTGAGTGTCATCATTATTCTCTTCATTATTCTTATTGGTCATATTATCCAATAAAGTCACTTCATCATTATTACCCTGCTCGTTCGCAATATTATCTCCTGCACCATCAGTAAAATTATCCCCAAACTGATTGTCACCATCTTGTATGGCAATCAGATTTCCATTTTTGTCGAACTCAATCGTACTTGATTTTGTATCTTTATAATCTTCCGTCTGCGTTTGTTCCAGTCCATCATCCTCATCCTTATTTTTACCTGCTCCATTGACTTTGTTTTTCAGTTTTGCCGTAATCTCCCTGATCTTATTAATTTTCTCAAGTCTTAATAGTTTAGTCACATAATCAATAGTTCCTTTACAGAAATAGACGAGGAAAAGAATAATCGAGATGGCAATAAGAATATAGACACCAACATTTCCGATATGATTAGCCAGTGTCTGGAACAACGATCTTCCATGTTCGCCTCCAAATAAAACAGCAGAGTTGCTGCTAGGAGAAAAGACAGCAAAAACAAAACTAAGCCATATCATCGTTACTGCAGAGATGATAAATGCTTTAAATAGATTAAACTTATATGATCCAATAAGATGGAGGGCAATCATAATGAGGAATATTGGAATGATATATGAAGCCAGTCCAAAAGCTCCATTCATGACATATACAGCCGCCATGAGTCCCAGCTTTCCACAAGCATTATCCACTTTCACATCATCAGAGAACACCGCCCTCAAATTAAAATTATCCGGCACATTACCGACATTTCCGCAATCATCGGTACCAGAGAACAGGAAAGAAGTAAAAGCAACCAAAAGGAAAAGTGCTATAAAGAGCAAGAAAATCCCAGAGAAAAATGCAAAAACTTTTTTATTAGGAATCTCCTGTTGTGACTGTTTTGCTCTTCCCCCCTTCTTTTTCACAGAATTGTTTTTAGCCTTAGTATTTGTTCTATTAGTAGCCATTTAGCAAAAAATCAAAATATAATAACTGATGAATATTATACAATTTCAATTTGCAAAATTAATGAATTAATTTGAGAAATGCAAATATGTAAAGTACATTTTTAAATTTTTACAAATGTAAACTATAAAATGTAAAAAAAGGAATGCAATATAAAAAAAAATCACTAAATTTGCTACAAAAAGAAAAATCATCATGGTTAAAAGTAACCAACCAACAGGTGAGCGCATCATATTAGGCATAGACCCCGGTACTCGTATAATGGGTTATGGGGTGTTGAGAGTATTATCCAATAAAGCAGAACTGATAGCATTGGGTGTGATAGATATTCATCAGACCAAAGACCCTTATCTTCGTTTAGGTCACATATTTAAACGAATGATTGGTTTGATAGACTCCTATCTGCCCGACGAGCTTTCCATAGAAGCGCCATTTTACGGTAAGAACGTCCAGTCGATGTTAAAACTCGGTCGAGCTCAAGGTGTTGCAATAGCAGCTGCAATCACCCGTGATATTCCAATTTCGGAGTATGAGCCCAAGAAAATCAAGATGGCGATAACCGGCAATGGTAATGCATCTAAAGAGCAAGTAGCCGGTATGCTTCAACACCTATTGCATATTCCTGACTCAGACATGCATCAACAATTAGATGCTACAGATGCCCTCGGTGCCGCCTATTGCCATTTTCTTCAGATGAGTGTTCCCCAAAGTGACAGTCACTTTAAATCATGGAAAGATTTTATAAATAGAAACTCATCGAAGATTCATAGTCCGTCAAAATCATAAGATAAATTTGTATATGTTGTAAAAAAAGCGTAAATTTGCTTGTTTTTTAAAAAGATCAAAAGAGAAAAAGACATGGACATATCAGTAATCGTACCATTATATAATGAAGAAGAATCACTTCCAGAGCTTCATGCATGGATAAAACGTGTGATGACCTCTCACAATTTCAGCTATGAAATTATATTTGTAAACGATGGTTCTACCGACAAGTCTTGGGAAGTGATAGAAAGTCTCTCCCAGTCAAATCCAGAAGTTCACGGCATCAAGTTTCGTCGCAATTACGGCAAAAGCCCAGCTCTATACCACGGCTTTAAAGAGAGTGCCGGCGACGTTGTTATCACGATGGATGCTGATCTTCAAGACAGCCCCGACGAAATTCCCGAATTATACCGTATGATTAAAGAAGAAGGATATGATTTGGTAAGTGGCTACAAAAAAAAGCGTTATGACCCCTTATCAAAGACAATCCCCACGAAATTGTTTAATGCTACAGCCCGCAAGGTAAGCGGCATTAAGAATCTTCATGATTTCAACTGTGGTCTAAAAGCCTATCGTCAGGATGTTGTTAAAAATATCGAAGTATATGGTGAAATGCACCGCTATATCCCCTATTTAGCCAAGAATGCCGGTTTCGACAAAATTGGTGAGAAAGTTGTTCAGCATCAGGCCCGCAAATATGGCAAGACAAAATTTGGTATGAGCCGCTTTGTAAACGGTTATTTAGACTTGCTCTCATTATGGTTTTTGTCGAAGTTCGGCAAAAAGCCGATGCACGTTTTCGGTTTATGGGGCTCCATCATGTTTTTCGTCGGTTTCATTGCCGCAATTGTAGTTGGTGTGAGTAAACTGTGGGCCATGCATCATGGTGGTTCCTACCGTTTAGTTACTGAGTCTCCATATTTCTACATCGCGTTGACTATGATGATTTTAGGCAGTCAGTTGTTTATAGCTGGATTTTTGGGAGAATTGGTAAGCCGCAATTCCTCTGAGCGCAACAAATACCAAATAGAAAAAAAGATATAAGATGAGATTCATCTTCACATTTATATTATCCTTATCAGTAATCACTACCCTATTGCAGTTATTTGGATGTTCCGCCAGTAACTGCCCATTAGAGAACACCGTAACCTGCAATTACGGTTTTTATGATTCAGAAGGTAATTCAGTCCGCTATAATGACACACTGACTGTCAGCACCCTGCTTCCAGGTCATAAGACAGTTTATATTTATCGACAGTTAGGTTACTTACCAGTCACACTCGACCATCAAGATTCGAGTTATATATCCAACGGCTATACCGAGAGTATTCAGATTGTTCGCCGTGACACAATCTTGGTGAACAAACTAATGGGTGGCAGCTCCCTAAGCCTTCCGATGCAATATTATTCTCAAAACGACACCATCATCCTCTCATACTCCAGTATATCAAATAAAGACACACTCTATATCCAGCATGACAGCTATTCATACGTAGATTTACCCGAATGTGGCACACACCGTTTCCACACCATAACCAGCATACGCACAACTAATTCTGGCATTACTCAAGTAGAGTTGACCAATCCCCGAGTGAATTATGACGGCAAGGAGAACATCAAAATTTATTTTAATGGAACCGCAGAATAAACATTTCATGTTTTTAATGGCGGTAATCCTGTTTTCATTACCGTCGCATATTTATTCACAAGGCAACGTGATAGAACGGGAAAAGCCTTCTCAATATGTTGAGGTCACAGAAGAGAAGCCTAAACCAACCTTTTTTCAAGGCTTCTCTATTTCTGCTGATTTATTTCCAATGGGCCAGAAGCTATTATCCGACTATGGGGGTTTTGAGGGCTGTCTGAAACTGAATCTCCTAAACACCTATTTTCCTGCCATAGAGGCAGGATATGGTATTTGTGATCACACCGATGGCAACACTCAGATTCTCTATAAAACATCAGCACCCTATTTACGTATAGGAGCAGACTATAATTTACTGAAAAACAAATTACAAGACAACGTATTTTATGTAGGAGCCCGTTATGGGTTGTCAAAATACAAGTTCGACATATCAGGTCCAGCTATCGTTGACCCGATATGGGGTGGTTCAGCCCCCTTTTCCAATCAAGGTATAAACACAACCAGTCAATGGATTGAAATCTTAGTAGGTGCCCAAGTGAAGATATTCAAAGGTTTTCACATGGGATGGGCAGTCCGTTACAAACACGAGATACACTCAAGCACAAACGACTTCGCCTCCCCCTTTTATATCCCCGGTTACGGTACGACTACAGGTGCCAGCTGCTGGGGTGCCAGCTATCATCTGATATTCGACTTAAATTGGGGTAAACACCCTAAGCGCTCAATGAACATCGAGCTCAAAAACAAAGCGATTCTGCCTCAGGACACACAACCGACGGACAGTATCCCAACAGAAACAAATTAGGACTTGCGATTTTCTATTTATTAGGAATTGGACTATTTCCCTTTTTTAGAAGACGAGAAGACAAGATGATAGTTATTTCATTTTTCATGGTGAATCAACATAAACTTTCAAACTTTTCAAATAAGCAGAGATAAGCTTGCTTAATCAAAGCCGTAAAAAGGTAAAAATAATAAACACAAATAATTAATATCACATTATATGCCTTTATTCAAACTCAAAGAAACTCATGAGCCTCATCCATCGAAATGGTGGCATATTCCTTTGCTAATTATTCTGATAGCCGGAACCGTCTATATCATCCTTTCAAGAGGAAAATCTGATGCCGTGTGGCACACCCATGAAGGTCTGGTCTTCGGCACGAGCTATCATATCAAATATAATCACTCAAGTGATTTGTCCAAGGGCATCGATGCCACCCTATCAGATGTTGACCATTCACTTTCGACATTCAATGAAGAATCAGTCATAAGCGGAATTAACAATAACAAATCTGACCAGCTTGATGACCGTCTTCTAACAATTGTTCGAACCGCCCAATCAATATCCACCTCCACAGACGGTGCATTTGACATCACAGTCGCTCCATTGGTAAATGCCTGGGGGTTCGGATTCAAAAACTCAGAGAATCTGGATTCAACTCAGATAGACAGTATCCTCTCATTTATAGGTATGGATAAGATAAAGCTTACCGGCCGAACTCTGACAAAGTCCGATTCCCGCGTGATGTTAGACTGCAATGCCATCGCCAAAGGTTATGGCGTAGATGCTGTAGGAGAATACCTTGAAAACGAGGGTGTGAAAAATTATATGGTTGAAATCGGTGGTGAAGTCCGTGTTTGTGGTAAAAATGACCAAAAGAAGAACTGGCATATTGGCATCAATGAGCCCGTTGACGATTCTCTGTCAGTAGTAAAAGAGATAGAAAACGTGATAGAAGTAAGCGACATCTCAATGGCCACTTCTGGTAATTATCGTAATTTTTACATCAAGGACAATAAAAAATATGCCCACACTATTGACCCAAAGACAGGTTATCCAGTTCAGCACAACATCCTATCATCAACCGTTCTTGCTTCTGACTGCATGACAGCCGATGCCTACGCCACCGCCTTTATGGTATGCGGTCTGGAAAAAGCAAAAACCATCCTCAGCCAAAACAGTGGTTTAAAAGCCTATTTTATTTACAGTAAAAAGGACGGCACACATGGTGTATGGCATAGCCCTGGCCTTATACTTAACCATCAATAACACTCCATTATGCGCGACTCGATGTTTGAACGTCTTCAGAGTCTTCCTCTGTTATTAGGCTTAGGAGTCCATGATTTGATGAACATCGTGGAGAAGGTGAAATTTGGCTTTGACAAATATTATGACGGTGACACTATCGTATATCAAGGTGACCGTTGTGACAAAATAGTCTATGTGCTCCGTGGTGAGCTTTGCGCATTCAGGCGCGACGATGAAAAGATGATGCACACCTACGAATATTTCACACAGGAGCCCTACATCATAGAGCCCCAGAACATCTGGGGTATGCAACAGAAATACGAACGAACCTACTCATTCCCAAGCGAAGGCAACACATGCTGCATAGAGAAACGGCAGTTAGCCTACCTGATGAGCAGATATGAAATTGTAAGGACCAACTTTCTCAACATGATTTGCAACAAACTCCAATATGCCAACACCACTTTACGTGATGGTTTTCCTTCGAATACATGCAATAAGCTTATAAAATTTCTGAAGAACAACAAAATCAGTCACCACGGACGCACGAACATAAAAATAAAAATGGATCAGCTGAGCAATTTGATATCCGACACGCGCCTGAATGTATCCCGTGTGTTGAACATGTGGGAAAGCCGAGGAGTAATAGAGCTATACCGTGGTGGTTTTCTTATAAAAGATGATGCAGTGTTGTTTGGATAGAGCAAAAGAAGACGCGTATTATTTACGATATAACAATTTACAATTTACGAAATTTTTATAATTTGACCATTATTATTTTTTGCAATATATTTTACTGTCAATTAAATATTAGACAATTTAGCCCTTTCTAATTGATAAGGCACAAACTTTTATTCAAATATCGATAATTACCCTCTAAAATAAATTATCCAATAGATGAATCCGTTTTTCACCCCATATCCAACTCCTCACGGTTCAATTCCATTCGACTCAATTTCCCTTTCGGACATTGAGGAAGCAGTTATGAAGGGAATGATCCAACATGAACAAGAGATTGACGACCTTGTGAACAATTCAGAACCACCAAGTTATTCGAATACAATAGAAGCATTAGAACGTTCTGGAGAATTGCTTGACCGTAGCACAACCATCCTGTTTAATCTGTTAAGTGCAGAGACCAATGATGAGTTAGACGCTTTATCCGAGCGTGTATCTCCACTATTAAGCACCCATTCCAATAAGATACTTCATAACGAAGCTCTTTTTGCCCGTATCAAAACCGTCTATAGCCATTATCATTCAGATGATGAACAAATGCAAACGTTAAGCAGAGAGCAGCAAACGCTTTTGTGCAACACCTACGACACCTTTATCCGTAACGGCTCCAATCTGAATGACACAGACAAACAACGCTTTACAAAACTGAGTCAGGAACTAAGTCTTTTAGAGTTGAAGTTTTCACAAAACCATCTGAAAGACATGAATGATTACTTCCTCAACATAACAGATGAATCGGTGTTAAACGGACTTCCAGAAACTGTGATGGAAACCGCCCGTGAAGAATCAGAAAGCCGTGGTCTTACGGGCTGGACATTCACGCTTCACGCCCCCTGCTATGGCCCGTTTCTTACTTATTGCGAAAACCGAGAGTTGCGTCGGGAGTTATATATGGCATACAATACCCTATGCACCCATGAGAATGCTTACAACAATATCTCAATCGCCAGTGAGATAGTTAACAAAAAACGGGAATTAGCGCAGCTGCTTAATTTTGAGTGTTATGCAGACTATGTATTAATAAAACGAATGGCAGAAAACAAAGAGCGTGTGTATCAGCTGTTCGAAAGTCTGATATCTGCTTATATGCCCATCGCCCAGGAAGAAGTGAAATCAGTGGAATCTTTAGCTCGGGAATATGAAGGCGAATCCTTTGAGCTAATGCCTTGGGATTTTTCCTATTATTCCAATAAACTGAAAGAACGCCAGTTCAACATCAATTCAGAGATGGTCCGTCCCTATCTCCCTTTAGCGAAAGTGAAAAAAGGAGTATTCGGATTAGCCGGTGATTTATATGGTCTCCAATTTGTACGTAATCAGGAAATCCCCGTCTATCACCCAGATGTTGAGGCATACGATGTGCTAGATGAATCCGGCGAATATAAAGCAATTCTTTATTGTGACTTTTTTCCCCGTCCGTCGAAGAAGTCTGGTGCCTGGATGACCTCATACAAAGAACAATGGAAAGACCCTTCGGGCAACGACAGCCGTCCCCATGTTTCCATTACAACCAATTTCACTAAACCGACTCAGGCAAAACCCTCTTTATTGACATTAGGTGAGTTAGAAACGTTCCTTCATGAATTCGGTCATGCCTTGCATGGTATCCTGTCCGAAACGACCTATAAATCACTAAACGGCACCAATGTTTATTGGGATTTTGTAGAGCTTCCATCCCAGTTTATGGAAAACTACGCCGTTGAGCGCGATTTTCTTCGTCGTTTTGCTTATCATTATGAGACGGGTGAGCCTATTCCTGATAGTCTTATCGAAAACATCATCAAAAGCCGTAATTTCAATGTTGCATACGCTTGTATGCGACAAGTAAGCTTTGGTGAGCTTGACATGTATTACCATACATTGACCAAATCCTTTACAGAAGACATACTCCAGTTGGAAAAACAAATTTTCGATCACACACGTCTTCTTCCTTATATACCAGGTACATGTATGAGTGTTCAATTCTCTCATATCATGTCTGGCGGTTATTCTGCCGGATATTATTCCTACAAATGGGCAGAGGTACTGGATGCAGACGCATACTCCCTATTCAAAGAAACCGGGATATTCAATAAAACCACCGCCACTAAATTTAAGGAGCATATCCTTTCCCGTGGAGGTACAGAGCATCCTATGACTCTTTATAAACGCTTCCGTGGCAAAGAACCAACGATAGACGCATTACTGGAACGGAACGGGATAAAAAAACAATAAAATTTACGAGAAACTCTATAATTTATAGATTTATTGAGTGAAATAGTGAAAAGTGAAAATTAATAAGTAAGAATTGTATTTACTATAGTGAATGAATTTATATCGAACTACAGGAATTAATTGAATAATTTTTATAAAACAAGAATTTCATCAAATGGATAAGAATCAACGATACATGCTCCGCGGTGTCAGCGCAGCGAAAGAAGATGTGCATAACGCTATTAAACATATTGACAAAGGCCTTTACCCCCGTGCTTTCTGTAAGATCATCCCTGACATCTTAGGAGGCGACCCTGCCTATTGTAATATTATGCATGCTGATGGTGCCGGCACGAAATCAAGTTTGGCATATATGTACTGGAAAACAACCGGAGACTTGAGTGTATGGAAAGGCATCGCTCAGGACGCCTTGGTGATGAACACCGACGACCTTCTATGTGTAGGCGCCACCGACAACATTCTGGTAAGCTCCACCATCGGCCGGAACAAACTCTTAGTACCTGGAGATGTCATATCCGCCATCATCAGCGGGACTGACGAGTTATTAGGTCAGCTTCGCGACATGGGCATAGGCATTTATTCGACAGGCGGTGAGACAGCCGATGTGGGTGACTTGGTCCGCACGATTATCGTTGATTCCACTGTGACCTGCCGCATGCGCCGTTCAGATGTGATAGACAATGCGAATATAGTGCCAGGTGATGTAATCGTTGGATTGTCGAGCACAGGACAATCGACCTACGAACACAACTATAATGGCGGCATGGGTAGCAATGGTCTTACGAGTGCCCGTCATGACATGTTCAACAAGAAATTATCGGTATTATACCCAGAGAGCTATGACCATGGTGTACCAGAAGACTTAGTGTATAGTGGTAAATATGGTCTGCTGGATGAAGTAGCAGGGACAGGGATCAGCGCAGGAAAATTAGTGTTGTCTCCTACCCGTACATACGCCCCAGTGATCAAAAAACTATTAGACACCATGCGTAAGGACATCCATGGTATGATCCATTGCACAGGCGGTGCTCAGACGAAAGTTCTACATTTTGTAGGTGACGACTGTATGGTAGTAAAAGACAATATGTTTCCGATTCCTCCATTATTCAAAGCCATCCAAGAAGAAAGTGGTACGAGCTGGGAAGAAATGTACAAAGTGTTTAATATGGGTCACCGAATGGAGCTATATCTTCCTGCAGAACAAGCTGATGAGGCTATATCCATCAGTAAAAGCTTCAATATTGACGCACAGATTATCGGACACATAGAAAAAGGAGAAAAAGGGCTTCGGATAGAGAGTGAGTTTGGCGTATTTAATTATTAGAAATCGAGAAGACAAGAAGACGAGAAGGCAAGAAGGAAGTGGAATCATATTTCATTAATTCACAAGCAATTAACACAAGTAAATCAAATGGCTAATCAGAATATATTAGAAAAGTTAGACGGAATAGTAAGCCGTTTTGAAGAGGTCTCCGTGCTGATTACCGACCCGAATGTAATCAGTGACCAGAAACGTTACGTGAAGCTGACTAAGGAATATAAGGATTTGGAACAACTGGTGGCAACGCGTAAGGAATACATTGAATGTATGTCGAATTTAGAAGAGGCAAAACATCTTCTGATGACTGAGGATGACCAGGAGCTGAAAGAGATGGCCCGTGAGGAAGTGGAAAAGAACGAGAAACTGCTTCCAGAGCTTGAGGAAAAAATCAAATTACTTCTGATACCATCCGATCCTGAGGACAGCAAAAACGTGACGATGGAAATCCGTGGCGGTACAGGCGGTGATGAGGCAGCTATATTTGCCGGTGATTTATTCCGTATGTACAGCAAATACATCGAATCGAAGGGTTGGCATCTTTCTGTTTCGAGCTTCAGCGAAGGTGCGTCAGGCGGTTACAAGGAGATTGTGTTCAACGTGAAGGGAGAAGGAGTATATGGCATCTTGAAATATGAGTCGGGCGTTCACCGTGTTCAACGTGTTCCCGCCACAGAGACCCAGGGCCGCGTTCACACCTCCGCTTCCACAGTTGCCGTATTACCTGAAGCAGAGCCATTTGATGTTCAGATCAACGAAGGTGAGGTGAAATGGGACACATTCCGCTCCTCAGGAGCCGGTGGTCAGAATGTGAATAAGGTTGAATCAGGTGTTCGTGCTCGTTATATGTGGACCAACCCCAACACAGGAGAAAAAGAGGAGATACTCGTTGAGTGCACAGAAACAAGAGATCAGCCTAAAAACAAAGAGTTGGCATTAGCCCGTCTCCGCACCCGTATTTACGACCGCGAACATCAGAAATATATCGACGATATAGCTTCCCGTCGTAAAACCATGGTTTCTACCGGTGACCGTTCAGCAAAGATCCGGACCTATAATTATCCTCAGGGTAGAATCACAGATCATCGCATCAATTATACCATTTATAATCTGTCGGCATTCATGGACGGTGACATTCAAGACTGCATAGACCATCTGATTATCGCAGAAAATGCGGAACGTCTGAAAGCAGCACAACTCTAATTATTTTATCATTTACTTTTTTTCATTTAACATTTACATCTCAAAAATAATATCATCTTCATGACAAAGCAAGAACTGATAGAACAAATCAAAATAAAAAGAAGTTTTCTGTGTGTCGGCCTTGACACCGACATCAAAAAAATCCCATCACATCTGCTCACCTGTGATGATCCTATATTCACATTCAACAAGTCAATAATCGACTCAACAGCAGACTATTGTATATCATACAAGCCAAATTTGGCTTTTTATGAGAGCCAAGGAGTTAAAGGGTGGATTTCATTTGAAAAGACAATCAACTATTTAAAAGTCTATTATCCCCATCATTTTATCATCGCCGATGCGAAACGAGGTGATATCGGCAACACAAGTGCGATGTATGCCCGTACATTTTTTGAGACAATGGATATCGACTCATTGACAGTTGCCCCCTATATGGGCGAGGATTCAGTAGTACCCTTCCTCCAATATCCAGGTAAATGGGTGATTCTGTTAGCATTAACATCCAACAAAGGTTCAATGGATTTTCAGCTGACAGAGGATAAAGAAGGAAATCGCCTATTTGAAACAGTACTGCGCAAGAGTAGCCAATGGGGCAGTTCTGATAACATGATGTATGTTGTTGGTGCCACTCGTGGCAAACTGTTCTGCGATGTCCGCCAGATAGTGCCAGATCACTTCCTGTTAGTTCCCGGTGTTGGTGCCCAAGGTGGCAGCTTGGAAGAAGTCTGCGAATATGGCATGACCGATGAATGCGGATTGATTGTCAATTCCTCTCGTGGCATCATCTATGCAGATTCCAGTGAGGTTTTTGCAGAGGTGGCGGGTGAGAAAGCCCAAGAACTACAAAAACAAATGTCATCCATTTTAACGTCACGTGGATTATAAAATTATAAACGACCCGGTGTTTGGTTTCATCCGCATTCCCAATGGATTGCTCTTAGAAATCGTGAAACACCCCTATTTTTACCGATTAAGCCGAATCAAACAACTTGGTTTGGCTTACATCGTATTTCCCGGTGCTCAACATACCCGTTTTCAACATTCAATCGGATCTTATCATTTGGTTACAAATGCCATGCGTTCTCTGGCCCGTAAAGGCCATTTCATCTTCGACTCGGAAGAAGAGGCAGTCTGCGCTGCCATTCTGATGCATGACATCGGTCACGGTCCCTTTTCTCATGTACTTGAACACACGCTAATCAGCGGTATCTCCCATGAGGAGATATCGTTGCTGATTATGGAGCGTCTGAATCAGGAGTTCCGCGGTGAGCTCACCTTAGCCATCAAAATATTCAAGAATGATTATCCCAAAAAGTTTCTTCATCAGCTGATATCCTCACAGTTGGATGTTGACCGCCTTGATTATTTACGCCGTGACTCTTTTTTCACAGGAGTGACTGAGGGAAATATTGGTTCGTCACGTATCATAGACATGCTGAATGTTGTTGACGATCATTTAGTTGTAGAGAAAAAAGGCATTTATTCCATTGAAAACTATCTGGTCAGCAGACGTCTGATGTATTGGCAGGTTTATCTTCATAAGACTGCTGTATCAGCAGAGTTGATGCTCATCAAGTGTCTGCAACGTGCAAAGGAACTCGCTTCAAGAGGTGTTGAGCTGTTTTGTTCACCCTCCCTTCGTTATTTCCTTTATAACAAAATCAACGGCATCCATTTCATGACAGAAACAGAGCCGCTCACCCACTTTATGCAGTTAGACGACAATGACATTTGGTGCTCATTGAAAGTATGGCAGCATCATGATGACAAACTATTGTCGTTGCTGAGCCGTAACCTAATCAACCGAAATATATTCAAGGTTGAGATAAGCGATACACCTTTTGAACAGGAGTATATCGATGGTATCATTACGAAGATAAGCACTAATTACGGTCTTAGCCAATCAGAGACTTCCACCTATCTGATATCAGAGAAAGAAGTGGGTAAAGAGATGTATAACCTTTACGATGATAACATTGAGATATTAGAGAAAGATGGCAGCATGCATGATGTGGCCCAGGTGTCAGACATGCTGAATATTGACACCCTATCCAGAGATATCAAGAAGTATTATCTTTGTTATCAAAGATTGTAGGTTATCCAAGCTCCTGATGTAAATAAATTTTTAAAAAACTTATTTTTTAGAATCATCGTGTCTGTAAGGCTCATAATGAACGCCAAATCCAATGGAGTTTTAATACCATCTGCAAAAGAAGGAATATGGAAATTGCAGGTTGTTACTTTAGGAGATTGAGTTGGTTCATTTTCTCAAAGAAGCGGTTTCCAAGGATTTTTGCTCCTTGAGCGTTAAAATGCAGGCGGTCGTTGAGTAAAGGGAGGTCAGTAGCATCAATGACATGGAAATCATGGTCTTCCTTCTCGATTCTTTTCAATGCCTCTACTACAACCGGTGATGCCTGCCGGCTGTCTTTTGAGAAAGTGGCGCAGACAACAGGGAGTTTATAGTATTTTTTATTACCAGAAATCTTGACGAGGTAGTTTCTGATATATGAAATTACATTTTTCAAGTTATCATAATATCTACTGTCGGCATTTTTGTCGGATTCCCCCTGATGCCAGATTAAAGCTCTGATATTGTAGGATTGTAGATGATTCAGGGAAAGGTGAATCTGTTCTGCAAATGCTCTCAACAGCGATTTTTCATTATCGAGGAAATCTGGATCTGCACTCCAAAACAGGCCATTTGTGCTTCCTTTGCAACTTCGGTCGATAGCAGTACCACCGACAGCCTGCTTAATCACAAAGAACGGTTTCTTCCATTCCTGTTCAAGAAGATGATACAGGATAGCATCAAATCCCCATGAATTCTCCACTTTCGGTTTAGCAGACCGCGGTGAGAACAGCGAGAACTCACCTGAAGCCCTTTCAAAATCTCCGCATCCGTAGCTCCAATAGCAAAACTGATACTTGATGCCGTCAGGAAACTCACTGAGAGGAACTCTCCCGTCTGCATTTGACTGTCCCGCGGTAAGAATGACATTCACTGGGGTTGGTTTAATTTTTTTTATGACTTTACGAATCGCTTTTCCCCAGAAAAAGCCAAGCGTCTGAGCCCCCTGTTCATTAGGATGGAGCCAGAAAGGTTTTCCGTCTCCCCCAATTTCCTTCACCAAGTCTGTGTTGCAATGTTTCTTGAAATAGTTATATGCCTTTGTATCACCGACATGGACATGACCTTTTGGCGTTTGTTTTATAATCCAATCAAACTGTTTGAAATATGCGTTGAGATAATCGAGACTTTCACTGTTGAGAATGGACCCAGCCTTGGTTCTGATTTCTGGATAATAGTAAATAGGGCGTTGGAGAATCACATGCGCATCAGGCCATCTGCTTAAAAGAGAGTCTATGATAGTGATGATGTTTTTGGCATAATTAGCAGGATCAGTCCTATGGTTCTTAGGCCGTTCTGCACTGTCGTTAGTGCCAATCATGATACTGAAAATCAGTTGTGCCTCAGGATGCGACTCTACTATTTGAGCTGATTTCTCAATCACATCTGGAAAAAATGTTTTATCTCCAGCAGGAATCACGTCATTGATGTCTGGGAGGAAATGATAGGTAGTTCGTCCGCTTCTTCCACAATTATGGAAATAGACCTTGCCTACACCCTGTTGTTCCAGCCACTTGGCACACAATGCAGGAGGTGCCGTAAACTCCCGATTGTTCAGTAAAGCACCGTATGTGATGCTGTTACCGATAAAAACGATGTTATAATTACGATTTTGTGCTTCCAAAACAAAGAAAGACAAAAGAAAACAAACCAAAAAGTAGATTCTTTTCATACTGTCAATGTGTTGATTCGTTTGGTGTCTATAAAATTGGTACAAATTTACATAAAAAAACTCATAGCCAATAGTGATAATCATCCAAAAAGTTGTAACTTTGTAGAAATATAGGCTTTAATAACCGTTTATAATAAGCAAGCAGGTTTTTATGAAGACAAAAAGGCGAGAAGCAGGCAGTGCTCATGGTTTTAGCCGTGCTACGCCGGTCTGATGTGCGGTCGAGACGACCACAATCCCATCCGATGTCCTTTGGGCAAAGAGTGTAATAAACAGAACTGATGAAAAAGGTTGAATTAAGAAACAAAAAAACAAAAAGAAAATGAAGATATTGTTTGTGTGTTTAGGTAATATCT
>JAEEGF010273593.1_pt1 | contig 67226 bp, 57 predicted proteins | sample 9134171 | NCBI WGS metagenome assembly JAEEGF01 (sample SAMN16246542, study PRJNA631951) | gut metagenome | biome: gut microbiome; feature: rumen; material: AP-attached | host: Bos | place: Iran: Karaj | collected 2018-10 | reverse complement strand
ACACTAACCTCTCAGTACGTAAAAACACTACTGTTATATTATATCATTACGAGGATTCTATATAAATGATTATTTCAAGTCATCAGGCATTCAGCAGCCTGTCCCTTAAACTTGCTATTCCACCACTCAACATGGCCAGTCCAAAGAAAGCAACTACGCATGCTCCGATGATACCAAGGAGCAAAGGTAACGAGCTCCACAGACCACATATGCAGACGGTTATAATGCATATTACAAATATCCAAACTGCAAAAGCCCCGGCAAAAGATAATATCCTACCAAGGATATCAAATGCCCAAACGAACACAGTCAAAATACCAGCCAGAATAAGCCTGATCATTTTACCAAGTACTCTAAGAATGATCATTAGATATTCCCCCTCTCCTTTTCCATCAAAACCTTATAAGCAACAAGTCTGAGAACGTATTCGGGTACCTGGGATACTCCACGTTCCCAGTCCTGCATTGTTCTATATGGAATGTGAAGCCATTCTGCAAAGTCTTTTCTGTTCATACCGGATTCTTGTCTTACCTTAATAAAAGCTTCTGCGAATAATCTCTTATTTCTCTCCGCTTCAATTTGCTTTTTATCTGCTTGCTCAATCACAATACCATTAACAATATTTTCAATTTCAACTTCAAAGTCATTATTCATAGATCCACCTCCTTGCACACGTAATCCGTGTCTGGTTCTATCTTTATTATATACACGTAATCCGTGTGCGTCAAGGCAAAAAAATAAGGCCTATCTCCGTTCAGGAAATAAACCTTACAAAAGCAAATGACAAGCGTATTACTCACGATAGCATGTCCCTTTTTTATTGTTGAAAAAAGGAGCCTGCACAAGGCAGACTCCTCTAAATTACATACACCTTCAATGAAAGCGTTTTAGGAATATTGAAGTTGTTATCCGGATAATACCGGTCTACAGCTTCTTTTATAAAATCCTTTTGGATTTCAAAAGTCCCTATATAAGCGGCTTCCTCAATTAACAACCTTCGCTGATAGCAGCCTGTGCTGCTGCCAGTCTCGCAATTGGTACTCTAAATGGCGAACAGCTTACATAATCAAGCCCTATCTCATTACAGAACTCTACTGATGATGGGTCACCACCATGCTCGCCACAGATTCCAACATGAAGTTTAGGATTTACCGGTCTGCCAAGTTTAAGTGTCATTTCCATCAACTTACCAACGCCATCTCTATCAAGTCGAGCAAACGGATCATTTTCAAAAATCTTAGTGTCATAATAAGCAGATAAGAATTTACCTGCGTCATCTCTAGAAAAGCCATATGTCATCTGAGTTAAATCATTAGTACCAAAGCAGAAGAAGTCAGCTTCCTTAGCTATTTCATCTGCTGTTAGTGCTGCACGAGGAATCTCAATCATAGTACCAACATCGTAATTAAGGTCAATGCCTGCTGCCTTAATCTCCTCATCTGCCACCTTCACTACAATCTTCTTTACGAACTTAAATTCTTTAATATCACTAACAAGTGGAATCATAATTTCAGGAACAATTTTCCACTCAGGATGCTTCTTTGAGACATTAATAGCTGCACGAATTACTGCCTTAGTCTGCATCTTAGCGATTTCTGGATAAGTAACTGAAAGTCTACAGCCTCTGTGACCCATCATTGGGTTAAATTCGTGTAATGAGTCAATCATAGTCTTGATTTCAGCAACTGTCTTTCCCTTAGCCTTAGCTAATTTTTCAATATCTGCTTCCTCTGTTGGAACAAATTCATGAAGAGGTGGATCAAGGAATCTAATTGTAACTGGATTACCCTCTAATGCCTCAAATAAGCCTTCAAAGTCATTCTGCTGATATGGCAAAATCTTATCAAGTGCCTCTTCTCTTTCCTCAACTGAATCTGACACAATCATCTCTCTAAAGGCTGCAATTCTATCTTCTTCAAAAAACATGTGCTCTGTTCTACAAAGTCCAATACCCTCAGCTCCAAGTTCACGAGCTTTCTTTGCATCTGCTGGTGTATCAGCATTTGTACGAACCTTAAGTCTTCTGTATTTATCAGCCCAATTCATAATTCTGCCAAATTCTCCAGCAATCTTGGCATCAACTGTCTTTATAATTCCATCATAGATATTACCTGTACTACCATCAATTGAGATAAAGTCACCTTCGTTAAACTCTTTACCTGCAAGAGTAAAGCGTTTATTTTCTTCATCCATTGTTATATCGCCACATCCTGAAACGCAGCACTCGCCCATTCCACGAGCTACAACAGCTGCATGACTTGTCATACCGCCACGAACTGTAAGGATTCCTTCTGCTGCCTTCATACCTGTAATATCTTCAGGGCTTGTCTCAAGTCTAACTAATACAACCTTTTCTCCTCTTTCTGCCCATTCAATTGCTGTTTCAGCATTAAATACAATCTTACCACAAGCAGCGCCTGGAGAAGCTCCAAGTCCCTTGCCGATTGGCGTTGCATTTTTAAGAGCATCCTTATCAAATTGTGGATGAAGAAGCGTATCTAAGTTTCTAGGGTCAATCATAGCAACAGCCTCTTCCTCAGTTCTCATGCCCTCATCTACTAAATCACAAGCTATCTTTAGAGCAGCCTGTGCAGTTCTTTTACCATTACGAGTCTGTAACATATAAAGCTTACCAGCCTCTACTGTAAATTCCATATCCTGCATATCCTTGTAGTGATTTTCAAGGATTTCGCATACTTCCTTAAACTGCTTAAAGGCCTCTGGGAACTTCTCCTCCATCTCACTAATATGCATAGGTGTACGAACACCGGCAACAACATCCTCACCCTGTGCGTTAGTTAAGAACTCACCAAACAAACCCTTAGCTCCTGTTGCTGGATCCCTTGTAAATGCAACACCTGTACCACAGTCATCGCCCATATTACCAAATGCCATGGACTGTACATTTACAGCTGTTCCCCATGAGTAAGGAATATCATTGTCCCTTCTATATACATTTGCTCTAGGATTATCCCAAGATCTAAATACAGCCTTAATTGCGCCAAAAAGCTGTTCCTTTGGATCATCTGGGAAGTCCGAACCTATCTTATCCTTGTATTCTTTCTTAAAGCTTTCGGCAAGTTCCTTTAAGTCATCGGCTGTCAAATCAACGTCCTGCTTAACCCCTCTCTTTTCCTTCATCTTGTCAATAAGCTCTTCAAAATATTTCTTACCAACTTCCATTACAACATCTGAATACATTTGAATAAATCTTCTATAACAGTCCCAAGCCCATCTTGGATTGTTAGACTTACGAGCAATTACCTCGACTACCTCCTCGTTAAGTCCAAGATTAAGTATTGTATCCATCATACCTGGCATTGAAGCTCTAGCACCAGAACGAACAGAAACAAGAAGCGGATTTTCCTTATCTCCAAATTTCTTGCCAGTTATCTCTTCCATCTTTAAGATATACTCTTCAATCTGGCCCTTAATCTCATCATTGATTTCTCTTCCATCCTCATAATACTGAGTGCAGGCTTCTGTTGTAATTGTAAAGCCCTGTGGTACTGGAAGACCAATATTGGTCATTTCAGCTAAATTAGCGCCCTTACCACCAAGAAGGTTTCTCATGTCGGCTCTACCTTCAGTGAATAAATAAACCCATTTCTTCATTTTTTACCTCCATCGTAAAAAGTCATTAAAGAAATCCCCTAAATTCAACTATTCCCCAATCTTTATAGTCTCCTCTGGGTTCGTGTAAAGCGGACATTCGGAATCCGCTTCACTACTTCCTCATGAACGCAGTGGCACTGCGTTCAATATAGTTATTTAATTGTCAAATAATTATCTTTCATTAGTTTAACAAAAAATATGCTTAAATTCAATATCTTTCAGCAACAATATACATCTATTTTAGAAAAAATGAGACTACTATTTTTCATAAGTTTTTTCCTATGTAAAAATTTGCCAAAGTCCGATATTTTTGATATAAGTAAATAAGAATTAAAAAGGTGGTGAATATGTTAGAGATGCCAAAGGATCCAGTAATGTTACTTAGTTATGTAAATACACAATTAAGAGATAATTATAAAAGCCTTGATGATTTCTGCAAGGCCTTTGATATTAAAGAATCAGATTTAAAATATAAGCTTATGCTTATTGACTACGAATATGACATTAAGTCAAACCAATTCGTATAAATCTAATCTAAAGACTAATAATCTTTTAAAATACAAAAAGCTGAGGTTAACCATTTTGTACAGGTAATTACTTACCAAACTCATGGTCAGCCTCAGCTTTTCTAGGCAATGCCCTAGAATATTTCGATACACCCTCTCAAATCCACCAGGTTTAAGTACAGGTATTCAAGAGGTTTCATACGCAAAACATTCCCTTGTAACTATATTATCGGTTTTTATATCTTTATTGTAGAGTGCTATTTATCTAGGAAATAAGCACTAAATTTTTCTTTTGGCTACAAGGCCACTTCCATCACATTCAATAACAATAGTATCTCCTGTGTTTAAGTCTCCTGCAAGAATTAACTTAGCAACTAAAGTCTCTACTGTCTTTTGAACATATCTCTTTAATGGTCTTGCACCAAACGCAGGATCATATCCATTTTCTACAATAAAGTCCTTAGCATCATCACTTAATTCTATCTTTAGCTCCTTATCTACAAGTCGCTTATTAAGGTCATTAATTAAGAGATTAACAATACCTGAAATGTTATCCTTAGTTAAAGGCTTAAACATAATGATTTCATCAAGTCTATTAATAAACTCAGGTCTAAAGTGTGCATGAAGATCATTTGTTGCAAGCTGTCTTGCCTCATCCTTTATCTGTCCATTTTCATCAATTCCCTCAAGTAGATATTCTGAACCTATATTACTTGTCATAATAATAATTGTGTTCTTAAAATCTACTGTTCTACCAAGAGAATCTGTTACACGGCCATCATCAAGCACCTGTAAAAGAACGTTAAATACATCTGGATGTGCCTTCTCAACTTCATCAAATAAAACAACTGAATAAGGCTTTCTTCTTACTGCCTCTGTTAGCTGGCCACCCTCTTCATATCCAACATATCCTGGAGGCGCACCAATAAGTCTAGACACTGAATACTTCTCCATATACTCAGACATATCAAGTCTTACAATATTACTCTCATCATCAAAAAGACTTTCTGCTAGAGCTTTAGCAAGTTCTGTCTTACCAACACCTGTAGGTCCTAGGAAAAGGAAAGAACCAATAGGCTTTGATGGATCCTTAATTCCTGCCTTAGATCTAATAATAGCCTCTGTTACCTTAGTTACACCTTCATCCTGACCAATAACTCTCTTATGAAGTTCTCTATCAAGATTAAGAGTCTTATTTCTTTCTGTTTCAGATAACTTAGCTACTGGAATTCCTGTCCAACGAGAAATAATCTTAGCAATTTCTTCCTCAGTTACTGACTCGTGTACAAGGCTTAAGTCTCTCTCAGATAGCTTCCTTTCGGCTTCTTCAAGTCTAGCCTTAACCTCTGGTAATTTACCATATTGTAATTTAGCAGCTCTCTCTAAGTCATAATCACGCTGTGCTGCCTGTAATTCCTTATTAACCTCTTCTAACTCTTCTTTGATCTTACTAACGGAATCTACAGATACCTTTTCTGCATCCCATTTAGCCTTCTTAGCATTAAATTCATCACGAAGACTTGCAAGCTCACTCTGAAGACTAGCTAATCTATCCATACTTAGTCTATCTGTTTCCTTCTTAAGCGCAGCCTCCTCAATTTCAAGCTGCATAACCTTACGCTTAAGTTCATCAAGTTCTGCTGGCATTGAATCAAGCTCAGTCTTTATCATAGCGCAGGCCTCATCCACAAGGTCAATTGCCTTATCTGGTAAAAATCTTTCGCTGATATATCTATTAGAAAGCACTGCAGCAGATACTAAAGCACCATCTGTAATCTTAACTCCGTGGAATACTTCATATCTGTCCTTAAGTCCACGTAGTATTGAAATTGTATCTTCTACTGTTGGTTCATCAACCATTACAGGTTGGAATCTACGCTCTAGAGCTGGATCTTTTTCAATGTATTCTCTGTGTTCATCAAGTGTTGTAGCACCAATGCAATGCAACTCGCCTCTAGCAAGCATTGGCTTTAACATATTACCTGCATCCATTGAACCCTCAGTCTTACCAGCGCCAACAATTGTGTGAATCTCATCAATGAAGAGAACTATCTCACCGTCTGAGTTCTTAACCTCATCAAGTACAGCCTTTAATCTCTCTTCAAATTCACCTCTATACTTAGCACCTGCAACAAGTGCTCCCATATCAAGAGCAAATATTTTCTTATTCTTTAGAGCCTCTGGCACATCTCCTGCCACAATTCGCTGAGCAAGTCCTTCAACAACCGCTGTCTTACCTACACCAGGCTCACCAATAAGAACTGGATTATTCTTAGTTTTTCGACTAAGAATTCTAATTACATTTCGTATTTCATTATCTCTACCAATAACTGGATCAAGCTTTCCATCAGCTGCTGCCTGAACTAAATCCCTTGCATACTTAGAAAGTGTATCGTAAGTTGCCTCTGGATTATCTGTTGTAACGCTTTGATTGCCACGAACGCTTGCAAGAACTGAAAGGAAAGAATCTCTAGTAATTCCATATGTCTTAAAAAGCGCCTTTAATCCCTTATTAGCATGTTTAATTAATGATAAAAATATATGCTCTACAGATACATAAGAATCCCCCATCTTCTTGGCTTCATCTTCTGCATTTATAAGTGCTTTATTAAGGTCACCACTCATGTATAACTGAACATTTCCTGATACCTTAGTCTTTCCTTTAAGTAAATCTTCAATGGCCGATAAAAATCCAGCCTTATCTATTCCCATCTTCTCAATCAGGTTACTAATAAGGCTATCCTCTACTGTCATTAAGCAGTAAAGTAAATGTTCCTGATCAATTTCCTGATTGGAATATTCGTAAGCTAACTTCTCGCAATTATTAATACTTTCAATTGACTTTTGAGTAAACTTATTTATATTCATACGCGCTCCTCCTTTTCATAATTTCATAATCAGTAAAACTATAAATTGTGTCTCACTTCCTACTAATTGTGTTATATCATTCGTTGTTAGCACTGTCAAGTGTCGAGTGCTAATTTATTATTTTTTTATAATTAATAAGAAAATGCAGTCTAGGCCGCCACTTTACGCGTCCCAAACTGCATTTAAAAGTCAATATTTAGTTACAAGTAAGATAATCCAAGCTAGATTAATCCAAGCTCCTTAAAGCCCTTATATAAGCCATCCTTATGGATATCATCTGTTACCATGTCTGCAATTTCCTTAAGCTGTAACACGCCATTTCCCATGCAAACTCCGCAGTTAACATACTCAATCATCTCTAAGTCATTATAGCCATCACCAAAGGCAATAGAATTCTGTCTTGTTACACCGGCTGCTTTTAAGTAGGCCTCAATACCGCTAGCCTTTGTAATGCCACCGATTCCAATTTCTCCGGCAACGCCTACATTTACACCATCTGGAGTAAAGGATAGACCAACTAAAGTAAATTCGTCTCCAAGGTAATCTCCGATTTCCTTAAGCGACTTTCTAGATCTATGGAAAACTAGCTTCTCAACCTTAGGATTAGCCACGATATCCTTTTCAATCTTTAATTTACCTGCTACATTTTTAAGAGGAATACCAATGCTTTCAAGCTCCTTATAGTAGTTTATCATATCCTCTTCAATAGCCGCTGGCACAACGGATTCCTTATCTGTTTGCACTGTGTAAATAATGTCGTTATCATCTAAATAGCCAAAGAGCTTTTCCTTTTGCTCCTTAGTCATGTAGTGATGATAAAGCTCCTTGCCCTTATGAATCACAAAAGCTCCTGCTCCACCAATTATGCCATCAAAGCCAAGGTCAAGTATTGACTTATCTATCTGATAAAGGCTTCTACCAGAACACACTACTGTCTCATGACCATTAGCTCTAGCAAGTCTAATTGCCTCTTTTGTAGATTCAGGGATAACACCATCAAAGCCTCTAAGTGTTCCGTCTATGTCTAAAAATATTACCTTCTTCTCCATTGTATTTCCTTTCCTATTAGTTACTGCTTCTTAGGAAATCTTCCGCAAGACTTTGCCTCCTCACAATAACCAGATACTTCGCACTTTGCCTTGAAGTAGTTGTCTGTAACTTCCTTCCACTCCTCAGAGTAGTCTGCAAGCGCCTTCTTTATATCATTCATAAGCCCTCTATATTCCCAAAATGCTCTTGTACATAATCTCTGGTGAGACATATCAATAAGCATTCTAAGGTTAGTTCTAAATACCACCTTAGTTGTCATACCAAGTGGTAAAAGCATAGAACTATCTTCCTTTGCAATATCTAGAGAATTAAGCTTAGCAACTGAATCATTAATATTCTTCATTGCTTCCATATAAATCTTTTTTGCTTCTTCATTAGCCGCAATCTTAGGTGGCATAACATATTCAAAATCGCTAGCACCTGTGTAATCAATATATCTAGTTGAAGCCTGAAGTCTTGTTGGACTTCCTCCAATATGTGTATAAAACTCTCTTATAACCTTAGCTGAATAGCCATCGATTATCATATATACTTGAGGATATTCTAAAACTCTACCATGTCCTGAATTAATACAAGATAAACCTCTCTTGTAGTTCTTCTCGGCATCACTTGTATCGCCACCCCAACATACACCAGCTTCCATGCCCATAAGCTGAATAGGGTTCTTAGCTGTCATTTCTTGAATAATTATTTTACCCATATCTATTTCTCTCCTATTTCTTTTTTCTGCTTGCTTATATTAACATAAAAATCTAATTTATCAAACTCTCTTAATTATATAGGATATAGATACATTTTCCAAATTCTAAAAAATTGGGCCAGTTGCCTGACCCAATAAAATATAAGAAAAAAGTATAAGTAATAATTAGTCTAAATCTTCGCCATTAGTTGCGATTACCTTCTTGTACCAATCGAAGGAATCCTTCTTAGATCTAGATAAATCGCCTGTTCCATCATCGTACTTCTTTACGTAAATGAATCCGTATCTCTTAGCCATCTCACCTGTTGAAGCTGAAACTAAATCGATACAACCCCAAGGTGTGTAACCCATTAAGTCAACGCCATCAGCAACGGCTTCTCTCATCTGCTCGATGTGCTGTCTTAAGTAGTCAATTCTATAGCTGTCGTGTACTGAACCATCTTCCTCAAGTACATCCTTTGCACCAAGGCCATTTTCAACGACCATAAGAGGAATCTGATAACGGCTATAGATTTCATTAAGAGAGTATCTAAGACCCTTAGGGTCAATCTGCCAGCCCCAATCTGAAGCCTTAAGATATGGATTTGGAATACCCATAATAATATTGCCCTTACCAGCCTGCTTTTCTGGATCAGCAGAATAGCAGTTTGACATGTAATAGCTAAATGTGTAGAAGTCCACAGTACCATTCTTTAAGATTTCATCATCTCCTGCTTCCTTCTTAATTGTGATGCCCTTCTCTTCAAAGAATCTGTCTGCATAGTAAGGATATTCACCACGTACCTGAACATCAGAGCAGAACCAGTTCATCATCTGCATAGCTCTCTGTGTTCCAACCACATCATCAGGATTACATGTTAGTGGATACATTGTTGCGAAAATGTTCATATCACCCATCTTGACTTTTGGATAATTATCATGAGCATATTTAACAGCAAGTGCACTAGCAATAAACTGATGATGAAGGCCCTGATAACGAATCTGAGGTTCGTCTGGAATTTCATTCATTGCTACATTTAAGCCCTTAACACAACCAAGTGAAAGTACAGCACCCATTGGCATTGTACCTGAGTTAATCTCGTTAAATGTTAAGAAATACTTAACTCTATCTGAATAACGGTCAAGAAGAGTTTTTGCATATCTTACATAGCAATCAATAACTTCTCTTGAATACCAACCATTATATTTTTCAACTAAAGCATATGGAATTTCATAATGAGAAATTGTAATAAGTGGTTCAATACCATACTTAACACATTCGTTAATTACGTTATCGTAAAACTCTAAGCCCTTCTCGTTAGGTGTTTCTTCCATACCTGTAGGGTAAATTCTTGTCCAGTTAATTGAGAATCTAAATGTCTTAAATCCCATTTCTGCAAAGAGGGCAATATCCTCTTTGTAATGATGATAAAAATCTATTGCCTCATGACTAGGATATAAAGTATTTGGTTCTATTGTAGTTGTAAGTCTCTTAGGATTAGTATGAGAACCATTAGTACACATATCTGAAATAGAAGGTCCCTTACCATCTAAATCCCAAGCTCCTTCAAACTGGTTAGCAGCTGTAGCGCCACCCCATAAAAAATCGTCTCTAAATTTCTTCATAATTAGATATTAATCTCCTTTCTATTTCATCCATCTAATTTTTTAGTAATATTCCACTTTTGTGAAAATTTTATCTAATATTATTGAAAATAAACCGGCGGGGCATAAACCTCGCCGGTTTAAACTCATTTTAATTATAATTATTATTCTTTATCTTAGAGTAATGTAATTAAATCAGCACCAACTTCTGAATTCTTAGCATCTGTTGGGATGATATCTGCATATTCATCTGAGTTAGAAATGATAACTGGTGTATCGATCTTATAACCTGCTTCCTGAATTGTAGCAATATCGAATTCAAGTAATAAGTCGCCCTTCTTAACCTTGTCACCCTGCTTAGCCTTTGTTGTAAAGCCCTTGCCGTCTAACTTAACTGTATCCATACCTACATGGATGAGGATTTCTGCACCATTAGCTGTCTTCATACCGATAGCATGTCCTGATGGGAAGAATACTGTGATTTCGCCATCAGCAGGAGCATATAACTTGCCTTCTGTTGGAACAATTACAAGTCCCTTACCTAAAGCGCCTGAAGCAAATGCTTCATCTGGAGCTTCTGAAAGATCCTTGATTTCACCCTTAATAGGAGCTGCAACTACTTCGCCCTTAGCAGAGCCTGTTTCAACCTTCTTAGCAGGAGTCTTAGGAGCTGAATCCTTGTAGAAGATTAATTCTGAAATAGCAGCTAAAACGATTGCTGCAACTGAAACAACGGCTGCAATTATCATACCATTAGTTTCCTTAGCATGTGTAATGAATGCTGTGTAACCAAATACACCCATACCAGCCATTGTGTATGCTCTAACGCCTGAAGCGATTAATACTGCACCACCAATACCAGCGATTGCACAAGTTCTAAAGAAAGGAGCTTTCTTAGGTAATGTTAAACCATAAATAGCTGGTTCTGTAACACCACAAACACCTGAGATGATTGCAGCTGGAGCAAGTCCCTTAATCTTCTTATCCTTTGTCTTAATCCAGATACCGATACAAGCACCTGTCTGAGCAAATGTTGTAGCAAACATAGCTGCAAGAATTGTATCAGGCTGACCTGCATTAATAGCAACCATAGCAACTGGAACTAAAGCCCAGTGTAAACCGAACATAACGAGTATCTGCCAGAAGAAACCAACAAATAAACCGTAAATAATATTGTTAAATCCTGCAATTGCATTAAATGCTTTTCCGATCCAATCAGCAAGTAATGCTGATACAGGTCCGATAACATAGATTGTCATAACGAATGCGATAAAGAGTGTAATTAATGGAACAAAGAATGTCTTAATTACATCTGGAATAATCTTAGCAATGTACTTTCTAATCCAAGCAGCAAAAGCAACAGCACAAATAATAGGAATAATTGAGCTTGTGTAGTTACCTGAGCTTGGCATTGTTACTGGAATACCAAATAATTTGTCAATTGCATATCCTGATGTTGTTGAAAGATAAGGATAAATAATTGCACAACCAAGTAATAAACCTTCGATTTCAGGCATCTTAAATTTCTTTGCTGCTGTATAACCAATAATTGGTGGTAAGAAATAGAATGCTGAATCACCAAGTGAATAAAGAATATTATAAGTTGCATCTGTTCCATCTGATGCTAACACGCCAATAGCTGCAAGGAGTGCTAATACACCCTTAATAATACCCATGGCACATAAAACGCCAAGGAAAGGTGTAAAACAACCTGTGATAATACCAATGAATGCGTTAAAAGGATTTACTTTCTCCTTTGGAGCATTTGGATCATCTTCTGCCTCTGCTGTTGCAAGGCTTTCTAGGTGTCCTACTTCAACAACTGTCTTGTAAACATCAGGTACATGATTACCAATTACAACCTGATACTGGCCACCACTGTTAAGTACTGTAACAATACCATCTGTTTCCTTTAAAATGTCTGTGTTTGCCTTAGATACATCTTTTAATGTAAATCTAAGTCTTGTTACGCAATGTGTAACATTTGCAATGTTACTTTTGCCGCCTACGTTCTGAATAATAATTCGAGCGAGGCCATCATACTTACTTGCCATACGGTCCTCCATTCTAGGTAATGTAAAAACCCCTTTAAACATTCCCTAAATAAATAATAATAATTTTTCGACTTATATATAAATGGGTTACCCCACTAAAAAAACCCGAAAGGGCACAATAGTACATGCGAAAAACATTCCGCTATATTACTGGTCCTTCCGGGTTTTGCCGACATAACTCGTAACAATCCCTAAAGATTAATTACATATAACTATAATATTACAAAATATTCAGTTTTTACGAATCCTATCACATATTCGCTCAAACTAAATAGATATTAAATTTTTGACTCCTTCACAATTCTTGCAATGTGTACAGTTAAGTACACCTTCTCTTCTTCAGAAGCTGTGAAGTTTAACTTCTTACTTAAGTATTCAATTATCTTTCCAGCACATCCATACTCTTTCTTATAGTGGTTTTGTATTCCCTCTAAGAATAACTCATCATCTTCACTATAAACCTTTCCCGCTATAGCTCTTTGTGTTAAGAACTTGAGGTGGGTAATAAAACGTTCATAACTAATTGAATCATCATCAATATTTATACCTAAAGTATACGTAACGATATTAACCACGTCTTTGATAATGGCGGGTAAATCTGATGTGGTACGCATATCTCCATCTGTTTCTGCGTTAACAATATGAAGTGCTATAAAGCCTGCCTCATCTTCCGGCAGGGCAACTCCGGTTGCCTCCTTTACTAACTTAACCGCTTGCTTTCCTATTTCAAACTCTGCTTTGTAAAATTTACTAATTTCCCACAAAAGTTCATTCTGGAAAACAATACCTTTCTTTCCTCTCTCAATTGCAAAATTGAGATGATCCGTAAGTGTTATATACACATTACGATTAAGATGTCTGTTTAATTGCAACTTCGCATTATGTATTATCTGGTTAGCTAATCTAACGTGCTCATAAGGCATCTTACTAACTAATTTTTCATATTGGCTTGCGTTCTCAGCCGGCAGGTGGAAAATCTTTTCAATCTTTTCCTTATCAATAACTTCGCCGTGTTTCTTGCCAAATCCAACGCCCTTGCCCGTTACTATTACTTCGCTACCATTATCAAAGGAGCTTACTACATTGTTGTTAATAACCTTCTCTATAACCATAATACCAAAAAAAGACTAGTATCATACACGAAAAACTACCTCGTTACTTTCATAAGCAACATTCTAAAATAGTCTCGACGTACAATCCAGTCTTGCCTTCCTAAAAGTAACAATCTGTTCCTCACATCTTAGTTATATTGTACATTATTTTTCCTTTTTAGTCAAGTAGTTCGTTGATTTTTCACAAACGAAAGTTGAGTTTTCAAATACATATATCAATCAAAATGAAACATCTGTAAAAAACATGTCTTTTTCTTACAAAAGTAGCTTATATACTAGCTTTCCTCTAGCAAAGGACTAAAAGCCTAGATAAAAAAATAATCACCGATTTTGATTGTTTTTAATTTCAATCAAAATCGATGATATTTTTCAAAAATTATTTTTTTATTTAATCGTCAAGACTTGCTGATTAAACACCCTTTGTAAATACAATTGAGCTACCTGTTGAATCAGTCCATGTCATTGTTGTATCTGTAAATGTAACAGAATATGAAATGTAATCTGTTGAATCATATGCATTAGCAACAACGATTGTGCCATCAGAAATTGTAACATCTACATCAATTGATGATCCATCTGATGTTAATACACCAGAACCATCAGCATTGATCTGAAGTGAAATACCATAATCAGCTGCTGTATATGTACCTGTATAGCTTGAATTAGTTGATGTTGAAATTGCTGAACCAAATAATTCATCAATAAGGTCTTCTGAAACAACCTTCTTTAATACATCAATATTGCTTAATACTTCAAGAGCAAGTGTCTGTTCTTCACTTGATGTTAAGTATTCAATATTAGAAGCGCCTGAGAAGTCAGACTTCTTATACTTAAGACCTGAGTAATCCTTGATTTCTGACTTGCCTGATAATTCAATATCAAAGCTCTCATCATCAGCTGTACCAACGATGCTAAAGTTATCAAGTGTTACCTTCTTATCTCCGTCCTTAGTAAACTTAGAAGCAATTGTTAAATCAAGGTCTTCTCCCTGTGCCTTAAGGTTGATATCGTATGAGTCACCATCTTCCTTAACTACTAAATCAATTACATCTGATTCATAGTTAAAGCCTACATGGATGTAATCTGTTGGATCCTTCTTACCAATGAATTCAGCAAAGATTTCGCCTTCATTACCTTCACCAGTAACTGAAAGTCTTACGATTTCCTTCTTATCGTTTACATACATGTTAAAGGATACTGGGCTAAAGCTTGAAAGTTCTGATTCAAAGCTTGACTTAATAGATTCCTTTGAGCTACCTGAGAATGTTGTTAAAAGTGACATGTAAGAAGAAATTTCCTTATCACTATATAAAGCATCTACTGCAGCATTGAAGCCCTTAACTAAAGCATCCTTAGTTACTGTAACTTCGTATTCTGTAACCTTAATGTTACCATTTTCAGACTTGAATGTCTTATTATCTACCTTCTTGTATTCAAGGTTTTCAACAAATACGTTATAACCCTTTAATACATCTCCAACTACTGCCTTAATTTCATCTGAGTACTGTTCAACCTGCTCTAAATCAAGTGAACCTGATGAAGAAAGTGAACCAAGTATTGCTGAGTATGATGAATATGAAGAGTAAACTGAATCAACGTCTACCTTAAATGACTCTTCAAATAATTCTGGACAGCTAAAGTAGACATAGCTTCCATCTGAGTACATTTCAATAGTAACTACTTCATCGCCATCTTCATCAACAATTGCGATATCACCTGACATTTCGCCATTCTCAACGTCTGACTGAATATCCCACTTAACTGTCTTAGCGTTAAGGTATTCTAAATAGTCTTCGTCGTTAAACTCTAATGCTTTAAGTGTAACTGATGTTTCGTTAGCTACCTGTGTATCTGTTGATGTAAGACCATTCTCAAGTACTTCATCAACATAAGAATCAACGTTCTTACCTAAGTTCTTAAGAGCTGTCTCAGCCTTTGCCTTAGGTGAAACTAAGCTATAAATAAATGGATATGCAAAATAACCAATTACTGCTAATGCTGCAACTACTGCAACTACAATAGCAACTACCTTAGGCCACTTCTTCTTAGCCTTAGGTGCCTGGTTTACAGTACCATACTGAGCCTGATCAAAACCGCCGTTTGGCTGCTGACCGAAAGCCTGTGGCTGACCAAATGCCTGTGGCTGACCGAAAGCCTGTGGCTGTGTAAAGCCGTTGTTAGCCTCTGTAGTGCTTGTATTAGCATTCTGATTAAAACCGTTGTTGAATGTGTTTGCCTCTACGTTAGTTGCATTCTCCGAAACTGGAGTGTTTGTTACTTCTTCTGTAACAGGTGTGTTTTCTGTTGTTGCGGACTTATTCTGACCTAGTGGAGCTCCACATTTAGGACAAAATTTTGTGTCGCCTGCGTTAAAACCGCATTTTGTACAAAACATAAAATCTCTCCCTTTTAAACATATTATTTCTTTACAGGAAACTTGTATATTATTAAACAGTTTCCTTTCTTTAGTGATACGACTTTGTCTAATCTTTATCACGCTGTTTATATTATCAAATTTTTAATATCATTTCAACCATACTTTATATATAAAAGAGGCAGTAAACGTATATGATTTCGCACGTTTATTGCCTCTTATAGTGTTTATCTATACTCTTTGATATTGTATAAATTCATAACAAATATCAAAAAATGTATGCTCTTCGCTATTAGCTGTGATTTTCCATTCAGGATCCTTGTCTAAATTAGGAAAATGTGTATCTGCCTCATATTCATAGTCGATTTTTGTAATATGTGCAGTATCACAGTAAGCTAACATCTCCTTATAAAGCATGCCACCCCCAATAATATAGACATCCTTACTATCATATTTCTTAAGCTCTTCAAGAAGTTCCTCAAGGCTATGCACCACGATGCAATCCTTATTCTTAAAGTTCTTATCGCTTGTAATAACGATGTTTGTTCTATTAATAAGGGCTGAGTTATTAGGTAGACTATCAAAAGTTTTACGACCCATAACCACAACCTTACCTGTAGTCTCTTCTCTAAAAAGCTTCATATCCTCTGGAATACTAACAAGCAATCTTCCATTCTTGCCAATAGCCCAGTTATTATCTACTGCTGCAATTAAGTTCATATCTATAATCTCCCTTCAATTTCTCTTGGGACATATGCCTTAACCTTTATACCGTCTTGAACATATTCTTCTTCAAGGAGCTGTCCAAACTCTCTAATTTGCTGTATCTTGCCAGCTTCTGAATATGCAAATGTTCTCTCGATATAAACTCTAGATTCCATAATTATCTCTTCTAAGGCCTTTAGGAATTCTTCTTCACCGATTCCAGCCTTATTAGAATAATTTATGCAATAATTAGCCTTAACATCCTTAATAACAGGGGCCTCTTCAAATTTATCCACCTTATTAATAAGAGTGATAATCTTCTTATCTTTAACTTCTAATTCCTCTAGAGTCTCATAAACAGTTTGCATATGTCTTTCATAATCTTCATTAGAAGCGTCCACTACATGCACGATTATGTCTGCATATTTTGCTTCTTCAAGTGTACTTCTAAAAGCTTCTATTAAATGATGTGGAAGCTTTCTAATAAATCCAACTGTATCTGTAAGAAGAACCTTCTCTTTATTTGGAAGTTCAAGTTCTCTTGTTGTTGGATCAAGGGTTGCAAAAAGCTTATCCTCTGACAACACATTTGCCTTAGTAAGCTTATTAAGAAGTGTTGATTTACCTGCGTTTGTGTAGCCAACAATAGCAGCCACAGGAGTTGAGGTATTATCTCTCTTACTTCTTTGCACCTCTCTATGGGACTTAATCTCATCTAAATCCCTTGATAACTTAGTAATTCTATCTCTAATAAGTCGTCTATCTGTCTCAATCTTCTTCTCACCAGGGCCTCTTGTACCAATACCACCACCAAGTCTTGATAGGGATGTACCAAGTCCAGAAAGACGAGTTGAACGATACTTAAGCTGTGCCATCTCCACCTGAATCTTACCTTCACTAGTTGTGGCGCGGCTTGCAAATATATCTAGGATAACCATAGTTCTATCCATAACCTTAGTGTTTAACTCATCTTCTAGATTACGAAGCTGGGCTGGGCTTAACTCATCATCACAAATAATGCCCGTTGCATCTGTCTCTGCAATGTAAGCTCTAAGCTCATCAAGCTTTCCCTTACCTATATAAGTAGCTGGATGAAAATAATCTCTTGGCTGAATCATCTTTCCCACAGTCACAGCCCCCGCAGTCTTTGCAAGTTCTGATAACTCATTTAAGGACATCTCTACATCATCCTTAGGATTTAGTTCAACTCCAACTAATATAACTCTTTCAATTTCTTCGTCTGTATCATATAAACCCATACAAAACCTCAATTCTATTATTATTTAAGTCTCTTTGGAGACTAATTTTTATGAAAATGTATCAAATCCAAACTTTGCTAAGAATTAAATACATACTTTATCATACTTAAAATGGTATCCGAGGTATCTCTTGAATATACCGCTTCCTTAGCCATTACAGGGTCATCTGTAATAATGCAGTCAACGCCCTTGTTAGTTAAGTTAACTACCGAAGAGCTTGAATTAACTGTCCAAGCATAAACCATCTTACCTGAATTATGAATAGCATCCACCGTTCTCTTTGAAAGGAAAGATGCATTTACACTAAAGAAATCCACATCATCCATATTGTAAAAATCCCCATAGGCCATAGAAAGGATATAACCTACTTGAACATCTTCATTAAAGGATTTAACTGCCTGAAGAGAGGCGTAATCAAAGGAAGTTACAACACTTCGATTGACCATGTTATATTTTTCAAGTAATTCTACTAACTGTTGCGCTATCTCATATCTTGTATTATTAGTCTTAATTTCAATATTAAGATCAATCTTTCCTTGAACTAACTGTAATACCTCTTCTAGAGTTGGTACCTTCTCTCCTGCGAATTCCTCAGAAAACCAAGAACCAGCATCTAGCTGTTGGATTTCTTCGTAGGTTACCTCGCTAACATTTTTATTAAGACCAGTTGTCCTATATAGGCTACTATCATGCATAACCACAAGGACTCCGTCACTTGTCATCTGAATATCTAGCTCGATACAATCTGCCAAGTCATCAATAGCTGCCGAAAAGGCAGATAGTGTATTCTCCGGTGCCTTATTAGAGTCTCCTCTGTGGGCAGTAACCTGTGTTTCATGGAAAATAGCCACCCTCTCAAATGGATTATCATTAAAGGACAATGCCACATAGAGAATGCAAAGTATTGTAGAGCTTGCAAGAATAATTCGATAGATAAGTTCATTCTTTCTGTCAGAACCTTCTTCAATATCTACGTAGTCAAAATTAATATAATCAGAATCCACAAAACTATAATACATGTTAGAAATCATAGTAAAGGAAGCTGGAATGGAAATTAGCATCCATAAAACATTAAATATAACCTTGATGGTTCTTAGTACTGATAAATACATAGTACTACCAAGATAAGCCATATCTAATATCTTAACGCCTAATACTAGAACAAATGTAATTACAATATAAATTAATAACAAAGTAAGAGCTACTAAAAGATTATAGACCAATACATTTGCCAAAACCTTGAAAATATGCTTTCTTACTATCTTGCAACTTAATTTGTAACTAGTTGAAAACTTCTTTTCTTCTAATATATGGATATTAGCTGTGAAGATACCTGATATTATTAATGCATAAATTGCTAGTAAAACTAAGACAATAATTAGCTTTACCCACCACTTATTATTAATGACATAAATCTTAAATAATGTAGAATTAGTCTCAGTAAAAATCATATTGATAAAGACTACTACATTGACAAAACTAATAGCTAACAAATAAACAAAGAAAAGAGGAAAGTGCTTTAGCTTAAAGTTGTTCTTTAATCTCTTATAAGAATTGTATAAACAATCCTTAACTGAAGCCTCATATCCTCTTCTACTTGTTTCAAATGCTACTACTAAATACGACATTTCAAAGATACAATATGTAACTATTATGCATATTGCAAAAATAATAAGCATAATAACAAAAGGGTTAGTCAGCGCCTTAATTATATAGCCATTAGTTAAATATCTGATATTGGCAATCTTCATTCCTAGATTTAAGATTAAAACCAACAAGGGTACTGTAATGGCTATTGCAGCTAATTTGTATGCTAGCTCAAATTTTATTATGTTACTACCGCTTCTTTTTAATAATCCCCAATTTTCTTTTATGCTTTCAATCATATTTCAATACTAACCTATTCTAAAAAATTCTTTCACTGTGTTTCGTGCTTTTGAATTGAATTCTCTCATTGATTCATTTTGAATTATTCTCATTGAAAAATGGTATGTAAAATCTACTAGGTAAACTACAATTAAAAGAATTGATATTGCCACTGCCACTTTATGGTTGATGGAGAAAACAATATTCTGAACAAGTCTATTAACTGCACCAAACACAAATACAGCTACAAAGCCCCATCCAATAGTTGATTGTAGACAAATAATACCTTTATAGTTAAATCTTAAATGATCATAATTCCACCAAACTTCGCCAAATAGCTTTAACATAACCTGTGCTGTTAAAAACTCAAAGGCAGTTGCACAAATTGCTCCTGCAAAATAGAGTGCAAAGAAATTATGCTCAATTGGTCTAAATAAAATAAATGCAAAGAATAAACCGAAACCATAGATAATACAGAATGGAGACTTTGCAAAACCTCTATTCTCCCAATATCCTAATTGGTGTCTAATAACTACACATTCCATGCACCAACCAAGGAAGCTGTAAATAAAAAACCAAATCACTAACTGATTAATGTTCATGCCTCTAAATGTAAAGTTTAAAATTGAATGAATCATACTCTCTCCTTAATTTCCCTCGTTTTTATCTAATGTATAATATGAATTTTATCATGAAAACTTCGTGTTTTATACCAAAAGTAAATTATATTACTTCTATATAAATATTACAATACTTGCCCTAGAATCGCAATAAAACAGGGTATAGCAATTCATTTTCCTATACCCTGCAAAATAATCTTAAGCTAAAAGACCTTCAAGTGTCTCTCTTACAGCAGAAATGAAGTCCTGTGTATTAAGTGTTGTTGGATTAGGATTAGTTGTAATTAAAGCTAAATCCTTTGTCATCTTTCCATCTTCAACTGTCTTAATACAAGCCTTCTCAAGCTTATCAGCGAAATCACAAAGATCAGCTAAGTTATCTAACTCGCCTCTCTTTCTTAGAGCACCGCTCCAAGCAAAGATTGTTGCAATAGGATTTGTGGATGTTTCCTCACCCTTAAGGTGCTTATAATAGTGTCTCTGAACTGTTCCATGTGCTGCTTCATATTCATAGTAACCATGAGGTGAAGCAAGTACGCTTGTCATCATTGATAATGAACCAAATGCAGTTGCAACCATATCTGACATAACATCACCATCGTAGTTTTTACATGCCCAGATATAACCGCCTTCAGAACGAATAACTCTTGCTACAGCATCATCAATAAGTGTGTAGAAATATTCGATTCCTGCTGCCTTGAACTTATCAGCATATTCCTTATCATAAATATCCTGGAAAATATCCTTAAATGTATGGTCATACTTCTTTGAAATTGTATCCTTTGTTGCAAACCATAAATCCTGCTTTGTATCAAGTGCGTAGTTAAAGCAACTTCTAGCAAAACTTTCAATTGAGTCTTCAATATTGTGCATACCCTGAAGGATTCCTGCGCTCTTAAAGTTATGAATTAATTCTCTCTGCTCATTACCCTGCTCATCAGTAAATACAAGCTCTGCCTTACCAGGGCCAGCCACCTTCATCTCTGAAGCTCTGTAAACATCACCATAAGCATGTCTAGCAATTGTAATAGGCTTCTTCCAGTTCTTAACGTATGGCTCAATGCCCTTTACAATAATAGGAGCTCTAAAAACAGTACCATCAAGCATAGCTCTAATTGTACCATTAGGACTCTTATACATCTCCTTAAGGTCATATTCCTTAACTCTTGCTGCGTTAGGAGTGATTGTAGCACATTTAACAGCAACACCTAATCTCTTAGTTGCCTCTGCTGAATCTACTGTAACCTGATCGTTAGTTTCATTACGATGAACTAATCCTAAATCATAGTACTCTGTATTTAGCTCTACGAAAGGGTTAAGTAACTCATCCTTAATCAACTTCCATAAAACTCTTGTCATCTCATCTCCATCCATTTCAACTAATGGAGTTGTCATTTTAATCTTGCTCATTTACTCTTCCTCCTAGCTTTTATTGTCAGACCCAAATTCTTAATCAATAAAAATTCTTGTTTATTATAAATTATGTAGCTTTTTTTGTAAACAAAAGATAGGAGTTGATAGCTTTAATTTTTGTAGTTTTTCATCTCTTCTAGAATTTCTGCCTCAGTTGGATATGAAGCTATTGCGCCCTTTCTTGTAACACTAAGGCCGCAGCATACATTTGCAAAATCAAGATAAGCCTGAAGGCGGCTAGAATCTAGACTTTCTAAGCCCTCTCTTTTAACATTATCCATAGCAAGTCTATTAAGGAAGGCTCCAATAAAACCATCTCCTGCCCCAGTTGTATCAGCTGCCTTGTGGCTTGTTGCTTTACTAAAGGCCTTGTGTTCCTTTGAAAATGCGTAAGCTCCCTTTGAACCTGTTGTGTAAATCATAAGTTTTACATTCCCCTGCATAAGCTTTGGAAGAGCCTCTTTGATATTATGTGTACCTGCAAGAAAGTCAATCTCTTCATCAGAAATTTTTAGAATATCCGCCTCAGGAATAAACTCCCAAACTGCCTTATATAGTTCTTCCTTACTATCCCAAAGGTTAAATCTTAAATTTGGATCAAAGCTAATAAGGCCCCCATTGTCTCTTGCAAGCTTTATAGCCTTTTTGTGAGCTTCCTTCATTGGAAAATTCCCAAGATCTACGGAGCAAAAATGTAGGCCAAAATTATCCTTAAAAACTTCCTCTTCTAAATAGTCTGCCTCATAGAGCATATCTGCTCCCGGCTTTCTAAAGAAGGCAAACTCTCTATTGCCATCTTCCTTTAGGGCAACGAAAGCAAGTGAAGTTGTAGCTTTATTAGTTCTCTTAATTGTGCTTGTATCAATACCAAAGCTAGCAAGCTCATTTACAATCTTATCACCAAAGGCATCAGCGCCTACCTGAGTAATCATTGCTGATTCTCCACCAAGCTTTTTAAAGCAGCCACACACATTAGCAGGTGCGCCGCCTACCTTAGGATTAAAAGAGCTAACTTCACTAATAGCCTTTCCTACATCTCCCGGAATAAAATCTATAAGGGCTTCACCAATTGCAAGTAATTTCTTCATTTTTAATCTCACTTTCACATTTTCTTTTAATTAATCCTTGCCAGATTCTTATAAAAATCAATTCTCTTTATAAGCTCTAGCACATACATTTTTTTCATTAATAATTTTAATATCGATTTCCTTCTTTAAAGGATAATATCTTGTAGTCATAACCGCTTCCCCTGAATTTGCATACACTTCAAGGATGCAGCCATCCATAAAGATTGATAGATTCTCAAGGCTATCTAGTTTAGCCTTTCTTTTATCTCTACCATCTCCCGTATCATTAAAATATTCCATAAGAAGTTCCTTAGCCTCACTATTATAAGAGATTTTAAGGTCTTTGTTAAATTCCACAGATAAATCCTTATCCGCTTCTATCTCAATATTTGCATAAAGATTAGTCTTTACTAAGCTTTCATTATTTTCTAATTTAGTTACCTTTATATCTTCAAACTTGTCCTGTATATCACCAATTACAGGCTCCTGATAAATCTTATTATTCTTAAGACTTAAACGTCTAACTAAAGTCATGGAATGCTGCCACCCTTCCGCTATTGAAGCTGCATTTCCATAAGGGGCATCTGGTACTCCTGCCCAGCCAATTAAGTAAATGTTTCCATCCTCTCCCTTAAAGGTCTGAGGAGCATAAAAATCAAAACCTAAATCCCATTCCACAAAGTCTTCTAACTTTATTTCTGATTTAAGTTCGTCGCAATTTCTATTTACGATGTCTAATTTATTCAAATCTTTCATTATATATCCTGACTGATATACATTTGCAAATCTATCCAAACTAGACTCCAAACCTTGTGGACAAAAGGATAATACTTTATGTCCATTTAATTCAAAATAGTCAGGACATTCCCACATATATCCAAAATCATTATCTGAGATATAGGACTTATTTAATGTCCATTTTTTTCTATCCGCAGATTCATATAAAAGAAAGGCGGCCTTACTATCTCTTGTTCTTGCACCAAGTAACATATAGTAGAGTCCATTTTCATAAAAAATCTTAGGGTCCCTAACATGACAACTCATATTATCCGGATAGTCAGCATTAGTTAAAAGACAGGTCTTATTATTAAAATGTATTCCATCCTCTGATTGTAAAAATAAGACATTGTGGCCTCTGCCCTCGTTTATGTAATCGTAGTTACCCGGATGCTTTACATTTCCAGTATAAAAAAGTTCTAAAGTGTTGCCATCTATAAAGGCTGTGCCTGAATAAGCCCCGTCCTTATCCCATTCTGAATCAGGGAAAACTGCCTCTCCCTTAAATTCAAAATCCACCAGGTTCTTTGAAGTGTAGTGGCCCCAAGTTTTAAGACCGCCATTAACATCATCTTTACTATACTGAAAGAAAATGTGATATAAGCCCTTATAATAGCAGCTGCCATTAGGGTCATTTAACCAGCCTTTTGGCGGCATTATATGATATTTGTGTTTATACATTTTTTCTTATCCTCCGTTTAAACTAAAATGTAAGGGGCTAACTTTTCTTAAATTAGCCCCTTTTGTAAGTATGATATATATTAGTTTTCCTCTACTGGATCCTTATAAAGTATCCATGAGCAGATGAAAGAAACTACAAAGGAAACAAGCATTACTAAGGCATAGCCTACTACGAACTTAGTTGTAATAAGGAAACCAAATAGACCTGTGATTCCGTATGCACTAGCATAAATTCCTGATATAGCTGCTACAAATCCACCTGCGGCACCGCCGATACAACCTGCAACAAATGGCTTCATAAATCTAATATTAACACCAAAGATAGCTGGTTCAGTAATACCAAGGAAAGCTGAGAATGAAGCTGGCATAGCCATTGACTTAATCTTCTTATTCTTTGACTTGATACCTACAGCAAGAGCTGCTGCACCTTGGCCTACGTTAGCTGCTGTAGCAATTGGCATCCATGTATTCATAGGAGTTGCTAAAGAACACATCTCAGCTTCAATCATGTTGTACATATGATGAAGACCTGCAACTACTGTGATTGCATAAAGACCACCAATTAAGATTCCACCTATACCAAATGGAAGGCCGATAAGTGTCTGAGCACCTGTTAATACCCAACCCTCTACTGTTGAGAAGATAGGTCCAATAATTGTAAGTGTTAAATAACCTGTTACTAAAACTGTTACAAGTGGAGTTACAAATAAATCAAGCATTGCTGGTACAATCTTGTGTAACTTCTTTTCGATAACAGACATAATTAAAATTGCGATAATTACAGGAATTACATGGCCCTGATAACCTACCTGATTTACATCGTAAAGACCAAACCAAACAGACCACTTATCAACTGTTCCGCCAGCAGCTTCAATACTTGCTACTGACCAAGCATTTGTTAAATTTGGATGAATCATAATAAAACCAATAACAGCTGCAAGGAACTCGTTACAACCAAACTTCTTAGCTGCACTAATTGCAATAAGAATTGGTAACATACTAAGAGCTGCACCTGCGAAGAGGTTAATTATTGCATAGAAATCTGAGTTAGCGATTTCTGGGAAAGCACTTGATAGGCCTCCAAGTAAACCGTTTAATAAACCACTTGCTACGATTGCTGGAATAATAGGAACGAAGATGTCACCTAAAGTCTTAATAGCTCTTAGGAAAATGTTCTGTTTCTTAGCTGCGGCCTCTTTTACCTTTTCCTTAGAACTAGCCTTAGTTCCTGATAACTTAATGAACTCATCGTAAACATCATTTACAATACCTGTTCCAAAAATAACCTGAAGCTGACCCTGGGCCTCAAAACAACCCTTAACTCCTTCAGCATCCTCAATCTTTTTCTTGTCTACCTTGCTGTTATCAGCAATTACTAGACGAAGTCTTGTTGCACAATGTGCAGCAGATACGACGTTACTTGCTCCACCAACGCCGTCAAGCACCTGTTTAGCTGCCTTTGAATAATCCATAGCTTACCTCCATATCACTAAAAATTATTGTGAGAACAATCTCACGTTTTTATATTTTTTAAAACATAAAAACGTTACATTTACTACATCCCATTGTGTGAGAACGTTCTCATGTCTTATAATGCATATTATAGTTACTGGTGCTTTTGTTGTAAATGCATAGTTCTCACAATTAGTTGGTGGTTTCTTTGTGCATTTTTAACAAAGCTATTAACTTCTAAATAAAACGGACTAACTAATAATAATATTTTAACAGATTATGGTATACTTTATCTATTGTTTCTATTAACTTATACATTTATAGAACTCAATTAATAGCCAATTTTTTGGGAGGGTATTATGACAATAAATGAAATTGCAAAGTTAGCTGGTGTATCGCGCGCCACTATTTCTAGATATCTTAATGATGGTTATGTTAGTCAAGATAAGAGAGACAAGATTAAGCAGATTATTGAAGAGACTGGTTACACTCCCTCAAGCTATGCCCAAACTCTTAGAAGCAAGAAGACTAACTACATCGGTGTAATTATTCCTAAGATTGACTCTGATTCAATAGGTCGCATGGTTTCAGGTATTACTAGTGTTCTTTCAAAGAAGAACTATCAGATTTTACTTGCCTCAACTAACAACAATGCCAGTGAGGAGTTAAAGTATCTTCGCCTTTTTAAGGAGAATCACGTAGATGGAATCATTTTACTAGGTACAATTTTTACAAAAGAGCACATTAAGACTTTGGCTTCTTATCAGGTGCCAATTGTTATTTTAGGACAAAATGTTAAGGGCTATTCTTGCATATATTCTGATGATTATCATGCTGCCCTAAGCCTTGGCCGCAAGCTTTCAAAGACTTCAACTAATCCCGCAATGATTACCGTAACTTCTGAAGATGTGGCAGTAGGCCTTAATAGACGTAAAGGTTTTATAGATGCTTTTAAGGAAAATGGAAAGACTATCCATAAAAAGAACATTAAAGAGGTAACTTTTAGCTTTAATGCAGCTTATGAGGCTTGTAAGGAACTTATTAGTAATGATAAGACTATTGATGCAATTATGTGTGCCACAGATACAATTGCAGCAGGCGCCATTAAGTATTTAAGGGAAACCAACCTTAAAGTTCCAGAGGATATTGAAGTGACAGGTTTTGGTGATAGCAAGCTATCCCTTGTATCCTACCCTTCCATTACCACAGTACATTTTTTCTATGAAGATGCAGGAATCAAGGCAGCTAGCCTAGTTTTAGACAAGATAAACAAGAAGGAAAAGACTAGCCCTAATCTTGGCATCATGCTTGAATATAACTTAGTAGAGAGAGAATCTACAAAAAAACTCGGCTAAACATTGATAACTTTTTTACATAATGCTATAGTTAGAAAGTTCACAAAATAAACAATTTTCAAAAGAAAAAAGTATAAACTATATTCTAATAATGGGAGGTACATTTTATGTGCGGAATTGCTGGTTTTACTGGAAAATGCAAAAATGAAAAAGCAGTTTTAAAAGAAATGATGGATACTATTATTCACAGAGGTCCTGATAGTTCAGGAGAATACAATGAAGATGGCACAATTCATCTAGGTTTTAGACGTCTTTCAATCCAGGATTTAAATAACGGTGATCAGCCAATGTTTAATGAAGATAAAACAATGGTTATCACTTTCAATGGCGAAATCTATAATTTCAAAGAATTAAGAGAAGAATTAATTGCTAAGGGACATACATTTGCAAATAAGGCAGATACTGAAGTTTTAATTCACGGTTACGAAGAATACGGCAAGGACTTACTTAACAAGTTAAGAGGTATGTTTGCCTTTGTTATTTGGGATAGCAAGAATAAGACTTTATTTGGCGCTAGAGATTACTTTGGTATTAAGCCTTTTTACTATACAGTTGCTAACAACAATTTAGTTTACGGTTCAGAAATTAAGAGCATCTTAAAGCACCCTGATGTTAAGAGAGAAGTTAATCCTGTAGCCCTTGAAAACTACTTAACTTTCCAGTACTCAGTACTTGAAGAGACATTCTTTAAGGGCATCTTTAAGTTAATGCCAGGTCATTGCTTTACATTTAAAGAAGGCAAAATGGAAATTGAAAGATACTGGGAGCCTGAGTTTACTCCAGATTCTACAAAGACTATGGATGAGGCTATTAAGGAAATCGATGATGTAGTTGCAAATTCTATCGAATACCACAAGATTTCAGATGTTGAAGTTGGTTCATTCCTTTCAAGTGGTGTTGATTCAAGCTATGTTGCTGCTACATTTAACGGAGACAAGACATTTACAGTAGGTTTTGATTATAACAAGTATAACGAAATCGATTATGCAAAGTCTCTTTCAGAGAAGGTACAGATTGACAACTATTCTAAGCTTGTTTCAAGTGAAGAATATTGGTCAGCTATTCCAAAGATTCAGTATCACATGGACGAGCCTTTAGCTGATCCTGCTGCTATTGCTCTATACTTTGTAAGTAAGACAGCTGCAGAACATGTTAAGGTTGCTATGTCAGGTGAAGGTGCTGATGAATTCTTTGGTGGTTATAACATTTACAAGGAACCAATGGATTTAGCAGCTTTCCAGAAGCTTCCTCTTCCAGTTAGAAAGGCTCTTGCTAAGGTAGCTAAGGCTATTCCATTTAAGTTTAAGGGAAAGAGTTTCTTACAGCGTGCAAGCAAGACTGTTGAAGAAAGATTCATTGGTAATGCTTTCATGTTTAATGAAGAAGAACGCAATAAGCTTTTAAAGGCTCCAACAGGCCAGTATGCTCATACACATTTAACTAAGCCTTACTATGAAAAGGTTAAGAACTTAGATGACGTAACTAAGATGCAGTATATCGATGTTAACTTCTGGTTAATTGGTGATATCTTACTTAAAGCAGATAAGATGAGTATGGCTAACTCTCTTGAAGTTAGAGTTCCATTCCTTGATAAGGAAGTTTGGAATGTGGCTAAGAACCTTCCTACTAACCTTAAGGTTACTAAGGAGAATACTAAGGTTGCCTTTAGACATGCAGCTAACAAGCACTTACCAGATATGGTTGCTGAAAAGAAGAAGCTTGGCTTCCCAGTACCAATTAGAATCTGGTTAAGAGATGAGAAGTATTACAACATCGTTAAAGAAGCTTTCACAAGCGATGCAGCTAAGGAATTCTTTAACACAGACTACCTTGTTAAGTATCTTGATGATCATAAGGAAGGTAAGGCTGATAACTCAAGAAAGATCTGGACTATCTACATCTTCCTTGTATGGTACAACGATTTCTTTGTATCAGATATGGCAGCTTAAATCTAACTTAATATCTAATTGAATTTTGTATAAAAAAGACCTAAGACTTATATTAAACCATAAGTCTTAGGTCAATTTTTTTCTAAATTATCCTGATTAAACTTTATGCCATCGTAGCATTTTTTATAATCAGCATCAAATCATTTATTGCTTTCTTCAATGAACTGATTTAACTTCTCAAGAGCCTTACCACTATCAAGCATATCTGCTGCAATAGCTATAGCCTCTTCCATTGTAATATCATCCTTTGCAAGATAAATAGCTGCACCTGCATTAAGTAATACAACATCTCTTTTAGGTCCCTTAGCACCTTTTAAGATTTCAAGGGCGAACTGTGCATTCTCTTCTGGTGTACCACCAACTAATTCTTCCTTCTTGCAACGCTTCATACCAAACTGCTCTGGTGTGATTTCATAGCTCTTAAACTCATCACCCTTAAATTCGCAAACTTTTGTAGGGGCTGAAAGAGAAATCTCATCGATGGAATCCATACCATAAACTACTAAAGCTCTCTTAACGCCTAAGTTGTGTAATACGTGAGCAAGAGGTTCAACTAGCTCTTCGCTATATACACCAAATAACTGCATTGTAGCACCTGCTGGATTAGCAAGAGGGCCAAGTAAGTTAAATAGAGTTCTGATTCCCATTTCCTTTCTAACACCACCAACAAAACGCATTGCTGGATGGTACTTCTGTGCAAATAAGAAGCAAAGGTTAATATCACGTAAGATCTGTGCTGAACGTGCTGGAGCACAGTCAATCTTAACTCCAAGTGCCTCAAGTACATCAGCTGTACCGCACTTACTTGAAGCTGCTCTATTACCATGCTTTGCAACTGCAATTCCTGCTGCTGCAGAAACAATTGATGAAAGCGTAGAAATATTAATTGTATTAGAACCATCTCCGCCAGTACCAACAATTTCAAGCACTTCCATGTCATTTAAGAACTTCTCGCAATGAGCTCTTAAAACTCTTGCTGCTGCTGTGATCTCATCAATAGTCTCGCCCTTAATTGAAAGTGCTGTTAAAAATGAGGCTTTCTGCGCATCAGTAGCTTCACCTGTCATGATTTCTTCCATAACTTCTGTCATAAGCTCTTCAGGGATATCCTCGCCCTTAACAAGCTTTGCAATAGCTTCCTTTATCATATCTTCCTCCTATAAAAAAATCCCACATAGTAATCATACAACACACAAATGTTGTATGACAACTATATGGAACTATTTTATATTTATATAGATACACTGTCAATCCAAAGTAAGCCCATTAGGTTATCTTTTTCAAAGATTTCATCAAATATAAAGGCCTCATATAAGACTTCCATATTCTCCTCTGAATACTCAACCTGTCTTGAGAAAACATGAATTACATCTAACTGATCTTCATGAGTAAAATTCCAACCCTTATCAATCCATTTAGCCATATCCATCTCTTTAATCACAAAGAAATTAGTAACTAACATCTTTGCCTTACTTAAAACGTCATGGTCATAAATTGCCTTAGCAAAATATCTAAAGACAAAATACTGTAAAAGGTTCTTATATTCATCCATACGCTCCTGAATAAGGGCAAAAAATCTCGAATTATAGGTATAATACTCTTCGATAGTTAAAGCCTCGTGGAACTTAAATACCACGTCTTTAATATCCCTTTCCCATTCCTCATTTAAAACTTCCATATCCTCGTAAGCATAAATGATACTTCTTATACCTTCAGTCTCAGATAGACTATCAAAACGTCCATCCTCGTATTCGCGATTAATAGACATGAGAGTGGTCTCAACATCTGACTGATCATAGCTCGAAATTAAGGCATTTAGGCCCTCATAATCGTCTTCGTTAATTAAGTCCTGCATCTTATCAGAAAGCTCTAATATGCACGCTAAACGCTCGTGTATAAGCAATTCCTTTTTCTCAAGGATCTTGAAAATGATATCACGTGCCGCAAAAATAATGTCTGCATATTCTTTATCAAATTCACTATCTTCTACAACTTCTTCATCTAGCTCGCTTTCAACTAAGCTGAATTTCTCATTAGCTGATAAAACAATTCTTGCCGCCTCTTCGCAGGCCAAACCAATACCTGATTCTTTATACTCCCCAAAATACTCGCTATATCTTGGAAATTGCGAACAGACAACACCTAAGTGTTCTTCACCTAATTCTGCATGGACCTTACAAAGTCCTGAGTCAAGCAATAATGGGCAATGTCCATTATTAAGCTTAAACATATGCTCTCCATCTTCGCTTGTTACTATGCTATTACGAATTGTCTCACCTAATTCCCCTTCAAGACTCATGTAATAGTCATAAGTTTCCTCGTCAATATCTATCTCCCATCCACCTACACAACAGTTATCATTACATCTATCTGTAATGCAATGAAAATCATTATAATAAAATGGAACCCTTAATCTCATAATTTATTTACCCTTATCTAATCTATAACTTAAGATTTCTCTCTAATCTCTGGTGAAGAGCCTTGATATGTTCTAGTTCTTCTCCATCTTCAATCTTACGGTCTGAATAATAGTATTCCACGCTGCCTCTTCCAACTAGTTCTTCTTCCTTTACAAGACCTGTGTTAATAATTGTTTCCCTTAGATGATTTGAAACACCTAAATTTCCATCTAACATTTCAATATCATTTGGGAATACCTTTGCAAATGTGTCTTTGAAATAATTAAAATGTGTGCATCCAAGCACTAATTGTGAGTAGTCAGCTAAATTATAATCTGCTAATGCATTGTGAATATAATTAAGGAGTCTATCTCCTGAAAATTCATCGTTTTGTGCTAGTCTAACAAGACCTGGCATTGGAACGACATCAACCTTATTCTCCAAATCATATTTCAAAATAAGATTCTTTAATTTCGGTTCTTTAGCTGTAACTGGTGTTGCCATAACCATAACTCTCTTATCCTTACAGTGGGCAACTGCCGGTTTAACAGCAGGTTCGATTCCAATTACTGGAATCTTATACTTATTACGAAGAGGTGTTATAGCTGCTGTTGTAGCTGTATTACAAGCAAGGACAATAACTTCACAACCCTTATCAACTAGAAATCCAACTGCATGATCAACTAATTTTCTTATCTCTTCAATGGACTTTTCTCCGTAAGGCACATGATCTGTGTCCGCGTAGAAATAGTAGTCCACCTCTGGTAAAACCTTCATACTTTGATGTAGAGTGGATAATCCACCTATACCAGAATCAAAAAAACCAACTTTCATACTTATGCCTCGTAATTCTTATTCGTACAAAAAGTGCGGGCAAAAAGCGCCGCACTTTAAATAGTCATATTTATTTATGAGATTTACTCATCTTTTCTATAATATACTAGTATCTTGTCTTTTACAACTTTAACTTTTTTAAGTCTTATCTTTCCTCTTAAAATCTCTTCCTGTAAGTTACTTACAAAATACTTATTAAGAAGATTAGCCACCTGCTTATTGGCTGAACGCTGCATAGCTGCTATAAACAAAAGAATTAAAAAAGCTACTAGCTTAAATGCTGTAGGAACTACAAACCACACATAAAGTGCTGTCTGTCTAGCTAAGGCATAAAAAGCCACTCCTAATATTACAACATAAATAACTGAGACAATATAAGCCTTTAACCAGTCTACAAGATTAAGTGCCTTTAATCGTCCAAATAGATTATGATAACTTCTTGATTCTTCAGAAGTAATAGATATTTTTAAAACTTCCATCAAAATACCTCTCTATCTTTCTTAAATATATTATCCCTCCCATAAAAAATATTAAAATAAGTTTTAACCGTCACTCAAAACATCTTCCACATATCTAATTGATAAATCAAGAAAATTAGATATTTCATAGTCTGGAACCCCATTATCATGAAGGATAAATACTAGTTCTTCAATGGTTGTTCCCTTTCTTCTCTCAGTAATAATAAAATGTTTTACCTGAGTTTCATCCATTTTCATACTCATATACTTAAAACCTCCGACTTGTTACTTTGCTATATAAATGCAACTAAGTAAGAAACAAAGATTGTTTCTCTTATCTTATATAGACAATTCTAACCGGGTATTAAAACTGTCTTTTAAAATTCTTTTGGGAGAAAGAATTCTAAATCGTAATGTAGATATCAATCCGATTCACATTTGACTAATTATAACATATATACTATTAATAGTCAATTACACAAGGGGCGCAAAGCCCCGTAAATACTGGCTTTGTTACATTTTCTTAAATATAAATAAAGTCTCGAAAATGTGTCAATTACGTCGCTTTTTATCAAAAATTAAAGTTCATCACTAACAATTCTATCCAAAAGATAAACTCTATTAAAAGGAAATGAAAAATAATAGCCATCAATAAAGTCCTTAGTCTGACTTATAACAGACTTTGCCACCTTAATACCAACCTCTTCTCCCTCTTCCTTTGTCATGTCCTCTCGATACATGGAAATAATTTCATCAGTAACGTTAATTCCTGCCATTTCATTTTTCATAAAGCTAGCATTCTTAAGGCTTACTAAAGGCATAATCCCCGCTAATATCTTTGCCCTATCTCCCACAGCCTCTTTTATAGTCCTTAGCCTATCAATATCCTCTTTACTAAATATTGGTTGTGTAAAGAAAAATGTAGCGCCGGCCTCAAGCTTTTTAAGGACGCGATTTAGCTCTACCTTAAAATTACTTCTGCCCTGATTAATAGCACCACCAAAGACCATCTGGCTTTGATTAAACTGGTCGTAATTCATATCCTTAATGATATTCATAAGCCCCACAGAATCAAAGTTAAATACTGACTTTACGCTTGAACGAACAATTGATGGAATGGGATCTCCTGTAATTACAAGGAAATTCTTAATGTCATTAACATAAGCTCCAAGTAACTGAGATCTAATAGCAATTGCGTTCTTATCTCTGCAGCAAATGTGTGGCATAACGCACATTCCTGTCTCGATATTTACTTTATTAGCCACAAGAATGGAATCTGCTCTTGTTCTACCCGAAGGTGAATCAGGGAAAGTAAGCACATCCACACCCTTATTCTTTAAATAAAGAGCCGAAGAAATAAGCTTCTCATCATCTCCGTTTAGAGGAGGTGCAAGCTCAACAGCAATTAGCTTACCACTAGCCTGATTAGGCTTATTATAAAAAGCTGCATCAGTAACTGCTTCTTTCCTTGTCTCCTTTACCTTATTGTCATTATTACAAACTTTTCCCCTAAAATCGAAGTCCTTAGCTATAGCCTTGATATGCTTTGGATTAGTACCACAACAGCCTCCAATAATATCAACGCCACAGTCAAGTAAGTTATCAATTCTTTCTTTAAAATAATCCACGTTCTGATTAAGGAAAACCATTCTACCGCTGACATTAGAAGGATAACCCACATTAGGAACTGCTATAAGTGGCTTAGTTATCATATAGCTAAGCTTCTTTATAATTGCCTCCATGTGACTAGGTCCAACCCCACAATTAAAGCCTGTTGCAAAGATCTCCTCGCAGTTGTTTGCATCCTCTAATAAATGTCTTGCAGAAAGGCCAGCATTACTATATCCATACTGATTAACTGAAAAACTTACTAAAACCTCACCATGTTTACTAGCAAGCTTAACAGCCTCCATTATGTAATCTAGGCTATCAAAGGTCTCAAAATCAAAGATTTCAACCCCTTCTTCAATAAAGGCAGAAACTATCTCAAGATACTCCTTTGTAAGCATCTCTCTATCCATTAAGTCACTAAATGGGATAGGCCCTATGGATGCTGCTAAAAATGTATCGCTAGCGCCAAGCTCATCTTCCTTATTAGCTTCTTTCTTCGCTAATTTAATAGCTGTTCTAGCATTAGAAATAGCAGCTCTTATATAGTCCTTAACCCTATCTATACTTGTATCAAGGCTTATGCTATTACATGCAAAGGTGTTAGTTCTAATAAGCTTAGCACCAGCCTCTATATATTCTTTATGGATATTAATTACCCTATCTTTATTAGTTATATTGGCAAATTCTGGTAATTCATTAGTATCAAAAAGATTGTTATAATATGTACCAAAAGCGCCATCTATCATTAATCGATTATCTTTTAAAAAAGCTTTTAAATTCATAAATTCCTTACCTAATAACCCCCGATTTTAAAGGATAAACACTGTGTTTGAGTATAACATATTACTTTCAATTTTTGTTAATAAAAATTTAATGTATAGGAATAAGTACAAAAGCGATTCGTTTTGATAGAAATACCCCCCTTTTGGAGTGAACAAGAATTTTTAATACTATGTTAATATTCTCTTGTAAGAAAGAAACAAGACTGTGTATAAATTAAGATCGTGACACAGTATTATATAGGTTTACGTTGATGAAAAGTTGGGAGGCCTTTTATTAACAAAAAGTAAAATAAAAAAGAAGCTAGTAATGATAGGAGGGAGACCTATTGATGCCTGGCTTCTTTTTTATTGCAAATATTTTTAAAGAAAATTTTACCCCGCGCAAAGCTAACGCTTACGCGGGGTATTACTTATTAAATCTGCTATTATCCTACTTTAATTCAGATGTACAATGTGGGCAACGTGTTGCCTTAATTGAAATCTTACTAAAGCAGTATGGACACTCCTTCTCTGTTGGGTCCTTAACTTCTTCCTTCTTACCAAGACTTGTAAGCTTATTAATAGCCTTAACCATAATAAAGATACAAAAAGCCATAATAATGAAGTTTACAACCTGTGTTAAGAAATCACCCCATAAAAGATACTGAGCATTCTCACCTGTGCCAGACCATGGTAAATGAATCTTACCACCAAAGCTAGCACCACCAATTGAGTTGATTAATGGATTGATGAAATCAGTTGTAAGGGCTGTTACAATGCTACCAAATGCAGCACCAATAATAACGCCGACTGCCATATCCATTACATTTCCCTTAAGAGCGAATTCCTTGAATTCTTTAAAGAATTTTTTCATATGATAATCCTCCCCAATTCATAGATTTATTCTTGATATTATTCTAGAAAACTTTCTAAAACACTTCTAGAATTTATTTTAGTTTATTTCATTAAAATTGGCAATAGAAAAATCAATCTTATGACAATTCTCCCTTACTAATGCCCTAGATTAGCAATATTGCTCTATGTAATAATCAGAAGCATCCTTAATGGCATCAATATCATCTAAATTAGACTTATCAAATACGCCAATAGTTTTAAAGCCTGCGGATTTTGCTGCATTTATAGCAACATATAAATCTTCAAATACAAGACAATCACAAATATCTGCTCCAATACGCTTTGCCGCCTCTATATAGACATCAGGAAATTCCTTTCCTCTATTAACTTCCTTAGTCTGTACAAAGACATCAAAGAAGTCATAAATGCCGTTTCTAATTAAGCAATCCTTATAAAGTACCTCATCTGAAGAGGTAGCCACTGCAAGCTTAATATTTAAGTCCTTCATCTTCTTAAGTAAATCAAAGGCGCCAGGCTTTAGCATAATGTCCTCTCTATAGGCCTTAATTGCCATGCCATACCATTCATTTACTATGTCTTTTGGATTTTCCTCTAAATTGTATCTCTCAACTGTATAAACTGCACCAGATTCAAAATTATGCTTTTTAATTTCAATGGCATATTCCTCTGTCATAGGAATATTTCTTTTCTTTAAAAATTCCTCATCCACCTTTGTCCAAACATCAGAAGAATCTAGTAAAGTTCCATCTAAATCAAAAATGGCATAATTGTATTTATATAAATCTTCGTAATTCATAAATCTAATTTCCTTTCAAGCCTAGTCTATTGTCAAAAAAGGCGCCAAAAATGGCGCCTAACTAAACTTTCTTTTAATTATTCAGCCTGACTAGTTGACTCTTGTGATTCTTCTGTTGATTCCTCGCTTGTATCAGAATCCTCTGAATCTGTGCTTGAAGAACTTGAGCTTGAACTATACATCTTAATTCTATTATGAATATTAGTAAAGCTCATAGCCTCCATAACAGGGCTAATAACCTCGTTATACTTCTGGCTTAGAATTGTTGATCTAATCTCATCTTCATCATAATCAGTAGAACTATCCTCTGTTGACTCTGTTGAATCTGTAGATTCTGTTGAATCGGTTGTCTCAGTAGAATCGGTTGTCTCAGTAGAATCACTAGACTCTGTATCTTCACTTGAATAGTTTTCCTCAATGTAAGCAGCTACTTCTTCATCAGTTGCAGCAAGTTCTTCCTGTAACTGCTCAAGATAGCTCTGAGCCTCTAAAACTTCAAGAATATATGACTTGATATTTGAAAGGCTAGCATTGTCGCCGTAAAGTGACTTAACATATTCCTTAACGGACATGCTATTAGACTCTGCTGTTGATGTAATATTTTCAACAAATTCATTGTAGTCATCATCAGCTGTTGTATACTCATAACCAGCTTCATCTGCTAACTGAAGTAAAGCCTTATATTCCTTAATTGTATCAACTGTCTGTGATGCGAAATAATCATACCATGTGTAATCATCAGAATATGTCTGAGCCTTATCCTTCTTTGAAGAACTATAGCCTAAGTAATTCTCATAATAATCAAGATATGTCATGTCGCTATAAAGTGTAGTATTAAATAATGTGGACTTAGTCATGCCGTAATAGAAATCAAATTCGATTTCGCTTACATTTTCATTATTAACCTTAATAAACTGTGTATGAATTCTATAGTATCTTAAAGAAAATGCAGCAACACCGCTAATTACAATAATTGCCACGAGGCATAAGGCAACGATTTTTGCAATAAATTTATTACGCTTTGCCTTACGTTCCTCTTCCTTTCTTTTAGCTACCTTCTTGTCATACTTAGTAACGACTTTTCCAGTATTTTCATTACTTTCCTGTTTCTTTCCCATTTTTTAGAAACCTCCATAAATTATTCTATACCTAGCTCTTCTTTAAGTTCGTCAAGTTCAAGCATCCAAACATGTGAGCTTGCATCACTTGGCATTCTTAAATCTCCCCTTGGTGATACTGCTACAGAACCAACCTTAGGTCCATCTGGTAAACAAGAACGCTTAAACTGCTGAGCAAAGAATCTCCAAGTAAAGGTACGAAGCCATTTGTAGATTATAGCATCCGAATATGTATTTTCTTTGATTTCCTCTGCAAAAGCTAGCTTTGCAATTCTAAATAATTTCTTTGGTGTCATGCCAAATCTTAACATGTGATAAAGGAAGAAATCATGTAACTCATAAGGGCCTACTAAATCCTCAGTTTTTTGAGCAATCTTGCCATCCTTATCTGGTGGTAAAAGCTCTGGAGATACTGGTGTATCAAGTACATCAAGTAAGACTCTAGATAATTCCTCTTCCTTACATGTATCAGCATAAAATCTAACCAAATGTCTTACCAAAGTCTTAGGTATAGATACATTTACAGCATACATAGACATGTGATCGCCGTTGTATGTAGCCCAACCAAGAGCTAACTCTGATAAATCCCCTGTACCTATTACAAGACCTGCTGTTTGATTAGCAATATCCATTAAAAGCTGTGTACGCTCTCTTGCCTGACTGTTCTCATAAGTGACATCATGCACTGACTCATCGTGATTAATATCATGAAAATGTTGTCTAACAGCATCTACAATACTAATCTCCCTTAAAGAACAACCTAGCTTCTTTGTAAGTAAAACTGCATTAGAATAAGTTCTATCAGTTGTACCAAATCCAGGCATTGTTACACAAGTAATGCCCTTTCTATCTAAACCTAATAAATCAAAGGCTCTTGCAGTAACAAGTAATGCAAGTGTAGAATCAAGGCCACCTGAAATACCAATAACCGCTGACTTAGAATGAGTATGTTCTAATCTCTTCTTTAAGCCATATGACTGAATATTTAAGATTTCCTCACATCTTGCATCTCTCTCCTCCTTATCAGAAGGTACGAAAGGTGCCTTATCATAAAATCTATTAAGCTCTAAATCTAATTTTCTAATTTCATCAAGATTAATTATAGCTGCAAAATCTGCTGATCTATCCTCATTTGCTCTAAAGGTAGACATTCTGCGTCTTTCAGCAACTAACTTTTCAACATCAATATCAGCATAGATGCTCTCACCGCTAAAACGCTTTGACTCTGCGAGCACGCTACCATTTTCAGCAATAATATTATGACCTGAGAAGACAATATCCTGAGTGGATTCGCCCTCACCTGCACTTGTGTAAACATAAGCGCAAAGAAGTCTAGCTGAAGTACTTGATACAAGGCTCTTTCTATAGTTTGCCTTGCCAATAAGTTCGTTACTTGCCGAAGCATTGACAATTAAAGATGCCCCCTGCACTGTAACCATAGATGTACTTGGTGGGTTAACTGTCCATAAATCCTCGCAAATTTCAACGCCTACGATTAAGTCCTCGAAATTTGAAAATTTATAGCAAAGTTCATTTGAAAAAGGAATGTAGTCCTCACCAAATTCTATAAAACCCCCTTTAACAGGACCCGGATTAAACCATCTTGCCTCATAGAATTCCCCATAGTTTGGAATATGCTTTTTTGTTGTAAAGCCGCGAATTTCTCCATCCTTTACTGCTGCCACAACATTATAAAGCTTAGACTTTACCTGTAATGGAAGTCCAATAAAGAAAAGAGTTCCAGAAAATTCACTAGAATATTCCTTTAACTCTACTAAAGCCTTTTTAGCCTCATCTAATAGCTTTTTTTGTAAAAATAAATCATTACAAGTATAGCCAGTTAAAACTAGCTCTGGAAAAGAAACGATAGCTGCACCCTTGTCATAAGCTTCCTTCATTAAGACCTTAACTGCCTCAAGATTTGCTCTAACATCCGCTACTGTTACCTTAGGAGTCATACTTGCAACTCTTACAAAACCATCTTTCATTAAAGAAACTCCTTATTCACTAAGATTTTCAGGCATTGCACAAGAAACTCTTAAAACTCTGTGTCCGTCAAGTAATTTGTTCTCAAGTCTGTAGAAAGATACAACCTTTGTTATACGATTGTCCTTTGAAACTAACTCATGCTGATAACAAACATATCTCTTTTCAATAAACTGTTCTCTAAATTCCTGAATTAAAGACTCATATTCTACATCAGGTACTAAGTTCTTAAAACTAATCTTTCCGTCCTTAATATCTTCCTCTGTGTAACCTAAAACTTCTGTAAATCTCTCATCGATATCAAGAATTCTACCGCTTCTCATAAGAATTGAGAAACATACGTAAGGTACTGCTATCATTGAATCTGCCATAAAAATCCTACCTTTCTATATAGCCACCCCGAAAATTCGAGGTGGCCAATCACTATACTTAACTAAATAATAAGCTAAATCAGGCATATTATCTAGTCTAATATTATATTTTACAAATATTTTTAGAAAAAATTTACTTCTGAAGTGAAGCTAATCTCTCCTTAACCTGCTCAAGCATAGCACTATACTTAGCAAGCTTTTCCTTCTCTTCGTTAATCTTGCTTTCTGGAGCCTTAGATACGAACTTCTCATTATTTAACATACCGTTACAACGAGCGATTTCGCCGTTAAGCTTCTTCTCTTCCTTAGATAATCTCTCGATTTCCTTATCAATATCTACTAATTCAGCAAATGGAATGTAGATTACTGCATCTGGAATAACTGTTGAAACAGCATCTTCAGAGATTCCTGTCTTATCTTCCTGAATATGTACTTCTGAAGCGTAAGCAAGAGTTGCAAAGAAAGCGTTAGCATTTGCAAATGTATCTCTAACCCAAGCATCCTCAGATACAACATAAACTGCTGCCTTTCTACTTGGAGCTACATTCATCTCAGCTCTTAAGTTACGGATATTTCTAACTGCAACCTTAATAGCCTCAATAGCCTTCTCTTCATCAGCGAAGTTAAACTTCTCATCATATACAGGCCAGCTACTAATCATAATAGATTCTTCTTCATCCTGAATATTGCAGAAGATTTCCTCTGTAATAAATGGCATATATGGGTGAAGTAACTTTAAGGCATCAATTAATACCTTCTTTAAAGTCCAAATAGCTGCAACCTTTGTTGTATCTTCATCGTTATAAAGTCTTGGCTTAACCATTTCAATATACCAGTCACAGAACTCTTCCCATAAGAAGTTGTTAATCTTATCTACAGCGATACCCATTTCATACTTCTCTAAGTTGTCTGTAACTTCTGTTACTAAGTTGTTAAGCTTAGATAAAATCCACTTATCAGCTGATGTTAAGTTAGCTGGAATTTCATCTGTTGCCTTAACCTTATTATCTGGATCATTCATCATGATAAATCTTGATGCGTTCCAAACCTTATTAGCAAAGTTTCTAGAAGCTTCAACTCTCTCATCGTAGTAACGCATATCATTACCAGGAGCATTACCTGTAATAAGTGTGTAACGAAGAGCATCAGCACCGTACTTTTCAATAACTTCAAGTGGATCTACACCATTTCCTAAAGACTTACTCATCTTACGACCCTGTGAATCACGAACAAGACCGTGGAATAATACCTTATCAAATGGCTTCTTACCCATCTGCTCATAACCAGAGAAAATCATTCTAATTACCCAGAAGAAGATAATATCGTAACCTGTAACTAATACGTTAGTAGGGTAGAAATAATCAAGTTCTTCTGTCTTTTCTGGCCAACCAAGTGTTGAGAATGGCCAAAGAGCTGATGAGAACCAAGTATCAAGTGTATCAGGATCCTGAGTCATGTGACCACCACACTTAGGACAAGTACAAACCTCATCCTTTGAAACTACCATTTCACCGCACTCATCACAGTAATATGCTGGAATTCTATGACCCCACCATAACTGTCTTGAAATACACCAGTCCTTAATATTATCTGTCCAGTTGTAGAAAGTCTTATCCATAGAAGCTGGAATTAACTGAATATCACCATTCTTAACGCCTTCTACTGCTGGCTTAATAAGATCTTCCATCTTAACGAACCACTGCTGCTTAATCATAGGCTCAACAGTTGTCTTACATCTATCATGTGTACCAACGTTATGAACGTGGTCTTCAACTCTAACTAAAAGACCTTCTGCCTCTAAATCAGCAACCATAGCCTTTCTAGCTTCGTATCTATCCATACCCTTATACTTGCCTTCAACCTTGATTGTAGCATCATCATTAAGGATATTAATCTCTGGTAAATTGTGTCTCTTACCAACTTCAAAATCGTTAGGGTCATGGGCTGGAGTAATCTTAACAACACCAGTACCAAATTCCATATCAACGTATTCATCAGCAATAATAGGAATTGTTCTATCTGTAAGTGGAAGCTTAACTTCCTTACCAACAAGGTCTGTATATCTCTCATCCTTAGGATTTACTGCAAGTGCGCTATCACCAAGTAATGTTTCAGGTCTTGTTGTTGCAATTTCAACGCATCTGTCTTCACCAACTACTGGATAGTTAATGTGCCAGAAATGTCCTGCCTGCTCCTCATGCTCAACTTCAGCATCAGAAATAGATGTATTACATACTGGGCACCAGTTAATGATTCTTGAACCCTTATAAATAAGGCCTTTCTCATATAACTTAATGAAAACTTCCTGAACGGCATTAGAACAGCCCTCATCCATTGTGAATCTTTCTCTGTCCCAATCACATGAAGAACCAATCTTCTTTAACTGGCTTGTAATTGTTCCGCCGTATTCCTTCTTCCATTCCCAAGTTCTTTTAAGGAAACCTTCTCTACCAAGTTCGTGCTTATCAATTCCCTCATCCTTTAAGGCATTAGTTACCTTAACTTCTGTTGAGATTGAAGCATGATCAGTACCAGGAACCCATAAAGCTTCAAAGCCCTGCATTCTCTTAAATCTAATTAAAATGTCCTGCATTGTGTTATCAAGGGCATGACCCATATGTAACTTACCTGTAATATTTGGAGGTGGCATTACAATTGTAAATGGTTTCTTACTCCTATCAACTTCTGCATGGAAATACTTCTTATCTAACCACTTCTGATATGTTCTATCTTCAATATCAGCTGGGTTATAAGTCTTTGCTAATTCTTTACTCATACTTTACTCCTTCAAAATAATAAATAATAAGAAAACGCCCTCTGCGGGCATTTGCTCGCAAAGGGCGTATTAAACGCGGTACCACCTTTGATTATACTCATTAAATTCTGTAACGGGAATTCCCGGTAAGACTTAAGTCATCTAGTCTGCTTTTGAAAATGTATCTCTTAATCAAAAGAGCCTAAAAGGTTCTCGGTCTTACTGCAAGAAAGCTACCTTCCACTAATCTTTACCAAAAATATCTTCCAGCCAATGTAAACAAAGGATACTTCTCTCTGTTGGCTACTAGTTAGCTTACTCCTCTTTCTTATAGCATAAATATTAAATTGACATAGTAAAGCGGACATTCGGAATCCGCTTCGCTACTTCCTCATGAACGCAGTGGCACTTTGTGCCACCTGTCAGAAGGGGACTTTAACCCCTTCTGACACTAGTAAGCTTTATACCCCGCTTAAAGCTTACGCTTTTGAAGCGGGGAATTGCTTACACTGCGTTCAAAATCTTGTTCAAAATATGTACTTTCTAATAATAATATGCCATAAGTAAAAAATCAAGCCTAAATATTAGCTAGTAAGCTAGTTACTAGCCTTAATCCCAATATCCTAGCTCCACGCCCTTTTTATAAATAGCTAGAGCCTGACTATAATAGCCATAGGCATTAAAATGTGTCCAGTCATATCTTAGCTGACTTGAGATTTTTCCATACTCATAGCCTTCGCAATCTTCTTCCGTCTCTTCCAAACCGCAATCGCTAAGGCCATTTTCAATTAAATAAAGTCTTGTATTAAGGAAGTGATCCCCATAGGCTTTTGATAATGCATTCTCCCATTCTGTAGACATAAGTCCTCTTGGATTACCCTGGGCATCCACATCTGTTTCCCACCATTCAGCAATACTATCCCCTGGGTCATCAGTGTCCCCTACAATAATGTAGTAATCACAGTTATTTGCAACAATCATAGAATCTATCTGGGCTATTAAATCATCATAATCTTCCCAGCCGCCGTTACTTCCGACTTCTATAACTAAAATATCTCCAGCTGTTTCTACGGCTGCAGCAGTTTTTACAACACTACCCTTCTCAAGGCTCACAGGTATTGAATCTCTTAAAACGCTAGCACTTATCTCATCTCCATCTGCATAAAGATAAGAAAAACCATCATCTAGACTATAAAACTTCTCTAGATAAATGTTACCCACATCGTCTAATAAAACCTTAAATCTTAGGCCTTCAATATAGACGATATCACTTTCATGCATATAACTTGAACAGCCATAGCCATTGTAGTCATTCATATAAACTAGGCCACCATCTTCTGTAACGATATTTACCCTAACAGGTTCATCTCCTACAATAACGTCTCTATCAAGATACATGGAAATTCCGCCCTCTCTTAGGGCAATTTCATAGGAAGTCTCACCAATTCTACCTAGGTTATTCACCTTAAGACCAGTTAAATAGCCCACGGTATCAGAAGATGCAAGACCAGTAACGTCATAGTAATTACCATCAAGTTCTACAACTCCACCAATCTCATCACCGATACCTTCCGTCATTGAGTCTCCCCAAAAAGTTATTGCACGTAGCAAACCGTCATAGACCGTTAAATCAGGATTAACAGCTCTCTCGGTCTCAGATTCTTTTTCAATAATTGAAGACCAATCAATACTTGTAGTTTCCTCATCGTCGGCGCCGTATACATTCTCTATGTCATTGTCATTATTCTTTGCTCGTTTAATAAGGCCATAAGCTGCAATAGATAAAATCACTACTACAACCATGACTATGCTAAAACCCACTTTTAATTTCTTTAACATAAGCTACCTCTTTTCTACCTTCATTATAAACAATCTTGGCAAAATAACAAGTTTATTATCTTAATTACAGATTTTGTGCTATACTTAAAGTAACTTAAATTCACAATTAAAAATTAAAATTTAAGATATCTAGAGGAGGATTTTTATATGGAGACAAGACCTTATGTTCCTTGGGATTTAATTGGCGACTTCATGAGAGATGCCTTTGTGGCAGTTGGGGTACCAAAGGATGATGCTAAAATTTGCGCAGACGTCCTTATGGAAAGTGACCGCAGAGGTATTGAAAGTCATGGTTGCAACCGCTTTAAGCCAATTTACATTGACAGAATCAATGCAGGCATTCAAAATCCCGTAACTAATTACGAAGTTATTAAAGATACGGCAACCACAGTAGTTGCTGATGCCCACGATGGTATGGGAATGGTGGCTTCTTATAAAATGATGAAAAGCCTTATAGAAAAGGCTAAAACATACGGTATGGCCGCCGGTGCTATTAGAAACTCAACCCACTACGGTATCGCTGGTTACTGGGCTATGATGGCTTCTAAAGAAAATATGATTGGCATTACCGGTACTAATGCAAGACCTTCCATTGCACCAACCTTTGGTGTTGAAAATATGCTAGGTACTAATCCCCTTACCTTTGCTATGCCAACAAATGAGGAATTCCCATTTGTTCTAGACTGTGCAACTTCTATTACTCAAAGAGGTAAGATTGAGTTTTATGCTAGATCAGGTAAGGACACACCAGCTGGTATGGTTATAGGTAAAGATGGTGAGGCTAAAACAAATAGTAGCGAAATCCTAGTGGACTTAACTAAGGGAGAAGCTGCCCTTGCCCCACTTGGTGGAATCGGAGAAGAACTTGCAGGTTACAAGGGTTATGGCTACGCTACAATTGTAGAGATTTTATCTGCTGCCCTAGCTTCTGGTAACTTCCTAAAGGCTCTTTCAGGTATTGATGCAAATGGCAATAAAGGCCCATATCATCTTGGCCATTTCTTTATTGTTATTAACCCTGATTTCTTCTGCGGTGCTGAAGACTTTAAAAAGATTACAACTGAGATTCTAAAGGAACTTCGTGCTTCACAAAAAGCCCCAGGCCAAGATAGAATCTATACTGCCGGTGAAAAAGAATGGCTAGTATGGCAGGAGCGAAAGGAAAAAGGTGTTCCAGTAGGTGAAGCTGTTCAGAAGGAATTTATTGAAATTAGGGATAAGTATAACTTACCTTACACATTCCCTTTTGAATAAAATTTACAAGGCTAATTTTGAATAAAATTTACCAAAAGCAGGTGCTAGAAAATTCTAACACCTGCTTTTTTGATTTCTTATATATATCTATTTTTTCTATAAAGATAGCCACAATTAAGGCTTATATAGTCATATAGGCAGACATCTTACAAACTCCTGCTGCCCCAGCCTCTATACAAAGTTCTTCATTAGAAATCTTTATTCCACCAATGGCATAAACTGGCATCTTAGCCTCAGTCACAACTTCTCTTAAAAAGTCAAGACCTCTTCCCTTTAGTCCCTTCTTACAATCGGTTTCAAAGATATGACCTGCAAAGACATAATCAAAGCCTGCCTCATTACAAAGCCTAATATCTTCTAGAGAATGCACGCTAGTACCAATACTATCAAAAAAGGGACGAATAATTCTTAAGTCCTTTATTTTCATAAATTCCCCGAAGGATAAATGAATATTTCTAACACCAAGGACCTTAGCTGCTTCTATATTATTATGAAGATAAAGACTAGTTTTATTATAAGATTCTTTCCCGTTTTGGGAATTTCCCATATCAAAAACTAATTCCTTCACCTTTCTTGCAAGTTCTAAATATTCCTCTTTAGTTAGGTCCTTTTCTCTTAAGATAAGCATATCAGGAGAATCTTTCATATTTATTACATGTCCTATTTGTTCAAAAAAATCTCCTGTGACTAAATGTCTATTAGTTACACAAATTCTTTTATACATAAATGTAATCGTTTAGTACCGGCTGCAAGCCTTCACTTGCCATATCGTCATACATTTGGTCAAAGCTTCTTCTATCTGAAATATCAAACTGCTCATCACCGCATTCTTCATTCTCTGATACAGCCTCTTGCTGCAACGCTTTAATACTCTCCTTCTTATCAAAATCGCTAGACTTGCTTTCCTTTTCTTCCTCTTCTTTGTAGGCCTCGTATTTCTCCTCATGATCTCCAATACCAGTAGACACTCCAGCAGAAATCTTTGTAGCACAAATCTTTGCAATACCATCGCGGAAGTGTTTCTCTTCTCTTGAAGAAACAGTAATTCCAACGTATGGTAAGAAAATTCTATAGGCACATAGAATCTGGCAAAGCTCAGTTTCATGCACATCAAGAGGGTTAATCTTATCGTTATTAACAATAGGACGAAGTCTTGGACAGGATAGTGAATACTCTACGTGAGGGTATTTTCTAGCTAGGAAATATAGGTGAAGGGCTGAGGCTAGGGCATCTTCTCTAAAGTTTGTTAGACCTAGGAGGGCTGAGAAAGCCACACCTCTCATGCCACCAAGAATTGCTCTTTCCTGTGCCTGAAATCTATATGGAAAGATTCTTTTATTTCCAAGCAAATGTAGGGTCTCATACTTATCTGGATTATAGGTCTCCTGAAAAACTGTTACGTAATCTGCGCCACACTCATGTAAATACTTATAATCGTTGACATTAACAGGGTAGATTTCAAGGCCTACGTTTTTGAAATATTTTCTTGCAAGCTTACAAGCCTCACCGATATATTTAACGTCACTATAAACAGGAGATTCTCCAGTTAAAATAAGGATTTCTTCAATACCTGACTTAGAGATAACTTCCATTTCATGTCGTATTTCTTCAAAAGACATCTTCTTACGCTTAATGTCGTTATAACAGTTAAAACCACAGTAAACGCAGTAGTTATCGCAGTAATTTGCAATATAGAGCGGAGTGAAGAGATAAACAGTGTTGCCAAAATGTTTCGCTGTCTCTATCTTTGCTCTAGCCGCCATCTTTTCAATATGCTTTTTAGCTGCAGGAGAAAGTAGGGCCTTGAAGTCTTCAATACTTGGAGTCTTAGCTGCAAGGGCGCGGTAAACATCTGCATCTGTATAAGAATCCCAATCTATATCCTTTAAGTTTTCTAAGACCTTATCCTGAATGTCTGATTCAAGCTGGTCCATGTTTGGTAAGAATTTCATATGATCAATTCTTACTGACTTATTATTTTCTATTTCATGCTTTCTTTTTAGGGCAGCTTCAGATAACTTATCTGAATCCACTAAAAATTCATTTTCCATTTTTATCCTTCTTTCTTAATTTAAGCTAGTTTGTAATCTAGTCTCTTAAAAATCCTGTTAATGGGTCCATGCTCTCAGAACCTCTTGTTAAGACTCTTCCAAGTCCTGCAAGATAGGCACTTCTTCCGGCCTCGATTGCATTTTTAAAAGCTGTTGCCATCATTGGAATATCCTTAGCTGTTGCAATAGCTGTGTTACACATAATTGCAGAAGCACCCATTTCCATGGCTGCACAGGCTTCTGATGGCTTACCAATACCTGCATCAACAATGATTGGTAAATCAATTTCGTCAATTAAAATCTGGATAAAATCCTTTGTTGCAAGACCTCTGTTAGAACCAATTGGTGAGGCAAGTGGCATAACTGCGGCTGCGCCAACATTTTCTAATTCTCTTGCAGCATAAAGGTCTGGATACATATAAGGAAGTACTACAAAACCTTCCTTAGCTAGAATCTCAGTAGCTTTGATAGTTTCGTTGTTATCAGGTAGGAGGTACTTAGAATCCTTCATAATCTCTACCTTTACAAAATCTCCGCCACCAAGTTCTCTTGATAGATGGGCAATTCTAACGGCTTCACTCGCATCTCTTGCCCCTGATGTATTTGGAAGTAATGTGACATTTTCAGGCACATAATCCATGATATTCTCTGAATCTTTAGTGTTTGCACGTCTAACTGCAAGAGTGATAATCTCAGCTCCTGCATTCTCAACTGCTGCCTTAATAAGCTCAAGGTTATACTTTCCTGAACCTAAGATAAATCGAGAGTTAAACTCTCTTCCGCCTAATACTAATTTGTCCTCTTTATTCAAAATCTTTTCCTCCCTTAAATACCGATTTAAACCCGGTTAAATTCTTCATTTAAAGTGGGACTAATCAGCCCCCACCCATAAATGAAACTACTTCCACAACATCGCCATCTTTTAAAGTTGTCTTATCATAGAATTCTTTTTTAAGAATCTCTAGGTTGTATTCAATAACATAGCTGTTATCCTTAAACTCTAGTTCTCTAACAACTTCTAAAAGATTGCGACCAGCCGCCTCAAGGCTTTGTCCGTTAATCTTTACCATCTTTTCCTCCCTTTCTTAAGCACGTAATTAGTGCTTGCTACAATGTTCACGCTCTAACCCCAAAATTTAAAAGGGAATTTCAGCGCAACAAAAAAGCATCGCTAAACTAAGAGATAATCTCCTAGTCTAGCGACGCCTGTAATTTCCTAATTCTAGTCAAGGTGGTGTCCCCAATGACTAGCTATTTAATTAGTGCTTGCATCAACTGCAATCACTTTTAAAGAGTAACACTTTAAATTAGTGCTGTCAATTCTTTAATTAACATAAACCGCTGAATTTCTCTACTTTTTTTGGATGTATCTCATGCTCTCCAATGATCTTTTCCATCCAAACCATGTCATACCATTCATCAAATTTATAACCACTCTGCTTAAACTCAGCATTAATTCTATAGCCCAAGGCCTTGTGAAAATCAATAGAGGCATTAGTTAGATGCTTTGATGGGTGCTTTGTTGCGGCAATGCAGGAATAGAGGTTTTTGATATTCATTTTCTTAAGGCATTCCTCCATCTTTAAGTAAAGCTTAGAGCCTATGCCCTTTCCTCTAATATCTTCCTTTAAATAAATTGTCATCTCTACGCACCAGTCATAAGCTTCTCTTACATTATAGGCATGAGCATAGCTGTAGCCTACAATCTTTCCATCTATTTCTGCCACAAGGTATGGGTACTTTGCTGTAATAGCAAGAATTCTTTCTTTAAACTCCTCCACACTTGGAATCTGTGTTTCAAATGTTATCGCAGTATTCTCTACATAATATCCATATATTTCTAATAGGTCTTTAGCGTCATCTAGCTTGACTTCTCTAATAATCATTTTATGAATCCTTCCTGTAAATTTACATTCTCTCATATTTCCTGCACAATCTCACAGCCTGCACAATTAGTGGAATTACCATCAATACCCAAACAATAGGCTCTGTTAAAATAACGCCCCAGTAGCCGCAGATCTTAATAAGCGTAAAGGTAAGAATTACTTTACCCACTAGCTCAATACTACTAGAGATTACAGGAGTAAGCTTATCTCCCAAGCCTTGTAGAGCATTTCTTGTAATTGTAATCATAGCTGTAACCCAGTAAAGTAGGGTATCCACCCTTAAATAAAGACTAGCTGTGTTAATTACTTCCTTATTATCTGAGCTAATTAGTATCTTTACAAGAGTTGGAACAATTGTATAGGCAATAATCACAATAAATATACACCATATCCAGCCTAGAAGTATAGCACTTTTTAGGCCCTTTACGATTCTTTTATACTGCTTTGCTCCAAGATTTTGTCCGCAGAAAGTAGCCATAGTTTGACCAAGTACTGTAAACATCATCATGAAAAGCTCTGTAAGTCTTCTTGCTGTTGTATGGGCAAGAATAATATTCTGTCCAAAAGAATTAATAGCGCTTTGCATTGTAACGCTACCTATATTAATAAGAGAGTTCATAAAGCCCATTGAAAGACCTGTGGAAAGCAGCTTATTATCAAGGCTTGACTCCCTTTTAAAATCAGTCCTACTAACCCTTAAAATCTCATATTTCTTCACCATATAGAGGGCACAAAGCACCATTGCTATTCCCTGGGAAAGTACAGTTGCAATGGCCGCACCACGTACACCTAGGGGAATTATTTTCATAAAGAAAATGTCAGCACCTATATTAAGTGTTACTGAAAATAGCAAGAAATAAAGTGGTGTTATAGAATCACCAATAGCTCTTAAAAGGGCTGCGCAGACGTTATATAACATAAGTAGGGTCATTCCTAAGAATACTATGAAAATGTAATTATAGGCCTCTGTTAAAAGGTCTGCCGGTGTATTTAATACTATAAGTAAGGGTTTTAAAAATACTAACACTAAAACTGTAAGTACAATAGAAATTGTAATTCCAAGTCTAATGGAACTTGCCACAGTTTTCTTTAAATAGTTAATATCCTTAGCGCCAAAATATTGAGCTGCAATAACAGCAAAGCCATTAGTTAGACCATTTAAAAATCCTACTATCATAGTGTTAATAGAATTAGTTGATCCAACGGCTGCAAGGGGCGATTCTCCTAGCACGTAGCCTATAATCTTAGTATCTACCAAGTTATAAGTCATCTGTAGTAACATACTAAAAAATACAGGTACAGCAAAAGCAATAATAAGCTTAAATATATTGCCCTTTGTTAAGTCTTTCATAAATGTCTCCTAGTTTCTCTTTAATTTTCCTTTATAAAAATGAATGCAAGAAGTAAAAACTTCTTGCATCATAATTAATAATTATTCAATTGAAAGGTATGCATCTAATATCTCTGACACATCATCGAAATCAGAATCTGTAACTACTGCAATCTCTCCATATAGAAGCTTTCTTGCTGCAAGTAACATTCTACTATCTGCTGATTTCATCTTTCTTAAGTCCTTAGCTCTTTCGTTCTTTATATTATATAGAGCTCTAATAAGATGCATTAACTGTAATGTATCTTGTGACTTAACCATTTCGTCATACTGCATTGGTGTAACCTTTTCATTAAGAAGCGGGTCTTTCTTACAATTCTTAGCACGTTCAATTAACTTCTTACATTCAGCCTTTGATATAACGTTTCTCATTGCCACTTTTGTATTCTTAACTGGACAATAGATAATTCCCTTAGCATCATATACTGGCTGAAGGAAATAATAATCACCTTTTACATCTTTAATTGGAGGTGTAGCAATCTGCTCAATCTGGCAAACTCCTACTACGCCATAACATACCTTATCTTCAACTTCAAACATAAAATTTCCTCCAAATCCGGGATATACATAAATCCATAAGTCAACATTATTAAGTATACAACATTTCATAATTTTTTTCAAAAGAAAATTATGTTTGGCCTATCTTCTGCTTATAATATTAAGTAAGAGCTTATGAAAATGCGTAAAGAAAAGCATCTAGCCTAACAATAATAAAAAGACACCTCTCATAACGAGAGATGCCTTACTTCCGAACTATTTAATTTAGCATTTCTTAAATCTACTAATTATTGTTAAATTAGAATAAATTAACGCTGCCAGCGATATTGCCATTAGCTACATAGTAGCAAGCATTATCTTCAGGCTTAAGATATAACTTAAGGTCGCTTGCAGAAATGTTCTGCTCCTTAAGGTCATCTAAAACTCTCTTCTCAAGAGTATCAAAATCAACCTGCTGATTTAAGTACTGAACAAATAATTCCTTCTTAACAGTTTTCTTTGCAGCTGATGTAGACTTTGTAGCTGTCTTAGCTGTTGTTGTCTTTGTGCTAGATGCTGTCTTCTTAGCTGTAGTCTTCTTTGTAGTAGATGCCTTAGTAGCTGTCTTCTTTGTTGCGGCTGCCTTAATCTCCTTTGGCTCTACCTTAACGTCTGCTGTCTTTGTTCCAAAAACACTACTAACCTGTACTGTGCTTGTTGTTGCCATGTTTTCTACCTCCTCATTAAATTAACATGCTAAAAATTTCTTTATAGATTCAACTGCCTGTGATTCATCATCACCCTCAGCCGAAATAACAACTTCAATTCCTGGCTTTAAACCAAAAGCCATAATACCCATAAGACTCTTAGCGTTAATACTCTTACCCTCACTAATGATTTCAATGTGACTGTTAAATGCACATGCTGCCTGAACAAGTTCAGCGATTGGATTCTTGTGCAACTTATCAATGTCGCCGACTAAAACATTTTCTTTCATGTCAAACTCCACCTAACTTTCAAAAATTTAAAAAATTCCAAATACGAATATACTCTAAACTCTCAATTAAGTCAACTATCGTTTAGCTATTAATATAATTTTTGTAAAATACGTCAATAGATAGATAGAATTCCTTGTCTTTATTGGTATTTTTTATTAAGATAATTTATCTTATCAAAATATAAAAATATAATAATACTAATTATTTGATAAATCAAGTATTAAATATGTATTATGTCCTTTTTTTACAAAAGATTTTTGCGAAATATTTTTCAAATATTTATTTAATCATTTAATTTTGACTTAAATTCGCGTATATAATCAGCGGAAACTTTACAATCATAAGCAGATGAATCTAAAAGCTTAATAAAATGAGAACCTACAATTGCACCATCAATAGTATCAACTAAGCTTTCAACATCTTCATAAGTTCTAATTCCAAAGCCCATCATTACTGGAATCTTGCTGACTGCTTTTACATTTTCCAAATACTCTCTAATCTCCTTATGGAAGTTTGCACCATTACCAGTAACTCCCATCTGGGAAACGCAATAAACAAATCCTCTTGCATTTTCTAAAATCATTGGAATTCTTTGTTTTGAAACTGGTGCTACAAGTTGAATTAAAATTGGGGCATTGTCGTATTTTGACAATTCATTTTTTAACTCATCCTGCTCTTCAAAAGGTAAATCTGGAATAATAAGTCCATCAACTCCTGACTCAATACAAGCCTTAACAAAATTCTCTACACCAAGATGATATACGTGATTGTAATACATCATAAAAAGAATCGCCTGCTCAACGCCTTCTGCTCTAATTTCCTTCATCATCTCAAAAGTCTTTGCAAGAGTTGCGCCGTTATTAATTGCTCTAAAGGAAGCATCCTGAATTACAGGGCCATCTGCTACTGGATCTGAAAATGGAATACCAAGTTCAATTACATCTACTCCTGCCTCCATGCTAGTTTTAATGATTTCCTTAGTCTTATCATAATTTGGAAGTCCAGCTGTAATATATGTTATAAAAGCCTTTTGATTATTGTCCTTTAAAGTCTTCATTCTCTCTTCAATTCTATTCATAATACACACTCCTTTAATGTCAAGATTCACTAAACTACATATTAGTCTCTTCGCCTCTAATATATTTCTGAATTGTATTAATATCCTTATCACCACGACCTGAAAGGCACATAACAATAATCTGATCTTCCTTCATTTCCTTAGCCATCTTAATTACGTGAGCAAGGGCATGAGCACTTTCAATAGCAGGTAAAATACCCTCTAATTCGTTTAATTCCATTAAGGCTTCCATACATTCCTTATCTGTAATAGAAACGTATTCAACTCTGCCGCTATCTCTTAAAAAGCTATGTTCTGGACCAACACCTGGGTAGTCAAGACCTGCGGATATAGAATGTGCTAAGTCGATGTTTCCATTTTCATCCTGAAGTAAATAAGTTCTCATACCATGGAGAGTTCCCATCTTTCCAAGAGCCATAGCAGAAGCATGCTTACCTGTTTCAATACCAAGGCCACCTGCCTCAACACCTACTAACTTAACATCCTTTTCTTCAATGAAATCTGCAAACATACCAATAGAGTTAGAACCACCACCAACGCAGGCAACTACTGCATCTGGAAGTCTACCTTCTTGCTCTAGGATCTGTTTTTTAGCTTCTACTGAAATTACCTTCTGGAATTCCTTAACCATCTTAGGATATGGGTATGGACCTACGGCTGAGCCAATAATATAAAATGTATCTTCAGCATTTTTAGCCCAAGATCTAATAGCTTCGTTTGTAGCATCCTTTAAGGTTCTGCTGCCAGTCTTAACAGCCTCAACCTTAGCTCCTAAAAGCTCCATTCTAAATACGTTAAGGGACTGTCTTTTTATATCCTCTTCGCCCATGTAAACTGTACATTCCATGTTAAAAAGAGCTGCACCTGTAGCTGTTGCAACGCCGTGCTGACCTGCACCAGTCTCAGCAATAATCTTTGTCTTACCCATTCTCTTTGCAAGTAAAATCTGACCGATTACATTGTTAATCTTATGAGCACCTGTGTGGTTTAAATCTTCTCTTTTAAGATAAATCTTTGCGCCATATTTCTTAGATAATCTTTCTGCCTTATAAAGAGGTGTTTCTCTACCCACATACTGCTTTAAATAGTAGTTATATTCCTCTATAAACTTTGGATCAGCAATTGCTTCCTCAAAGGCCTTAGATAACTCATCAAGAGTATTCATAAGGGACTCTGAAACATATTGACCGCCAAATTTTCCATAATACTTTTCTTCTCTCATTTTCCTACCTTACCTTTCTTGCATTTTCAATAAAAGCTACTAGCTTCTCCTCACATTTACCTACTATACTTGCGTCGTCAAACTCAACGCCTGAACTTACATCTACTACATCCGGATTTACCGTCTTTATAGCTAGTGCCACGTTATCCTTATTTAGCCCACCAGCTAGAAAAACCTTCTTTCTTTTGATGTCCATTTTTTTCAAACTGTTCCAATCAAAAATCTTCCCACTACCAGGAATGCCTGCGTCAAAAAGAATTGCAAAAATCTTATCCTCATTTTCTAACTCCTGCACTTCTTTTACTATCTTTTCATCTGCCACTTTTAGGTTGAGAGCCCTAATTATTGGAAGTCTTATATTTTCTAAAAGCTCTTTATCTAAATCCCCATGAATCTGAATATAATCAAAGCCAACTTCCTCAATAATCTCTACTTGCTCTTGGCTAGGACTAACTACCACCGCAACGGTCTTTATACCCGCCTCCTTTAGTGGCTTAATTAAGTTCCTTGCCTTGTCTTTGAAAATGTTTCTCTTACTCTTCTCAAAAAACATAACCATACCAGCATAATCGGCCTTTTCTCTTATAACTAAAGAGACATCCTTAATAGATGTTAGGCCACAGATTTTAACTTTAGTCTTAGCATCCTTATTAATCTCTATAAGACTCATAAGCCTCCTTAAAATCCTTGATTAAGGCCTTTGGAGACTCAGCCTCCATAAGCACTGTTCCAATTAAGAGAGCATTTGCCTTTGACTTAGAAAGGGTTACAACATCTTCCGACTTTGAAACACCACTTTCTGATACAAGTAAAACTCCCTCTTCTCTTAAACTTGCTGGAATCATATCTGAAAGCTTCTTAGTTGTATTAAGATCAATCGTAAAATCCCATAGGTTGCGGTTATTAATACCAATGATCTTAACACCAAGACCTAGCATTCTCTCCATCTCTTTCTCATCGTGAACCTCGCAAAGGCAATCAAGTCCAAGGCTTGTAGCAAGCTCATATAGGCTTTTTAACTCTTCATCCCTAAGAATTGCTGCAATAAGTAATATGGCATCAGCACCAATGACCTTAGCCTCATAAACCTGATAAGGATCAATAATAAAGTCCTTTCTAATAATTGGAAGCTTAGTCATTTCTCTAATTTGCATTAGATAATCAACACTTCCATTAAAATGATCTTCTTCCGTTAAACAAGAAATAGCATCAGCACTTTCGCTATAGTCCTTAATTCTTGACTCTAGGCTAATCTTGTTATCCATCTTCCCGTGGCTTGGAGAGGCCTTTTTAAACTCTCCAATAATAGATAATCCCGTCTTTGCAAGGGCCTCATAAAAGCTAATAGACTGTCTTGTAGACTTAAGGGCCTTTTCTTTCATTTCCTCTAAAGATACATTTTCCTTAGCCTGAACTAATCTAATCTTTTTGTCCTTAACTATATCATCTAATATCATAGTGCCTTCGCCTCCTCTAAAAAGTTTTCAATCATCTTCTTTCCATAATCTGTATAGATAGATTCTGGATGAAACTGCAAACCATAAATTGGATAATCTCTATGTTTAATGGCCATAATCTCGTTATCATCCGTTCTTGCAATCACCTCTAACTCCTCTGGCATTGTCTCCTCTAGGATTGCAAGGGAGTGATATCTTGCCACATTAATTGGTGATTTAAGGCCTGCGAATATATTTTCCGACTTAAAATCTATCTTAGACTGCTTGCCATGCATAATGCTTTTAGCAAAACTTACAGTGGCACCAAAGGCCTCACCAATGGACTGATGTCCTAAGCAAATTCCAAGGATTGGCTTCTTGCTTGCAAAATACTTAATAGCCTCAATACAAATTCCCGCTTCCTTTGGACTTTTAGGACCTGGGCTAACAATAATTGCGCTAGGGTCAAGCTCCTCAATTTCCTTTATAGTAATTTTGTCGTTTCTTACAACCTTAATGTCGCTATTAAAAATTCCAATAAACTGATAAAGGTTATAAGTAAATGAATCGTAGTTATCAATTAAAAGAATCATTGTAATTTCTCCTCCTCCACTAATGTTTTGGCAAGGGCCATAACCTTATTCTGGCACTCCTTATATTCAAGCTCTGGCACTGAATCTGCAACGATTCCAGCTCCTGCCTGAAGATAAACCTTGTCGCCCTTTTTAATCATGGTTCTAATGGTTATGCAAAAATTCATATTGCCGCCAAAATCCATGTAACCAGTTGCGCCACCGTAGAGGCCTCGTCTTACATTTTCAAGCTCATCAATAATCTCCATGGCACGTATCTTTGGAGCACCTGAGAGAGTTCCTGCAGGAAGGAATGAAGAAATCAAATCTAGTGGATGATATTCTTTATTTTTCTTACCCTCAACTAAGGAAACGATGTGCATTACGTGAGAATATCTTTGAATATTCATAAACTGTGTCACCTTAACTGAACCAATCTGGCTAACTCTACCCATGTCGTTTCTTGCAAGGTCCACAAGCATAACGTGCTCTGCTCTTTCCTTTTCGTCAGCTAATAGCTCCTTTTCAAGTCTTAAATCATCTTCCCTGGTCTTACCGCGCTTTCTAGTGCCTGCGATTGGACATGTGAAAATGTTATTATCTGTCTGCTTTACAATCATCTCAGGAGAACTACCAATGATTTCAAAGTCTCCGAAATTGTAGTAATAAAGGTATGGCGAAGGATTTACCTTTCTAAGTCTTTCATAGAGGTTAAAACCTGACTGACCAGTTTTAATAGTCCATCTTTGAGAAAGTACAGTTTGGAAAATGTGTCCCTTCTTTATGTAGTCCTTAATCTTAAGAACTTTATTAGTGTAGTCCTCAAGGCTATCACTTTTATTAATAATCTCTCCATCAAGTACAGTGTCGATTTCCTCTTCACTGTAACTTGCTGCCCCCTCACGAGCTTTCTTAATCATGTCGTTAGCTTCTTTTAGGGCACGTTCCTTGCCATCTGCACTATCCTCATCTAGGCAAACTGCTGTAAGAGTTTCAGCTACGTGATCAATTGCAATAAACTTAGTTACTAACATAAGCTGGATAGTTTCAATGCCAATCTCATCAGGATTCTCATCTGGCAAATCCTCGCTATATCTAATATAGTCATAACCAAAGCTACCTACTAAACCACCGATAAATTCAATTTCTCCTAAGTCTTTTTTTACTTCAAATTCATCTAGATATTCCTTTAGAAGTTCTCTTGGATTACCTGTTTTTTCTAATTTAGTTCCATTTGCTTTTGTAATAATTAGACCTGTCTTTGTGGAGCTAATAACTTCCTCAGGTTCAGCTCCCATGAAAGTATAACGACCATTTTCCTTATCGTTACTTTCAAGCAAAAAGCCCTTAGTTCCATCCTTTATTAGTCCTTTAAAAAGACCAATGGCTGTTTCATCAACAATACTTACACTCTTTTTGTAGGCTCTTAAAACTCTCTTCATTCTCAACACTTCCTCCTTCTAATAAGCGGCCTGTCACTCAATACATAGCGCATCTAATGCGAGCACTTCCTCGCTTGTAGTTATTTGCGTAGCAAATCACTACTCGTGTGCGAGCCGCGGCAAAGCCGCTTCTAATGCGAGCACTTCCTCGCGGAGCGTTTAACTCAGTCGGAGCTTGTACTCCGACTGAGTTAAAAAAGTCCCTGATAAATGCGCTAACATCTATCAGGGACGAATTATCGTGGTGCCACCCTTGTTCTAGATCTAATTTAAAACTTAAGTCTCTAGCATAGCTTTTTTGCTAACTTTTGTTTTAAAAAAAGGTGGTAACCCTAAACTAGGATTAGCCACCTGTTAAATCTACTCATTTCAGATACATATTATATCCTTCCCCTGTAACGTGAGGACACGTCTTTTGCTACTTGTCGCAACTACGTAGTAGTTGTGACCTAGCGTCACGCTGCACGAAGTGCATCTAATGCGTGATGTTCCACCTTGTCGTAACTACGTAGTAGTTGTGACATGTTTCGCAAAAGCATCTCCCAGACCCATTCACTATATGCTCACACACCAAAATCTCAGCAATCTTTGGCTCTCTGTAATGCAGCTTCTATAGCTACTCTTTCTGTTCATCGACTTTATTTAGTATTAAGTTGAAAATATAGTATCATTCATCATTACTTTAGTCAAGTAAAACTTGAAACTTTTACGCTTTAATGAAAGAAAAAACTTTGAACATCTATCAAATAAATTTTTATTATCTATACATAGCCCTTTCGCCACCAATATACTTTGGACGTGTTCTTGCACAAACCACATGAGCATTGCCGATTGTATTAGTCTTTGTTCTAACTGGCACTGCTACTGACTTTAAGTGCATTCCAATTAAAGTATCACCGATATCCATACCAAGCTCTGCTTTTACAGTTTCTACCATGACTGCATTTTCCATATGCTTGTAAGCTGCTGTAGCCCAAGAACCACCGGCCTTTAGCTGAGGTACTACGGCTACAATTTCAAGATTGTGAGCCTTAGCATATGCCTTCTCTACTACAAGGGCTCTGTTTAAATGTTCGCAACACTGTGCTGCAAGCTTTAACTTGTGAGCCTTACAGCACTCGCTAATTGTGCTATAAAGGGCTTCGCCAATTTCCTCACTTGAAAATGTACCTAGCTTATGAGCTGCAACTTCACTTGAAGAACAACCAACAATAAGTAAATCTCCTTCTTCAGGCTGTGCCTGTGCTATAAGATCTTCTAGGATTTCCTTTGCCTCTGTTTGAATCTTTGCGATTTCTGTGAATTTTTCGTTTGATATTCCTGCTGCCATTTTATTATTAAGGGCTATTGCCCATCCTCCTTTTACTAAATTAGTCATAGACTTTATAACTTGTATATTATCACAATGCAGAAAAAATACAAAACACTACTTTCACTTTTGTTTTATTAGTAGTACAATGAGATTAGCAAAGAAGTCGGAACTACTTAATGGATGGGAACGTTAACCTATTACTTGTCTGGGGCTAGAGGGGAGGACTCGTAGTCGGAAAACTAAAAGGGGGCATCTTTTATGAGAAGTCTGAAAGCTCTTCCATTTATCGGCTTAATAGCAATAATTGCTAAATTTGCTGTAAAAATATTAGCAGGAGTAATTATGCTTGGGATTGTTTACAGTTTTGCGACAAATGATTTTACTGCTATTAACTATGTACTCTCACCTGAGAGCCCAGTTGTTAAGCTTTACAAAGAAATCTATGATAAAATTCCAGATATCATAGTCGCTATTAAAACGACTTTACAATTTTCTGTCATACCATTACCTTAGATAAGCATAATTAAAGGGAATCCACTAGGGATTCCCTTTTTCATTTTATTATTAATTATAGAATATCTGTTAAATCTTCAAATTTCTCGATTTTATAATTGTATTCATCTACATTTCCAAAACCGTAGCTTGCAAAGATAAAGTCAATTCCTGCATCCACTGCAGACTGCTTATCTCCTTGTGTATCGCCGATGTAGACAGGATTTTTAAGATTATTTCTCTTAATTAAAATCTTGTTTGTCTCGCCCTTTGTTACAAAGGTTCTGCCCCAACATTCTGTATCTTTAAATAGATAAGCTAATTTGTGAGCCTTTAAAAAAGCTTCAATATAACCATCCTGGCAGTTACTAACGATATAGAGGGGATATTCTTTACTAAGCTTCTTTAAGGTTTCTTCTAACTTAGGATAAAGTACGCCACCTACCTCTTCTAGGTATTCATTTTCAAAAAGGCAAAGCTCATCCATAAGGGCATTTCTAACAGCTTCCTCTTCCTTTGGGAAAAGCATGGCAGCGATTGTGTACATTGTCTTTCCCATGCAATCTGTTAAATCCTCCTCAACAATTGGCTCTCTCTTAATTTCAGGGTGCTTTCCTAAAATGATATTCCAAGCCTCCACAATTGGCTTAGTGGAATTCCACATTGTTCCATCTAGGTCAAAAATTAGACCGTCATATTTCTTATTCATTTCCATTACTATCTTCCTTTAATGCTTCCTCTAATTGATCAAGGATTGATCCTAATTGCTGTTCCTGAGTGATATCATAGCAAATTGAGAAACAGTCTCTTGCAAGAGCTAATTCGTTGTCTTGCATCATAAGCTCTCCGACTCTGTAAATAATACCGATTGTCTTTGAGTCTGGGCCTGGTTCTACATTTTCCTCAGTAAATACCTGCTGAATTCTTCTAATATCAATATCTGGAGTCTTAGTATTAATAGCATCTTCAATATACTTAAGCTCAGAATCTGCGTTGTCTGTGTGATAGTAGACGTTGGAATACTGATAAGCATCCCTTGCAATTTCTGGCTTGTAGCTTGAAAGGTAGTAATAGGCAATATTTCTATAATATCTAGCCATAGTTGCTCTAGTGCAGCAATATCTATAGGCCTGCTTTGTTACCTCAAGGAATCTATTAAGCATGTTCTGATACTTATAGCTCTCTGCTAAACCAAGATAAGAATCAAGGTCTACTGGGTTCCAGCTAAGAGCCTTTTTATAAGCATCTTCTGCTGCCTTATATTTACCCATGTTCTGGCAGAGCTCACCAAAGGTTCTGTAATACTCCCCTACTGGAAGGTCAAGAGTCTTAACCTCAGCGTCTGGCTCAAAATAGACCTCATATAAATAATATTCCATAACATGATTAAGGCTCATGTAAATTTCTTCCTTGCTATCCTTAGTAAGTTCTACAACTGCATCGGAATTAACCTTTGCAGCTCTTCTCTCATCTAAGCTTTCCTCAATTGTCTTTAGTAATTTATCAAGCATTTCGTATGCTTTTTCATAATCTCCTGAATCAAGAATTTCTTTATAGCCCTTAAATTCAGTCTTTATGTTAGTTAATTTCTCTAGATTCATAATTTACCTTTCCAAATCCTAATTAGTTTTGTCTGATCTATTAATATCATCTATTTTATTATTGTTGCTTGTATCAAGCTTAGGAGTAATAATTATTCCCTTCTTGAAAGGCTTATACTCTCCCACTAAGATTGCAACGCTTCGAGGGGCAAGTAAAACTGTTCTCTTCTCCTCATTAATTGTAGCAGTCTCTTTCTTTGTGGCAGAACACATAACAATCTTCCAGCCCTCTTTAGAGTCAATCTTTGGAAGGGCAAGCTCGTGCTCCTCCCAGTGCATATTATAAGCTATATAAATAAGCTCATTAACGCCTTCTTCACCGTGAGCTGCAGAATACATCATGCCCACCTGTCTAATAAAATTATCTGTTGGTGTAAACCAAGCATTATTGCCATGATATGACAAATCTGGGAATCCAATAGATAATCTGTCTGTTTGACTAAGTGGATTTTCCTGATGTAGGATTGCATATTTTTTTCTAAAAGCTATTAAAGTTTTAGTCCAATCAAAAATCTTCTTAGCAGTTGAAGTTTCCTTCCAAGTAAGCCAAGAAACCTCACTATCTACGCAGTATGGGTTGTTATTACCCTCCTGGCTATTGGCAAATTCATCTCCGGCCAAAATAAGTGGAGTGCCCGCAGATAAAATCACCATAGTGAGAGCATTTTTAATCTGCTTAAGTCTTAGGTCAATTATCTTACGCTTCTTTGTAGGACCCTCTTCGCCGCAGTTCCAGCTATAATTAAAGTTCTCACCATCTCTGTTGTTTTCGCCATTAAGTTCGTTGTGCTTTCTATCATAACTTACTAAATCTGTTAATGTAAAGCCGTTGTTATTGGTGATGTAATTAATAACTGCACTGTTTGTTGGATTGTTCTTTGTAACATTTATAAAACTCTGAAGCTGATTCTCATCACCTTTAAGTAACTGTCTAACCACATTCTGGAAATCATTATTATAATTTGCCATGTGCTTATAAGTGCCTTTATTACCATCCCAAAATACTGTTAGTACCTTAGTTTTTGATAGCATTGGGTCTGAAGCAATAGCTTTTAAAATGGTTTCCTCTCCGTATACGTGAACGCCATCGATATGATACTCATTCACCCAATATCTTACGCAGTCAAGGCATAAGCTTACGCTTTCCTTTACAAAAAACATTTCCATAACCACTTCAATTCCTGCTTTGTGTGCCTCTTTTACAAGGTCCTTAAATTCAGAACTGTAGCCTTTTTTGTAGTCCTTTCCTGCAACGCGAGAGGAAAAACTTGCTTTAGGCGCAAAGTAAAAACCTCTAGTATAACCCCAGAAGTTAACTGCGCTTGATTTCTCACCATTAATGAAACGAGTATCCACCCCGTATCTTGAAAGAATGGAATCTTCCTTTAACTGATAAAAACGTCCGATTTCATCAAATTCGTAAGCTGGCATAAGCTCAATAGTTGTAATTCCTAAATCCTTAAGATAAGGGAGTTTCTCTATGATACCTCTAAAGGTTCCCTTTTCCTTAACCTTAGAAGTCTTAGACTTTGTATATCCTCTGACATTTAACTTATAAAAAATACTGTCCTTATAGTCTAAATCAAGAGGTCTATCCCCTTCCCAATCGTATTCTGGAAGACAGATTGGTGAGATATAGACATCCTCTCTTGATTTCTTACCAAAGCAGCCACAATCCGTGATTTCCTTGGCATAAGGATCTATGAAAATGTGTTTATCTATTTCATAAGCATAGAAATAGCTAGATAGGTCTATTCCTGAAATTGCCATGGAATAGACGTCGCCAAATCGCATATCCTCTTCAAATTTAATCTTATACTTAGGGTGCTTTTTCTTCTCGCTAAATAATAATAAAGTCACGTTGGATGATGCATTTGCAAAAGAAAAATTGTAAACGCCATCTATTAAATTCGCCCCCATGATTGTTGGATTTCCGCTTCTTACCTGCATTTCCTACTCCTATCCTAGCTTTCTATTTATTCAAGACTCGCTCGCGAGTCTAGCGCCGGATTCGGGTCTGCTACTGCAGACAAATTCCTGTCCGAATCCGTGCGCATCCTCGCGGAGCATTTAACTCAGTCGGAGCTTCTACCCCGACTGAGTATAGTTTGTCATAACCCCCACCTACACTAACTCTTAGAGGTAGGGGATTTCTCCGACTGAGTTAAACTCTATCCCTATAAAGCCCCTGCATTGTCTTCTTATCAAGCTTGTAAAAACGCATGATAAACAAGGTTACACACCAGCCAATAATTGGAATCACGCAGTAAAAGAAAACTGTCATGTACTTTAATTGCGGTGTCAATGCATCCTCGACCTGTGGGAAAACTTTCCCAAAGCCTATAAACGACAAGCACAAACCCACAAATGCTGTGGCAAGTGCTGAAAAAGTCTTATCAACAAATGAAAATAGTGCTCCCATAATTCCAGGCACAAAATAACCACTTATACAATACTCGTAATCGGTACAATCTGCAATCATTGGAACTACTATGTTGTTAGATATAGATTTTACACCATTAAGTAGCATGAATACAAGTAAAAACAAAATAGTGATTAGATTTATGTGACTTAGGGAAACCTTAGTTAAATCCGTAAATAGCATCATAAACATTAAAATTAATTGAAAAAATATAGCCAAATAAGTAGATAAAATAAGTGCCTTCTTCTGGCCATTTTTCTTGGCATAGTTAATTCCAAGATAGATAATTGCTAGGTTTGGAAAACCTATAATAATACCAATGATACCTGCAAGGGCATAGTTTTGCATAAGTATTCCGTAAAACATAACTAGCACTGTAGCATTTCCATAAACCATCTGAGCAAATTTATTAGAAGCCGCAGCGATTACAAGCATCCTAATAGGTTTGTTATGCTTAAGTATATTAAAGTACTCCTTAAAATGTATCTTTGGCCTTTCTTCCTTACTCTCTAACCTAAAATACTTAATATTATCCTTTTCCCAAATTCCAATAACTGCCAGTAATGAGCAGATTCCAGCCACTATTACAACGGTTATTACAAACTCAATATAAAGGTCTTTATTTGTGAAGCTCTCATACTTTCCAATTAAGTAAACAGATACGTAAAATGCTACAAGGCCGTGAGCTAGCATTATAAAGGTTGAGTCAAAAAAGGTTATAAAGGGGCGCTGTGCCGGATCATTAGTAATAACCGACTGGCCGGATTTTACAACCGCTGTCTGGAAAGTATAGCCTATGATGTAGACTGAATAAACTACGATAAAGTAAATTGGCTTTAATACATTTGCGACCAAATCTGTAGTAAAAAAAAGCACTAGGGAACTTATGGCCATAAGCACGTAGCCAAGAACTATGTAAGGCCTAAACTTTCCGTACTTACCATTGGTCTTATCAATAAAATAGCCAATAAAGGGGTCAGTTACACCATCAAAAACCCTCATGCCTGTTAAAATAAAGGAAATAAGCACAACTCCAAGACCTGCGATTCCATTTGCATAATAAGAAACGTATCCCATCATGGCTAGGAAAAGGTTTGTGGAGGTGTTATTAAGGCTAAAAAGGGCAATCTGCCACATCTTTGCTTTATTTGCTTCTATTGTATTTAAGTTTTCCTTTGATTCTTTATTAAAATTATCATTCATAGTATTTTCACTCATTATATTTTTTTGCTCATATTATATAAACAATTTTTTCTTATTATATTATAATATATTTGACATATTTTAACGAGTAAAAAAATACATGAATCGGCTTGAATAAAAAGCCCTATTCATGTAATATAAACATCTAGTTTTACTTTATGCGATTTACTTTGTTTATTAGGTTGCTAATTGTAAAACCTTTAAGCTGGGAAATATTTACTTAAAGGGGATAAGAGAGCACTAAAATTTATAGGAGAATGATCATGACTAATCTAGACAAAATCATTTCTAAGGTAAACAACAATAAAGTTTACATACAAACCCATAATTTTCCTGATCCAGATGCAATTGCAAGTGCATATGGTCTTTCTGTTTTGCTTAGAATCAGAGGAATTGATGCACAGATTACTTACAACGGTTCCATTGATAAGACAGTTACTGCGAAGATGGTTCGCAGGCTTGGAATTAAGGTGGTGGAAAGTGAATCTGCAGACGAGTTAAAAAATGACGATGAGATTATTATTGTTGATGCTCAGAAAGGTAATGCCAATATTATTAACATGAATGGTACAGAAATTATTTGTATTGATCACCATCCTATCTATGTTAATGAAGATTACCAATTCTCTGATATTCGACCTGAGGTTGGGGCCTGCGCCTCAATTATTGCCTCTTACTATGTTGAGAATGACATTGATATTCCAAAAAATGTTGCTACTGCCCTTTTATACGGCATCAAGGTTGATACTGCTGATATGAAGCGCGGGGTTAGCGATTTGGATATGGAGATGTTTTATATATTACATGGACTTGCGGACAATGACGTGCTCTACGACCTTGATAGTTCTATCATAGAGATGAGCGATTTAAAGTCCTATAGCACAGCTATTTCAAGTGTGGACATTTACGAATCCGTTTGTTTTGCGGATGCTGGTAAAAATTGTCCCGATGCCCTTATTGCTAACATTGCCGATTTCCTAATCACGCTAAATGGCATTGAACTAACCGTTATTTACTCTGTAAAAGCAGATGGCATCAAGCTATCCATAAGAAGTAATTCTAATTACAGAGCCGGTTACATTACAAACATAGCCTTAGAGGGCATTGGTAGTGGCGGCGGCCATGATAACATGGCGGGAGGCTTCCTACCATTTAAGGGAAATCCAGAAGAAATCAATCTTAATGAGTTTATCATTCAGATGAAAGAACGCTTCTTACAGACATTGGATGTGTCTTACTAAATAATTGTTATAGCCAAGACTCGCGAGCGAGTCTTGCGCGCCGGATTCGGAGCTTGTACCCCGACTGAGTTAAATATCGATAATAGGGATGTTAAGAAAACTAAGGCTTAAACGCTAGAGGTTGTCTTGACATCCTAATTTTATTGAATTATATTTAAAAATGGTTTAACAAATGTCGGGGGAATTATCGACAAAACTTAAATATATTAGTTTGAACGCAGTGTAAGCAATCCCCCGCTTCAAAAGCGTAAGCTTTAAGCGGGGGTATAAAGCTTACTGGTGTCAGAAGGGGTTAAAGCCCCTTCTGACAGGTGGCACAAAGTGCCACTGCGTTCATG
>JAEEGF012510051.1_pt1 | contig 67330 bp, 55 predicted proteins | sample 9134171 | NCBI WGS metagenome assembly JAEEGF01 (sample SAMN16246542, study PRJNA631951) | gut metagenome | biome: gut microbiome; feature: rumen; material: AP-attached | host: Bos | place: Iran: Karaj | collected 2018-10 | reverse complement strand
CTCTGCGATACGACCCTCTGCCGATGGACGCAGCAGAAGAAAGGCTTCTTGGTTACCAGCAAGAAGAACGGCAAGAGCATCTTCCTGCCCGCCTGCGGCATGTGTAATGGAACGGAAGCTCCCAAGACATTCCTGAATGAGGGCGACAGCGTAAGATACGATGGCCTCTATTGGTCAGGCACACTATCTGGCAAGAATAAGCCTGGCAACGAAGCTTCGTATCTGCGTTTCAATACGGGCTATCAGCGAATGAACCTTCCGTATATAACTTCTGCGTATGAACTCTACCTTGGCATGAGCGTTCGGCCAGTAGCTAAACTTCCTGAATAAACCTCTAACATTCACAGATAAAACAAAGGACTGTCCATATTGGGCAGTCCTTTGCTGTTTCTATTATTGCGTACAATAATTACTTTTTACGCTTCCATGTCTGAGTCTCGTAGAAGACACCTAAGTAACCTCTTACCTTCAGTTCTTCACCCTCCAGCCACATGGTGCACTTGTAGCTCTTGCCGTTCTTGGGATTGTAGATCTTGCCGCCTTCCCACTTGTCCTTACCCTTCTGAAGGCCAGAGAGGATGTTTACACCCATCAGCTTGCGGCTCTGCAGCTTCTTGTCGGGGTTGTGGGTATCCTTTGTCTCGGGGCCCTTCTGCAACCAGATAATCTTGCCGTTCATCTTGTCGCCGGCCTGATAGATTTCTACTTGGGCATCGCCAGCCTCTGTGTACCACTTACCCAAAACATCCTGTGAATAGCCTGCTACTGAAACCAGCGCCATGGCTATCATCAACATCATTTTCTTCATTTTACCTTAAACTTTTATTTATAACATTATATCATTGAAGTTTCGTATATTTCTCAACTTCCTTGGAGTTAAGGAGTTAAGTAGTTATCGCTTCGCTCGTCCTTCGGACAGTAGTTAAGCCGTTACTATGCTCAACTGTAATCTCTATGACAAAGAAATGGCTTAACTACTTAACTACTGTCTACTTAACTACTTCAGAAAATTGAATTACTTTAGTATATTATCGTCAAAGACAATATTATCTAATTCCTTGTCAATTTTAAAAAAAGGTAAATCTACCTTTATGGTCTCACCAGGCTTAATGGTGTAGGTCTTCAGGGTATTGTTCCTACTTACTACATTTACCACCAACTTGTTAGCACCCTTTCTTACCACCTCTATGCCGAAGGGGGCCCATGTGCAGGCGTAGATATTATCCAAGCGATAATTGTCCCACTCGGTAGGCATCTGAGGGGTGAGGGTGAAGGTACGTAAACCTGTAGGACGGAAGCCCAGCAAGCCCTCTGTGATGATACGGCAATAGAGTCCGCTTTCAGCTGCCAGATGACGCTGTCCACCCTCTGGCCAAGCCTCTACTACGTAGGGAACATGCTCGCCCAGAAGACGGATGGTAGAGAATTTCTTCAGGTATTCCAATGCCTTATCGGCATACCCGGCAGCAAAGGCACCACGGAGGCCGTAGAGGGTAGAGCGGTCCCAGAATATCTTGTCGCCACTCTGCGAGAGCATACCGTTCTCTGTCCACAGCTGGGGCGAGAACATAGCCTCCAGCGTTCCCTTGGCTCTGTCATAAATACCCATCGTCAGGGGAATACAAATCCAGGAGCGCAACACATCATTCCCCTCATAGTATCTGTACGTATCGTACCCCTCGACTTTTGCATGGAAGAACTTATCTATATTCTTGCGAAGAGTAGCGGCCTGTTTGCGATATCTTTGAATTTTGAATTTCGAATCTTGAATCTTGAATTTTGAATTTTGAATTTCTTCTAGAAGATACGCGCTACTGAGCAAGGCATCATAGTAAAGGCTGCTGGTACAGAGGTTGGCATCTCCACTGGGCAGACGATGCTCCAACTCGTCGGCATCGCTGGCAACAACGCCATTCTTATTGAGCTTGCGATGGCAATATTCCAGACACCATTCTATCAGGGGCCAAACATCCTTGGCTATCTTCTCATCACCTCTTTCCAGACAATAACGGCTGGCTCCGTAAGCCAACATAGCAGCATCGCCTCGGTCGAAAGGTCCGAATACATCATCGCCTCCACAGATAATACTCCAAGGAACGAATTTATATTCAGGGTTGATGTATTTCAGGTACCACTTCCAAGTGGTCATGGCACTCTCGTTACCCTTATCGTAACCCAAGAAGGGGAAGAAGGGATTGACATATTCAGCCTGATCATTGCACCACATAGCAGCATAATACGACTCACCTCCAGGGGCGTGCATCAGTCCTCCCTGGGTGTAGAAGATACTCTCGCTGGTACGAATCTTACTCATCTCAAAGAGCGTATTGATGGTGTTATCTGGACAGACAAAACGCAATTTCTTACTGGTGACTTCCTCAACAAACTCACCTCTTCTCTTCAGTTCCTGCTCTGCGTCTATAGCTGTTTCCTTTTCATCAGCAGGGGCATAAGCCTGTACAGAAGCGTAGAAGTTGGTATAATCACCTGGCTTCAAGGTTACCTTCCAATCCTGCTGAAACTCTGTCTGAGCCACCAGACAATAACTGCCACGGGTACCCTCTTCCTTGTTGGTAGTACGCACAGAACGAAGGGCAGGCACAATGATGGTCTCCACCTTATTGCCAATATTCTTGATGGTATACTTCTCGCATACAGCAGCCTTCTGAGTGCTGGGGAAGAAGATACGCGTCAGTTCAAAGTCGTTGTTATCACCCTTCAGCGTTCCATAGACAGTCAACAGGCCGTTGATAGTAACAACCTTCACCTCCTGCTCTGTCAGGCTTCTATTGTTGGCAGTCATTCCCTTCAGGAAATCCACATCACATCTGGGCATCCAGCTGGCATGCGTATTATTGGGAATGGTTCTGAGCATAGGGAATACCAAGTGACGATTCATGTGGAACTGCTTCTGGCCATCTACGCCCCAATAGTAAACCACAGAGGCACGTAGGCCCGACATCTCTATATGGTCGTTGTAGGGCAGCTTGCCGTCTGTTGTATTCCATCTTACAGAATGGTTACCTTGTATCTGCCATCTGTTTTCTACTGCCTGAAGTGTCAGGGCACAGAGAAGGGAAAAGAAAAGGATAAAATGTCTCATTTTTAGGTTCTATTTATTCTTGAAAAAATCATTATAGATTTTGATGCCAAAGACAATGCAGCTGCAAGTTGAGGTAATGAGATTAGTCAGGAACAGCGACCATATAATCTCGGGCTTATGCAACAATCCCTGCAGCATGAAGGAAAAGGCACCTATAGCCATCATCAGGAAGGTTGGCAAGGCTATGCCGTCAGTATTACGTGTACGAATAGTCTGAATGGCCTGAGGCAGATATCCTAAAACCATGCAGACGCTGGCTACGATTCCACAAATCTCATAAAATCCCCCTTGTTCCATAATATTTATTTTTAATAGCTTACACTACACTCAAAGCCTGCCTGCCTTATCTGCTCGGCTATACCGTCCAAGACCTCAGGTTTGGCCTTCTGCAACCCCTGTACAGGTGTTTCACGGTCTATGGTGTAAATCATTACCTTGCCGGGCTTGATGCGTTTCAGCGCCTCTATATAGGGTTCTACATAGTCGGGGGTGGTATTGCAGACACTTTCCCCGTCCAGCATTCCATCCATAAACATTGTCTGAATGATTACATGACCATTAAAGAGCGATAGGTTTCGAATCTGCTCCTCTACATCATAATGACCCTGTGGACGGTCCACCTTATTTATATATAAGGCCGAGACAGTATCCAGCTTCTGAATGTTATTGTCGAACTTCATGAGCGTCTCCCTAATCTCAGGCCTGTGAATCTGCGTGGCATTGCTGAGGATGCTGATCTTGGCATTAGGGCAATATTCATTTCTTATCCTGATGACTCTTTCCACCACCTCTGGGAAGTGCGGATTCAGCGTAGGCTCTCCATTGCCGGCAAAGGTAAATACATCAGGTGTAATATTATAATCTTTTAATTCCTGAATTTTTTCTATCAGAGCTGTTTCCACTTCATCAGCAGAGGGTAGGAGATTATGAGTTCTGCGTTCACGGTTCAAACCGCACTCGCAATACACACAGTCAAAGCTACAGAACTTTCCACCCTTAGGCAATAAATTTATTCCTAAAGAGATTCCCAACCTACGACTATGAATAGGGCCGAAGATGGGTGAAGGATAGATAATTGTACTCATAACATGGGCAAAGTTATGAAAAAAAATTAAACAAAGTTTAAACATTGAGTGCAGAACATTGAGCATTGAACATTATTTCTTATTTTTGCATCCGAAAATGAGAAATTTCTTCTTTATATTCAGTTTATTCCTCCTTCTTTCTAATGTTGCAAGAGCACAGGGAGAGGATTTGGGTGACCTTGTTATTCCACAGGAGCCACGAGCATATAAACTGAAAATTCAACGCTACAGATATAAGAATCCAACCATAGAAAAGGGGGATACCATCTGGACCTATACCTGGGAACCAGGTGTATATTATTTTGCGCCCATCAAGTTCAAGAACGAAAAGCAAAGAAGGGATTTCAACAAGCTTGTTTATAACGTCAAGAAAGTACTGCCTATTGCTCAACGTGTGAATAGCATCATTGGCGAAACCTACGAGATACTGGAGACGCTGCCCGACAAAAAATCCAAGCAGCAGCATATAGCCAATGTTGAAAGGGATATAAAGCAACAGTACACACCAGAAATGAAAAAACTTACCTATAGTCAAGGTAAGTTGTTAATAAAACTGGTTGACAGAGAATGCAACCAGAATTCCTACGAGATAGTAAAAGCTTTCTTCGGTCCTACCAAAGCAACCTTCTATCAGATCTTTGCCTGGACATTCCGTGCCTCACTGAAGAAAGAATATAAGCCTGAAGATGACGACAAACTTATTGAGCGGGTTGTCCTTTTAGTAGAAACTGGTCAGCTATAGACCATATTATAATACCAGCCGTTACGCTAACGTTCATACTGTGCTTGGTTCCGAACTGAGGAATCTCTATACAGCCGTCGCACATATCAACAACCTCTTGCTGAACACCTTTCACCTCGTTGCCCAATACCACGGCATATTTTTTATTCTTATCAGGTTGAAAGTTCTGCAGCATGGTACTGCCCTCGCATTGTTCAATAGCCAAAACGGTATAACCCATAGTTTTCAACCACTCTACAGCATCCTGTGTCTGCTGAAAGTACTTCCATTCTACACTATCCTCAGCTCCAAGGGCCGTCTTGTGTATCTCTGGATGAGGAGGCTGGGCAGTAATACCACAAAGACAAATACCCTGTACCAGGAAGGCATCACTAGTACGAAATACACTTCCTACATTATACAAGCTTCTTACATGATCCAGTACAACTACCAACGGAAGTTTGTTAGAGTCCTTGAACTCCTCAACACTCTTCCTGCCCATTTCTGTTACCTTCAGTTTCCTCATCTTATCATTTATTTAACTTTCGGAAGTTATAAAATGGAGTTAAATAGGGAGTTACGCCAGCGTTGCTGGCTGGAAGTTAAGCACTTCGTGCTGGACGATAGCTTTGGATGCTGTCTGCTTTTATGGTATTGTCCTTTTATAACTTCCATGAGCGTAGCGAATTAACTTCCACTTTTACTTCCGAAACTTCAGTATTCTATATTATGAATTAAAATAAAGTTTTCCACAAAATTAACAAAATATGTTGATAACTATGGTAAAACCCTGTGGAAATATATTGGATTATTAACAAAAAAGTGTGCATAACCCTGCCTAAAATAGTTATTAACAAAAGGCAGGAAAGATATTAAAGCCGTTTCAACACAATTTTCTTGAGTTATTAAACCAATATATGAGATAAAATTTTTATATTTGCAAGTTATAAACAGGTGTTGAAAACTTTCTTCCAAAAAGTTGAAGCAGAACATATAAAAAGAAGTAAAAGAGCAAGTTAAAGAGCAATGAGGTAGAATGAATGATTGTTGATAAGTATGTTGATAAGAGCACGGAAATGTGAATTGTATATTTATGCAGCATATTATCCTTAGTTATTAACATTATCAACACCCCATCATCATCATCATTAAGTATTATTTTTAAAAGAGGAAAAATAAAATATAATAATATATGGTTGATAAAAAGTGGAAAGAACTGGGATATATAGATGAACCCATCCCAGAGGGAGTAGATATTAAGGCCGAGATAAAGCGTATGTGTAAAGAGAAGAATGCCGTTATTATGGCACACTATTACACAGACGGGGCCATTCAGGATATAGCAGATTTTATTGGCGACAGTCTTGCCCTTGCCCAGAAAGCAGCCAAGACGGATGCTGACATCATAGTAATGTGTGGTGTTCACTTCATGGGTGAGACCAACAAGATTCTTTGCCCCAATAAGGTGGTGTTGGTTCCTGATCTGAATGCTACCTGTTCACTGGCTGAGAGTTGTCCTGCAGATGAGTTCTCTGCCTTTGTAAAGGCTCATCCAGGTCATACGGTTATAAGCTATGTAAATACCACAGCTGCCACAAAGGCTGTTACGGATGTTGTTGTAACCAGCAGCAATGCCAAGCAGATTGTAGAGAGTTTCCCCAAGGATGAGAAGATAATATTCGGTCCTGATGAGAACCTGGGAAATTACATCAACAGTATTACTGGCCGTAATATGGTATTGTGGAATGGATGCTGCCATGTTCATGCTAAGTTCTCCTTGGAGAAGATACTGAAGCTGAAGGCTGAACATCCCAAGGCTAAGGTACTTGTGCATCCTGAATGTAAGGGTGCTGTGGTGAAGGTAGCTGATAAGGTAGGCAGTACAGCAGCCTTGCTGAAGTTCAGTATCAGCGATGAGGCAACAGAGTTTATTGTAGCAACAGAGAGTGGTATCCTGCATGAGATGCAGAAGGCCTGCCCACAGAAGACCTTCATTCCTGCTCCGCCAGACGACAGTACCTGTGCCTGCAACGAGTGCAATTACATGAAGCTTATCACCATGCAGAAACTCTACAACTGCCTGAAATACGAATGGCCAACAGTAGAGGTAGATAAGGATGTAGCAACCAAAGCTGTTAAGTCCATCAACAAGATGTTAGAGATTTCAGAGAAGTTAGGATTATGATTAGCGGTTAAAGGTTAGCGGTTAGCGTAATTATGAATTAAAATTTGGTTATTAAAATAAATAAAATTCTCAATTTTCAATTTTCAATTTTCAATTCTCTAAATGGAAGAACTTCCACACCTTATAATAGACCTTGCCTACATACTGATAGTAGCTGGTGCCGTAACAATCATCTTCAAGAAGTTACGTCAGCCGCTGGTATTGGGTTATATTGTAGCAGGTTTTCTGGCTGGCCCTCATATGCCTTATACACCGTCCATAATGGACAGTACAAGCATAGACGACTGGAGTCAGATAGGTGTGATATTCCTGATGTTCACTTTGGGACTGGAGTTCTCCTTCAGGCGTATCGTAAAGATGGGCTTGCGACCTATCATATCTGCCTTGCTTGTCATGGCCTGTATGATAAGTGTGGGTAGTGAGGTAGGATGGCTCTTTGGTTGGAGTGATATGGACCGACTCTTCCTGGGAGGTATGCTGGCCATGAGTTCTACTACCATCATCTATAAGGCTTTTGATGATTTAGGACTGCGCATGCAACCCTTTGCCTCTAATGTGCTGTCGGTACTGATACTGGAGGATATACTGGGTATTTTGCTGATGGTAGTGCTTAGTGCCTTGGCTGTCAGTCGTAAGTTAGAGGGTGTGGAACTTGTCAACAGTCTGCTGACACTGGGTTTCTTTCTGCTGCTATGGTTCCTGGTAGGAGTATTCCTGATACCTCTTTTATTACGCAGGTTCAGAAAGTACATCAATACCGAGACCTTGCTGATAGTAAGTGTAGGTTTATGTTTTATGATGGCTGTTATAGCTACGGATGTAGGTTACAGCCCTGCCTTCGGAGCCTTCATGATGGGAAGTATAATGGCTGAGACAACGGATTCGGAACGTATTATAAGTTCCATCAGTTCGCTGAAGGATTTCTTCGGAGCCATTTTCTTCGTTAGTGTGGGCATGTTGGTAGATCCTAATATCCTGATGGAATACTGGCTGCCTATCATAGCTATTACCTTTGCCGTTATACTGGGTCAGATGATATTCGGAAGTTTAAGCTTCCTGGTGGCAGGTAACAATCTGAAGGATTCCGTCAAGTGTGGTTTTTCGCTTGTTCAGATAGGCGAGTTTGCCTTCATCATTGCTGCTTTGGGTGAATCTTTGGGTGTAACCAGCAAGTTTATCTATCCTGTGGTGGTAGCTGTAAGTATCATCACCACTTTCTTTACACCTTATATTATAAAGCTGTCCGACCCCTTCTTCAAAAGGTTGGAGAAAATTATTCCCCAGAACATTTCCAATAGGAAGTTTGCCTATTTGAAGCGTAAGCACTCTGTCATCCAAAAGAAGTACAATATCCGCAATGCCTGGAAGTACCTGATGAAGTCCATTCTCATCCAGACGGTTTCTTACCTTACACTTTGTTCGGCCATTGTAGGAGCTAGTTTCTCCAGTCTTCTGCCTCTTTCTCGTCAGCTATGCGGACATTGGTATGGCAATATTGTTTGTGGCGTTATAACCATACTGTTGGTGGCGCCTTGCATCAGGCCTGTTGTGGTACGCAAGAATAATTCCATAGAGGCTAAATACATCCGCAAGTTCAACAAGTTCCATCGTCTGATGCTCAGGCTGGTAATAGCCTTGAAGTTCTACTTAGGTTGTTCGGTTATCTATTACATACTGGACTTCCTTTCTCCGCTCTGGTGGTTCTGGCATATTGTCATAAGCATTATACTGATGACGGGTATCATCTACAACAGGCGTATCAAGCTAATGAGCATCCGCATAGAACGTACCTTCCGCAATAACCTGCAAAGTAAGGAAGAAAACAAGCGTTTACCTTCCTATATGCGCAAACTGAAGGGTAGGGACTTACAGATTTCCAGCTTTACCATTCCACAGAATACCAAGTGGGGTGGTAAGACACTATCGCAATTGAACTTTGGACGCACAGAACACATTCATATTGCTGCCATTACGCGAGGCAACCAGCGTATCAACATCCCTGGCGGTAACAACAGAATCTATCCGGGCGACATCATAGAGATAGTATCGGATGAGGACGGTACACGTTCCTTCCAGATGAAGATGGCTCAGTCAGTCATCCTGGTTGACGAGAGTAATTTGGCAAAGAACAAGCTCTCCATCATCAAGATAGATATTTCCAACATGAGCCCTCTTTGTGGCAAGACGCTCATAGAAATTGATTTCCGTAGTCGTTACAACTGTATGGTTGTGGGCATAGAGGATGATATGGGCAACCTACAAGTTACAGAGGCCCAGCGCAAGTTCCAGGCAGGCGAACGCATCTGGGTAGTAGGCGAGGAAGCCGACCTGGCAATGCTAAAGATGGGGATTTAAAGTTTGTTCTGTTTCAGCTTCTCTACAAAATCATCTACATTAGCTAACAGCCTTGGGATATCTAATTGCTGAGGGCAATGAGGAACGCAGGCACGGCATTGGATACAATGATTAGCCTGTCTTAATTTAGGAACACTTCTGTCATACCCAACCAGGAAGGCTCTGCGTGCCTCTTGATAGTTTTTTGCCTGTTGACTCTCAGGTACATTTCCCTTGTTTACACACTTGTTATAATGAACAAAGATAGCAGGGATATCAAGACCATAGGGACAAGGCATACAGTACTTACAGTCATTACAATCTATTGTAGGATAGCTGTTGATAAGTGTAGCTGTCTCACCCTCTAGCCACTCTTGTTCTTCCTGCGAGAGCACCTTCAGTGGCGAATAAGTACGTATATTATCCTCCAGGTGTTCCATATAGGTCATACCACTCAGAACAGTCAGGATATTGGGTTTACTGCCAATATAGCGGAAGGCCCAACTGGCAACACTACTCTCAGGATCACGTTGTTTCAGATGTGCTACTACATGGTCGGGCACTTTGCTTAGGCGTCCACCTAGAAGAGGTTCCATGATAACGGCAGGAATCTCCAGTTCTACCAGTCGGTTATAAAGATATTCTCCTGAACGGCCCTTGTCCTTATCGTTGTGCCAATCGCAGTAGTTGGCCTGAATCTGCACAAAGTCCCATTCATATTCATCATGGTGATCCAGCATCCAGTCATAGACGGCTACATCGCCGTGGAAGGAAAATCCTAGGTTGCGGATACGTCCAGCCTCTCTCTGCTCCATTAGCCATTGCAGAAGGCCGTTGTCCAGATAGCGCTGATGCAGATTGTGCATACCTCCTCCTCCGATGGAGTGCAATAGCAGGTAATCCACATAATCAGTCTTCAGATTCTTCAGACTATTCTCGAACATCTCCTTACCAGCCTCAAAGCTATACTGACTGGGACTGAAGTTAGACAGCTTTGTAGCCAGGAAGTATTGGTCTCTGCGATAGCCGCTCTTCTCCAGGGCTATACCCAGGGATTCCTCACTTTTACCCCTACAATAGGCTGGTGATGTGTCGAAGTAGTTAACACCATGATCCAGGGCATATTTACAGAGACGGTTGCATTGCTCTTGATCTATCACATCCTCGTTCTCCACCTTCTTGGTCGGCAGACGCATCCATCCGTAACCCAAGATACTTACTTTCTCGTTAGTCTTAGGATTCACCCTGTAGGTCATCTTATCTGTAGGAACCTTACCGGTATGGTGACCCATATAATCTATCTTTCCGTTACCCTCAGTACCACCGGCGCCACAACTTGCCAAAGCTGTAGTAGCTGCCACAGTACCTGTAACCTTCAGAAAATCTCGTCTATTATATTGTTTCATAACTACTCTAAACACTAAACTCTCAACTAAATCTCCCTATGCACCTCATGCCCCTCTACGTAGATAGCGCTGAAGGGACGTGATGGACAAAGATTCTCGCAGGCACCACAACCAATACACTTCTCCTCGTTTACTACAGGGATGAGTAATACCCGTTCGCGAGGAATTTCCTGATTGTCGGCATCCAACCAACGACCTCCGTCTTGGTGAACGCCTGACTGCAAAGGAACCATCTGAATAGCCTGAGCAGGACAATGACGGGCGCAATTACCACAAGGGATGCCATCGGCGGCTGGCAAACAGTTATCCTTTATCCAAACGGCATGTCCCACCTGTATGGCTGTCTTCTGCTCCTTGGTAATGGGCTTGATGGCGCCAGTAGGACAGACATTACTACAACGGGTACATTCTGGTCGACAGTAGCCACGTTCATAGCTCACCTCTGGCTGCATAAAGCGATCCAGGCTGTTGCTGGGGCGCAAGACATCATTGGGACAGCTGTTGATACACAACTGACAAGAGGTACAATGTTCTGCCAAATTCCTGGCTGATATAGAGCCTGGAGGGGTTATAAGTTTCTCTCGTTCAGGCTTCTTCTTATCTTCAATCTCAGCCAAACCACCATCCGTGGTCTTCTCCTGAGCCTTCAGTAGGGAAGTACCAGCCAACAATGCCATACCTGTTAGAACGGCACGACGTCCTTCATCAGGGGAACATTGAGAATTGTCTTTTTCTTGGCTATCTTGAATTTTGAATTTTGAATTTTGAATTTTGAATTGAATAGCTTTCTGACTACACTTCTCTATGCAGTCTCCACAAACTACACAACGACTGTAATCTATCTCGTGCGTCTTGGCATTGATACAAGAGGCCTTACAGTTGCGTTCGCACTTACGACAACTATTGCAGGCGTTGGTGTCTATGGCAATCTTCAGACGTGAATACTTAGCCAGTATTCCTAGGAAGGTTCCCACAGGACAGATAGTGTTGCACCAGGTTCGTCCACCCCTCCAAGCCAGAATGCCAATGATAATCCATGCAGCAAGGGCAGCTATGAGGGCAGGAATACTCTTCAGCCACACATCCACCTCGTAGAAGGCATAGCTGCCATAGTGTTCAGCAATCATGGCTAAACCATTATTGGCCAGTTTATAGAGTGGGGAGAAGATGGTTCCCACAATCTTGCCATAGGTGCTGTAGGGAGCTATAAGACCTACTATCCAAGCCAGATTGGTGGTCAGCAGAAAACCTGTCAGAGCTAAGATAGAGGCCCTAAGGATGCCTTTCTCCTCAGAGTAACTGTACTTGTTTCTTTTCTTACGGAACCATGCTATTACATCCTGCATCACACCTAAGGGGCAGATGATGGAGCAATAGATACGGCCGAATAGCAATGTCAGGGCCACAATAAAGAGCAAGGCTCCTATGTTCATGGCTATCAAGGCAGGTAGGAACTGAATCTTAGCCATCCATCCCAGATACATATGAGCCGTACCAGTAAAGTCTACCAGCAGCCATGTAATCAGAATCCAGAAGATGAGGGCAAGAGTGATTCGGACTTTTCTAAGCATAAAGTATGAAATTGGTTAATATTGAGTTAAAAATGGGTCTCAGACTTTAATTATGCACTATGAACTATTATGGGGGCAAAGCTATGGATTATTTTTGATTATCAAGGATAATCATCCTACTTTTTTTAAGAAAGGACCCTAAAAATGAATGATATTCTGCCAATAAACAATAAATCCACGAATGGCGATGTGCCTCTCGCGGATTCATTCCTTTATTATTATAAACCAAATGTATTTATCTGCTACTTTGTTTTCAAGTTATCAGGAATCTGAACAGGAGTGGTAATGAGGTTTATTTCATCATGGCTAGAGAAGTCAATCTCTACTTTCTTCAGATTAGAACGTGATTTGTTTGTCAAGCTGTGAATATCAACCACTTTACCATCCAGTTTAACTGTAGCGGTTTTGGGGTCAAAGAATTGATGAGACTTAATAGGTTGCTTTACAATATAGGATTCCTTTTTATCACCGTTTTGACTCTCTACCCATGTTCCAACAGGAATATTAACAACGAATACCTTTCCATTATTTGATATAAGAATCAAAGCTTCTTTAGAGTTCTCTGTGGTATCATCTTCAAAAGGAATTTGAATAGATTCAGTAATCAGGTTTATTTCCCTTTCGTGTGCGTTCTGTTCCATCTTCTTCAGTTCGGAAGCAGGTATATTGGCTAACTCGTGAGGATCTACCACCTTACCATTCAGTTTTAATGTAACACCTCCGGGACCCCAGTATGGACTCTTGGTTGACTTCTCCTGAATAAAAGATTTGTTAACATCGTAAGTTTTTCCTTTATCAGTTACTCCTGTATATTTTGCCTCTCTCCATATACCCTTGGGGATGGTTATAGCAAATCTATTAGGATCATCCTCTTTAAATGTGATTAGCTTCTCGCTACTATTCTGCGTTTCCTGCAGTTTATCTTCTGCTTTAGGTTTGGCAAAGGCAACAATGGCTAATGCCATCAGGGCGGGAAGGACGATGGCTTTGGTCATCATCCAACGGTTGGATCTGTTCTTGTGCATCATTTTGATTTGTTTTTTTAGAGTTGATATTTTATTGCATCGATGCCTTTTTGTTCAGATTTTTACAATCCGTAATACATGCTTTCAGGGATTTCTACAGGCGTTGTGATGATGTTTATCATTCTTCCTTGGTTAAAGTGAATCTCAATCTTCTTTACCTCTGATGCCGGTAGTTTAGGTAGCCTGTTGATATCTATATACTCTCCGTTGAGTTGTATATGGGCCTTATGGTCGCCATTGATCTGTAGGGCAGGAGAATGTACTATGGGATTGTCCTCTATGAAGGAGATATTGTCCGTCTCGACCCAAGTCTTCTTGAGCCAGGTTATGATAATCCTTTCTCCGTCTTCTGTTAGTTCAAAGATTCTCTCGTCAGCAAATTCCTGATATTCTGTATGCTGTTTCTGTAGCTTCAGCGTATAGGAATGGTAGGCAGCAAAGGAGAGTCCACCCAGGAAGACACCAGCTATAAAGATGGCTGCAACACGCATCCAGCGAGGCAGGAGCCTTCTTTGCTTATAGTTCTTCTGCTCAAACCGTTGCCAAGCCGCCTCAACATCCTCTGGCTGATTTGTCTGCTTTTGGCGATAGCCTTGTTTGGCTGCTGCCATCAGACGGTATGCCTGGCGGGTCTCATCGTCATTGTTGATGATGTCATGGATTTCCTGCTCGGTATAGGTACTGGGGGTATCAAGCATTTCCAGTAGTCGGTTCATGTTTTCGTTTGTCTTTTCCATAACTTCTGCGGTTTAGAGTCTGAATTGTTCTTGAATGTTCTTGATGGATTGGCTAAGGTACTTATAGACGGTCTTCAGGTTCATATCCAACCTGCTGGCAATATCCTTCAGCATCAGGTCTTCCTGGAATCGTAAACGGAAGATGGTAAGATGCGGTTCCTCCAGATGCGTCTCGGCATAGTCGCAGACGGCCTCTATGGTTGACATCCGTTGTTCTATCTGTTGCCAGTCGGATGCTGTATCCTGCGAATAAAGTTCTCGTACCTTCTCGGCCAGCGTCTTCTGCCTGATACGATTGATGCAACTGTTGCGCACTGCAGTCAGCAGGTAGGCCCTTGCCTTGTCGTCGGTAGGCAGGATGTTACCCTCCATAAGCCTCACGAATATATCTTGCACTACATCCTCGGCTTCTGCATCATCGTACAGGAGTGTTCTGGCCAGATGAATCATCTCGCTGTAGTGGTGGCTGAATAGTCCGTGTAGTCTTTTCTTGTCAATCATAGAATGTTCTTTTCTTGCTCCCTTTTTGGAGGGTGCTTCTATACTATATACAATCAGGAGAATGGTTTTTCTACGGAAATCCCACTTTTTTTATTCTTGCTCACTTTTTTATATTGCAGAACCATCCTGAATACAATAAATCCACGAAAGACGATATGCCTCTCGCGGATTTATCCCTTTATTATTATAAACCAACATTTCTCTGAAAGCGATACGCCGTTTCTCTGTCAGTAACATGCCGTTTCTCTGCCAACGAAACGCCGTTTTGCTAAACAAGGTTACTCTTTAGGCTTTTGTTCGGTCTGTGCAGGAGGGAGTCTAAACGTTATAGGAAGACGGTAATTACAGCGTACAGGTTTATCCATTTGCGTGGCAGGCTTCCATTTAGGCATAGCAGATACCACGCGGATGGCCTCTTGAGAAAGTCTGTCATCAGGTGAACGTAATGCCTTTACATTAGTTACTGAGCCATCCACTTCAATTACAAAACTTAAAGTTACACGTCCCTGAATACCCTTAGCCTTACATTCCTCTGGGTATTTGATATGATCTGCTATCCACTTGTACATAGCTTCCGCACCACCAGGGAACTCAGCACTAGTTTCATAATCTACAAAGAGTCCATTATCCTCTTCTTCAATAGGTTTTCCTGTTGGTTTAGCCATAACTGTTATTTCAGGTTTAAGCCCTTTTTCCTGACCTGTAATCGTATCTGTTTTTTGTGTACCAGCGAGTTTGAAGTTAATTGGCAGACGGAAACTAGAGCGTACAACTTCTCCTTTCACCTTGGCAGGCTTCCAGAAAGGCATAGCATTAACAACACGGATGGCTTCTTTAGAAAGAAGAGAATGTGGAGATTTAAGTACTTTTATGTCAGAAATAGATCCATCCTTATTGACTACAAACTGAACAATAACTCTCCCCTGAATATTCTTAGCCCTACATTCCTCTGGGTATTGGAGATGATTTGCTATCCACTTGTACATAGCTGCATCACCACCAGGGAACTGAGCATTTTCCTCTACTATATTGTAGATGGAGTCGTTGTTTGCTGGCAGGGATACTTCTGGCTTCACCTCGGTTGGTGTAGTTGTTTCTGCCATAATGGGTTCAGTAGTTTCTGCCACAACGGGTGTGGTATTCTCGTTTTCAGTAGCAGGGATTTCCTCTACTTTAGGCTTGGCAAAGGCAACAACGGCCAGCGCCATCAGAGCGGGCAGGACAACGGCCTTGGTCATCATCCAGCGATTGGAATTTGTTTTGTGCATCATTTTAATTCGCTTTTTTAGTGAATGGTGACTCAGATTGTTGCCAAGGGTCTGCAGTCGATTGCCAACGGCCTTTGTCACGAGTAAAAGTTGATATGTCTTTGCATCGATGCCTTGATTAAGTACAGCGTTGTCGGCCTCGTATTCGTGAACGGCCTTCAGGTCGCGCCCCAACAGATAGACAAAGGGGTTGAACCACTGGATGGCTTTCACTACTTCCAGGAGCAGCAGGTCCCAAGAGTGACCCAGCCGGATGTGTGCCTGTTCGTGAGCCAGAATAGGCTTGCGCAGACGCTCGTAATCCAAAACGCTTATTATTATATAATGTAGGAAGCTATAGGGCGCAAATTCGCCACCACGTATCACTATGGTATTCCCTTCCTCATCACGGGTGCTTGTACCACCCTTAGTATCTCGCCAGAAGCGGAACAGTTGGAACAGGAAGAATCCAACGCTTCCTATTACACCTGCAAGGTAAAGGTAAGAAAGGGCTTTTTTCCAATCAATCTCTTTAACCTCAGCTTCTTTATTCTCTGTTAAGGACGGGGTAATTATGTCATTATATACTATTTCGTCACTCTCAAAACTATTATCTTCCTCCATAGCTAGGACAGGAGTTGTTTCCACTTCTTCGTAGCATAGCAATTGAGGTTTTTTCAGGGTAACCTGAAAAGCTGGCAGCACTAGCGAAGCTATCATAGTGGTAAGCAATGCTATACGGTTGAACCTATGAAAGGTCTCCTTACTCAACAGCAAAGCAAATCCTCCATACAGGAGTGCCAGCAACAAAGCAGACTTTATTAAATAGATTATCATAAATCTGATAAGCGGTTAGCGGTTAGCGGTTAGTGTTTAGCGGTTAGCGACAATTCTCAATTCTCAATTGAAGCGTTGCGTCCTTAATTCTCAATTAAATGAAGTATCTCCTGGAGATCTTCATTTGATAAATCTTCGTTCTGAATCAGGAACGAGCAGAAGCGTTTGGCAGAGTTGCCAAAGAGAGTAGTCTTGACATCGTTCAGCACCTGGGTGGTGTACTTCTCGCGCGTGAGCATGGGCGAATAATAAAAGGTACGACCCGTAACATCCTTTCTGTGATGCTCTACATAGCCCTTGGCCTCCAGAATCTTCAGGAAAGTACCTACTGTTGTGTAGGCAGGCTGAGGTTCGGGGTACTGAGCTACAATCTCGTGAACGGTAAGTGCCTGTGATACGTCCCATAGTACATTCATTACCTCCATTTCCGCTTTGGTCAGCGCTTTCATTACCTTATTATTATTCATGTGTCTGTTGTTAGTTTTTCTACTGCAAAGTTAGGAAAATAGCATATTGGCTCAGAAAAAGAACAAAAAAAAGAGGGCAGAACCCTTATTTTTAACATTTGTATTTAGTTTGCTAAGAACTATTATTAGTTGTTAACATTTCGCAGACCACTTTTGTCTATAAAAACATTACCCAAGAATAATTTTACTAAGATATTTTGATAATAATAAATAAAAATCCGTAACTTAGCAGCAGAAAACATACAAACCATGTATTAAAACTAATACACAACACACAAAATGAAAAAGATTTTCGCCGTATTGCTGTTTGCTGTGAATGCCCTTGTGGGGAATGCTCAGGAGGGAAAATGGAGTGGCATGCTTGACTTGGGAGACGTTAAGTTTCCCTTGGTCTTTAACTTTACCAGCGAAGGCTGTACCGTTGATTTCCCTGCTCAGAGACAGAAGAACATCAGGGCAGAAAAGAGCTACACAACAGACGGGAAGCTGAGAGTGAACATCCCTGCAATCAATCTTGCATTCGAAGGCGTTGTGGCAGAGGATGCAATCTCTGGTAATTTTATTCAGGAAGGCGTGTCCTTTCCTTTCATACTAAAACCCGGTGAGATTGAAGTGAAACAGAATCGTCCGCAAACACCCAAGGAGCCTTTCCCCTATCAGACAGAGGAAGTAACCTTCCAGAGCGATAAGTACACCTTGCATGGTACCCTATCGTTACCCCAGAACTGCAACGCCAAGACACCCGTTGTTCTCCTGATTAGTAGAATGGGTAAGTATGATAGGGATCAGGAAGAATATGATCATAAGCCTTTTGCCGTCATAGCCGATGCCCTTGCCCGTAATGGCATAGCCTCGTTGAGGTACGATACCCGTTGCTGGGGTGATACCATAGATTTCTACAATACCTTTACTGCGTATGATATGAAGAATGATGCTGAGGCCGGCATCAAGTTCCTGCGCAAGCGTTTCAAGAAGGTTGGGGTTATCGGTCACCATATAGGAGGTACTATTGGCCTCATGCTGGCAGCCGAGGGAAAGACGGACTTTGTTGTATCTCTTGCAGGGGTTATAGTAGGATTCAAGGAGACTCTTATATGGCAGAACTGTGTAGCCTTGATTTCTCAAGGATATTCAGACGAGGATATAAAACAGTTTATGGATGCTTGTGAATCGGCCTATGATAGTATTGCCGTTGATAAGCCGGTTAAACTGGCAACTGTATCAGAGAATCTGAAGTCAGGGCTAGAGTGGTCCGTAGGGCAGGTTTCGAAGACTTATTTCAAGAGTTTGCTTGGGCTGAATGTCAGTCAGTCGTTGCTGAAGATAAAGTGTCCCGTCCTAGGCCTGCATGGTGAGAAGGATGAAGAGGTGAATGGCCGGAATAACCTTTCGATGTTAGACAAAAGGCTTGATGCCTCCAAGCATGAGGTTATGTCAATGCCGGAGCTGAACCATCTTTTCCAGCATTGCACATCAGGCATTGCCGGCAACTATCCGATAATAGAGGAAACCTTTGCCCCAGAAGCCCTTCAGAAAATCATAGATTGGATTAAAGAAGGGAAATAGGGTTAGTGGTTAGCGGTTAGCGAACACAGCGGCAGCAAATTGACTTTCTCCTTCGGGCCGTCGAGCTAAACCTTCTTCACTCTTCATTCTTCACTCTTCACTTTTAATGGTGTCCAGTTCTTAAAGAAGCGGAGCACCTTCTCTTTGTCGTACCCCTGCCCCTCCTCCAGGAAGCTGGAGTCTTGGATATGAAGTACCTTTCCCTCTGTGTCTAATACTACGAAGACGGGGAAGCCAAAGCGTCCTGGGTTGTTCAGTCTTCGGAGCATGGGTTTAGCCTTAGCCTCTGCCTCTTTGTTGCGTGGGTTGTAGTTGACGTGAATATACTCAAAGTTCTCCTTAATGAGGGTGCTGATGGTAGTATCCTTGTTAATAAAGTCGGCAAAGCGCAGACACCAAGGGCACCAGTTGCCTCCCACCTGACAGACAACGAACTTCCCCTCTGCCTTGGCTTTCACCAGCGCTCCGTCTATCTGCTCCATAGGGTCAATCTCCTCGTTATATACCTTCTTCAATCCCGTCTGGGCACTTATGGTGATGGCAAACATGGCTGCCATCATAGTTGTCAGTTTTCTTGTTGCTTTCATATTGTTATGATGCTATTCTTACTTTAACTTTGTAGTGATGATATTTACGCTGAAGGGGGCTACGGGGAAGGTGAGCTGTCTGCTCTCTTCTGCTATCTGAATCTTAGCCGGACGGGGGACAATGTTATTGGGATACTGCATGGTGTTCTCGTCTTCACCGCTCATACCTGCCAGACGGACTATCTCGGCCTTTTCTGCTGTTCCGTTGGCAAGGTTCAGGGTGCCCCGAGTGCCTGTGCTGCAGAGGTTCACAATCTTGGTATAGAGGGTGTTGGTCTTCTCGTCTAGGGTGCTGTTGCAGTAAACGCCATGCAGTTGTCCTTCCTCTTGCAGGGGGATATTCCATTGCAAGTCTGTCTTTACCAGACGGTTGCCCACATGGTTGGGGAAGAGCTGCTGTACCCAGTAGCTGGGGGTACCGAACGACTGGCTGCTGTTGAACCTGATCATATCGGGTTGCCACTGCATGCTGTTCTCGTTGGCAAAGATGGGTGCATAGCTGCTCATACGAACTATGTCGGCATTGTTCTCCATACCTATCATAAAGACGGCCTCGCCCATGGCGGCATTCATGTTGCCTGTGGTGCCGAAGCCTTGTGTAACAGCATATTCGCCTGGGTAGATGATGGGCCCACGGCGGTCATAGTTGTCGAAGCGGTTATACTGACTCACAAACCATGCGGGGTTACGGTAGTAATGCTCGTCCAGAATGTCAACGGGATGGCTGTTCCTCCACTTGGGCGTATCTGTGCCCCAAGACTCTACGTTGCCTATACATTGTACCTCAGGGAAGCGGGCCTTGATGGCATCATAGAACATACGGTAGCGTTCAGGGTAGTGGTCGCTCTGGTCGCGATTGTCCTCCATGTGCCAGTTGTAGTTCTCATTACCTATTTCTATATAGGCGATGTTGAAGGGCTCAGGGTGTCCGTTCTCGGCTCTCATTTTACCGTAATGACTGGTAACAGGTCCGTTGGCATACTCCAGGGCACCCAGGCACTCGTCAATCCAAGGCTGCAAGCTGTCTAGTGGTGCACATCCTCCGTGCCAGATACCTATATTTACCACATAGAGGGGTTTGGCGTTAAGATCCTCGCAGAGTTGCAGGAACTCATGGAATCCCAAACCGTCGGTGGTGGGATAGCCCCAGTTGGCATTCATGTGGCCGGGTCGGCGTTCAATGGGGCCAACGGTACGTTCCCAGTGGTAGGCGTTCTCTGGCTTGTGGTTACCCTCCACATAGCAACCACCAGGGAAGCGCATAAAGGCAGGATGCAAGGCCTGCAGCTTCTCAGCCAAATCTATACGGCATCCGTTCTCTCTGCCCTTAAAGGTGGGAGGGAACAGGCTCACTACGTCCAACAGAACGGTACATTTCCCGTCGAACCACAAATGGAATTCGGCCTGCGGATCGGAAGCCTCAGGGACAATGGTAGTCTCTATCTTCTGCCAACCTTCCCCTTTGCCTTCCCCTTTGCCTTTTGAATTTTGAATTTTAATCAGTGTCTCGCCCAAGATCTTTCCATCCTTGCTCCTAAGGGAAGCACGCATGGGAATCTCTCCCCCTCGGGGGAGTTGAAGAGGGGCCACCCAGAACGACAGTTTGTACTGCGTTCCTGCCACCGTATTGATACCCCAATAGCCTATATTGCTGATGCCGCCACCTGCATCCGTGGTCTTTACCTTCAGGGCGTGACCCTGCTTCTCGTTGAGCAAGTTACTCCTTACCGTATCGATATCTGCGCCCTTATGCCTCCAGCAACTAAGCAACGTGAATCCCTCGCCCTGCGCAAATTCCTCAAACGAGCGGTTCGCAATCAGCTCGGCATACAAACCTCCGTCTGAGGCAAAGTTGATATCCTCGTAGAAGATACCGTACAATGTAGGACTGATTTCTATGCCTTTCTGTGCAACATCCACACCTATATTTACTTGTGCTGTTGTGTTCATGCAAAAACAAGCTGCATGCAATGCAATAATTGTCTTAAAACTATTCATGGATTCAGATGTTTAATGTGAATTTCCCGACAAAGATAGCCGAAAGATGTCAAACGGCAAAAAAAGTGGAAGGAAACCTTGCCGACCCCAACGGAAAATACTATTTTTGCAGGCGTGAAACGTATTTCTATATGAAAAAAGCCTAATTTCACTAACCATATTAAGCTAAATTTAAACCATTATATTTATGAATAAGATGAATTCCATTTTCCACCATCTTTTTCCCTTCCTTTTGGGAGGGGTTAGGGGTAGGCTGCTATTAGCTTTGACCCTTGTCAGTACTTTCGTATGGGCTGTTCCCAGAGCAGAGTATCCACGTCCGCAGTTCGAACGTCAGGACTGGGTGAACCTGAATGGCGAGTGGAGCTACGCCTTTGATTTCGTTGGCTCCGGAGTAGAGAAACGTATGTACGAGAGCAAGGGCTTCGATGGCAAGATTATCGTTCCCTTTGCCCCTGAGAGCAAACTCTCTGGCGTGGGTTATACTGATTTCATTAACAATATCTGGTATCATCGCCAGATTCAGATGCCTGCTGACTGGGCAGGACGTAACGTTATGCTCAACTTCCAGGCTGTTTATTACAATTCAGAGGTTTATGTAGATGGTAAGTTGGCTGGTCGCCATTTTGGCGGCAGCACAGGCTTTGCCGTTGATGTGACCCGTTTCCTGAAGGATGGTAAGGCACACAACTTGGTAGTGCATGCCTACAGCGATACCCGTACCCTGAAGCAGTCGGCAGGTAAGCAGAATGTCCGTTACAGCCAGTTCGAGTGTATGTACACCCGTACTACAGGTATCTGGCAGACCGTTTGGATGGAGCCTGTAGCTCCCAAGGGTCTGAAGAATGCACAGGTTATTACCGATATCGACCAGAAGCAGGTCATCGTGCACCCCCACTTCTATGCTCAGGATGGTGGTACCGTTACTGTTACCCTGAAGGATGGCAAGAAGGTGGTAGCCAGCAAGACTGCCAATGCTACGGATGCCTCAACAATCATCCTGCCCGTCAAGGCTCCTAAGTTGTGGAGTCCTGAGAGTCCCTTCCTCTATGACCTCACCTACGAGGTAAAAGATGCGCAGGGTAATATTATAGATAAGGTATCTTCTTATATTGGCATGAGAAAATTCCATTGCGTAGGCAACAAGACATACCTCAACAACGAGCCTTTCTACCAGCGTCTGGTTCTCGACCAGGGTTTCTATCCCGACGGTATCTGGACGGCTCCCAGCGATGAGGCTCTCAAGCATGATATTGAGCTCTCTATGCAGGCAGGCTTCAATGGTGCCCGTCTGCACCAGAAGGTCTTCGAGGAGCGCTTCCACTATTGGGCAGACAAGTTGGGTTATATCACTTGGGGCGAGGCTCCCTCTTGGGGTATGAATGCCAATGACCCTGAGGTGGCTCGTAACTTCACGGCTGAGTGGACAGAGGAGATTGTTCGCGACCGTAACCACCCCAGCATCGTTACCTGGACACCTATGAACGAGGAGTTCTGGCCCGACCGTGTTCAGTTCCCTCGCTTCGTAACTGATTTGTATAATCTGACTAAGCAGCTCGACCCCACTCGTCCCTTCCATGATGTCAGTGGTGGTGTGCATGTCAAGACGGATATCTACTCAACCCATAACTACGAGCAGAATCCTCAGCGTCTGCAGGAGCAGATTTACAAGGACGGTAAGTGGTTCCAGGTTCCTCACGGACCCATCGACCTGTATTGGACCAATGTTGGCTACAACCGTCCTACTGATGTGAACCGCTACGAATACCCTCGCTATACAGAACCTACCATGCCTTACATCCTTGATGAGTTTGGTGGCATCAAGTGGGTGAAGGGTCAGGATAAGGCCACTGGCAACAGTAATGCCTCTTGGGGTTATGGCGAACCGCCTCATTCCTTGGAGGAGTTCTATGCCCGTCTGGAGGGACAGGTGGATGCCCTCATGAATATCTCTGAGAATGTATGGGGTTACTGCTATACCCAGCTTACCGACGTAGAGCAGGAGCAGAACGGTATCTACTTCTATGATCGTACCTCTAAGTTCGATATGGCGAGAATAAAAGCTATCTTCTCGAAGAAGCCAGCCACAAGTAAGTGAAGAGTGAAGAAGGTTTAGCTCGACGGCCCGAAGGGGAAAGTCAATTTGCTTCCGCTTTGCTCGCTAACCACTAACTAATAACCCCTTACCGGTTCTCCCCTCCATTACGGGAGGGGCCGTGGGAGGGTCTAATAACTGTTTAATGAATATAAAGAATAACTATTTTTCCCTCCCCTCGGGGAGGGTCAGGGTAGGGGTTGCTCTCTTATTTGTGGCTCTTGCCGCAAATGGGGCTGACCTTACCAAATATTGTAACCCACTCCTTGGTACTGCCACATTGTGGACACCAGAGGATTTGGGGTATACCCGTACTGAGGTGAAGCGTGCCTGGGGAGCTGAGACTTTCCCTGGTGCTTCCGTTCCCAATGCTATGGTGCAATGCACGCCCGTTACTATGTATCATAGTGGTAGCGGCTATCAGTACGAGGACCATCAGATCTATGGCTTTGCCCACTCCAGCAAAGGACATTGGGATCAGTTGCACATCCCCATGCTGCCTGTTACAGGACGATTCTATCCCTATAACTACTGCTCGTGGTTCAGTCATGAGCAGGAAGAGGCGCACCCTGGCTACTATAGTGTTTTCCTGCAGCGATACAATGTAAAGGCTGAACTGACTACCACCTTGCGCTGTGCCTACCATAGGTATACTTTCCGTCCACAGGACGAGAAGCGCCTGTTGGTGGACATCACCAAGAACAATGCTCATCCCCGTCGTTGGCGTATCGAGAAAGCTACGGCTGCTAATGCCTTCCAGGGTTTTCAGGACGGGCATGGACGCATGTACTTCTATGCTACTGCCAATCTGCCTGTCAAGGATGTTCAGTTGCTTACAGAGAAGAAGCAGACCGTTGCCGTTGTTGATTTCCTGAACAACAAGGGTGCTGAGCCTCTTGAGCTGAAGATAGGTTTCAGCTTCGTCAGCATAGAGAATGCCAAGGAGAACTTGGAGGCAGAACTGCCCGCTAACATTGGTTTTGCAGATGTTTACAAGGCTGCTGATGAGACTTGGGAGAAAATCTTCTCGCACATTCAAGTGGAGGGCGGCACAGAGCGACAGAAGTGCCTTCTCTACAGCACCCTTTATCGTGCCTTCCTATGGCCTGTGCTCCGTAGCGATGTCAATGGTGAGTATCTGGATGCCCGTAATCAGGTGGTGAAGGGCGACTTCCGCTACTATACCGACCCCTCCTTCTGGGATACTTATCGCAACAAGTTGCAGCTTCTGGCTATGATAACGCCTGATGTGGCTTGCGATATCCTGAAGTCCTGCATCGACAGGGGCGAGAAGCATGGCGGCTATATGCCTACCTTCTTCCATGGCGACCATGCCAGCACGATGGTTAGCGGCATGTGGGGCAGAGGCATTCAGGACTTCCCCTTGGAGAGGGCTTATAAGTTGATGCTGAAGAACGCTACCGTTCCTGGCAGAGGTGGTCGTCCCTTCTTGGAGGAATACATCCAGCGTGGATGGATAGCTGAGAAGGATACTACCAATGTGCCTACCGAGGATGAGTACAAGGCAGCTGTTACCAAGACGCAGGAATATGCCTATGACGACTATGCTGTGGCTCAGGTGGCCAAGGTCTTGGGCGATAAGCAGAACTACAAGTTGCTCATGCAACGCTCTGGCAACTACAAGAACCTCTTTGACCCTTCCACAGGCTTCTGGAGAGGCCGAATAGAGAGTGGCGAGTGGATAAAGGACTTTGACCCCTACTATCCCTACTATGCCTATATGTATCGTGAGGCCAACGGATGGCAGAGTCTTTTCTTTGCCCCTCATGACCCAGAGGGTATGGTGGCTCTCTATCCTAGCAAGGCAGCCGTGGAGGCCAAGTTGGACAGCCTCTTCTCAGAGCCTTGGCGAGGCTACGAGGCTTGGAACATGACGGGCTTCATGGGTAACTATTGTCATGGCAACCAGCCCGACCATAGCGTTCCCTATACCTATTATTTTATAGATAAGCAGGAGAAGACCCAGCATATCCTCAATGAGTTGATGGACAAGTACTATGATATGGGCGAGGATCATCTGGCTTATGCAGGAATGGACGATGCAGGCGAGACTTCCTCGTGGTACGTCCTGAATGCCATTGGCCTCTATACCTATTCGCCTGCCGACCCAGAGTACATCGTCACCGTTCCCCTCTTCCCCAAGGTCCGTTTCACGATGGGCGATGGCAGAAGCGTTACCATCCAGCGTCAGGGAAATGGCGAGAAGATAACCCGCATCCTTTGTGGCAACAAACCCCTCAAAGGTTGGTTTATCAACCACAACGATATGCTAAAAGCAGGTAATCTGACCATCATAACAGAATAAAACAATCTTTCTAATAAGCCTAAAGAGATGTGTCTGACGCTATTGTCAGGCACATTTTTTATTCTCACGCTTTCCGACAAAAGAAAAATCATTACATCGCACAGAGGGCACACAAGCCCCCGCAATTTCCTATACGAGGGAAAATTTACTGCCTCACTAGGGAATTTTTGCGCCATAGTATAGTAGCAAATGTTACTATTAATAGTGGCAAAATGGCTAATCGCCAAGAGAGAAACAGCACCTAGAAAAATCAGGACAGTAAGAAACGGGCTGTGACAATTGTGACAATTGGACAGCCTGTTTTTGCGTACTTTTCTGTTATCGGCAAGGGGATTGAATAATAATTGAGTATAGTGATTATTGAAAATTATTAGGATTTTATTAATATTATTACTTATATACATTAATATATTTATAACAACATTTACATATACCCCATCATTCTGAAAAAACGTGTGAAAAACGCACTGTCCTTTGTCCCAATTGTCACAAAATTGTTGAATCTTTGTGTCTCGTATGGAAAGGATAAGGTTTGATGTGGCTGGCTCAACATACTTCAAGGAAAGATGTTTTTGTTTTTTTAAGAATAGCCTTGCCGTATTTCTAAGAATAATCTCTATCTTTGCATCCAACGAACTTAAAAACTACACACACACTAACAACAAAAACAAAATGAAGAAGACTCTTCTTATTGCATTGTTTGCAGCCATCGCAATGACTAGCTGGGCACAGGTTAATCCTACTTCTGCCTTGGTTGGCTCGTGGTCGGGCAAACTTGAAGGAGGACCTATGACTCTGACAATAGTATTTAATCTGGAGCAGGCCGATGGTTACGTAAAGGTCACAATGGACTGCCCCGACCATGCCGTACAGGGCCTTTCCGCCAAGAAGGAATGTCTGACGGACGACTCGCTGGCTGTGAAGATTGAATCCCTGGGCATCACTTATTGCGCCCGGCTGAAGGATGGCAAGCTCGACGGTACTTTCTCGCAGAGGGACTCCACGGCTCCCCTTGTGCTGGAAGAACTAAAGCGTCCACAGCATCCGCAACCACCCTATCCCTACACGACAGAAGAAGTGACCTTCCGAAACGAAAGGGACAGCGCAACATTGGCCGGAACATTGTGCTGGCCTGTTGGCTATAACCCGAAAGCGAAGAAAAAGCCCGCTGTTGTGCTGTTCGTTTCGGGTAGTGGGCAGGAGAACCGTGACGAGGAAATCTACGACCACAAGCCATTCCTCGTTATCGCCGACTATCTGGCCCGTCAGGGCATTGCCTCACTTCGCTACGACGACCGCGCTTTTGGTGCCTCCAAAGGTGGAGATTTAAAGAACGCGACATCAGAGGACTTTGCCAGAGACGCAGCTGCCGGGCTCGAATATCTGCGCAGCAGGAAGGCTTTCGGGAAAGTCGGCGTGATTGGACACAGCGAAGGCGGCCTTATCGGCTTCATACTCGGAGCACAAGGACTGACCGACTTCCTCGTCTCTTTGGCAGGACCGGGTGTGAAGGGCGACACACTCTCTGCTTCTCAACAGAATCGTGCATTGGAACTTATGGGTATGCCTGCCAATGCAACAGCAGAGAAAGCCCGTCAAACTGAAATGATTCAAAAGAGACCTTGGCTAAGGTGGTTCATCGACTATGACCCGTCCGAGAACATCAGCAAGACCAAATGTCCCGTCTTTGCCCTCAATGGCGACCTCGACTGGCAGGTTATCTCCTCGTTGAACCTGCCTGGCATCGAACGGAATTTGCCGAAGTCGAAGAAAAACCGTATCAAGGAATATCCCGGGCTCAACCACCTCTTCCAGCATTGCACCACAGGTGCCACCAATGAATATCGCCAAATAGAGGAAACCATCTCGCCCGAAGTCCTCAGCGACATCGCAGAGTGGATTAATGGCTTAAAAAAGTGATTTAATGAAGAATAGTATGAAGAGAAACATCCTTATCGCATTGTTTGCAGCCATCGCAATGATGGGACAGGCACAGGATACTATTAACAAGAATGTACTTGGTCGTACAAAGAACAGCATCACCTTTGTGGTAGACAAGCATTTGGAGCCAATAGAGGATAAGTATCCCAGTATCTATGATGGTGAAAAAATAGCCCATTATTGGGTATCTGGGGAGAATATCTCAATGGACTATCATAACATTCTGGCTATTAGCTTTGCCAACAAGAAGAGTATGAATTATATGGGGAAGGATGCCTTCTACCAAAGTATCAAGCACGCATACGAGAAACATAAAGGCTTGGTGCTGTCACCTGACATGATATGGCTGGCCATCAGTCAAGGCTTTGCCCGATACGTGAATGCGCACCCCGAGGAGATGCGCCACCAGCTTGCGAACCATGAGGGAAAGTTGGATCTGGTGATATATTCGGACGGCAATACCGATTGGCCTCAGTTGGTAAACAACTTTGCTGCAGAGATTGCCAAATATACCAAGAATGATGTTGCACAGACCCTAACGGCCGACTTCACGACAACCACGGCAGCAGAACGCATAGCATCGCAGATTACGCTGATGGAGAGTGTGAAGACATACTTCCAGTATAAAGAATATTATGGAGCCTGCGGTATCCCCCACATTACGCTGAGGGGAACGCCCGAGGACTGGCAGAAGGTGCTGGACAAGACCCTTAAACTGGGTGTGGGCAAATTAGCAAAATGGACAAATAGCCTGGAGCCGATACTGACGGAATTCATCCTTACCGCCAAGGGACAACCCAATGTTAAGTTCTGGAAAGACATTGTAAAGAAGCGGTCCGTTTATGAACTGGAAGGCGGTGGCTGCAGCTTTAAGACACCAACCAAACTGGATGGGTGGTTCTTGAAGCTATTCCCAGATGAGAACGGCAAGACACTTGATAATATCTATCATACACAAGATATGCCTGCCGAATATGTGCGTGTAGGATTTAAGCGCTGCGGTATAGACCCTACAACAGGTGATATTAAGGAAGAGACAGATATGGAACTCTGGGCAGGTTTCGTTGGAGCCATAGAGGATACCGTCAAGAATACCATAATCCCTAAGATTGGATGGCTGGTACGCAAGGCTGAGAGTGATCAGGATGTCTTTAACAAACTTAGTGCTGCCAATGAGAACGGTATGATAGACCTTCGTGTACAGCAAGTGCCCCAGGCTCTCAGCTGGATTAAGCATATAAAGAGCCTGAAGTTGGAATTCACGACAGAAGATGTTGAGTTGCCCGAATGGATGGATAAAATAACCATAGACAAATTCAGCATCTGCGGCAAAATATCGGAGGAAAAGAAAGAAGCTATAAAGAAGCGCTTCCCCCAAGTAGAATTCACGAAGTGGTGAAAAATAACTCAAAGAACTATGAAAAGAAATATCCTTATTGCATTGCTGGCAGCCATTGCAATGATGGGACAGGCACAGGAAAAGACCATTGTTTGGGAACAACCCTGTACAGAAATTAACACACTGATTGACGACTCTAACCGTGTATTGCTGGAGATAACGCGTGTGGAGTTTGCGGACGACGAGACACGTCTGATGATGCACATCTCATGTTTCCCTGAGGTCGGGGTGAGAATAGACCCTGGAACGCACCTTGTAGCCGATGGCAAGCCGTATGCATTGAAGAGCCTGGACGGGATGGAAATAGGCTCGGAGAACTACCCTGTCAAATACGGATTCATGAATGTGGTGTTTCATTTTGAACCGCTGCCTAAAGACACAAAGCGCTTCGACTTTACGGAAGGAGATATCAAGGGGGCGTTCAAGCTGCTGGGCGTGGAAGATGTAAAATCCAGAGCAGAAAAGCTGTTCCCCTCTAACTGGCGAAATGCTCAGACAGGTGACTGGGATATCAGCTTCTATGATGAGGGCGCCATCTACGACTGCCAGTTCTGGAACTACAAACAGAAGCAGCAGAATGGCGACGGGTACACCATCATATTGGAGAACGGAGGCAAGGAGGTAAACGTCAGTGTTGACAAGAACAAGGACGGCAAACGCAATATCACCATTGACGATAAGACGGGCGAGTACAACTTTATCAGCAGTGTTGCAATGCCCGATTATCCACAGAAGGATACCCGTAACTCGTTCATGGACACGCACTATCAGACGGACACCATAACCCTCATAGGCTGGCTGAGAAACATGCCGGAGGCAATGAAGAAGAACAGCGAATTTGAGGTAACGGTTTATGACGATATCCTCTTTAGTGGCATCCATAATGGAAATACATACTATGGCAAGACGGATTCGCTGGGCCACTTTGTGTTGAAGGTCCCCATCCTGAACTCTGCCGAAGCATTCTTGTACTTGAAGTATGCGTCAATCTTTACCCTATTCGAGCCGGGTGAAACCTACTTTCTGCTGTACGACTTCAAGGGTGGACACAAGCTCTTCATGGGTAAGGACTGTCGCCTGCAGAACGAGATTCTGGCTCATCCAAAGGGAAGGGCTACAGAAGGAGTCTATGTTAAGATGGACGGGGAAGCTGCGGCTATGGAGTTCTTGGAAAAGACAAGAAAAGCCAAGGCCAAGGATATGGCACTGTTGAAGCGTGTGGTAAAGGATCATCCCAACATCTCGGAGCGGTACATCAGATTCATGACGGACAATTACAATGCTATTGAAGGGAACAACCTCATAAGGGTAAGAGCATTCATCAAAGACGAGAATGTCATTGCGGAAACGCACAACCTGGCAGATAGGTACTGGCAGGAAAGTAATCGCCCCTATACGCTCTGTCGTGAATTCAGACCGTTCATGAGAAACTATACCAAAAACCTCATTATTGACCATTATTTTGTTCGATATGGAAACACTTACAGTATTACTAACGAATCACTATATCCTCTTATCCTCCGAAAATACAGAGATGCAGGCAAGGTTAGGATTACTGATGACGAACTGGCAATTGCAGAGCAATATGGTGAGGGCCGCAGGAAATACGGAGCATGGGCCGCTGACGATTTGAAAACAGAAAGGGCCAGCAAGAAGTTTGGGCAATCGGATTGTGCCAAACAATTCGGTGAAATATTCAAGCGTGAGGACATCAAAAATGCTATAACCGCCGAATTACCGCTGTATGATGTCTACCGCGCAATAGGTGCTATGGACTCTATTTGTTGCGACGAGGACATGCGCGACATCATCATTATCAACAAGCTTCACGAGTACCTTAACCAGAATCGTGAGGCATTGCCGGATCTGGCGATGCAATTCATGGAGGAGAATGTGAAGATGCCTGCAGCAAAGGATTTCCTGAAGGCTCAGAACGAGAAGTATCTGGCCATCCAGCACAAAGATATATCTAAGTCGTCCAGCCTGAAGTCATCCGAGGATGTAGCCAATATGAGCGACGGCGAGCAGATGCTACGCAAGCTGACAGAACCTTATAGGGGGAAAATCATCTTGATGGATATATGGGGCACATGGTGTGGTCCCTGCAAAGCAGCCTTGAAGAATAGCCAGGAGGAATACAAACGCCTGAAGGACTATGACATTGTCTATCTGTACTTAGCCAACCGCAGCCCCGAAGAAACTTGGAAGAGCATCATCAAGGAATACGAAGTGTTGGGCGACAACGTTGTCCATTATAACCTGCCAGAGGACCAGCAGCAGGCCATCGAGCACTTCGTAAAGATAAGCGGCTATCCCACCTACAAGCTGATAGACAAAGAAGGTAACCTCCTTGATGTGAATGCCGACCCTCGTGATATGGAAGCTTTAGCCCGTCTGCTGGATAAATTGAGATAATCATCAAACAAACAATACGCAAAAATGAAAAGAAACATCCTTATTGCATTGCTGGCACTCGTGACTCTGACGTGTTGGGCACAAGAGAAATCCAAGGTAAATCCCGGTTGGCTATGGGAAATCAGTGGTAATGGGCTTGCCCAGAAATCTTATCTGTTTGGTACTTGTCATGGAGAAGGACACAATTTTACCAATGAAGAGATTTATGGCAGCATCTATGGCCTTGCTGACGCTGTGAATCAGGCGGAAACTCTTTTCCTTGAAGTTTCTGACAACCAGAAACTGAAGGCCGAATTAAACAAGGAAGATATGGAGAAATTCAAGGAGATGATGGATAAACTCAAGAACCCTGGGCCTGAGTCCATGATGCCAGAAGGGGTGTATTACAAACCTTTCTTCGACAGTCTATCCCACTTTAATGAATTTCATTCGTTTATGACATACAAGATGAAGGATCCTGAATATTGGAAGAAAAATCCAAGCTACTGGAGTATGCGATTGAGCTTATATTTTTTTACAATGCCAAGAAAAAACGTCAGGACGGTTGATGGCGCCATGCGAGAAGAGTTTCTGAAAAGAGGAAAAGAGGTGGGAGGTCTTGAATCTAGTGCTTTTGGATTTTCTAAAGTATTGTCAAAGTACATGAATACATCCAGCCTGGATACAATGTCTATGAAGAATCAGGTGAATCTTGTTTATGCTTTTTCAAAAATCTGCAACAACGACAGCCTGTTTCAAGGCAATACATCATATAAAAACTATCTTGTCAATGATACTTGTTATTTCAGCAGGTGTTTACAGGAAGGGCAGAATGAAATGAAGAAAAAGATAGGAGATCAAACATATAAGGCCCTTGAAGAATCGAGAGAATACGAAAACCAGCATCTTCTGAAGGAAAGAAACGAGGCATGGATTCCTATTATCCGAGAAAACATTGCCCAGCGTCCCTGCCTGATAGCCGTCGGTTGCAAACATCTGATGGGCGACATTGGCTTAATAGCGATGCTTCGCAGAAAAGGCTATACCGTAACGCCAGTGTTCTAAGTCTCCTCTCAATGGAGACTTTTTTGTGCCATAAATTCTTTTCCCTAAGGATAAAACATTCCTATACGCGATAAAAAGATATGAAACTCTAAGGGAAAAACTATTTTCAAGCTTTGAAAATTTATAACCAAGCCTTGAAAATAAATAACCAAACCATGAAAATATATTTTCAAGCCTTGAAAATAGTTTTGTTAGGCGTATTAAACTCTTTTCTCCTTAGGATTCCCATGTTTTGTCCCTAAGGGAGAAAAGGTTTCTGACGAGAAGAGGAAAAGGAACTAATTTAGAACCTCCCCAAAGTACGCTAAATAATTGCATTGTCTCCTAATCGCTTCAAATATTTAAATAAAATTAGCAATAAGGGAGACGGGATATTATTCTTTGTTATATCTTTGTGGTCAAAAATTAAAAATAATATGGTTGTTACCTCAAAATTTGACTCTAAGGGAATTAAATATGAGTTGATGCTATTCTTAGTTGCGGCACTTGCGATTGTAGGCGGTCCGATGCTGAGAACCAACAAGTTAGAGCTTGTTACAAAGCTTATCGTGGTAAGTATTGCAGAAGTCGTTGCCCTATTGATCTGGGCTATTCGACTGAGGGTAATAACGGTAGTTGATAAGGGTTTTGAGGTAAAGTATGTCTGTCTTCCTTTTTTGAAGATTTTCTACCGTTTTGCAGAGTTCGATTTTTATGTTGTTGAGCAAAAGGGAGAAACAGAGCACTTCCATTTGTTGAGACAAGGGGAGCGTACTGTTTCTTTCTCTACGAGGGATTACGAGAATTATGAGGATTTGAAAAGCCTTTTGTCTGTGGTAGGTACGAATGAATGGGGTGCAGACGACAATCGTGCTGTTGACTCGGTATTTGAAAAGGCTCGTCTCGTGATTTTGTTTTTCTTCCTTATTTTAACGCTGTTTATGCTCTTTTTCCCTGCTCTTGAATATATCTTTGAGGGTAACATGACCTTCAGAAAAAACCTTTTCATACATGTGATGGGGTTAGTGCTTTCCTCTTTCCCCTTATGTGCCCTTTATTTCAGCAAACGACTCACCATTTGGCGTGGAAACATAGAGGTACGTAGTTTGCTTTGCCCTTGGAAAGTGAGATGCTATTCGCTTAGGGACTTTGATTATGCTTTGGAAGTCTTTACGCCTGGTCAATATGGTTCTGATGAGGTGTCATTGTGGCTTATTCGCGATAATAAGTTGGTCTTAAGCATCTCACAGGACGTCTATGCCAACTATGATGTGTTAACGCATGCTATTGGCATTAAGCCTGCCAAAACCGTTACAATGCAATGGAACCAGAAACTGAGATATCACTTTGGAAAGACAATTCAGATTTAAGTGGAATGGTGTAAAATTATGTTAATTATTCTTTTAACATAATTCTTTTAGCATAATTTTATTGGCATAATAATGAAGAATCCATATCTTTGCCACAGCAATTTAAAAGAAATGATATGGAAATTAATCCCTTCATCATTGCAGGCAAGATTCCTGCACCCTATTTCTGTGACCGTCAAGATGAATTGAAGCGCCTCACACGGTGCATTCAGAATCAAGAGAATGTTGTGTTAGTGTCTCCGCGACGCGTTGGTAAGACGGGGCTTATTAATCATTGTTTTGACCAACCAGATATCTCTGAGAAATACATAACTATTAATATAGACATCCTGCATACATCTTCTTTGCGTGAGTTTATTCTGGAATTAGGAGCAGGTGTCTATCGGAAAGTAGCCAGTCGTAGTGACCGACTTTTGAAATTATTTGCAGCTACTATGCGTTCCTTGAGTGCCAGTTTTGGTTACGATTCCGTTCAGGGAACACCTACATTTGATATAAAAATTGGCGATATTTCTGTTCCGGAATATACGTTAGAGGAGATCTTTAATTATCTGGAGCAGGCCGATCGTCGCTGCATTATTGCTATTGACGAGTTTCAGCAGATAATCTATTATCCAGAGAAGAACGTTGAGGCACTATTACGGTCGCATATCCAGCGGCTGACAAATGCCAACTTTATTTTTGCAGGCAGTGAACGACGCGTAATGTCTGAAATGTTCTATGCTTCTAATCGCCCGTTTTTCCAGAGTGCTACGTCTATTCAGTTAGATCCTATTTCTCTTCCTGTATATACAGACTTTGTACGACATCATTTCCATAAAGCCACAAAGAAAATAGATGCAGAAACCATAGAAATGGTATATAAAAGTTTCTGTGGGGTAACACTCTATGTTCAACGAATTATGCATGATGCCTATGCTGCGATTGGACAGGGAGAGACTTGCACTTTAGATTTGGCACAGCAACTTATAGAACAGTTTGTATCTGAAAACGCCACACGCCTACGTGAACAAATGGCGTATATCTCAGAGCAGCAAAAAGAACTTCTCTATGCAATCCATCACGAAGGGAAAGCTGAGCGTATTACATCTTCTGCTTTTATAAAGAAACATCGTCTTCGTTCGGCCAGTGCCGTTCAATCAGCAGAAAAGAGATTATTGGAATACGATCTTATTTCCAAACGTGAGCGTACCTATTTCATTTCTGATCCTTTACTGGAACTTTGGATGAAACAGCAGGGTTTCTAACTAAGATTCATCCTTTGTCAGCATGAAACGATGTATCATTCTTTTGGCCCTCTGCTGCCTTACCATATCCGCAAGTGCTCAGAGTCAGTATTCCTGGGATGACTTTGTACAGGAATATGCTGCTGACGATGAAACGCTTCTAGATGAGGAGGAACGACTGGTGTACCTGGAGGAACTGAAGCTTCTGCACGAACATCCTCTGAACATCAATACTGCCAGCATAGAGGATTTTCAGCAGATACCTTTCCTAAATGAACAACAGATAGAATCCATTCATGCCTATATCTATCTGCACGGACAGATGCAGACATTGGGCGAACTGCTGTTGTTGCCTCTCATAGATGCACAAACCTATCGTTGGCTGCATCTGTTTGTTTATGCCGGAGAAGCAGAAAAGAAGGAGAAGGAGGGACTTTTCAGTCATCTCAAGAATGATTTCTCTACCAGAATAGATATCCCCTTTTATAAAAGAAAAGGCTATAGCGCCACCAACGGCTATGCTGGCAATCCGCTCTATCAACGCATCAGATACGAGGTGGGCAACAGCAAACACTTCCGTGCAGGTTTCCATACGGAGAAGGATCCAGGCGAGCGTTATTTTGATTCCTATAGCGGCTTTGCCCAATTGAAGGATGTAGGTATCCTAAAGACTGCCGTAGTGGGTGATTATCGCATTGGTTTGGGTGAGGGAGTAGCCCTGGGCGGAAGCAATTGGTTTAGCAAATCAGCTCCTGCTAGTAAGATGCAGTCAGGCATCAAACCCCTCAGCAGTACAGATGAGATCAACTTCTTGAGAGGAGCTGCTGCTACCCTGAGACTTGGGAAAAAGTGGGAACTGACCACTTTCGCCTCCTACAGACAAAAAGATGCAACCATAAATAAGGATGGGGAGATTCAGACCTTGCAGACATCGGGCTACCACAGGACAACATCGGAACAGAAGAACAAGAATAGCGCTACGGCTACTACAGCTGGTGGTGGGTTGGCTTGGCAGGACAAAGGGTTCCACTTAGGTGCCACAGGTTACTATATGCACTTTGATAAGGTAATGAATCCTGGCACAGCCACCTATCGGCTTTACTACCCCAAGGGGCAGAACTTCGGAGTAGGGAGCCTTTACTACGGCTACAGCAAATACCGTCTCTCTCTGGCAGGCGAAACGGCTTACAGCACAGAGAAGGGTGGCATTGGAACCCTGAACCGCATGCAATGGATTATCAGCAAACGCTACACGCTCTCTGCCGTTCAGCGTTTCTATGGCTACAAGTATTATTCTTTCCTAAGCGGAGCCTTTGCAGAGAACTCTTCTGTACAGAACGAGAGTGGTGTGTTGCTGCATCTGAAAGCGCAACCCTGGCAACGTTGGCAGTTTATCTGCTATGTGGATTTCTTCCATAACCCTTGGCCACGCTATCGCATGACTCGCGCCAGCACAGGTCAGGAGTTCATGTTACAGGCCATACATAAGTTGAACACCCACAACACGCTGGAGGTGCGATACCAGTTGAAACGTAAGGAACAGGCAGACATAATGGAACCTCATCATCGTGCCAAGATGCAATGGACCTGCACACCTTCCTCTATCTGGAAGCTACAGACAACAGGTTGGCTGCATACAGTACTGGGTAGCACAGGATGGAGCCTGCAACAGACGGCCAGTTGCAACATTCCCAAACCCAACATCCGTCTGGCATTGATGGCGGCCTATTTTAATACTGATGATTACAATTGCCGCATCTACCTGTATGAGCCTTCGCTCTACAGTAGCGTTTCCTCTGGTCAATACTTCGGCAAGGGTATTCATAGTGTCCTTGCTGCCAGATGGACAAGTCGCAACAAGCATTGGATGTTAGAAGGCAAGTATGCACTCTGCAAGTACTTCGACCGCACAGAGATTAGTTCCGGTCATCAAACTATCTTCAGTTCCTGGAAAAACGATGTTTCGCTTCAGGTTAGAATAGTGTTTTAACAGGAAGTGGAGGCATAGCACCATTCTGCGTACATACATAAGCACTTACCTGAACAGCTATGCCGTGGGCCTCAGCAACATTCTTTCCTTTCAGAATAGAGGCTACAAAGGAGCCTGTGAAGGAATCGCCTGCTCCCACGGTATCTGCCACCTGCACCTTAGGAGTCGACTGAAACGAGACATTGCCGGGGGTAAAGACATAAGAGCCGTTTGTGCCACAGGTAAGCACTAACATATCCAGATTGTATTTGCCCAGGATAAGCCAGCATTTATTCTCAAAATCCAGATCAGGGTATCCGAACAGTTGTCCAACAAGTTCCAGTTCCTCATCATTAATCTTAAGGATGTTACAATGGCGGATGCTATCTTGAATAATCTCTTTGTTGTAGAAATGCTGGCGCAAGTTGATGTCGAAGACCTTCAGACAATTGGCAGGCGTAGCATCCAGGAACTGATGGATGGTAGTGCGACTGACACTATTACGCTGAGCCAGAGAGCCAAAGCATACAGCCTGACAGTTGCGGGCAATGTCGGCAATATCATCATTGAAGGGAATATTGTCCCAGGCAACATTTTCCTTTATTTCATAAGAGGGGATTCCTTGTCCGTCAAGTGTCACCTGAACGGTTCCTGTGGGATATGGAACACGAGGCAATAAGTAGTTCAATTGGTGTTGCTTCAATGCTTCAACAGTCTCTTCTGCCAGAGGGTCATCGCCCAAGGCACTGACGGCTATAGTATTATCCATACCAAGGAACTGCCCGGCATGATAAGCAAAGTTGGCAGGTGCTCCACCTAGTTTCTTACCTTCAGGAAGTACATCCCATAAGACTTCTCCCAATCCTACAACATATCTTTTCATTGTTTTCATTTGATTACGTTTCTGGTTACAAAGATACTATAAGCAAGTAAAACTCCAAAGTATAATACCGGATAAAACAAAAGTAAGGGGACTTCACAGCTCCCTTACTTCTTAAAACTAAACCTTAACTATGAAAAAATCTAATGTAATGCAAAATAAGGGATAATTAAGCAAACAGACAAGGATATAACCATGAAAAACATATTAAATTCACACTTTTTAACTTAATTATGGCGAATGGAAAGGCATTTCTGAAGAAAAACAAGCGAAATGTGGCGAAAAAGCAGTACCTTTGCAGCGCGAAATGCGCTTTCGGTTTTAAATGAAGAAATTACTGATAGAGACATACGGCTGCCAAATGAATGTAGCCGATAGTGAAGTTGTAGCCAGCGTGATGGGTATGGCAGGCTATGAACTGACGGAAAATATGGATGAGGCTGATGCAGTTTTCCTGAATACTTGTTCCGTTAGAGACAATGCCGAACAGAAGATTATCAGTCGGCTGGAATTCCTGTATAGCTTGCAGAAGAAAGGAAGGCGTATCATCATAGGCGTGTTAGGCTGTATGGCAGAACGCGTAAAGGATGAGTTGATAGAGAAGCATCACGCTGATATAGTGGTAGGTCCGGATGCCTATATGTCTTTGCCCGACCTGATTGCTCAGGTGGAGTGCGGACACAAGGCTATCAACGTAGAACTTTCTACCACAGAAACCTACAAGGATATTATCCCCCAACGTATTTGTGGAACCCATATAGGAGGTTTTGTGACCATTATGCGTGGTTGCAACAACTTCTGCCATTACTGCATTGTACCTTATACCAGAGGTCGTGAGAGAAGCAGGGATGTGGAAAGCATCCTGCGTGAATGTCGCGATCTACGTGACAGAGGCTTCAAGGAGGTAACTTTGTTGGGGCAGAATGTGAATTCATATAGGCTTCCGGATGATCCGGAAAATCCGGGTTTCCCTGAACTACTCAGACGCGTTGCCCGTGCCGTTCCTGAGATGAGGGTAAGGTTTACCACTTCTCACCCTAAGGATATGAGCGATGAGACCTTGCGTGTAATAGCAGAGGAACCCAATATCTGCCACCACATTCATCTGCCGGTTCAGAGCGGAAGCAACCGCATTCTGAAACTGATGAACCGTAAGTACACCCGTGAGTGGTATCTGGATCGTGTGGCAGCAATCCGTAGGATTATTCCCGACTGTGCTATCAGCACGGATATCTTTGTGGGATATAGCAGTGAGACAGAGGAAGACCACCAGTTGAGTCTGAGCCTGATGAAGGAATGCGCCTATGACAGTGCCTTCATGTTCAAGTACAGCGAGCGCCCCGGTACTTATGCCAGCAAGCATCTGCCTGATGATATACCAGAGGACGTAAAGGTGCGCAGGCTGAACGAACTCATTGCCCTACAGAATGAACTCTCGGCCGAGAGCAACAAGCGTTGCATAGGCAAGGAATTTGATGTGCTGTTGGAAGGCGTAAGCAAGCGCAGCAAGGATCAGCTGTTTGGTCGTACCGGTCAGAACAAAGTGGTTATCATAGACCGTGGACAGCACCATATAGGAGAGACGGTGCGTGTGACAATAACAGAAAGTAGCAGTGCTACCCTCAAGGGAGTTGTTAGACTCTAGACGTTAGATATTAGACTTTAGTAAAGTGAGAAACAGAAAGAAGAAAACATCATCCTGGCGAATGCAGGCATTCACCAATACCATCAGTACTACCATGGTGCTGATACTATTGGGTATGGTGGTACTGTTGATGCTTACAGCCAACGTGATAGGCAATTCAGTAAAGGAGAATCTGGTGGTAACAGTGGTGTTACAGGAAGATACACCTACTGAAGAGGCGCAGGCATTGCAGAAGAAACTCTGTGCCAAGACCTATGTCAAGAGCATAGAATATGTAAGCAAGGAGCAGGCGCTGAAGGAGCATGTTGAGAGTATGGGCATGGATCCCTCTGAATTCCTGGAGGCCAACCCCTTCTCTATATCCATGGAAGTAAGCATGAAGGCCGACTACTCTAACAACGACAGCCTGCTATGGATAGAGAAAGAACTGAAGGAGACAAAGCATGTGAGCGAGGTGTACTACCAAAAGGATCTGGTGGAGAATCTGAACCACAACCTGACGCGTGCCTCTCTGATACTCTTGGGTATAGCAGCTTTGCTTGTCATAGTATCTTTGAGCCTGATAAACTCTACTGTTAAGCTGAACGTTTATAACCACAGGTTCATTATTCATACAATGAAGTTGGTGGGTGCCAAGTGGAGTTACATCCGCAGGCCCTTCCTGATTAGCAGTTTCTGGATAGGACTGGCATCTGCCATTATAGCTGATGCTGTTCTGTTCGGACTCATCATGTGGGCGGCCAATTACGATGAGGCTATCCTGCTGTATGTAACTCAGCAGAACATACTGATTATGGCAGGAAGCGTCTTGGCTGTGGGGCTCCTCATTACAATCGTTTGTACATACGTTTCTGTAACCAGACAGTTGTATATAAAGGCTGAAAAGCTATACTAAAAGTCCCCAAAAGGAGTATTATAATTTTTGAATTTTGAATTTTGAATAAAAAAGAAATATGGGTAATTTCGCATTTACAAAGGCAAACTACATTCTTCTGGCCATAGGAATGGCCATTGTCATCATTGGCCTGATTCTGATGGCTGGTGAAGGAAGCTACGAAGGCGTTTTCAATGCTGATATCTTCAGCGCCCGTAGAATCAAAGTCGCTCCGCTGGTTAGCTTGGCTGGTTTTATCTTCATCATGATAGCCATCATGTACAAGTCCAAGAGTGAGAAGAAAGTTGAATGTAAGAAGGATTAATAGATATGAGTGATCTTCAAGCATTACTGTTGGGGCTCATTCAGGGTCTGACAGAATATCTTCCCGTCAGCAGTAGCGGACATCTGGAAATAGGTAAGATGCTTTTGGGTATCGACCCCGAAGCTGGTGGCCTGCAGTTTGATGTTTTGGTACACGTTGCCACAGTGATGGCTACATTGGTTATACTGATGAAGGAAGTATCATGGATACTGAAGGGCCTGTTCAAGTTCGAGTGGAATGATGAGACCAAGTACGCCCTTAACATCATCATCTCCATGATACCTGTGGGTGTTGTGGGCTTGTGTTTCAAGGATAGCATAGAATCCCTCTATGCCAATGAGCATGTACGTACTATGGTAGTGGGTGTCTGTCTGCTGATAACAGCATGTCTGCTGACCCTTACCCATTTCTATAAGGCCAATGAGAAAGAGAATATCTCGCCCTTGCATTCCTTTATCATAGGTATTGCACAGGCCGTGGCTGTTCTTCCCGGCTTAAGCAGAAGTGGTAGCACCATAGCTACAGGCTTGTTGTTGGGCAACAAAAAAGAGAAGTTGGCTCAGTTCTCCTTCCTGATGGTGATTCCTCCTATTTTGGGAGAAGCCCTGTTGGATCTGAAGCACTTTATTTCGCCCAGTGCAGAGTATTTGGCAGAACACGGAGCAGCTTCATCCATACCGGCCACTGCTTTGGTAATAGGATTCCTGGCAGCGTTTGTGTCTGGTTGCTTTGCCTGCAAGTGGATGATATCCATAGTTAAGAAGTGTAAGCTTATCTACTTTGGTGTCTACTGCGCTATAGCAGGAACATTGGTGCTGATATTTGGGTAATTGAGAATTGAAAATTGAGGGCGCTCTGCGCCAATTGAGAATTAACTAAAGTCTAAGGTCTAAAGCCTAAAGTCTCAAAGAATGAACTTCCAAGCCGGAGAGATACTATACTTCGACAAACCGCTCTACTGGACCAGCTTCAATCTGGTTGCCAAGGTACGTAGTGCCTTGTGCCACAAGATAGGAGTGCGTAAGCTGAAGGTGGGACATGCAGGAACATTGGACCCTCTGGCAACGGGAGTTGTGACTATATGCACAGGTAAGGCTACCAAGCGCATTGATGAGCTGCAGGCTCATACCAAGGAATATGTGGCAACACTGCAGCTGGGAGCAACAACCCCTTCATTCGACTTGGAGACTGCCGTTGATGCTACCTTCCCTACAGCGCACATCACAAAAGAGCTGATAGAAGAGGTGCTTACACATTTTCTGGGGAGGATAGAACAGGTGCCGCCAGCTTTCTCGGCCTGTAAGGTAGACGGACACAGGGCCTACGACTTGGCTCGCAAAGGAAAAGACGTACAGCTGAAAGCCAAGATACTGGTCATTGATGAAATAGAACTGCAGGACTTCAACCCTGAGACCATGCAGATGACCATCCGGGTTGTATGCAGCAAGGGCACATACATCAGGGCCTTGGCAAGAGACATCGGAGAAGCCTTGCAGAGCGGTGCTCATCTGATAGCCTTGCGCAGAACCAGGGTAGGGGATATAAGAGTGGAGGATTGCATGGATGTGGAGGACTTTCCCAGGTGGTTGGAAAATCAGGAAATAGAGAAAGAAACAGAGTCAGATAACGATATTAAAAGAACGAAAACGAAATAATCTCATGAAGCTATCACAATTCAAGTACAAACTAACCGACGAGAGAATTGCACAAGAACCTACTCCCTTCCGCGACGACTGTCGCCTGATGGTGGTACATGCCAAAAGTAAATACATCGAGCATCGTAAATCATTCCGTGATGTGCTGGAATTCTTCGACGAGAAGGACGTCTTTGTCTTCAATGATACAAAGGTGTTTCCTGCACGTCTGTATGGCAACAAGGAGAAGACAGGTGCCAGAATTGAGGTATTCCTGCTCCGTGAGCTGAACAAAGAGATGCGTCTGTGGGACGTTCTTGTTGATCCCGCCCGTAAGATCCGTATAGGTAATAAGCTCTACTTTGGACAGGATGAGTCTATGGTGGCTGAGGTAATTGACAATACCACCAGCCGTGGCCGTACACTGCGCTTCCTGTACGATGGTCCTCACGAGGAATTCAAGCGTGCCCTCTATGCATTAGGAGAGGCTCCCATACCCAAGCATATCATCAAGCGTCCTACAACAAAGGAGGACTTGGAGAACTTCCAGTGTATCTTTGCCCAGAAGGAGGGTGCTGTTACTGCTCCTACAGCAGGTCTGCATTTCTCTCCCCAGCTGATGAAGATGATGGAGATTAAGGGCATTGACTTTGCCTATGTTACCCTGCATTGTGGTTTGGGTAACTTCCGCGAGATAGACGTAGAAGATCTTACCAAGCACAAGATGGACAGCGAGGAGATGCACGTAGATGCCAAGGCTTGTGACATTATCAACACTGCCAAGGCAGAGGGGCGTAAGATTGTTGCCGTTGGTACAACGGTACAGCGTGTGCTGGAGTCTGCTGTCAGTGCTGACGGCAAGCTGAAGGAGTATGACGGTTGGACCAACAAGTTCATCTTCCCTCCATATGACTTCACATTGGCTGACGCTATGATTGCCAACTTCTACCTGCCCTACAGCACCTTGCTGATGCTTACCTGTGCCTATGGTGGATATGATTTGGTTATGATGGCCTATAAGGAGGCGCTGAAGTACAACGAGAACGATCCTGAGAATCGCTATCGTTTCGGTACCTACGGAGATGCCATGCTAATTCTGCAGGATTAATGCATAGACTCTATATAAGCTTAGGTTCTAACCTGGGCAATAGGGAAGAGTTGCTACGCCGAGCCATTGAACTCATCAACGAGCGCATTGGCTCGGTGTTGCGTACCTCCAGTTTCATAGAGACGGAGCCTTGGGGATTTCAGAGCGAGAACACCTTCCTGAATGCTGCCTGTCTGGTTGAGACTGAACTTACGCCCATGCAATGCCTAAGGGAGACCCAGAAGATTGAACGCCTCCTGGGTAGAACTCAGAAGAGTACGGACGGTAAGTATCATGACCGTCCCATAGACTTGGACCTGCTGCTCTATGATGATCTGCAAGTCAATGAAAAAGACTTGATCCTTCCGCATCCTCACATGCAGGAACGTGACTTTGTCATGATCCCCCTGAGGGAGATTATGGAACATTGAGCATTGAACATTGAGGGCTTCGCGAACAGGCCTATTATGTTCTTGAGCCTGTTATTCTGATATGATAAAGAAAAAATGTTCAATGTTCAATGTTCAATGTTCAATGTTTTTTTGTAATTTTGCACCCGAAAACTAAATGTGGATAGATTTGGGCTGCTTGCAACCACAGTAAAAAATGCTAAAAAGAGAAGCTAACTGTTGTTTCTCATGCATTTCTGCCCGATTTCTCTCCCCATACATTATTAATTATATATATTAAATGTATTATGGGATACTTATTTACATCCGAATCAGTTTCTGAAGGCCATCCTGATAAAGTGGCCGATCAAATCAGTGATGCCGTACTGGACAAACTGTTGGCTTTCGACCCTCAGTCGAAGGTTGCCTGTGAGACACTTGTTACCACTGGTCAGGTTATTATGGCCGGTGAGATTAAAACCGAGGCATACGTCGACCTTCAGCGTATTGCCCGCGAAGTGATTAACCGTATTGGCTATACCAAGAGTGAATACATGTTTGAAGGTAACAGCTGTGGTGTCCTGAGTGCCATTCACGAGCAGAGTGCCGACATCAACCGAGGTGTGGAACGTACTGACCCTGAGAATCAGGGTGCTGGTGACCAGGGTATGATGTTCGGTTATGCTACCAATGAGACGGACAACTACATGCCATTGAGTCTTGACCTTGCACACCGTTTGCTAATGGAACTGGCTGTTATCCGCAGGGAAGGAAAGGTAATGACCTACCTCCGTCCTGATGCCAAGAGCCAGGTTACTATTGAATATAGCGATGAGGGTATCCCTCAGCGCATTGACACTATTGTTATCAGTACCCAGCATGATGAATTCGATACGGATGAGGCTATGCAGCAGCGTATCGCCAAGGATGTAAAGGAGATTTTGATTCCCCGTGTGCTGGAGAGCATCAAGAACCAGAACATCCGCAATCTCTTCAACAGCCAGATTACCTATCACGTGAACCCAACGGGTAAGTTCGTTATCGGTGGTCCTCACGGAGATACTGGTCTGACCGGAAGAAAGATTATTGTTGATACCTATGGAGGTAAAGGCGCCCATGGTGGTGGTGCTTTCAGTGGTAAAGACCCCTCTAAGGTGGACCGTTCAGCAGCCTACGCTGCCCGTCATATTGCCAAGAACATGGTGGCTGCCGGTGTTGCTGACGAGATGCTGGTTCAGATTAGCTATGCCATTGGCGTTGCCGAGCCTGTAAGCATCTACGTTGATACCTATGGACGTAGCAAGGTTCCCTTTACCGATGGTGAGATTGCCCAGAAGATTAAGGAGCTGTTCGACCTCCGTCCCTATGCCATTGAGCAGCGTTTGAAGCTCCGTAACCCCATCTATGAGGAGACTGCCGCTTACGGACATATGGGTCGTGAGCCTAAGATTGTTACCAAGCGCTACGAATCTCTGTACCGCGAGACTAAAGAAATAACAGTAGAGCTCTTCACTTGGGAGAAACTGGATTATGTAGAAAGGATTCAGGAAGCCTTTGGAATATGCCAGAAGTAAAGCGCATCTGTATCTATTGCTCCAGTAGCACAAAGATTGACGACTGCTACTTTCGTGATGCCTATAAACTGGGTCAGCTTATGGCTGCCCAGGGTATAGCTGTTGTCAATGGTGCCGGTAGCATGGGACTGATGCAGGCTTCAACAGACGGATGCATGGAGGCAGGAGGTGAGGCTATAGGCATCATCCCCTCCTTTATGATAAAGGAAGGCTGGTGTCATCAGGGAATGACACAGATTGTGGAGACCCCTGATATGCATATACGTCAGCAGAAAATGGCAGAGTTGAGTGATGCTGCCATTATCCTGCCTGGCGGGTGCGGTACCTTTGCGGAACTGATGGAACTCATCACGTGGAAGCAACTGGGTCTTTACCTGAAGCCTATTGTCATCCTGAATACCAATGGGTACTACGATTCCCTGTTGCAGGCACTGCAGCAAGCAGCCGAGCAGAACTTCATGCGTCAGCAGCATACCGCCATTTGGCGTGTTGCCGAGACTCCTGAGGAAGCCTTGAAAATGGTTTTGGAAACACCCCTTTGGGATACCAGCATACGCAGATTTGCAGCCATATGACAGAACTCCCGTGTGATACCATCAGCATCCTTGCAGCAGATACCGTTGCCACTCAGGAAGAGACTCCCGCTCCTTTCTACGAGAATCTGGGTTTCTTCCAGGGTGATTCTCTGATGCACCCTGAGGTAAAGATGGGTCACATAGGATTTGAGGGCGTACTCAGACCCTATCAGTTGTGGCGCGATGATTGGGTAACAGTGTCTGTCCTGTTGTGCTTTGTTCTTCTGGTGCTGGCACAGAAGAATATCAGAACCTATGTGGTTGCACAGGCAAAGGAATTCTTCTTCCCTTCCAAAAACGTCACCAAAAAGGAGAAAGTCAGCAACAATTCAGAGCGATTCATCCCCTTGTTGCTGATGCTGGTAATAAGTATCATGGGCGGTTTGGGTGTTTATATGTACACGCAGAGTCTGCAACATCTCTTCTTGGGGCAGAAATCACCTTATCTGCTGATAGGTTTATATATGGGCGTTTGGGTTGCATATTTTATCTTAAAGAAGATATTGTCGAGTTTTGTTAATTGGATTTTTTTTGACAAAAAGAAAATTGGAGTTTGGAAAAAATCCAATTTATTCCTGTTTTCTGTTGAGGCGTTGCTGATTTTCCCAATTATAATTATTACCATATATTTAAATCTTCCACCTTACATTCCGCTATGGATTACCCTAATTATAGCACTTCTTATCAAAATCTTACATCTATACAAAACTTTTCTAATCTTTTTCCCTAAAATCTATGGCACTTTGCATTTAATTGTGTACTTTTGCACCCTTGAAATCATGCCATTACTGGCTGTCTTTATGGCACTGAAAAGAGTGACTAACGTATAGGTAGTAAAATTCTAGGACAATTATGATAAAGAAGATACTGGTATCACAGCCCAAGCCCTCTTCAGAAAGATCTCCTTATTACGACATTGCAGAGCGTATGAATGTGGAGATTGTATTCCGCCCTTTTATTAAGGTGCAAGGTATTACGCCAAAGGAATTCCGTGCACAGAAAATCTCTATTTTGGACCACACGGCAGTTGTTTTCACCTCAAGGCACGCCATTGACCATTTCTTTACCCTGTGTAAGGAGATGCGTGTTGCCATTCCCGAGGATATGAAGTATTTCTGTATCACGGAGACCGTTGCACTCTATATTCAGAAGTATGTGCAGTATCGCAAGCGCAAAATATTCTTTGGTGAGACAGGTAAGATTGATGACCTGGTTCCCTTGATGGCTAAGCATAAGACTGAGAAGTATTTCATCCCTACCAGCGATGTTCATACCAGCCAGTTCGGTGAGATGCTCGATGCCAAGAAGCTTGTTCACTCAGAAGGTATCATGTACCGTACTGTAAGTAACGACTTCCAGGAAGGTGAGCCTTTTGATTATGACCTGCTGATTTTCTTCAGCCCCAGCGGTATTCAGGCCCTGCTGAAGAACTTCCCCAACTTCAAGCAAGACAAGATTTCCATTGGTACATTTGGTCCTGCTACCGCAAAAGCTGTTCAGGATGCCGGTCTTCGTCTTGACTTCGGAGCCCCCTCACCAGAATACCCAAGCATCACCTCTGCTCTTGCTGCGTATGTGAAGAAGGTAAATGGAATCGATTAAAGAACGTTTTACACTACCCAAAGAAGAACGTCTATGCAGCCGTAAAGCTCTGGAGGAGCTCTTCGAGGGAAGTAACAAATCTATTATGGCCTACCCCATAAGGGTAGTGTTCCAGAAAACTGAAGAGACAGGAACCCGTATAATGGTTTCTGTCTCTAAACGCTTTTTTAAACGTGCCGTTAAGCGCAACAGGATAAAGCGCCAGTTGCGTGAAGCCTATCGCCTGAACAAACATATCCTGAAACCCACAACAGGAGGTCTTAATATAGCTTTCCTATGGGTCAGTAATGACCTAATCCCTACCCAGAAGGTGATGGAAAGGATGCAGAACCTTCTAACTAAGATTAATGAATCCGTTACAGATACTCCGCCCTCTGTCTGAGGTTCTGGCCAAGATACTGATACTGCCCATACGGTTCTATCAGAAATTCATCTCGCCGCTTACTCCCCCTTCCTGTAGGTTCACTCCCACATGTAGCCAGTATGCCATAGAGGCGCTACGCAAACACGGGCCTATCAAGGGCATGTATCTTGCCATCAGAAGAATCCTACGCTGCCATCCTTGGGGCGGTTCCGGATACGACCCAGTACCATGACAATCCCCTACATCAACTTTCATACGCATCACCCAGTCTATGAAAACGAGTTATCATTAGGCTGCGAGGAATACGGAATGGACCGCAGATGGGAAACTCCTCTGCCTGAACAGGAGGCTGCTTTCCGTAAGCACGTCCTGGAGAGTGAACAGAATGGAAAGCCCTTGGTGATTCATTGTGTAAGGACTTTGGAGGATATCCTGCGCATTCGCAAGGAGATGCAACCCCTTCAGCCTTGGATTATGCATGGCTTCAGAGGTAAACCACAGCAGTTGCAGTCGCTCCTCTCGGCTGGGATATATGTATCCTTTGGATTACACTATAATAAAGAGAGTCTGATGCTATGTCCCTTGGAAATGATGTTCCTTGAGACGGACGACATAGCTACGCCCATAGAACCTCTATATAAAGAGGTAGCTCAGCTGAAGGGAATCTCCGAAGTGACATTAAGAAAGAAAATATGGGAAAATGCCCGCCATTTATATCACATTTAAGCAAAATTCTCAATTCTCAATTCTCAATTCTCAATTAATATTTGTATTTTTGCACGAAAATAAAATTTGCTCGAAAATATTAACAAAATAAGCAGATAGAAATATGGAATTCAACAAGATTACTGCTGCTGAGGCAGCAGCCCTTATCCAGAACGGACAGACAATAGGTCTGAGTGGTTTTACGCCTGCTGGTGTTCCTAAGTGTACTCCTGCAGAGATAGCAAAGAAGGCTGAGGCTGAGCATGCTGCCGGTCGTCCCTTCAAGATCAGCATCTTCACAGGTGCCAGCACAGGTCAGAGCTGCGATGGTGCTTTGGCTAATGCGCAGGCTATTGACTTCCGTGCTCCCTATACTACCAATCCTGATTTCCGCAAGCATGTAAATCTTAATGAACTGCATTATTCCGACCTCAACCTCTCTAACATGGCTACCCAGATTCGTCAGGGTTACCTGGGTGATGTTGACTGGGCTATCATAGAGGCTTGTGCCATCGAGAAGGTGGGCAACAAATGCCACATCTATCTGACAGCTGCCGGTGGTATCAGCCCCACTGTTTGTCGTTTGGCTAAGAATGGTATCATCATCGAGCTGAATGCCTTCCACAGTGCCGATAGTAAGGGTATCCATGATGTTTACGAGATTGAGGATCACCCCTTCCGTAAGCCCATTAATATCTGCAAGGCAACAGACCGCATTGGTAAGCCTTATGTAGAGGTAGATGCCGACCGCATTGTTGGTGTTATAGAGTGTGATGTACCCGATGAGGCTCGTGCCTTCAAGGATGCCGACCCCATTACTACTCAGATTGGTCAGAACGTGGCCGACTTCCTGCTTCACAACCTGAGGTCAGGTCTTATCCCCAAGAGCTTCCTCAACCTGCAGAGTGGTGTAGGTAGTGGTGCCAATGCTGTATTGGGTGCCCTGGGTCAGTGCCCTGAGGTTCCCGACTTCCACATCTATACTGAGGTGCTTCAGGATGCTCCTGTTGGTCTGATGAAGCAGGGCCGTGTGCTAAGTGCTTCTGCCTGCTCACTGACCGTTACCAACGAGTGCCTGAAGGATATCTATGCCAATATGGACTTCTTCAAGGACAAGCTGGTGCTCCGTCCTTCTGAGATCAGCAACAGCCCCGAGGTTATCTCACGCATTGGTGTTTGTGCTCTGAATACAGCCATCGAGTGCGACCTCTACGGCCATGTTAACTCTACCAAGATCTGTGGTACCAAGATGATGAACGGTATTGGCGGTTCTGCCGACTTCACCACATCTGCCTACCTCTCTATCTTCACCTGTGGTTCAACTACCAAGGGTGGTGCTATCTCCAGCATCGTTCCCTTCGCCAGTCACATCGACCACACCAACCACTACATTGATGCTGTCATCACAGAGTACGGTGTAGCCGACCTGCGTCACAAGAGCGATATGCAGAAGGCCGAGGAGCTTATCAAGGTGGCACATCCCGACTATCGCCCCATGCTTCAGGACTACCTGAAATATGCTGCCAAGAAGGGTGGACACACACATCATGAGTTGGCTGCTGCCTTCGCCATGCATGACACCTTCCTGCGTAAGGGTGATATGCGTCTGACAGACCTTGCAGAGTACATTAAGTAAGAGAAAAATTAAAAGAGAAAAGATAAAAGTTAAATACTATCTCACTCTTGAGTTAAAGAGAACCCCGAAAGTTGGATAAGACTTCCGGGGTTCACTTTTTTGCGATTAAACAGATTGTTTAGGAATTATATTTTCAGCGAGCTTAGGTCGAACTGGAAAATGACATTCTGGTCTGTTAAGCCCACCAGTACATTGTCAACTAACTCGGCCTGTATGATAGGTTCGCTGAAGTGTAGAAGAATATTGCCATCTAAGTCAATAATGTAAAAGTCCTTGTCACAGAATATAAGACTATGAGTCTTGGATAGCTTTCGGTACGTTTCGTAAACGTCGTTTCTTTTTTTCCTCTTCAGTTTGCCCATCTCTTTATAAGTCATTTTACGAGGAGTAAAGCATTGCTTGTCCGCTTCTTTCATATAACAATCTACATGGTAATCCTCATCCTTCAAATTCTTTCTCTCTGAGAGTTCTGTTCCGTCTTTGCGGTCAAAGCGCATTTCGTAAGGCTTCGTGTCGCAATAGTAATAACCATATATGTTTTTCCCATACCCTGTATTCTCAAAGAAAAGGGTGTCATTCTGAATATAAAGGTATGAAAAAGAAGCTTTCTTGGGTAGTTCCTGTTCCCAAATGGGATGCAGATTATAATCCAGACAATACAGGCTGCTGCGGTCAGCATAGTAAATATGGTTATCATCAATACAGAAGTTGGAATTAAGCTGATAGAAGTTTGAATCCCCATTCGGAGAGTAGTAAGTGACAAAACCTGTTCCAGTCGCCATTGCAAGCCCAATTCCAATAGCACTTCCTAATGCAGCTATCCATGCTCCCTTATTATTTTGGTGAATGTTTTCCACATCAAAGCTGGACATTTCTCCTGTATGGGCATTCAGTTTGAAAATCTTGTCAGAAGAGATTAGCATATTCCCGTTATCAAACGAAAGCATTTCCCTCCAACCGCCTTTCCGGGAAATATCGACAATCCACAGATACTCTCCCTTTTTCATGGATATACCATTTAGCTTGTCGGATTTGGCTGAAGGATAACCAAGCACTACGCTATCTCGCACGTCAGCATAAAACGGTTGGAACCCTTTCTTCTCCCAGCATATATCTCCTTCTTCGTTCAAGAAGTATGTCTTCTTATCGCTGTATAATATAACGCCCAGGCGCGTAGCAATATAATAGTCCTTGGAAAAGTCTACGTCAGTTGTCCACTTCATCCGGTGCTCTGAAATATCATAGAGGCCTAATTCCTGCTGTTCGGAAGCTTTCCTATCCCCAATCCTTATGCATAGCTGAGGTTTCCCTTGCACAGGGGTAAAACCATTAATGTGCTTCCCATAGAAATGTTTCTCTACTTTGAATTCCGTTCCATCTGCCAACGTACCTATGCTAATAGAGTCCTTGCCGTATACTGATGTTGCTAGGATTAATGCAACAAGAAGAATCTTTTTCATATCTTTACTAATACCAAATCTTTTAGATTTATCGTACAAAGATACGAATGTTCCTCTAAAAACTATAGAATCTCTCCCTTTAAATTTTCTTAAAAAGATGTTGCCGCATCAAAAATCGTTCTGGCATATATCCCCTTTGTGTTTTTCATCTACTCCGATCTGACTGGCGATCAGGCCGAACTAAACGGACAGTCAGCTCCGGGCTGTCTACCATGCCCCTTGCTACTCCCTTGCTACTCCCTTGCTACTCCCTTCCTACCCCCTTGCTACAAAGGAAAGTAATGGAACACCTAAGGAGGAGTAAAGGACCACTAAAGGAGGGTTCCCAGGGCTTTCATTTGTTACCTCCCCGAGCCTACACGTGTAGACTCCTAGGGTTAGCACGTGCAGACTCCGGAGGCTGCAAACATTATACCCTAGCAAAGCAACACGGCCTTTCTCTCACAACGATACGGAATACAAACACAGGCAAAAGTACCCAGGGAGTACCGCCGGGTTACCTCTAGGTTCAAAAACAAAGGGGTAAACGCTCGTTTTATGGGTTGCGGATGCACTATGCACTATGCACTATGAACTATGAACTGTTCCCTCGTCACTTCCTTTCCTTCCAGAAGCTGGGCATGAAGAGGAAGAGGATGGTGAAGATTTCCAAACGGCCGATCAGCATATAGGCACTCATGAGCCATTTTCCTGCTGCCGGTACATTGGCAAAGTTGCTGGCGGGACCTGTAGCGCCTGTGGCAGGACCGACATTGCTAAGCATACTGATACTACTGCCCAAGGCAGTATCTACGTCGGCACCCAACAGGCTGTAGCAAAGCATGGCTATTACCACCAGAATAATATAAAGGTATACAAATGCCAAAGCCCTACGGACTCTGTCATCGGGAACAATACGTCCGCTGATTCTGACACCTATCACGGCTCTGGGATGAAGTTGAAGGACAAATTCCTTCAGTACGCTCTTGGCACATATCAGTACACGAATCACCTTTATACCGCCGGCTGTACTGCCTGCGCAGGAGCCAATGGCCATAATGACTACGGTAGGCATCCAGAACGAGGCACCCCAAGCTACATAGTCGAACTTCTGGGCAGCAAAGCCCGTACTGGTCATAACGCTGCTTACATGGAACAGTGCTGAGCGGAATGTCTCTTCCAATCCTACAGGCAATGTTCCCTCTGCTGTCTTTGGTACAGGGGCAAAGTAGAACAGTAGCATAAAGCCTACCACGGCAAAGGCTATGATGGCAAAGAAGGTACGGAACTCCTCGTTCTTGAAGAGTGTGTCGCTCCTCTTGATGCTGAGGTAATAGTAAAGAGAGAAGTTGACGCTACTTGCCAACATAAACAAGCAAGCTACATATTCTATATAAGAACTGTGGAAGAAGGCCATACTCTGGGTATGCGTGCTGAATCCTCCCGTTGCAATAGTGGTAAAAGAGTGGCAGATAGCATCATACAAGTTCATGGGGCCTATCCAATAGAAGAAAGCGCAGGCAGAGGTCAGGAACAGATAGATAAGCAGCATACGGCGTGCTGTAGCGCCAATCTTGGGACGTAGTTTGTCCAGGCTTAATCCTGTAACCTCGGCAGAGTAGATATTGCTGTTCCTGAATTCATAAACCGGTATCAAAGCAAAGGAGAATACCACAATTCCCAAACCACCTATCCATTGTGTAATGGCTCGCCAAAAGAGCAGGGAACGTGGCAGAGCGTCTATGTCATTGATACATGTGGCTCCCGTTGTGGTAAAGCCGCTCATGGTCTCGAAGAAGGCGCTGGGCAAGTCCATTCCTGCAATGAAGAGGAACGGCACCATTCCTATCACAGAGAAGATAATCCAGGAGAGGGCTACAACCAGATAGCTGTCTGAGCGTGTGAAGCGGTCGGACTTCTCCCGTTCCCCCAGATACTTGAAGCAGGAACCCAGCACAAAGGCAAATGCTGCCGTACCAAGGAAAACCTTCCAGCAAGGCTCGCAATACAGAAGTGCTACCAAGAGGGAAAGCCCCAGGAAAAGGCTCTCCATCATGATTAGGATTCCAAAGATGCTCTTCTTCATGAGCGGTTAGGGGTTAGAGGTTAGCGTAAGTCTCCCTCTCCTTCGGGGAGGGTAGGGGTGGGGCTACTTTTTGTCAAGGGCGTGCTTGGGATAGTCAATGGTATAGTGAAGACCACGACTCTCCTTGCGCTCTATAGCCTGACGGGTAATCAGATAGCCCACATTAATCATATTGCGGAGTTCGCAGATATCCTTTGTAGGCTTAACACGCTTGAACAGATGCTCTGTCTCTTCGTACAACAGGTCAAGACGTTCCCAGGCACGATGCAGGCGGAGGTCGCTGCGGACGATACCCACATAGGTGCTCATAATCTGGTTCACCTCCTTGATGTCCTGGGCTATGAGGACTTTCTCCTCGTTGGTCATAGTGCCTTCATCATTCCATTCGGGCACTTTCTCGTTGAAGCCGTAGTTGTCAATATTCTCGAGCGAGTGCTTAGCAGCAGCGGCTGCATATACAACGGCCTCTATGAGCGAGTTGCTGGCCAGACGGTTTCCTCCATGCAGGCCTGTGCAGGAACATTCACCAACGGCATACAGACGACTGATACTACTCTGTCCGTCAAGGTCAACCTTGATACCGCCACACATATAATGGGCACTGGGAGCTACAGGGATATACTGCTTGGTGATGTCGATACCAATGCTCAAACACTTGGCATATATGTTGGGGAAGTGATGTTTGGTCTCTTCCGGATCTTTATGCGTAACATCCAGACAAACATGGTCAAGGCCGTGAATCTTCATCTCGTGATCAATAGCACGGGCAACAATGTCACGTGGAGCCAAACTCAAACGCTCGTCGTACTTCTGCATGAACTCCTCACCATTCGGCAACCTGAGGATGCCTCCGTAACCACGCATGGCCTCTGTAATGAGGTAGGCAGGATGTGTCTCGTTGGGATTGTAGAGTACGGTGGGGTGGAACTGCACAAACTCCATATCCTTCACCTTACCCTTGGCACGATAGACCATGGCAATACCGTCACCTGTTGCGATATTGGGATTAGAGGTGGTGGCATAGATGGCGCCCGTTCCGCCGGTAGCCATAAGGGTTACCTTAGACAGATAGGTGTCAATCTTGCCGGTCTCGGGATTCAGGATGTAAGCTCCATAGCATTCTATATCCGGAGTTCTGCGGGTAACACGGATTCCCAGATGATGCTGGGTGATGATTTCAACGGCAAAATGATTCTCTAGAATCTCTATGTTGGGGTTGTTGCGAACAGCCTCCATAAGGCCTCGCTGAATCTCGGCACCTGTATCATCGGCATGATGCAGGATGCGGAACTCAGAGTGTCCGCCTTCACGGTGAAGGTCGAACTCACCCTTCTCGTTCTTGTCGAAGTGTACGCCCCACTTAAGCAGATCCTTGATGCCTTCAGGGCCGTTCTTTACTACTTGTTCTACAGCTGCAGGATCGCTGATATAGTCTCCTGCTATCATAGTATCTTCTATGTGCTTCTCGAAGTTATCCACCAACAGATTGGTGACAGAGGCGATGCCTCCCTGAGCCTTCGCTGTATTTGCTTCTTCCAGGGTGGTTTTGCATACCAGGGCTACCTTTCCTTTTCCTGCATTGGCAACCTTCAGCGCATAGCTCATTCCTGCAACACCACTACCAATTATCAGAAATTCAAATTTCCTTATCATGATAATTTGCTTTATTTTAAGCCTTTTTCCGGTGCAAAAATACTCAAAAAGTTGTTTACTTGTACCTTTTCCCGTTTTTTTCTTTAACTTTGCATTGGAAAAAGAAGAGTGAAGAGTAAAGAATGAAGAGTGAAGAATCTTTGTTTACAGACATTAAACTCCATAAATGTCTATTTCTAACAGCGTTTGTTATTGTATTATGCAGTTGTGGCTCCCATCGCACTGTTCAGACTCCTTATAGCGTCCCTATTCATATTACGGAAAACGCACGGGTGGAGTTTGATACCCCTGTTGTTACCACACAAGAGGTAGCTCAACCCGCCACCTGGAAGGATACCATAGAGGCAAGGTTAGATTCACTCTGCCAGCAACCTCTCTTCGAGACTACCCAGCTGGGCCTTTATGTCTTTGACCTTACAGAGAATCTTCCCCTTTACAGTTTCAATGCAACCCAGCGTATGCGCCCTGCTTCCACCGAGAAGCTTATTACCAGCATCAGCAGCCTTCATTATCTGGGGGGAGATTATAACTTCCGAACGGATGTAAGGATAAGCGGAACCGTTGCCAACGGAACGCTGCAGGGCGACGTGTATGTTGTGGGAGGTATGGACCCTTTGCTGTCTCCATCAGATCTTAACAGTATGGCAGCTGCTCTGCGTAATGCTGGCATCAGCAGCATAAATGGCAACATGTATATAGACCTCAGCATGAAGGACGACCTTGCCTATGGATGGGGTTGGTGCTGGGATGATAGCTACGGCCCGCTCTCAGCCCTGATGGTTAATGCCAAGGACAACTTCAGCAGCGAATGGGGTAAGGCACTCGCTAAGGCTGGGATTAAACGTAGCAAAATGGCTATCAGACAACAGGACGCAGCGGCAGACAGTAAGTCGGTCTGCTGCATTACGCATACCATAGACGAGGTGTTGCAACCTATACTCAAGAACAGCCAGAACATCTTTGCCGAATGTCTGTTCTATCAGTTGGCAGCCTATTCCGGTCAGAAGAAGGCAGGACGGAAACAAGCGGCCAAGCTTATCTATGATTTGATAGAGGGAATGGGTTTGGATACTGACCAGTACCAGATTGCCGACGGCAGCGGGCTCTCCTTATATAATTATGTATCGCCAGAGTTACTTGTCCGTTTCCTGAACTACGCCTTCAGTAAGCCCGAGATATACAGTCACCTTTATCCTGCCCTCCCCATAGCAGGAGTTGACGGAACATTAAGCAAGCGCATGCAGGATACTCCTGCCTATGGTAATGTACATGCCAAGACAGGAACACTGGATGGTATCTCCTCGCTGGCAGGTTACCTTACGGCCCGCAACGGACATGTCTTGTCGTTCTGTATCATCAATCAGGGTGTAAGTACCGGCAGATTGGGTAGGGACTTCCAGAACGAGGTCTGCGAGGCCCTATGTGAATAAGAAAATGCACACAGTATTAACATATAATTAATGTACAAAATGAAGAAATTCTTTTATCTTATCATTGCCCTGGCACTCAGTACCGGCAATGCAATGGCATTCGAGAATGAACCCGCAGAAGGTCTCAGCTTTATGGGAATCTTTGGTATGAATGTTTCAAAACTTCAGAACAGCAGTTTTTTAGGATTACCTTCTTATAGTGCAAAGGCTGGTGCTACATTAGGTATTCGTGCTGACTATATGCTCCCCAAAGCTCACGGTACTTATCTTACAGCAGGTATTGACTGGAGTATGAAGGGTGGAAAATCATCGGATAATATTTATCTTGAGAACAGTCCGGAACTTGTAGGCTCTACCAAGTATGTACTTCACTACATTGAGGTCCCTGTTCGTGTAGGTTTCCGTTACAATGTTCTTGAGAATTTAGGATTCTACGGAGAGATTGGTCCCTATTTCGCTGTTGGAGTGGGTGGCCGTCATAAGTGTAACATTGATGCAGACGGTACTGATGCAAGAGATGTAGAGGATGCGGAATCTTTTAATGCCTTTAAGAACTATGATGATCGCACACGCTCTTTCCAGCGTTGGGATGCAGGTATCGGTTTCCGTATAGGTGCAGAGTATGAGCAGCGTTATAATGTGATGATTGGAGCTGATTGGGGTTTGGCTGATATCTATCGTACAAGTTTACGTGACAGATACTTCGACCAGACAGGAATTTCACTTCCCAAAGTTCACAACTTCAACTTCAGTATAACTGTAGGTTACAGATTCTAATACGTCATCATTTGATGACTACGATGCGGGTGACAATAGCTTTGTTGCCCGCATTATTGTTTGCTACTACATGGTAGATGCCAGATGCTACGCGCTTTCCGTTCATATTGCAACCATTCCAGGTAACAAGTCCGCCTGAAGATACACCACTCCAAACCAACTGACCGCTTGAACTGAGGATTTTAACCTCGGCATCCATAGTCAAACCTGTTATGGCAATGGGGCCTGTGTAGTCTGATCTGACAGGGTTGGGATACACAAGGACGTTATCCTTAACCAACTCCTCGGCAGCACCTATGGCATCGCTCATATAGCTGCACAGACCTTTTTCTGTTCCTATGGCAACCTCGCCGGTGATGGCATTAACGGCAATATCCTGAATGGCATCGCTCAGCAGAGGAGAGTCTGCTGTGGTAAAGTGGTGGATGGTCTCCTGGCCGTCGGCAGAAATCAGGAATACACCGCTATTTTCCGTTCCTACCCACTTCCTGTTGGCACCGTCAACGGCAATACAGGTTACTGGCAGACCGCTCAGCAGATAATCTGCCAAACCGCTGCCGTCATTGCGGTTTACCTTGACCTGTGTGACACGGAAACTCTTGTCGAAGACCTTCTCCGGTTCGTCTATTACAAACAGGCCCAAAGTAGTTCCGAACCAGATCCTTCCATCCAAGTCTTCACATATTCCATAGAACTCTATTGGATCATAGACGGTTTCATCCTGGTTCACAATTTGCTGTATCAGGATGCATTTATCATCTTTGTTGTTTTCAAGGGTTCCTTTGGTGTCTATACAGAATACTCCCCTCATCTCCAATCGTCTGCTTGTCAGGAATACCATTCCCTTGTTGTTCACGACAATGTTGTCACAAAGGGAGGCCATCTTTATAGGCTCATAATATAGGGCGTTCCACTTTCCGTCGGGTCTCAGCACACGTACAATGGTGTCCGTCAGCGAACAGAGCATCCAAAGGTTGCCGTCGGCATCATACTTCAGTCCGGCACAAGAAACATAGTTCATGTATTTTGCGCTCAAAGGCAAGATGCTGCGCAAGGGACTGTTGTCTGAGTTATAGAGCTTTACGAATTTGCCGTTCTTGTATTCGCAGAGTCCGTTTCTGTGAAGCGATGCATAGTGGTGTGTGGGGTCTTTGGGATCCTGAACCAGGTCTGTTGTGTTTGCCAGTATGATGTTCTTGTATTTCTCAGGAATCTCCGTCATCTCCTCGAAGTTTGTCCACTGATCATCCTCCACATACATTGCTGTTGGCTTCTTGAAGTAATCATAACCGGCTACCGTATTGATACCACCTGCTACCAGCAGACGGTTATCTGCCCAGTTCAGCTTGTAGGCAAGATTACGTATAGGGCTGTTGGGTATAACGGAAGATACAGCTACCTGCGTCTGTTTGTCTGCTATCTTATAGCCCTGCAGGCCCTTGTACTGGTCGCTTACCCAATAGGTGCCACTCAGATAAGTGACATCACTCCAGGTGTTCTCTTCCTTGATGATAGTAAAGTTGTTGATATCAGATCCGTAGCAGATATTCTTGTCATCACCCCAGAAGAGCATATCATTTGTCTCGCGGATGTATGATACTGCGCTGCCATTGATTTTATTAACGGTACTAACACGTTGGGTATCTATCACAAAAAGGCTGTCCTTACGTACTCCCAGCAATTTATCCTTATAGAAAAGCAGCTTGGTCCAGTCGGTACTTCCCTGATGTTTCTTCCAGTTTGCCTGCAGCTGCATATTGTCGGCTTTGGAGCAGACGTACAAACCTGTGGTTGTTCCCAGGTAAATGTTGTTGTCATTAACGGCAATACATGTGGCATCAAGGCCTACTCTGTAGGTGTTCCTGAAAACACCCTCCTTCATGTCAACCTCAATCATTCCGAATCCTGTTGACAGGTAGGCTGTAGAGCCGTAGATGTACATGTTGCTGATTTCCTTTCCTGAGAGGGATTTATCCTTCAGGGCGGGTAGGTTCTGCACGTTGTCGTCGGCATCCAACAGGTCTATGTTGCAATTGGAATAGATAAGGATAATCTTCTTGGCTTCCTGGCTGTAGCCAATATCCACGATGTCCACATCATTCAGCAGCCCCAGATTGTCATAGGTTCTGACCTCTGTGTCCTCTGTGTTGTATGAATAGAGGTCGCCATTTGCTACCGTATAGATGGTTTTGCCTGCTGCCACATTCTTTGTTGCATTGTGGTAGCTGAGGTAAACCTTCCAAGAACCTATCTGTGCTGCCTGCAGGCAAGTGCAAACAGCAAACATCAACAATACTGCCAGAAATGATGACTTCTTCATACAAGTAATGTTTTATGATTATTTATTCTTCAAAAATTCAACAAGTTTGGTGATGGCTCTTCCCCTGTGGCTGATAGCGTTCTTCTCTTCTGCTGCCATCTGGGCAAAGGCCAGTCCGTTCCCTTCCAGGGGAGCAAAGACAGGGTCGTAGCCAAAGCCGCCTTCCCCGACTTCCTGCGTTAGTATCTCGCCTTCCACTATTCCTTCAAAGAGGTGCTCCTCTCCGTTCATGATCAGTGCCACAACGGTACGGAAGCGGGCACTACGGTCTTCTGCCTCCTCCAGTTTGTCAAGTAGGCATTGGATATTGGCCTTGGCATCATGACTTTCGCCATAACCGTTCATGGCACCAAAACGTGCTGTATATACGCCTGGTGCGCCTTCGAGGACGGTCACCTCCAAGCCCGTATCATCAGCAAAGCAGTCAACGCCGTAATGCTCGTGCACATAGCGGACCTTCTGCAGGGCATTGCCTTCCAATGTATCTGCGGTCTCTGGTATATCCTCATGACAGCCTATGTCTGCCAATCCTTTCACCAGAAACTCATCGCCCAATATCTGTCTTACCTCCTCCAACTTATGGGCGTTGTTGGTGGCCATGATTATTTCTTTCATCTCTTTATCTTATCAAAGCCTTCGCCAAAGACACCTTCCACATTACCCATCGAGACGAAGGCTCGTGGGTCAATCTGTCTGATGAGGGCAAAGAGGGCGCGGCTCTCATATTTCTTAGCCAGAATCAGCAGTACCTGACGCTTCTCCTTGCTATAGAAGCCTTCGCCATACAGGACGGTTACACCGCGTTCCATCTTCTGGTTCACCTGTGTGGCTATCTCGTCGTACTTGTCGCTGACAATAATAAATTGAACACTCTGCCTGAGACCGTTGGTCACATAGTCCAGGAAGAACATAGACATAAGCATCGTCAGGTAGCCCACTACCATAGTCTCCAGATTGTGGAAGATAAAGTAGCTGCTGCCAATGATGGCAAGGTCTATGCATAGCATCAGTCGGCCCAGTGATATGTTCCAGTATTTGTTGATACTGCTGGCTATGATGTCTATACCTCCAGTGCTACCGCCTGCAAGGAATACCAGTGCCAGTCCCAAGCCCTCCATAAGGGCGCCTATCACACAGGCCATGAACTTCTGGTCACCCACAATATGCAACAGGTGTTCATTCCCTTGTGCATCAACGGTGGTTATACCCTCCTGAAAGATGTTTATCAGGAAGGAGATGATGGCAATGGCTATAACCGTCTTCACACTGTACCTCCAGCCCATTATCTTGGCACCAAGTAATATCAGGAAGACATTCATCACCAGATAAGTTACACTGGGATGGAAGCCTATGGTGTAATAGATAAGTGTGGCAATACCGTTCATACCACCGCTGATAAGCTGGTATGGAAGCAGGAAATAGACATAGCTTATAACATAAATAACAATACCTAACATCATGAGCAAGTAGTTCTTGCACATTTCCCATATAGCTGCTTTAGTCAGTTTTACTGTCATGCTCTAATTGCTTTAAATCCGTTACCATATACACCCTCTGCCCGGCTCTGTGAGACAAAGGCAGCAGGGTCTGTCTCTTGAATCATTCTCAGAATCTTTACAGATTCGCGTTTGTGGACAATGGTTATTAAGACTTTGATGCTTTGATGACTGTAGAAGCCCTCGCCATCCATAGACGTTACGCTGTGGCACGTCTCAGTGATGATGCGCTGGCTTATTTCATTAGGTTTGTTAGTGAATATAATGAACTGGATGTCCTGTCGGGCACTGTTGATAAGCATATCCAACGCGTAGGTATAGACAACCAGTGTTACGTAGCCGAAAACCACCATCCTGACATCGTGGAAGATGGGCCAACAGGATGCAATGACCAGGAAGTCCAGAATCAGCAGGGCTCGGCCAAAGGATATATTGCGGTATTTGTTCACCAGAGCGGCTATGATATCCCATCCGCCTGTGCTGCCGCCCGACAGGAAGACAATTCCAATGCCCAATCCGTTCAGGATGGCACCCAAGACGCAGGCCATGGAATCCTGTCCCTCGCCTAAGATCTGCATCAGAGCGCCGGCATCGTCGGTCATCATTTTCTGTCCTAATTCCAGATAGGTTGAAAGGGCAAGTACGGCATAGGCGGTCTTGATGGTGAACTTCCATCCTAATAGCCATAGGGCAAATATCAGCAGCACACCATTAGCTATCAGTATGGCATACTGAACAGGGAAGCCTGTAACGTAGTACAGAATGGCAAACATACCCGTCATACCACCCGTTGTGATGTGGTAAGGGAGCAGGAATGCTGCCCAGCCCAAGGCATAGACAGCCATTCCAGTGTTTATAGCCAGGAAGTCAACAATGAACTCCCAGATACGTCTCAACTTCAGTTTTTGTCCCATTCCTTTTTATTATTGAACATTGAACATTGAGCATTGACCATTCCGCTAACCGCTCCCCTCCATTACGGGAGGGGTCGGGGGTGGGTCTTCTAACCCCTAACCGCTAACCTCTAACCCCTAATTATTGGGTTTCACCACGATATTTACAATCCTGCCAGGGATGGCAATGGTCTTTACAATCTGCATACCCTCAAGGTGCTTCTGTGCATCAGGGGCAGAAGTTGCCATCTGAACCATCTGGTCTGGTGTGGCATCAGCAGGGAAGTCCATAGCAAAGCGTACCTTGCCATTGAACTGAACACCCAACTTAACGGTACTCTCAATCAGATACTTCTCATCGAAGGCGGGCCACTGAGCATCGCATACACTAGTGCTGTTGCCCAAAGCCTCCCACAACTCTTCTGCGATATGTGGAGCGAAGGGCGCAATCAGTACAGGTAATACTGACAATACCTGCTTGCTACGGCACTTCTGGCTTGATAGCTCGTTAACAGCTACCATGAAGGCGGAGATACTGGTGTTGTATGAGAACTCCTCAATATCTGCAGTCACCTTCTTGATGAGCTTGTGCAATGTTTTCATATTGTCGGCAGTGGCCTCTGAGTCATCTACAGTCAGATTGCCTTCCTTGTCCCAATACAGACTCCAGAACTTCTTCAGGAAGCGGAAACATCCGTCAATACCGGCTACGTCCCAAGGCTTAGACTGCTCGATGGGACCCAGGAACATCTCGTACAGACGCAGGGTGTCGGCACCATAGTTCTCGCAGATGTCATCGGGGTTTACTACATTGTACTTCGACTTAGACATCTTCTCAATAGCCTGACTGACAATGTACTGACCGTTATTGTTCAGGATAAACTCGCCATCGCGGAACTCGGGTGTCCACTGGCGGATCTTCTCTACGTCCAGCACATTACCGCTTACCATGCTGATATCAGCATATACGGGGTCTGCCTCTGTGCCCTGATAGAAGTACAGGTTCTTCTTCTTGGCATCGTCGTACTTCTCTTCCAAGAGGTCGAAGCTGACAAACTTGTTGGTGTTACGCAGACGGTATACGAAGCTTGACCATCCCTGAATCATACCCTGGTTGATAAGCTTCTGGAAGGGCTCGTCCTTCTTGCTTACGCCCAGGTCGAAGAGGAACTTGTTCCAGAAACGACTGTAGATAAGGTGACCTGTAGCATGTTCGCTACCACCTACATACAAGTCTACGTTCTGCCAGTAGCTGGCTGCCTTCTCGCTAACCAGTGCCTCTGTGTTCAGAGGATCCATATAGCGCAGATAGTAGGCGCTTGAACCTGCAAAGCCAGGCATAGTGTAGAGTTCTATGGGGAAGACTGTCTTTTCGTCAATGAGCTTCTTATCAACAATCTTCTTGTTCTGCTCGTCCCAAGCCCATATCTGTGCGTTGCCCAATGGGGGCTCGCCTGTCTCGGTAGGCAGGAACTTATCTACCTGAGGCAACTCTATGGGCAGACATTCTTCAGGAATCATCTGGGGGATACCGTTCTTGTAATATACGGGGAAAGGCTCACCCCAGTAGCGCTGACGACTGAAGATAGCATCACGCAGACGGTAGTTCACCTTTACACGGCCCAGATTGTGTGCCTTTACAAAGCGCTTGGTCTCTGCAATGGCCTCCTTGATAGTCTTGCCATTCAGGTTCAGACTCTCGCCATCATATTTCACGCTCTTATCAGGACTGACAGGTGAGTTCATCACAATACCCTCCTTGGCATCGTAGCTCTCCTCGCTTACATCGGCACCTTCTACCAAGGGGATGATAGGCAGGTTGAAATGCTTGGCAAAGGCATAGTCACGACTATCATGAGCAGGTACAGCCATGATGGCACCTGTACCGTAACCAGCCAAAACATATTCTGCTACGTAGATGGGGCACTTGTCGCCCGTAATGGGGTTGATACCGTATGCACCACTGAAGACACCTGTTACGGTGTGGTCAATCATACGCTCACGCTCGGTACGTCCTTTCACATACTTGATGTATTCGTCAACGGCAGCACGCTGGTCTGGTGTAGTCACCTTGTCTACCAACTCACTCTCAGGAGCCAATACAAAGAAGGTTACACCAAACATGGTGTCGGCACGGGTGGTGAAGATAGTAAAGTCTACATCGCTGTCGGCTACCTTAATCTCCACCTCAGTACCCTCAGAGCGTCCAATCCAGTTCTTCTGTGTCTCCTTGATACTCTCGCTCCACTGAATAGTCTCTAAGCCATCCAGCAGACGCTGGCTGTAGGCGCTGACACGCAGACACCACTGGCGCATCTTCTTCTGTTCTACAGGATAGCCGCCACGTTCGCTGACGCCATTTACAACCTCATCGTTGGCCAGTACGGTTCCCAATGCAGGACACCAGTTCACCATTGTTTCGCCCAGATAAGCCAAACGGTACTGCATCAGCAGTTCACTTTGCTCTTTCTCGTCAGAGGGCCATGTGCCTTCTTTCTTGAACTTCTCTATGAGCTTCTCAATGGGCTGTGCCTTCTGCAGTTCCTCGTCGAAGTATGAGTTGTACATCTTCTGGAATGCCCATTGTGTCCACTTGTAGTAATTAGGGGTACAGGTACGTACCTCACGGTCCCAGTCGAAGCTGAAACCTATCTTGTCCAACTGCTCGCGGTAGCGATCAATGTTGGCAAATGTTGTTTTCTCGGGGTGCTGACCTGTCTTGATGGCATACTGCTCGGCAGGTAGTCCGTAAGCATCGTAGCCCATGGGGTTCAGCACATTGTAGCCCTGCAGTCTCTTGTAACGGGCATATATATCGCTGGCTATATAACCTAAGGGGTGACCAACATGTAGTCCCGCTCCGCTGGGGTAGGGGAACATGTTCAGTACATAAAACTTCTTGCGGCTCTCATCTTCAACCACTTTGTACGTCTTGTTGGCCACCCATTTCTGGTGCCATTTCTGGTCAATTTCTCTAAAATTGTACTCTTTTGCCATATTATATTTAAGTGAATTCCTTATTTTCGGGGACAAAATTACGAATAAGTGAGCGGAATACAAAATAAAAATATTTTTATTTTATTTCCGAGCGTGAGAATTCCGCCTGCGCCTGAGCACCTATAGGAGCGCAAGAATTTCGACGTATGTCCCCCTAAAATCACATAAAACCGGTTGTGCATTCTTCAAACAGATACGATTATACCCTTTTTATAGCCTCTGAGGTTAAATAAATCGGGGGAAATTCCCTATTCAATTGATATAAATCAAGAAAATTAAAAAAAATAACAATCTACAATATATCTTAAGTAGCGACAAATAATAAAAACTTTAACTTTGCATGGACAAAAAAAGTGAAAGCGCCGTGATGGCACAGAACTTGTTGGTATAGAAAAGCATTCATGCAAAGATATTTCGTTTAGTTAGTTTTAGGTAAAAAGAATTTGAGAGATTAAAGATTAGTCCGGCGGACATTTTTTCGTGAGAAAAGATGTCCGTCCTTTTTTTATAGTTCATAATTTAGTTGACGAGTTAACAAGTAAACGAGTTGACAAGTTGTTTGCTATCCGCTATCCGCTAACCCTTAACCGCTAATCTTTTTATATTATCCTATAATTATTTGCTATTGTGACAGCCTCGTGGACCTTTTTTACGGACAGTTTCTTTAGTATGCGTGTTATGTTGGCTTTGACGGCAGATAGGCTCACGTTCTGGTAATCCGCTATTTCCTCGTTTGTCATCCTTATCTCTGCAGATTTCAGGATACGTTTTTCTGTGTCAGTCAGAAGGGTGGTGTAGTTAACACTTTCATATATCCTTGTACCTGGATTGTAGAGGTAGCATTTCCCTAAATCCGTTATGACGGAACTCTCTATATGCTTGCGCGCTGATGGGGTGATGGTAAACAGTCCTAACCTAATTATACTCTTGGAGTCAACCACCAAGGGCGTGAACTTCTGGCTGATATAGAATTCCCTTCCGTCTATCATGATGGGGTAGTCGGTTATGCAGACATGTGTCTTGTATTCCTCCAGGCTCATCTCGTGACGCAGATGCAGAATGCTGCGTTTAATCTGCAGCAGGTATTCCAGCAGTTCCTCTGGGATATATGACCAGTAGGGATTGGGGCAATCCCTCTTCTTGTCCTGAGGCTTTGCGTTCTCCAGGAACAGCAGTTTCGGAGTCATATATAGTATCTGGTGATTGTCAAAGTCCATCAGCAGACTGCTGACATTGTTCAGTCTGTCATACGCTTTCACTCCGCGTATGAAGGTGTCTATGTCCACGGGCTCTGTCAACTCGCCTTTGCTTGAGGAGTTGTTAGAAAGTAGGTCGTGTGCATTCATCGTGCTAAGCGATTATTTAGGATTCTATGTTGCAAATTTAATTATTCGGATGGAATATTCATAATGTTTGATGGTTAAAAGTTGATAAAAACTTCATATTTGTGTACTTTGGTACATGTACTAAAGTATATATTTTTAGAATTGGTATGAAATATATTTATATTCATTTTGCACCAATTTGCATAAACTTCTACCTTAGCGGCCGTTTATCCTTAAAACTTGTTTAAAGCACATACGAAGATTGCACACAACTTTTATTTACCAAATATAAACATGAAGAAAAAAACAAGATTGTTGCTTTTGGGAGTTCTGTTCTCTCAAATTGCTTTTGCACAAACGACGGGTGAACACTTCCTGTACACCTATGACGGTGCAGGTAACATCACATCCAGAGTCAGAACGTACATCAGGCGTAATCAGAAAGCCTTGAGCAAGAGCCCGGAGGAGGAACCCCAGGTCAGCATCAAGA
>JAEEGF011134524.1_pt1 | contig 67350 bp, 49 predicted proteins | sample 9134171 | NCBI WGS metagenome assembly JAEEGF01 (sample SAMN16246542, study PRJNA631951) | gut metagenome | biome: gut microbiome; feature: rumen; material: AP-attached | host: Bos | place: Iran: Karaj | collected 2018-10 | reverse complement strand
GACGACGGCCTCACGGGCAAAAACGAGAAGTGGGAGAAGATGATTGACGGCATGCACACCTACACCCCCGACGAGCTGCGTACCCACCTTGCCAATGCCGGCTTCCGCGATATCGCCGTCCACGACGACGGGCAGCATCATTGGCTGGCTGTCATTGCGGCAAAATAAATAGATACACTCACCTCGGTATAAAACCACGAGGAAGTCAAATGAGCCTGACCGCAATTAAAAAGAAAAGAGAGACCGCGAGGTCTCTCTTTTTTTTTACTGGTGGTATATGATTGTCTCTCTGTCGGGATGCACAACAAAACCCATTCGGTGAAATAAATCCGTCGGAATTGAAAAAAGTTGTATCTTTGCAAATCAAAACGAGCAAAAACATTGTAATGATGAAACATACGAAGGTCTTTATACTCCTTGCTTTTTCGGCGTTTATGCTGTTTGCCTGCAGCAAGGAGGAACCGACGCCGGAGCCGCAACAGTCGGCAGTGCCGCAGATCATCCTCGACACCGACATCGCCAGTTCGACCGACGACCTCTTCGCCATGCAGCTGCTCTATCGCTATGCCGCTCAGGGGCGCTGCAATCTGCTGGGCGTGGTGGTGGACCGCATGGGCGACACCAACGCCGCCGTCGCCGACCTGATGAACAACTACTACGGCTTCCCGTCGCTGCCCATCGGGTTGGAACGCAATGGCACCTACGAGCGCTTCGGTTATATCAACTACACCCCCATCACACAGGCCACCGACACGAACGGCAACCTGCTGTTCGCCCGCACCTACAGCGACTATTCGTCGCTCCCCGACGGCTACGTCCTCTACCGCCGTCTGCTGGCCAACGCCCCCGACAGCAGCGTCACCATCATGCTCACGGGCATTCCCTCGACGATAGCCAACCTCCTCACTTCAGAAGCCGACCAGTATTCGCCGCTGTCGGGCGTGGAGCTGGTGCGCCGCAAGGTGAAACGGCTCTACTTCATGGCCACCAAGCTGGAGCCTGGCAGCGAGCAGGAGGTCAGCGCCGGATACAACCGTATGATGCATCCCGAGGCAGCCAGAACATTGGTTCAACTATGGCCCGACAACGTCGACGTCATCCTCTCGCCCAGCGCGGTCGGCAACCTGGTGGAATATGCCCCCGAACAGGTGATCAGCGACATCAATTGGACCGACATCCATCCGATAAAACAGATATACATGCGGTTCGACTGCAACACGGGCCAGCGTATGTGGGATCCCATGATCCCGCTGCAGGAGATGGAGGGCGACAGTCTGATTGCCCTCTCGCCCCGCGGACGCATAAGCGTCGGCGCCGACAACAAGGTCAGCTTCACCGCCGACCCCGACGGCAACTTCCGCTACCAAATCCCCGGTGACGAAGCGTGGGCACAGCGCATGTTGGATCTGATACGTGCATCAAACAGATAAAGCATTATGATAGACCAGATATTGGAATACAACCGCCGGTTTGTGGCGGAGAAGGGGTACGAGCGGTATGTCACGGACAAGTATCCGGACAAGAAACTGGCGGTGTTGTCGTGCATGGACACGCGTCTGACGGAGCTGCTGCCGGCGGCGCTGGGGCTGAAGAACGGCGACGCCAAGATTATCAAGAATGCCGGCGGCCTCATCATCACACCCTTCGACTCGGCCATGCGCAGCCTCGTTGTGGCGGTATACGAGCTTGGAGTACAGGAAATCATGGTGGTGGCGCACTCGCACTGTGGCGCCTGCCACATGAGCTACAGCCACTTCCACGACCAGATGCTGGCCCGCGGCGTCACCGACCAGACGCTCGACACCATCCGCAAGTGCGGCGTCGACCTTAACCACTGGCTTGAAGGATTCAAGGACACCGAAGAATCGGTCCGCAAGACCGTGGAGACCATCCACACCCACCCTCTGATGCCCAAGGACGTCACCGTCCGCGGATTCATCATCGACAGCGAGACTGGCTTGCTCGAGGAGGTGGCAGTGGCATAATCATGACAATGAATCTGTTTTTATTGCATTTCTTTCCTGGGCGACAAAATTTTTAGGACAGATCGGCGTTATCCTTGCGTGAATAAGAGTACTAACATACTTGAGATAAAAAACCTGTCGGTGGCCTTCGACGGCAGAACGGTGGTGGAGAACCTCAACCTCACGCTAGAGCGTGGAAAGACGCTCGGCATCGTGGGCGAGAGTGGCAGCGGCAAGAGTGTCAGCACCCTGGCATTGATGGGGCTACTTCCCAAGCAAGCCGTTGTCAGCGGCACGGCACTGCTCGATGGCGACATCGACCTGTTGAAACAGGATGAGGAGCACCTGCGCGACATCCGCGGACGACGCATCAGCATGATCTTCCAAGAGCCGATGACAAGCCTCAACCCTGTGCAGAGATGTGGAGAACAGGTCATGGAGATGCTCCGCGCCCACCTCCCCAAAAGCACTGCAGACTCCAAGGAGCCCAAAGAGCGTGTCATTGAACTCTTTCGCGAAGTACTCCTCCCCCGCCCCGAAAAAATCTTCGACAGCTACCCACACGAAATCAGCGGTGGACAGAAACAACGCGTGATGATCGCCATGGCTCTCGTCAACCATCCTGATATACTCATCGCCGACGAACCCACCACGGCTCTCGATGTCACCGTGCAGAAAACCATCCTCGACCTGTTGCGCTCACTGCAACAGAAACACGGCATCAGCATCATCTTCATCACCCACGACCTCGGCGTCATCAGCCAGATTGCCGACGACATCCTCGTCATGTATCATGGCCACGTGGTGGAGCAGGGGACCGCACACGCCATTCTGCACCATCCCCAAGAGCCTTACACACGAGGACTTCTGGCCTGCCGACCGCCCCTCGACAGCCGTCCCGAACGGCTGCCGACAGTGGAAGAGTTCCTGCAAGGCCTCAAAGGCCCTAAAGACATTCAGGGTATTCAGGACCCTATAGACCCTCCCTCCTCTGCCCCCCTCATCACCGTCCGAGACCTCTCCGTCACCTATACCCTCAAGCGCAGCCTCTTCGGGCGTCCTCTGCAGACCCTCAAGGGTGTCGACGGCATAAGCTTTGACATCTTCGAGGGCGAGACCCTCGGCCTCGTGGGCGAGAGCGGCTGCGGCAAGAGCACCCTCGGCCGTGCCCTGCTGCACCTCATAGACCACAGTGCCGGTAACATCAGCTATCGGGGCCAGAGCCTGGACACCCTCTCGCGCCGCCAGATGCGTGCGCTGCGCCCCAAGCTGCAAATCATTTTCCAAGACCCCTATTCCTCACTGAACCCTAGAATCACCATCGGCGACGCCATCGCCGAACCACTGAAGGTACATCATCAGAATAATCGTAACACCGCGAATAGCCAGAGCACCGCTAAAGAACAAGTCCTAGCCCTCATGGAACAGGTGGGGCTGGATCCCGACTGGTACAGCCGTTATCCCCACGAACTCAGCGGTGGTCAGCGCCAGCGTGTCTGCATCGCCCGAGCCCTCATCCTGCAGCCCGAGTTGGTGGTATGCGACGAGAGCGTCTCGGCCCTCGATGTCAGCGTACAGGCCCAGGTGCTCAACCTCCTCAACGACCTCAAAAGGCGCTACCACTACACCTACCTCTTCATCACCCACGACCTCTCGGTGGTGAAATTCCTCTCCGACCGCATCATGGTGATGCAGCAGGGACGCATCGTGGAACAGGGCCTTCCCGACGAACTCTTCGCCCATCCGAAGACCGACTACACGCGTACACTCATCGATGCCATCCCACGCATCGAATAACTAAAATCAATAGGATGAAATCCAGCGTTCCACCACTTCCTCCGTCTCGGGGGTGCGCTGGATGAGCAGCACCATACGTTCGCCGTACTGATGCGCATATTCCGAGAATCCTCCTCCCGGAAGCAGAATCAGCCTGGAGTCGTCAACACCGAATTCTCCCACCAACGCCTTGTACACGGCCTGGCAGCGGCTTTCACAAAGTTTTATGTTGTCAGATTCCGCCATACGGGAGTCATCGGCTGAGCCGATAATGTAGAATGACTCAAACCAGTCGAGGGCATCTATCTGCGACACGAAGAGGTTCAGCTGCCGAAGAGCCTTGTCGTCCAACGAGTTGCTCTCTGCGGCGAACTTGATGACAGCGGTAGGCAGATGCAGTTGCTCGTTGGTGTACAGCATGTCATCGACCAGCCCATGCGGTTCACGGTCGGCCCATGCCAAGTCATTGTCGTTTTGCAGATGGTAGTCATATATATACCTGTTCGTTTCACGCGACGGCAAGGCGAAACGCAGGCCCAACGAGAGCATAGGCATCATGTCGATACCTCCACTTTCTTCGGGCGACCAGTCGACGCCGCCACCGGTGAACATCATACCAGCCTCGCCGTACACCTCTATCTTGCTGAATCCATAGCGGAGGCCGATGGCTGCCGACAGTGCACAGGAGCCACTCGCACGCATCTCTTCAGGCAAATGCTCCGCATCGGCAGGATTCTCCTGCCTACCCATCAAGAAAAAGCCGCCCACAGAAAAAGGAGAGTAGAGATGCCAGCCGCCTATCTCCTCGCCGCCAAGGTTGCTCCAGTCCACTGTCGCCGTCGCCATGGCCGACAGGCCAAAGACGGCAAATGGCTGGTACGGGTATTGCCCTGCTGTCATCGCCAGCCCCGTGAAATCTATCATCGGATGCATGGCGCTGCGCGTCTGAGCATGGACGCTGAGGGCCGACAATCTGAGTGAAAGTCCCCATTGGGGAGCCATCCAACGGCCCACCTCGACACCGAACAGGAAGCCCGGGCCGTCCACTGACGCCTCTTCCTCGTTGCCGCACCAGACATTCATTCCCGCACCCACACTCGCCCACCACGGACTGACCTCCTTCTCGGAGCCGCCGCCGTGCTGGCCATGGAGCGTCACCGCGCTGGCCACGAGCAACATCACCATAGACAAACTCTTCTTCAACATGGCATTCTGTCTTTTTTTGGAATTGCAAAAATACACATTTTTTTCCATTCGGCAAAAAAAAAGAACCGCTCCCTTCCCAGGCGCGGCTCCAACATTGTCAAAGTGGTTATATATTGGGAGAAATGTATTATTATTTTCTCTTCTTGCTGGCCTCCTTGGCCTCGACGGTCATGGTGGCATGAGGCACAATCATCAGACGTTCCTTGGGAATCAGTTTGCCCGTGGCTTGGCAGATGCCATAGGTGCCGTTCTCAATGCGGATAAGGGCGGCGCGCAGGTCACGGATGAACTTCTGCTGACGGGCTGCAAGTTTCTGGTTCTCCTCCTTCAGCAGCACATTGCTGCCCTCCTCGAGAGTCTTGAAGGTGGGAGCGGTGTCGGTCACGTCGTTCTCGCTGCCGGCCACAGCCTGCTGCAACATCTCGAGATCCTTCTCCGCTTTAGCTATCTTTCCAAGAATCAACTCCTTGAATTCTTGTAATTCCTCGGGGGAATAGCGATTTTTCTCCTGGGGTTTTTCTTTAGCTTTCATGGTATTGTCGTATTTCTGAATGCAAAAATAGATATTTTCCTCAAAATGACGGGAAAAACATTTCAACATTCAGTGTTAATATTATCAAGATACAAATCAATCAATCCGTTAGGCGCTGTAATATAGAGTACTTTTTGTTCGCGGTCCACCTTGTCTATCACCTCATCTATCACCGGAACCAGAATCTCGACGTCGTTTTTCATCACCTGGAAGAGCGGCTGGGCCGGATAGTCTATCACCTGCTTCAGCGTTCCTATATCACCCTTCTCACTGTCTATCACCTTGAATCCCACCACTTCATGAAAATAGAACTTGTTGCCTTCCAGTTTGGGCAGCAGGTCAAGAGGAAGGTAGAGCTCATGTCCGCACAGGGCCACGGCCTGGTCGGCTGTAATCTCCTCGAAGGTCACCACAGCCTTGTTGCCATTGAGGTTGTCGACATGGAAGAAATAGGGCACCAGCTTGCCTTTAAGTTCCACAAAGGCAGAGTCGAGGTCTATGTAGTCTTCCGGTGTGTCCACGTCGAGAAAAACCATCACCTGCCCCTTCACGCCCCAGGGCTTGGTCACCTTGCCCAGATAAAAACAATCCTTTATTTCCATGATATTTTTATAACGGAGAGCGCGCGGCTTTATTGTGTCAATGGCAACAAAAAAAAGGAAGCGCATACCACGCTTCCTTTTATCACTGTTGTCGTAGGGATTTAAGCCTCAGCGGGAGCTTCGGTCTCGGCGGGAGCCTCACCCTCGGCGTTCTCAGCAGCGGCAGCTTCGGCCTCAGCCTTGGCAGCAGCCTCTGCTTCAGCGGCAGCCTGACGCTTGGCGGCGACGGCGGCAGCCTTGGCCTCGTTGGCTTTCTTCTCAGCCTCGAGACGAGCCTTGCGGGTGTTGCGGGCGTCGTTCTCCACGTCGCTCTTCTTGCTGTTTATCTTGGCCTCTTTGGCCTGCAGCCACTCATTGAAACGCACGTCGGCAGTCTCCTGGCTGATGGCACCCTTCTCGACACCGATCTGGAGGTGACGACGGAGCAGGACGCCCTTGTAGCTGAGGATGCGACGCACGGTGTCGCTGGGCTGGGCACCATTCTTCACCCACTCGACGGCACGGTCGAAGTTGAGGTCAATGGTGGCGGGGTTGGTCAGCGGATTGTAGGTGCCAAGCTTCTCGATAAATCTTCCATCTCGAGGTGCACGACCATCCGCAACAACGATGTGGTAGAAAGGTTGATTCTTTTTACCATGACGCTGAAGTCTAATTCTTGCTGGCATAATTGTTTGGTTTTTAAATAATTAATACTTTTTGTTGTTAAAATAACAGACTGCAAAGATACAACTTTTTTTCAAATTAAAAATTAAAAATTAATAATTTACACTAAAAAACGGCACCATACCTTCCACCTATCATCACCCTGTCATCACCGTACCAACTCCTACCGTGGTAGGAGTTGGTACGGTGTTAGGACGGTGTTAGGACGGTGTTGGTACGGTGTTGGTGCTGATTATGTGCAAGTTACGTTGGTGTAAAAATCACATAATGTTGATTACTAGGTTATTATATGTATTATTTAACAGATTTTAATGATTTTTGAGGGGCTGGGGCAATAAAAAAAAGAGTAGCTCGTTAGAGGAAAAATGCGCGTAACTTTTAATATTAAATGTTAATTATTAAATACCAATATGAGCCTTATCAAATCCATTTCGGGCATCCGCGGCACTATCGGCGGGCCCGCCGGCGAGGGCCTCACACCCCTCGATGTAGTTAAATTCACCTCGGCTTTCGCCACCTTTCTGAAGAATGCCAATCCCGGCCGCCGCCTGCGGCTGGCCGTGGGTCGCGACGCACGCCTGAGCGGCGCCATGGTAGACCGCTTGGTGGTGGGCACGCTGCAGGGCATGGGCGTCGACGTGCTGGAGACGGGTCTCAGCACCACGCCGACCACCGAGATGACCGTCATCGACGGCCACTGCGACGGTGGCATCATCATCACCGCCAGCCACAACCCCAAGCACTGGAACGCCCTGAAGCTGCTCAACAGCAAGGGTGAGTTCATCAGCGACAAGGAAGGCAAAGAGGTGCTGCGTCTGGCCGAGTCGGCCGACATCGACTACGCCGAGGTGGACGACCTGGGACAGGTGACCGTCGAGGAGGACTGGATCGACCGCCACATCGAGCGTGTGCTGGGTCTGGAGCTCGTTGATGTGGAAGCTATCCGCAAGGCCAACTTCAAGGTGGCCGTGGATGCCGTCAACAGCACCGGCGGCCTGGCCATCCCGCGCCTGCTGCGCCGTCTGGGCGTGGAGCAGGTGGTGGAGCTCAACTGCGAGCCCACGGGCCATTTCGCCCACAACCCCGAACCTATCCCGCAGAACCTGACACAAATCAGCGACTGCGTGAGAGATAACCACTGCGACCTGGGCATCGTCGTAGATCCCGATGTAGACCGTCTGGCCTTGGTTTGCGAGACCGGCGAGATGTTCGGCGAGGAGTACACGCTGGTCTCCGTAGCCGACTATGTGCTGCAGCACACGCCTGGCAACACGGTGTCGAACCTCAGCAGCAGCCGCGCCCTGCGCGACGTGACGCGCCGCTACGCCGGCTGCGAATACAACGCCGCCGCCGTGGGCGAGGTGAATGTGACCACCCTGATGCGCGAGACCGGCGCCGTCATCGGCGGCGAAGGCAACGGAGGCGTCATCTATCCCGCCCTGCACTACGGCCGCGACGCCCTGGTGGGCGTAGCCCTCTTCCTCACCCTCCTGGCCAAAAAAGGAATGAATGTGAGCGAATTGCGCAAGACCTATCCCGAATATATCATCTCCAAGAACCGCAAGGACCTGACACCCGACATGGATGTCGACGCCCTGCTGGCCAAGGTCGCCAAGCTCTACAACGGCATGGCCGGCGTGGAGAAGGTCACCACCATCGACGGCGTGAAGATAGACTTCGCCGACGGCTGGGTGCACCTGCGCAAGAGCAACACCGAGCCCATCATCCGCATCTACAGCGAAGCCGCCACCGAGACCCGTGCCAACGAGCTGGCAAAAGGTGTGATGGAGCAGATATAGTATAGATAAGAGTTAATAGATAAGAGTTAAAAGTTAAGGCTGGCGAGTTACGTCAGCCTTAACTTTTGTGATTATTTCAGAATCACTCGATGCAACGACGTACCACTGGGGAGGTGGATTTTCAGGAGGTAAGTGCCGGCGGGGAATTTAGTCAAGTCGATTTTGTTGGCACGCTCATGCGTGGCTACCTTGCGACCTGTTGGGTCGAACACCTCGACGGAAAGGATACCCTCGGCGTCGATGGTCAACTGACCCGTCGTTGGATTGGGATAAACATCAATATTCATCTTTGAATAATCAATTTCTCCAATTCCCACATGATTGATTACCAACATCAGAGTCACGGTGCTGTCGCAGCCCTCGGCGGTGGTTCCCTGCCACTGGTAGGTGCCACTCTCGGTGTAGGTGGTTCCCTGCCAGGAGTAGCTGTCATCCGCGGTGTCGGTCACCGTGGTCTCCACGCTGTAGTTGACGGTGAGGTGCAGGGTGTCGACCTGTGTGCAGCCGTTGGCGTCGTCATGGGGGAAGGTGTAGTCTCCGCTGACGGTAACGGTCGCCCCTTGCCAGGTGTAGCTGTCGCAGGCGACTTCCGTGACGGCCTCATGCACCGGATTGTTGACGGTGAGGTTCAGGGTGACAATGCTGTCACAACCGGCGATGTTGGTGAGAGAGTCTGTATATTGGCCGCTGACGGTGATCCATTCTCCTCCGAAGAAATAGTCCTCGCAGGCTGTGTCAATTTCATTGACAGCGTCGCTGTAGTTGACGGTGAGATGCAGCGTGTCCACCTGTGTGCAGCCGTTGGCGTCGAGATGGCTGTAGGTGTAGTTTCCGCTGGCAGTGTAAGGAGTTCCGTTCCATGTGTAGGTATCGCAAGCTGTTTCGGTCATGGCAGTGTTTACGGCATTGACGATGGCCAGATGCAGGGTGTTGATCCCCGAGCAGCCGTTGCTGTCCACAAAACTGTAGGTGTAGGTTCCGCTGGTGGTGTAAGTGCTGTCGTACCAGAAATAACTATCACAAGCGGTTTCCGTTGTGACGGTACACCATGCGCTGTTGATGGTCAAGTGCAGCGTCACCGTGCTGTCGCAGCCTGCAGCATTGGTGGTGTAGCGGGTATGTGTCCCCGAAGCGGTGTAAAAGTTTTCATACCAAGCAAATGCATCGCAGGCCACTGCGATCGTGTCGCCCGCCGTGCTTTGGTTTATGGTGAGCTGCAGGGTGACGACGCTGTCGCAACCGGCTGCGTTGGTCTCGATGAAAGTGGCCGTGTTGTTGCTGGCGGTGTAGTTGTTGCCGTGCCAAGTGTAGTTGTCGCAAGCCGTCACGGTCTCCATGCCGGTATTGCTGTAGTTTAACGTCAGATTCAGTGTAACAACACTGTCGCAACCGTTGACGTTGGTCTCAGTGAAGATGGCAGTGTTATTGCTGGTAGTGTAGTCGGTGCCGTGCCATGTGTAGCTGTCGCAGGCCGTCACGGTCTCCATGCCGGTATTGCTGTAGTTTAACGTCAGATTCAGTGTAACAACACTGTCGCAACCGTTGACGTTGGTCTCGGTGAAGGTGGCAGTGTTATTGCTGGCAGTGTAGTCGGTGCCGTGCCATGTGTAGCTGTCGCAGGCCGTCACGGTCTCGATGCTGGTGTTGCCGTAGTTGACAATCAGGTTTAGGGTGACGACGCTGTCACAACCGTTGGCGTTGGTCTCGGTGAAGGTGGCAGTGTTATTGCTGGCAGTGTAGGCGGTACCGTGCCAGTTGTAACTGTCACAGGCCATCACGGTCTCAACTCCGGTGTTGCTGTAGTTGACCGTCAGGTTCAGGGTAACGACGCTGTCGCAGCCAGTGGCATTGGTCTCAGTGAAGGTGGGAGTGTTGGTAGAGGTGGCGTAGGCTGTACCATGCCATGTGTAGGCGTCGCAAGCCGTCACGGTCTCAATGCCGGTGTTGCTGTAATTGACTGTTAGGTTCAAGGTGACCACGCTGTCGCAACCAGTGGCATTGGTTTCCGTGAAAGTGGGAGTGTTAGTAGAGGCAGAGTAGGAAGTACCGTGCCAGATGTAGCTGTCGCAGGCCGTCACGGTCTCAATGCTGGTGTTGCTGTAATTGATCGTCAGATGCAGGGTATCGACTTGGGTACAACCGTTGACATCGTCATGGGGGAAGGTGTAGTCGCCGCTGGTAGTAATAGTCGCCCCTTGCCAGGTGTAGCTGTCGCAGGCCACTTCCGTGGTGGCAGTATGCACTGGATTGTTGACGGTGAGGGTCAAGGTTACGATGCTGTCGCAACCCGCGGTGTTGGTAAGAGAGTCAGTATACTGGCCGCTGACGGAGATCCATTCTCCGCCGAAGAAATAGTCCTCACAGGCGGTGACCGTTTCATTGTTGCTGATGCTGTGGTTGACAATTAGGTGGTGAGTCACAATGCTGTCGCAACCCATTATCGTTGACAGGGTATCTATCAGTTCTGTCGAAGTGGTATAGGTGATTCCGTGCCAAGTGTAGCTGTCGCAAACAACAATGCTGTCGCTGCTTGTCACCATTGTGCAGGGGATGGCTGCGAATACGGGGAAACCACCGTTCACATTGGCCGAGTCCGCCGCCCAATGGCGATAGATGCCAGCAGTGTCATTGGCATCCACCCAGGCGTTGAGGGCGGCGAGAAGGTCGGTATGGGAGACTTCGGAAATGGCAACAGGTATTTGCAGTGTATTGTTGACAATAAAGGCAGTATCTGTTATATGGCCCGCTGGGACATTGAATATCCTACCACCGAAATGCGTATTATCCGTTTGTTGTGCGTAAACATTATGGTATCCGCAATCACTATTGTATATCATACCAAATGAAGACCCATTGGATGATTCATTTAAATCCACCTCAACTGTACCTGCACTATAACAATTAGATACTAATCCACTGACTACACCAACCAAACCTCCTCTAACAGATAAATCAAATTGTCCGAATGACAAAACATTACAATTTGAATAACAATTAAAAACATTCCCACCTGTTTCATTTTTGCCTATCAGGCCTCCGGTAGCCTGATCTGCATGTATAGTGCCTGATGCAGAGCAATTGATTATTACTTTTTCGCTGACACTCATCGGCAATACTCCTCCTAATCCTCCAACTTGTCTGATTCCATATATGGTTGCATTTTCTACATGACAATTATCAATCAAACACGAAAAAGTATAACCAAACAAAGCCCCCACATACTCTGACCCGGAAAACAACCCATCTTTTATTGTAAGGTTTCTAATCACTCCACCATTAACATTGCCAATAAATCCAATGTAATTGTTGTTTTCATCCATTATGTCTCGACACAGAATGTTTGATATTATGTGATTATTACCTTCAATGGTGCCACTAAACCAACCAAGGGGAGTCCATCTATATGCTCCCATATCAATATCATTCACAATGGAGATTGTTTTTCCATAAAAACTCTCACGGTATCCTCTATTAGACATTACAGACATCCACGCCAAGCCCTCAGCTGAAGATATCGTTACGTTGCCTTGAGCATCTTCAATATATCCAGGGGGACATGCTGTTACAACATCTATCCATAATGCTTTGTCTACATAAAGAGTATACGGCCTACCCCAGCCTACCGTATCTTCCCCACCACATATTGGTCGCACATAAAACAAGTACTCATTACCGAGTTGAAGCCCTTCTACAGTATCATTTGTTGTATGTGTTGTAAAAATCAATGAGCTATTGTCGTCAGCATTTTTTTTATTACATTTCACCTGCCACTCTTCCGCTTCTCCTATTTCATTCCATGACAATGCAACCGCAAAACCATTGTCAGTCTCAACATTTTTTGCTGTCAAATTATTTACATTAGGGCAAGTTGGTTCATAATAGTCACCGAAAGTTGGCAAGTGCAGTTCATTATCCCACACCCAAGTTCTTAAGACAGGGTCATTATCTTCGATAACCTTGTTGTTCAAAGCCGTCAATAGATCCATATCCGCACCCAATGTATAGTTTATGGCCGTATCCTGGATAATACCTCCTACCGTATCGCCATATACTCTAAATGTAGCAATATTGCTAATATGATCCACCGTGACAGTTCCATTAACATTGCCACAAAAATAAAGCAGTCGACCCAAAGAATCATTAAGGTCATACGGAGGGTTATTTGTATTCCTGATATCTGCATAGCAGTTCACATACTTGCCCATATACGAATTACCAGATAGCAGACCCTTTATATAAGTTGCACAATTTAAAACTTCAAACCATTTATAGGACAATCCTATACTAGAGTAACAATTGTATAATTCCGAGTAGTCGTTATATCCCACCAAACCTCCTTCACTCAACCTACTATAACTATCACCAATAGCATAGCAATTGATAAGCTTTGAATAATGAGCAATACCTACAAGACCGCCAGCTAGTGCCTGTTTTGACCGGATAACATAATTTTCAGCAGAGCAGTTTATTAAAACCGCGTTTTCAATAGTGCCTGCGATGGTCCCCATATATGAATTTGCATTCACAATATGTAAATCCGATATGGTATCGCCAGAATAGTAATAGAAAAAGCCGCCATCATAGGCTGTATAATCTGTATGTATATTCAGAATGGAGTGACCATTGCCCTTCACTTTTCCATTATATCGAAATTGCCCCCATACATAATCTCCTAAGTCTATATCACCATTTATTACAAGTGTTTTACTTACATAATTATCCATACAATAACGTGACAGCCATGCAAGTCCTTCTGCCGTTGAGACAACTATTGAATCCGCATATTCAGTATAACCTTCCGGTTCGGACGTTACAATATCTGTCCAAAAATATCTTCTATTGATAACGATAGAATTCCACTCGCTGTATGATTCCTCGTCACAAACAGAACGTATCATTACTTCGTAAGTGGTGTTGGGGTCTATGTTATTAATCAAAAAAAACGTCGTATCACAGGTTACAGTTGTATCACCATATTGCACCTGCCATTGTGATGATGAACCGTCGGAGACCCAAGTCAAATGATATCCATTAGAATCTGACGACACTTTGATGTTTGAAACCATACGGCATTCTGACGCATCGCTAATTCGCAAGTGAATTTCATCGGCATTCATGCACTCGCCATACGCTTTTATAGTAAAGCCATGTTTTGTTGACACAATCGGAGGGTGATGTAAAGTAGCAACATTTCGTAAAATTGTATCAGACGATTGATTATCATAAACGCCCCATTCCCTAGTTTCATATACAAGTAACAGAGAGTCCATTTCGGTTCCATCATATACAGCAATTGCTGAACCATAGTCAATATGCAACACATCAATTACAAGTTGGGATGAATCGTCTTTTGCCGCAAAATGTTCAATTACAGGTACAGACCCATAATAGTAATTCATTTTATAATCGGTACCACCAGTCAAATTATATACATGTATTGGCCTATTTACATTATAATAATCATGATTGATTAATCCAACAGGCATATCATCATTGCCGCCAGGGGAGATATTGCATACTATTGCTTGATTACTATCAGGATGAATACCCAACACTGCTTCTTGCCAGAAATTAAACTCCTCAAAAGTATTAATTGCTGTAATTAGATACCATCCGTCATAATCGCCACTCCAACCAAAATTGAAATGGAAAAAATCATTATCCTTGTAGCCATCTAAAACAAATGCATGAGCATTAAATTCATTATTACCAGCATAACAAACTGGCCAACTATTATCTATGTGTTCTTTTAGTAAAGACAACCATTCCGAATAAGTATACATGTGACTCTCAGCATATCCAAGTGATGATGCATATCCGAAATGACTAATCAATGCTGTACGAATACTTTCCAAATATGCCCCACTCCCCAAAGCCCCATAACACATATCTACAGACATACCGCAATCGCGCATCAGTTTTGCTACAGCGTTGACTTGTGCAGGAGTGCTGGTGGCAGTAAGTTCATTGGGCATATTGGCGTAGTCATAGTTAGCACTATCGTAATTAACAGACAGAGAGCCATAGATGCTGTGATCGAAACTATGCGTTCCTCGCCCGTGCACGGGATAACCCCAGTAGTTGATAATTTGGGCCATAGCTGTAGCGACGCAGCCGGTATAGACGTGGCCATCGGGACCATTGGGGTCTTCGGGACAGAGGGCGTTGTAGTACTGGCCTTGGTCCCAAGTGGTGGAGAGTAACGGTCCGACGCTATCGGGCATGTTAGTGTTTAGTGTTAAGTGTTCAGTGGTTAGTTGGCGCCATTCGGCGGCGGTCTCGCGGTCGGGGTCTCCTTGTTGTCCAGCGGCGGACTCTATCTGGGCGGCCAAATCATCAAGATAACCACTCACCTGAGAGGGAAGCATGACATTTGCGTCAGTCGAATTCTCATTTGCCCGTTTTCCGTTTTCCGTTTGCACGGGCCAGGGGCGGGAGAGGCTGTAGCCCAGCACTGGATGGGCGATGTCGTCAGCGGAGACGATGACAAATGTATTGCCCACGTTAACGACATACATGGCGGGTTGATGGCTCTTAGGCATGGGGTGGGTGTAGACCACCATGGCAGTCATCTGGTCGGCGCCTTTGACATACTGCATCATGAAGTTCCTGGCTAGCAGCACTGCGTGGTCAGGGGCTACTGGCTTGGCCGCAACCATTAGGGTTATAGAAACTGCAAACGAAAGGAATAGTATTTTTTTCATATTAATAACTTTTTCAGAATGACACAAATTATCATGAATTGTCCATTAACAAATGGAATCATTGTATTCTGCAATACTCATTTTTGAATGCAAAAATACGACCTTTTTTTTATACAACAAAATTTATCTTTTCTTCATGCTTATATGTATAGACTAAAAAGGCTGGCGACGCCAGCCTTTTTGTTATTTATCGCTCCTCCTCGGGAGCAGCTAACCATACGACAAGGTAGGCCCAGAGACCTAAGAAGCCGAAAAAGATGGAGATTAAGAAGAGAATTCGGACCACAGTAGGGTCGACATTCAGATACTTGGCAATGCCACCGCAGACACCAGCGATCTTGCGGTCGGTGGTGCTGCGGGTAAGCTTTCTGTAGGGCGTATTTTCCATAATTACGGTCAATCAGAGCATTCCCTTGCGTTTGAGGAGGGCTTTGGGGCTGGGGTCTTTGCCACGGAAGGCTCGGTAGAGGTCCATGGGCTCGACGGTGTTGCCGCTCTCCAGGAGGTGGCGGAACTTCTTGGCCAGCCCGGGGTTGAAGAGGTCACCGCTCTCGGCGAAGGCCTCGAAGGCGTCGGCGTCGAGGATGGCCGTCCAAGTGTAGCTGTAGTAGCCGGCATCATAGCCCGTGGTGAAGATATGCTGGAAGTAGGGGCTGCGGTAGCGGCTGATGATCTCGGGGATGAGGCCTATCTTCTTCATGGCCTGCTCTTCGAACTGCAGCGGGTCGATGTGCTGCTTGGCCTTGATGCTGTAGTAGTCCATGTCGAGCAGCGAGGCAGCGAGGAGTTCGGTGGTGATGAATCCCTGTCCGTAGGTGGCAGCGGCCTCGATCTTGCGGATGAGCTCGTCGGGGATGGCTTCGCCGGTCTGGTAGTGTTTGGCGTACATCTTCATGACCTGCGGGTGACGGCACCAGTTCTCCATGACCTGGGAGGGCAGCTCGACGAAGTCGCGCGGCACATTGGTGCCGGCCAGAGAAGGATAGGTGCATTTGGAGAGGAGGCCGTGGAGGGCGTGGCCGAACTCATGGAAGAGAGTCTCGCTCTCGTCGAAGTTCAACAGCGACGGTTTGTCGGCCGTAGGCTTGGTGAAGTTGCATACCACCTGGATGATGGGGATGACGTTCTCGCCCTTGAGGTTTCGGTGCTGGCCGCGAAATTCGGTCATCCAGGCGCCGCTGCGCTTGGATGCACGGGGATGGAAATCCATGTAAAGAATACCGATGGTGCTGTCGCCATCCTTCACCTCGAAGCAGCGGGCTTCCTTGTCGTAGGTGGGCAGGTCGGAGCGTTCCTTGAAGGTGAGGCCATAGAGGCGGTTGGCCACCATGAAAGCACCTTCGCGGACGCTGTCGAGACAGAAATAGGGGCGCACGACGGCATCGTCGAGGGCGTATTTCTCGGCGCGGAGTTTCTCGCTGTAGTAGCGCCAATCCCAGGGTTGGAGTTTGGCACCGGGCTCGTCTTTCTCGAGCATTTTCTGATAGAGGTCGCGCTCCTGCTTGGCCACCTTGAGGGCCGGCTTCCAGATGGAGAGGAGGCAGCGATAGACATTGGCCGGGGTCTTGGCCAGGCAGTCGTCGAGGACCCAGTCGGCATGGGTGGGGAAGCCGAGGATGTTGGCGCGTTCGAGGCGGAGGTTGACGAGGGTGTCGATGATCTTGGTGTTGTCGAACTTGCCCTCCTTACACCTGTCAGTGAAGGCGTGCCAGACTTCCTCGCGGAGCTTGCGGTCGGGGCAGCTTTGCATGAAGGGTTCCCAGGTGGGCATGTCGAGGGTCACGGTGGTGCCGTCGGAAAGAGTCTTCGAGTAGGCATTAGTGGCTTTCAGGACGTTATTGGCGAAGCGCATGGTGAGGGAGGCTATCTGCTCGTTGAGTTCGCGGAAGCGCGCCTGCTTCTCGGCAGGGACGTTGGCGCCGCCACGAACGAAGCCTTTGTAGGTCTCCTCAAGGAGACGTGCCTGCTCGGCTTTAAGATCGAGGCTCCCCTGCTTGTATTGATCGTAGACAGCCTTGATACGCTCAAAGAGCTTGGCATTGAGGGCGATGTCGTCGCCATGGGCGGCGAGCATGGGCGTCACCTTCACTTCGATGGCTTCCATTTCAGGACTGTTCTCGCACTCGGAGAGGTTGAAGAAGACGGAGCTTACCTCCTTGAGCAGCTCTCCACTGTACTCAAAGGCGAGGATGGTGTTCTCGAAGGTAGGTGCCTCGGAGTTGTTGACGATGGCATCGACCTCGGCCTTCTGCCGGCGCATGCCCTCCTCAAAGGCAGGCATGTAGTGCTCGGGCTTGATGCGTGAGAAGTCAGGGATGTTGTAAGGGGTGTTCCATTCGGTAAAGAAGGGATTGTCGGGGGTGTCTTTCATGTCGTCTGACGTTTTGGTCTGGCAGCCCACAGCAAGGAGGGCGGCCAAAAGGATTGAAAATTTGTGTTTCATAATATCTTTATTTCTTTTTTTTATTCTTTCTTTTTCATCAGGACCTTGAGGATGTTCTCGAGGATGGAGGCATTAAGTTTCTTGGCCAGTATCTTGTGGTCGTGGTTGTCGATAAGATAGATCTGTGGCGTGGTCTGGACATCGTAGACCTGTCGCCAGTCGACGTTGGCTTCGCCACCGTTAAGGTTGATCCAACGGGGATTGACCATCTTATGCTCGGCGAGGAAATTCTTCCATTTGTCGACAGTGTTGTCATCCGGTTCGGTGAGGATGGCGAAGGCGCTGATGGCCAGGGAGTCGGAGTAGCGTTCGTAGACATTATAGACAGCAGGAATGATGTCGCGACAATGGCCGCAGGTGGGACTCCAGAAGAGGAGGAGTGTGTAGTCGCCAGGCATGTGGTAGAGCGAGGCGGCGCGACGGAGGGTGTCGAACAGGATGAGCTCCGGCGCCACCTTGCCGACAAGGAGCCGTTCCCAGCGTGTGGCCTGTTCGACCTGCTCGTCGATCAACGAAGGCTCGACATTAGGGACCTTGCCGGTAGCGAAATAGCGGAGGACGAGGTGGACATAGACCTCGTCGTAGACCATGATGCGGCTCCGGAGGTAGTGGTCGGTGAGGTTGAGGATGAGCCAACGGTAGACTTCCGGGGCAGGCTCGGAACGGTCGATGAGTGTGTCGAGGAGCGGGCATATCAGCTCGGGCGGCATGCCGTTCATGTTCTTTTCGACATACTCCATCACGCGGTCGTAGAAGACGGACTTGGGTGTGCGGATGATGAAGTTGTCGTCGAGCGGCATATTGTCGAAGTAATGGGCCATGATCCAATCGTAGCGTTGGCGATTGTCCATGGGGGTTCCGTCGGGATTTCCCGCGGGGAGGTCGGGGTCCTTGGTGGAGAGCATCAACCGCGAGAGCATACAGTCGGGATTTTCATTGATGAAGCTCATGCGGAGGCTGTCGAGGGTGTGCCTGTAGCGGGGAAGGTATTCGTTGCGGAAGGTGGCGGAATCGACGGTGTGGCTGGCCTCATCCATCTCCTGATAATAGACCTCCTCGGCACGCTTGTAATTGTAGAAGAGTTCGTTCTCGCGCGAATCCTTGACGGTCATTCTGAGCAACCAGTTGTCATTTTCTGTGCGGAGGGTGAAACGCTGGGGTTCACGGTAGACGACGAACTCGACAAAACGGTCGCGGTTGTTGGTAAAGTAGTAGAGGCCGGGCTTGAGGTCCTCCTTGCCTTCGAAGACAAACTTCCCCTTGCCGTTGTTGACAGCGGAGTCGCAGAAGTAGCGGTTCTGGGCATGATAGAAGCCCATATAGAGCATGGAGTCGGTGTTACCGTCGACGGTAAAGGTGATCTTGTAGCCTTTCTTGGCACCGAAAGCCAGCAGCGGCACGGTGAGGAGAAGCAGGAGGATGAGATGCTTTTTCATAAGGTTCCTTGTTAATGAGATTAAATGGTAGAACATATCCTTATTATAAAGACGGCGAGGGTCGATTTTTGGGTCACACTTTTAACATTTTTATATACTATAATATAAGGGTGGTTTCTGTTACCTTTGCATTATTTAACATTTTTTTCATTTACCGATGCAGAATCTTCCAAAGATATTCCCCAATATCTCGTCAGATGTCACCTCACCGGTGACACTTCCCAGGTGATAGAGTGCGTCGCGGAGATCGACAGCGATGAGGTCGGCCGGAGTACCGTCGTCGAGGCCGTGAGAGACATTGTCAAGGGCCTGCCTGACACGCTGGAGAGCCTCGTAGTGGCGAGCATTGGAGAGGAAAACCGTGTCCTCACCGAAAAGTGAGGATTTCGTATCCGATGTAGCCGTGGCGTTGACGGCGTGAAGCATGGCGGAACGTAGGTTGTCGAGGCCGAGACCCGTCTTGGCGGAGATTTCTACCATTGGAAATGGGGCATTGGGGGTTGATGCCTTCGGAGCCAGGTCGGATTTATTGAAAAGGAGGAGTACTTTCTTGTCGGAGAGGTCAAGGTCGTCGGGCTGCTTCCATGGCGTGGTGGCGTCATGAACCAGAAGGACAATATAGGCGTCTGCCACTGCCTTGCGGGTACGTTCGATGCCGAGAGACTCTATGGTATCGGTGCTATGGCGGAGGCCCGCGGTGTCGATGAAACGGAAGGTGATACCGTCGATGGTAAGCGACTCCTCGATGGTGTCGCGCGTGGTACCGGGGATGTCGCTGACGATGGCGCGTTCATCGCCCAAGAGGGTGTTGAGGAGCGACGATTTGCCGGCATTGGGGAAGCCAACAATGGCCACAGGAACCCCCCGTTTGAGGGCGTTGCCGAGGCGGAAGGAGTCAATGAGAGGAGAAAGGAGGGAGGTGAGGCGCGAAAGAAGCTGACGCAGATGAGAACGGTCGGCAAATTCGACATCCTCCTGGCTGAAGTCAAGCTCGAGTTCCAGGAGCGAGGTGAGGTCGAGCAGTTGTTGCCGCAGCTCTTTGAGCTTCCTTGCGTAGCCTCCACGCAGCTGGCTGACAGCCAGCCGGTGTTGAGCAGGTGTGACAGAGTCAATGAGGTCGGCCACGGCCTCAGCCTGGGAGAGGTTGAGGCGGCCGTTGAGGAAAGCGCGGCGTGTGAACTCTCCCGGCTCGGCGAGGCGTGCCCCATCGTCGACAAGTGTCTGAAGGAGTGTCTGCTGCACGTAGAGGGAGCCATGGCATGAGAGCTCAACAGTGGGCTCGCCAGTGTATCCGCTGGGGAAGTAGAGTGCCACGAGGTCGTCAAGGTCGTCGAAGCGGCAGCGTGTAGCATGCCGGGGTGTCAGACCGTCGACACCGAGGTGGTGCAGTGCCAAGGACAAGGCATCGGGTCCCGACAGGCGGAGCACCGCGATGCCCCCCACCCCACGAGGAGTGGAGACTGCCACTATGGTGTCATTCTTTTTCATCAGTGGTCAGAACGGTATTATCCTCCTGCTTCTCTTCCACGATGTATTTGTCGCCAAAAAGCTGTTTCATCTCCTCGTCGGTGAGTCCAAGCTCCACCTTGATGTGGTAGATATTGGGGTAGGCCAGGAACAGGGTGAGCACAGAGACCATGGCGAGCATGAGGAGCACATTACGGTTAGAGAGCACCATGAAAAGACAGATGATGCATACCACGGCGAACATGGTGAGGTAGAGCGAGCGGATGTGAGTGGCATAACCGGTGATTTTCTGCTCCACGCTTTCGGCCTGACGGAGGCGTGGGATCTGCTTGCGTATGGTCAGCAGAGCCATGCTCACTGCCAGCACCGCCAGCACACTGCCGGCGATGAGCATCCAACGGCCCACCAGCGTGGTCTGTGTGAAGTGCACCGGACTGACAAAAAGAAAGAGTGCGGATAGGATAACCACCGCCACAGAGCCCCAGAGCCCCGTCTGCGAATAGCGGCGAATTTTCTTGATTTCGGTTTCGTACATTTTGAATGCGTTAATTTGTTAATTCATTAATGTGTTAGTCTCCTAGAGTTTCAGGTATTTGGCGGTATATGATTCTTTGCATCCCAGGAGGTTCTCCGGGGTGCCGGCAAAGACCACATTGCCACCCTCGTCGCCACCTTCGGGTCCCATATCGATGACCCAGTCGGCCACCTTGATGATGTCATGATGATGCTCGATGACGACGATACTATGTCCACGCTCGATGAGGCGGTCGAAGGCAGCGAGGAGCTTCTGAATGTCGTGGAAGTGGAGGCCTGTGGAGGGTTCATCGAAGATGAAGAGCATGGGCTGCTCCGCTTCCCCTTTGACGAGGTAGGAGGCCAGCTTGATGCGCTGACATTCACCACCGGAGAGCGAACTGGAGGACTGGCCCAGCATGAGGTAGCCAAGACCTACGTCCTGCAGAGGCAGCAGACGGGTGTGGATGGAGCGTGTCTCGTCGCTGTCGAAGAACTCCACAGCCTGATCGACGGTCATCTCGAGTATTTGGCTGATATTCTTCCCCTTGTAGAGCACTTCCAGTGCCTCATCCTTATAGCGGCTTCCGTGGCATTCGTCACAGAGCAGGTGCACATCGCTCATGAACTGCATGCTCACGGTGACATATCCTTCGCCCTGGCAGTTCTCGCAGCGGCCACCCTCCACATTGAAAGAGAAGAATCCCGATTTGTATCCGCGTGTTTTAGCCAACGGCTGCTTGGCGTAGAGGGAACGTACCTCGTCGAAAACCTTCATGTAGGTGGCGGGGTTGCTGCGTGAGGAACGTCCGATGGGGTTCTGGTCGACCATTTCGACCGCAGCGATACGCTGCACATCGCCGTCCATAGCCACACAAGAACCCACATAGTCGGAGGCACCATCGAAGCGGTGCCTCAGCACATCGTAGAGCACTCTGCGGATGAGGCTCGTCTTACCACTGCCGCTAACGCCCGTCACCACGGTGAGTACCCCCAAGGGGATGTCGACATCGATATGCTTGAGGTTGTTGCAGTAGGCTCCGTGGATGGAGATGCGGTCGCGCCAGCGACGGCGAGTCGAAGGCACGGCGATGGTGCGGCGGCCCAACAGATAGTCGGCGGTATATGAATTAAGAATCTTGTTTTTTGAATTGGTGAGTTCCTGCGGAGTGCCCGCGAAGACCACTTCGCCTCCCAGCCGACCGGCACCAGGGCCAATGTCTATCAAGTAGTCGGCGGCACGGATGATGTCCTCGTCATGCTCCACCACGATGACGGTGTTGCCAAGGTCGCGCAGACGTTTCAATACGCCGATGAGCTGTCCGGTATCGCGCGAATGGAGACCTATGGAAGGCTCGTCGAGGATGTACATGGAGCCCACCAGAGAACTGCCCAAGGAGGTGGCCAGGTTGATGCGCTGACTCTCGCCACCGCTGAGGCTGTTGCTAAGACGGTTCAGCGTAAGATAACCAAGTCCCACATCGACAAGGTAGCCGATACGATTCTTTATCTCGGTGAGGAGACGCTCGGTGACAGCACACTCGTGAGGAGTAAGCCTTTTTTCAATGTCGCTGAACCATTCCGCCAGTTTAGACACGGGAATCTCTGTCAACTCGCTGATGCTACGGCCTCCGACTTTCACATACTCTGCATCTTTGCGGAGTCGTCTGCCATGACACTCCGGGCATTCGGTACGGCCACGGTAGCGCGCCAACATGACACGATATTGTATCTTGTAGCTCTGGCTCTCCACCCAGCGGAAGAAGCCGTCGATACCGTCCCAGGTACCGTCGCCATGCCAGAGGATGTCTTTCTGTTCCTGCGTCAACTCATAGTAAGGCTTGTGAATCGGGAAGTCTATCACCGCAGCATGGCGGATGAACTCACGTTTCACATCCTGCATCTTATCGCCATTCCAGCACACCACGGCATTCTCATAAATGCTGCGACTACGGTTGGGCACCACCATATTCTCGTCGATGCCGATGATGTTGCCATATCCTTGACAAACGGGGCAGGCACCATATGGGTTGTTGAAAGAGAAGAAGTTGGGATTAGGTTTCTCGAAAGTAATGCCATCAGCCTCAAAACGGTTGGAGAATGTCGAGAAATCAACTCGTTGATAGGTTGATGCGTTTCCCCGAGGACTTTTCTTGTTGTCATTGTTTAACCTGTCAACGCTAATGGCGCAGGTGCCGCGACCTTCAAAGAAGGCAGCCTGAACGCTCTCGGCGATGCGGGCCGCCTGCGTGTCGTCGTCAGCATGCACCTCTATACGGTCGATGACCAGGTAGACATCGCCTTCGAGAGCCATATTGTCAAGGTCTTCGATGCGTACCACTGTACCTTTCACCATCACACGCTGGTAGCCTTCCTGACGCAAGATGTCGAGCTGTGAGCGTAAGGGACGCTCCTTGCTGTCTTCGAGTGGAGAGAGAATCATCACCTTCGTGGGAGTGTCCGATGCAAGTCCCAAAATATAGTCCACCACATCGGAGACGGAGTGACGCTTGACCTCGACACCGCTGACAGGCGAGAAGGTGCGTCCGATGCGCGCAAAGAGAAGTTTCAGGTATTCATAGATCTCAGTACTGGTGCCCACTGTAGAACGAGGGTTCGACGTGTTGACCTTCTGTTCAATAGCCACTGCCGGCGAAAGGCCATGGATAAAGTCCACCTCGGGTTTCGTCATCCTGCCCAGGAACTGGCGAGCGTAGGAGCTCATGCTTTCCACATAACGCCGTTGTCCTTCAGCGAACAGGGTGTCGAAAGCCAGACTCGACTTGCCACTGCCACTCAGGCCTGTGATCACCACCAGCTTGCCCTGGGGGATCTCCACATCGATATTCTTCAGATTATTGGCTCTTGCACCTTTTATGAAAATGCTGTCCATGCCGTGACGCTACTTTTTGACCTCCACCCTTCTGCACTTGTTGCCACGCATCGTAAGCAACAACAAGGTCCCATCCTCGCGGCGTACCATGTTGACCAATGCATGCTTCGTATCTTTTTCCAAGTAGGCCTTTCTCACATCACCTTCGGCGGATATAGTGTACAGCACCAGGTTGGACTTGTCTCCCACCTCATACTCGCGCGACTCTTTGGTGATATTGTAATTTTCGGGTTCCTTACGGTTTTCGTTCTTCACCAGACAAGCCTTGTCGCCGTCGACAAACATCGAGACATAGAGCATTCCGTCGTCAACACCTGTCATGTCGTTACGTCTTATGTTGCGCACCCATTTGATGTTGCCATAGATATCGAAAGCCAACAGATGCAATCCCTGCGCATACCACGAATCCTCCACCGTGCCGTTCACATTGGTGTAGTGGAGCACATGATGGTGTCCCACAGCCATCACCACGCCATAAGGCATACGGAGACTGCCCATCGGCATCACCCTCGACATGTCGCGGAAACGCTGTGTTTTCTTGGAGTTCTTGTTCAACATAATATTCATATCCTCGTTCTGGAAGAACCGCATTGAGAATCCAGAAAGACTCGCCGAGTCGATATTGAACGACATCGTCACCACGCCACTCGACATTTCTTCCTCGTAACGGGCCCTCTCCGCGGTAAAGAGACCTGCACAGAGCACATGAGGGCCTAGCACATTGAGGATTCCCATATCGTGTACCGGGTCGCACTGCATAGTCATGCTGTAAGTGTCTGCCCTTTTGGAATTAACCACGTTAAGCGTAAAATGCACTCCATCTCTTACACGCTGCGCACCCAATGTGTACATGGTGCCACTGTCGTCCACATAGATAGCATTCGTGGCGCCCATGGCATAGTCTGTCACCCACACCTGATTGGCTTCTGCGTCGAAAACACGTGCCACAGAGATATACTCCTGACGTTCGACATATTGTACTATCGTCAGCACCCCCATATAACGCCCGTTAGGTGACACTGCACCCCACGACGCAATGATATCTTTTTTTCCATAAGTGAAGTAATCCACCGTATCGAGATGACCTCCCTTGAGTTGCATAGAATCCAGTGAAACCCGGGCTCGCAAGATAGCGATTCTGTTCACGACATTGCTGTCCACCATCAACATCGATGCGCTATGGACATCACCGCCTTTCTGCTTGCCGCCGACGGCACACAACACATCGCAACGCTCGCTCAACGGCAACTCCAGGCGCTCCATCGGGAGCAGTCCGTCGCTGAGTTTCACCACATGCCAGTCACGCCTGTTTGCAAATTCTTTCACTCCCTCCTTACTCTTTGTGAGCCAAACGTCGAGGCCTTCGAGCGAACCCAGATAGTGTCCGTTCAGTACCATGTCCAGGTCCAAATTACGATTCTCTTCGCTGGCATTCACAGAGAACTCCTGCCCTCTGCCAACACCCATAGCCGCCACAGCGACAACAATCAAAAATAGCCTCTTCATATTTTATTGATTTTCAGTATTTCAAATTAATAATAAAGATATTCATTTCATCTCTTCCCCAACTTCACAAAAGGCACCAACACCTCTTCCATCGACACTCCGCCATGCTGGATTGTACCGTTGTAATAGCGTACATACTCATTGTAGTTGTTAGGATAGGCGAAAAAGTCGCCCTCTTTGCAGAAAATGTAGGGACTCGTCACATGGCGTCGCGGCAGGAATATCTTTGCCGGATCTTTCACTTCAAAGACCTCCTTGGGGTTATAGTCCAACAAACGGCCTTGTTTGTAGCGCAGATTCACACTGATGCCCTTGTCGCCCTTCACCCTTACAGGACGGTCGATGCGCACCGAACCGTGGTCAGTGGTGACAATCACATTGACATCCTTGTCAGACAGCGCTTTCATGATCTCCAGCAGCGGAGAATGCTCCAACCACGACAGCGTCAAACTCCGGTATGCCTTCTCGTCCACAGCCAGCTCGCGCACAATATCGCTCTCTGTACGCGCATGGCTGAGCATATCGATAAAGTTATAGATAATGACATTAAGCCTATTTCTCAGCAATTCCGGCACACGCTCCACCAGTTTGTGACCGTACTGCGCATTCAGCACCTTATTGTACGAATGCTTGATATTGAAACCGTGACGACGAAGATTTTCTTCCAAAAGTTCGTCTTCGTACTGGTTCTTCCACCCCTCCTCGTCTTCGTTCACCCAGTACTGGGGGTATTTTCGTTCTATCTCGCTCGGCATCAATCCGGCAAACATCGCGTTGCGTGCAAACTGCGTCGTAGTGGGGATGATGGTGTAATAGATGTCGTCACGTTCGGTACGCAGATACTGCTCCAACAAAGGCTGTACGAACTTCCACTGGTCATAGCGAAAGTTGTCTATCACAATGAGAAACGTGGGTTTATCCTCCTTCAGCAGAGGGAACATGCGTTCTTGCAACACCGTGGGCGACATCAGGGGTTTCTCCACACTACCAGACAGCCATTCCAGATAGTTTTGCTCATAGAAACGGCAAAATTGTTGATTGGCTTCTTTCTTCTGTGAGAGAAATATGTCGTGGATATTGCCATCCTCTGTCTTCGAAAGCTCCAGTTCCCAATAGACCAACCGTTTATACACCTCTATCCACTCCTCTGCATTCATCCGTCCCTGCAGCTGCATGCCAATCTCGCGGAACTGCTGCTGGTAGTTCATCGTCGAGTGTTCACTCTGTAGACGCTTTAGTTCGGTGTGCTTCTTCACCGTCAGCCATATCTGATTGGGGTTCACCGGTTTGATGAGATAATCGCTAATCTTTCCTCCCAGCGCGTCCTCCATGATATGCTCTTCCTCGCTCTTCGTAATCATCACCACCGGCAACTGCGGCCATCGCTCCTTGATGCGACCCAGCGTGTCGATGCCGCTCAATCCAGGCATCTGCTCGTCGAGGAACACAATATCCGGCTGTTGCTCTTCCAGTACATCCAGTGCGTCGCGCCCTGACTGTACCCCCATCACCTCGCAGCCCTTCTCTTCCAGAAACAGAATATGAGGTTTCAATAACTCTATCTCGTCATCAGCCCAAAGAATCGATGTCTTCATAAGTTCGGTTTTTTATATTAACGCGCGAAAGGCAGAAAAATTGTATTCCATTAAAAAAAACAGCGGAAGGCTCCTGTAGAGAAGACTTCCGCTGTTTTGTTATTCAGATTATCGGATTGTCAAACAGTAGAGTACTTTTTACTTTTGGAGTGCAAATTTACACATTTTTTTCATATATGCCAAATTTTTTGTTTTTTTTTGTATTTTTGCACCGCGTTTTGACCATCATTTATTTGGGAATGATTCTAACTGAACTTTATCAAGACAGCAACCTTATCCATCTGATTGACGAGAAGTTGCAGAACACGCATGCCAGGGTGCATATCGACGGCCTGACGGGGTCTCTGCCCGCGGTAGCCATCGCCGCGTTGTCGCAACAGCTTCCAACGGTCAACCAACTCGTCATCGCCCCTTCGAAAGAAGAGGCCTTCTACCTACAGAACGACCTGGAAGCCCTCTTAATTGAAAAGGAGAAATCGGAAACTGACAATTCGCCTGACGCAAGCCGTGTCATGCTCTTTCCCACCTCCTACCGCAAGGCCTACCACTATGACCCCGACCAAACGGAGAATGCCAACATACTGATGCGCAACGAGGTGGTGAAAGCCCTCAGCAGTGGAGAACCCGTCATCGTTGTGTCGTATGCCGACGCACTGAACGAAAAGGTAGTCTCCTCGAACACATTCTATTCCAACACGCTACGCATCTCGCGTGGACAGAAATGTGATATGTGGGAAGCTGTGGAACGTCTGCAGGAGATGGGCTTCGAACGTGAGGACTTCGTGGTCGAACCCGGACAGTATGCCGTGCGCGGCGGTATCGTCGACGTCTATTCCTACGCTTCGGACCTCCCCTTCCGCATCGAGTTCTTCGACGACGAGGTCGACTCCCTACGCACCTACGACACCGTCACCCAGCTCAGTGTCAAGCAACTGGACCGCATCGACATCGTCCCCGACTTTCAGGGAATTCAGGAAGTCCAAGACAATACCAGAGTGTCGCTGATGGAGTATTTCGGCAGCAATGATATCGTATGGACCCAGAGCCTGATGATGGCCGCCGAACAGATGGAGAAACTCCTGGCCGACACCCGCAAAGCCTACAACGACCGTCTGGCCGACAAAGAGCACCCGGTGGCCGGCACCCTGCCAAAGCCCGAAGAGATGAGTTGCTCCGCCAACGAGTTCCTGCACAAACTCCTCGACTGCAAGATTGTAGAATACGGGAACAGCCACTACTTCTCACAAGCCGAACGCATCGAGCATCACAGTGAGCCCCAGCCTGCTTTCAACAAACAGTTCGACCTGCTTATCGCCAACCTCGCCGGACATGCCGAGCAAGGCTACCGCATCTTTCTCACCGTCAGCAACGAAAGCCAGGAGAAGCGTCTCCACAAAATCCTCGATGAAACCGCCAATAATTTCAATTTCCAATTTCCAGTCTTCAATTTAAGCCACGGATTCATCGACCACGACGCGAAAATTCTCTGCTATACCGACCATGAGATTTTCGACCGTTACCACAAATACACGGTGAAGGATCTCCGTGCCACCCACGAGGCCCTGACACTCAAAGAACTCTTTGAACTGAAGCCCGGCGATTTTGTCACCCACATCGACTATGGAGTGGGACGTTTTTCGGGTCTGGAGAAAGTAACCAACAACGGCAAGAGCCAAGAACTCATACGCCTGATATACAAGGGTGGCGACGTGCTTTACATCTCCATCCACGGGCTACACAAAATCAGCCGCTATGTGGGACGCGAGGGTGAGGCGCCGACCCTTAACCGTCTGGGCAGCAACAGCTGGCAGGTGCTTAAGCAGAAAACCAAGCGACAGGTCAAAGACATTGCACGCGACCTCATCGCCCTTTATGCCAAACGCAAAGCCTCACGCGGCTTCGCTTTCAGCGAGGACTGTTCGATGCAGGAGCAGCTTGAAGCCTCCTTCCTCTACGAGGACACGCCCGACCAGCTCAAGGCCACCATTGCCGTCAAGCGCGACATGGAAAACACAGCCCCCATGGACCGCCTCATCTGCGGAGACGTAGGCTTCGGCAAGACAGAGGTAGCCATCCGCGCCGCTTTCAAGGCCTGCTGCGACGACAAACAGGTAGCCATCCTGGTACCAAGCACCGTACTGGCCTTGCAGCACTACAACACTTTCAGCGAACGACTCAAAGGCATGCCCGTCAGGGTGGACTACCTCAACCGGTTCCGTTCCACCAAGGAGAAGAACCAGATATACAAAGAGGTAGAAAACGGCAAGATAGACATCCTCATAGGCACCCATGCCATCACCAACAAGAACCTCAAATTCAAAGACCTGGGGCTCCTGATCATCGACGAGGAACAGAAGTTCGGTGTCAGCGCCAAGGAAAAACTCAAGCAGATGAAGGTGGGTGTCGACTGTCTCACCCTCACCGCCACCCCCATACCCCGCACCCTGCAGTTCTCACTCATGGGAGCACGCGACCTCAGCGTCATCCAGACCCCTCCCCCCAACCGCCAACCCATCGAGACAGAGCTCTCGGACTTCAACGAGGAGCTTATCCGCGACGCCATCATGTTCGAGATGAGCCGTGGCGGGCAGACCTTCTTCATCTCCAACCGCGTGGAGAACCTGCCAGAGATGGCGGGACTGGTGCAGCGTCTGGTTCCCGATGCCCGTGTGGCCATGGCTCATGGACGCATGGACGGCAAGGATGCCGAAGAGACGCTGATGCATTTCCTCGAGGGTGACATCGACGTGCTGGTAGCCACTTCCATCGTGGAGAACGGCCTTGACATCCCCAATGCCAACACCATGATTATCAACAACGCCCATCAGTTTGGCCTCTCCGACCTCCACCAGATGCGCGGCCGTGTGGGACGCTCCAACCGCAAAGCCTTCTGCTACCTCCTCATCCCTTCCTACCTCACCCTTACCCCCGACGCACAGCGGCGACTCAAAGCCATCGAAGAATTCTCCACCATCGGCTCCGGATTCAACATCGCCATGCGTGACCTCGACATCCGCGGTGCCGGCAACATCCTCGGCGCCGAACAGAGCGGCTTCATCTCGGAGATAGGCTACGACATGTACCACAAGATTCTCAACGAAGCCATCGAGGAGCTGAAGGAGAGCGACTTCGCCGACCTCTTCGCCGCCGAGGCCGAGGAGAACAAAGAATATGCAAAGGAATGCACCATCGAGACCGACCTCGAGGTGCTGCTGCCCGACGACTATGTCACCTCCGTCTCCGAACGTCTGCTGCTCTACAAGGAACTCAATGAGCTCACCTCCGAAGAGGAGCTCTCGACCTACCGCGAACATCTGGAAGACCGCTTCGGACCCGTGCCGACATGTGTCGACGAACTGATTCGCACCATCACCTTGCGCCGCATGGCCAAGGAGTTCGGCATCGAGAAGATTGTGCTGAAACAGGACCGCATGGTGCTGCACCTCGTCTCCAACCCGCAGAACCCCTTCTACCAGAGCGGCAATTTCTCCAAGGTCATCCAGTTCGCCCAGGCGCATCCACGTGCCGCCCGCCTCAAGGAGACCTCAGACCGCCTCACCCTCTCCATCGAAGACGTCACCTCCATCACCGCCGCCATCGCCCTCCTGGCAGAGCTCTGCCAAGACTGACCCTGACAGCCTCCTGTCGCTGTCAAGCAGTTCATTTGTTCAGTAGTTGTTCGGTAGTTGTTCAGTAGTTGTTCAGTGATTGACTGAACAACTACTGAACATATACTGGACAACGAGCGAAGAAAAGAGCCTGGAGGAATGAAGAAAAAGCCCCGCACAATAAGGGAGTGCGGGGCTTTGACGGAACGTCGTACCGGCAAATCATTTTTCCCGTTTGGCATGAATATCTAGTTTCTCTCCCTTGAACCATAGTTCTAGGTTGGCGCTTTCATCATCTGCATATTTGATTACATAATGCATGTATTCTTTTCCCGCGACATAAGTAAACAGAGTGTCTCCCTCTAGTTTGTAAGTCCCTTCCCCATTTCCAAATGCACCTTTTCCCCTATAAGTGTTATCGTCCAAAAAGGTGATGGATGCATCAACTTTATTTTCGACATTTTCCCACCTACCATCTAATTTTAGTTCAGTTAATTTCCATGTACCTTTGGCAAAATCCTTCCATTTGGATTCATTATCTCCACAAGAAGAAAAACCGAAAAATGTAGCGATGCATGCAGCCAACAGAAATACTTTATACTTCATTTTTTTTACACTTATATGTGTCGTGTGCAACCTTTAACTGGTGTGATTCCCAATACACCAAAAAATGATAACAAAAAGAAGCGCGGGAATCTGTCACTTTGCTTATCCCGCAACATTGGGCCTTCGCATTGCCTTTCCGCCAAGGATAAGCAATGCCGTATGCCCACGCTAACCATATACAACACAATCATTGTATACAAGCCTGTGGACGATGTACATTGCTTTACCGTGTGGCGGAAAAAGAAGTTGCGAAGTTCAATGTGCCGCAGATAACGCTGTTACAACGTCTCTTTTATTTTGTCTCTCGTTTCCATTCTTTCTGAAACGACGATGCAAAATTACATGTTTTTTCAGAAACCACAAAATTTATTTTTTCAAAACCAAAGAAGGCGGCCATAATGACCGCCTTCTCTATAGTGCCGCATAATATTTACTGGACGTCTTTCTCGTCGAGGGGCTGGGCAAGGAGGTTGAGGAAGGTTCCCTTGCTGTCGAACTCCATGCGGATGAACTTCACTTTGCCGTCCACCTTCTGGCTGACGACGACATAGGTGTAGGGTTTCGGTTTCTTGCCGTCGGCGCCACGGTATTTGGAGTTGTACTCATAGACCACCATTTTCTCGATCTTGTACTTCTCGCCATTGAACTTCTCGGCCAGGTATTTCTTGATGCCGTTGTTATAGCGGTCTTTGTGGAGCACCTTTCCAGTCATGATAGGCTCGCCGGTGTTGATGTCGAACACGGCATCCATCTCCACCTTCTGCTTGTCGGTGTAGTAAGCCACGGCATACTGACCATTGCGGTTGATCCATTCGGGGCCTGATTTAAGGCGTTTCTCGAGGTTCTTTTTGAAGTAGTCCACAGCGGCCTGAGGGGGCTGGAATTGCTCGGTCTGGGGTTCGTCGACCTTGGGGGCCGGACGGCCACGGTGGCGGCTGCTCTCGGTCTTGGTGGCACGGGTAATCTCGTCCTCTGTGGCGTCAGGATTGTTGTGCGTATAGTAGTCGCGCTTGACGGCAGCGGGGTCGGGGGCGTTGCTCTTCATGAGTTTTCCGCGGGTGTCGAAGATCATCTCGAAGTCGGTGTCGGAGATACCTTTCTTGGTGATAATCATGCGATAGTAGTTGTCACCGCTCATCTCCTCGACATAGTCAAGCGTCTTTACCTTGTAACCGGGGTAGTTGTTGTTGAAATAGCTGGTGAGCATGGTGGGGCATTCCTCAAACTTGACGGGGAAGGAGGAATACTGCCAGTCGCCGCCGGCGGTGAAGTAGCTACGTCCTTCCTGTCCGTCGATGACCACTTCGGCAATGTACTGTCCCGGAGCCTGGTACCAGGTCCTCACCTTGTAGGAGTCGTAGGTCTTCTCAAGGGCGAGCAGCACCGAGCGGGGCACGGCGGTTTCTTTGATTTTGGTCTGAGCTTTCAAAATTGAAAATTGAAAATTGAAAATTGAAAGCAGCAGTGCAACAAAGGCTATCTTCTTCATATCTGTAAAGTTTCTTATTCAGTATCCTTAAAGGGCGTTTTATTGCAAGGATAACGTGTTTTTTTTCTTTTTATTGTTTGAACAGCACATCTTTGCGGTCGGGACTGATGCTGACGGCGGCGATGGCGACGCCGGTCTGCTGCTCGATGGCGGCGAGGAAGTTGCGGAGTTTCTCGGGCAGCTTGGCATATTCGGTGATGCCTTCAAGGCTTTGCTTCCAGCCTTTGAAGGGGGTGAGGACTGGGTCGATATGGACGGTGTTGTACTCGAAGGGTATCTCGTCGGTGCACTTGCCGTCGATGTTGTAGGAGGTGCACATGTTGACGGTGTCGAAGTCGTTCATCACGTCGGGTTTGGTGACATAGAGCTCGGTGACACCGTTGATCATGCAGGCGTAGCGGAGGGCGGGGATGTCTATCCATCCGCAGCGACGGGGGCGGCCCGTGGTGGCGCCGTATTCGTGGCCAAGCTCGCAGAGACGCTGACCGACTTCGTCGTCGAGCTGTGTAGGGAAGGGGCCTGCGCCGACACGGGTGCAGTAGGCCTTGGTAATGCCCATGACCTTTCCAATGGTGGAGGGGGCCACGCCGAGGCCTGTGCAGACGCCGGCGGTGATGGTGTTGGAGGAGGTGACGAAGGGATAGGTGCCGAAGTCGATGTCGAGCATCATGGCTTGGGCGCCTTCGGCGAGGACTTTCTTTCCCTCGCGGAGGCACTGGTTGATGAAGTACTCGCTGTTGACGAAGCGGAAACGCTTCAGCGTGGCGAGGCTTTCCATCCAGGTTTTCTCGTATTCGCTGAGCGTCATGTTGTCGATGCGGAAAGAGTCGACATCGAAGCCCATGGCACGAGCCATCATTAGGTGCTGGCGCTTGAGTTGGCCGTAGCGCTCGATGAAGTCCTCAGCCATGATGTCACCCACGCGGATGCCTGTGCGAGCAATCTTGTCGGTGTAGGCTGGGCCAATGCCCTTGAGGGTGGAGCCGATCTTGCTGTTTCCTTTGGCCTGTTCATTGGCGGCGTCCATCATACGGTGTGAAGGCAGGATGAGGTGTGCCTTTTTGCTGATGAAAAGGTTCTTGGTGGCGTCGACGCCTTTCTCAGCGATGCCTTCGATTTCCTGGCGGAAGATGCGGGGCTCTATGAGCACCCCGTTGCCGATGAGGTTGATTTTATCCTTATGAAAGATGCCACTGGGGATAATATGCAGCACATGCTTCATGCCGTTGAACTCGAGAGTGTGGCCGGCGTTGGGGCCACCCTGGAAACGGGCCACCACGTCGTAAGCCGGGGTGAGCACGTCGACGATTTTACCCTTGCCTTCATCGCCCCACTGGAGTCCTAATAGAACATCTATCTTCGTCATAAATTTTTTATTATCAATAAGTAAGAACAATTTAATCCTCACAATTCCAAACCAACATAAAATGCAAAGATACAAAAATAAGGTGAAGTGGCAAAATTTATTTTTATATTATTAATTGTTTTGAAGAAGCCATGAGCGGTTGAATCGGTAGAGCCAGAGTTCGCAGGCGGTGTCGGGGCCTTTTTCGAGGAAGCAGGCGATGGTGCCGTCGGGGAGGAGGGTGAGAGATGAATAGACAGAGGGGCCGGAGACGAGGAGCCGGGGGGAGTGCCAGGAGCGGCCTTCGTCGTTGGAGGTGAAGAGGCTGACGTTCTCGCGGTTCAGGGAGTTGGGGAGGGAGTGGAGGAGTGTGGTGTCGTCGAGACGGAGGAGGTCGCCGTTGCAGGCGTTGGCAGACATTTCGGACCAGGTGCCTTGTGTGCCCCAGGTTTCGCCTCCGTCGGAGGAGCGGTTGTAGCCTCGTGCTCCATGGCGGCGAACGCTGATGAGGAGAGTGCCGTCGGCGAGTTCGATAAGTTTGGCTTCGTCGCCGGCTTCAAAGGCGCGCTGGGAGCGATGCCATGAGTGGCCGTTGTCGTCGCTATAGATGACGAAGTTGTCGCTGATGTACTGTTCGTTGCGCAGCACGGCGGCAGCGAAGAGGATGCGTCCGGCGTGGGGTCCGTGGCGGAGGCGAAGTCCGTTGCCGGAGGCTACGAAGGCGCCACGATAGGCTGATGAGCTGTTCCAGATGACGGAGGTGAGGTTGAGGGTGTCGGACCAGGAGATGCCGCGGTCGGTGGAGCGGCAGAGGTAGACGCTGATGGGGTCGTCGGGCGAGGACTGGAAGTAGCCGTTATGACCGGCGAAGAGGCAGAGAACGTCGCCGTTTTTACACTGCACGAGGGCGGGGTCGCCGTAGCCCTGCTTGCGGCCGGTGCCGTGGATGAGGGTCTGCGGTTCGGTCCAGGTGGCGCCTTTGTCGGTGCTGCGGCGGCAGACGATGTCGATGTCTTCGGGGAGGTCGCGCCAACTGTATTTGCGCTTGTCGTTGACGGCGAGGAGTGTGCCGTCGTCGAGGCAAAGAAGGGCCGGAATGCGCCAGAACTGCGAACCGTAGTCGCCCAAACGGTAGAGGCAGACGCTGTCGATAAAGGGAGCGTCGGCCGGCGAGGATTTGGCTTTTTGGCAAATTGCCGTGGTGAACACGGCGGCCAACGCCAAGAGGATGCAGGTGGCTTTACTCATGGTATCAAATGTTTGACGGAAGGGCGGCCACCCCTACTCGTCTCTCTTGGCTTTGAACCATTCGACGAACTTCGGGAGGTCGTCGAGAGGTTGGAAGCCATTCTTGAAGGGCTCGTCAGGCAGGGGAACGGTCTCCATGTAGCCGATGAGGGTGGCGCAGTCGAACTCGCCCATCAAGGACTCCAGAGTGACATAGACGCCCACCTGGAAATCCTCGTCTTGCCGCTGGCCGTCCTCGACGGCGATGCGGAGGCCGAGCATCTCGGGTTCCTCTTCGCATTCAAGCTGCTGGAAGTACATCTTACGGGTGTCGAAGAGGAGTTTATCGAAACGCACTTTGAGCTCGGTGCCCATGGGCTGCTTGAAGGCTATAAACTCCCACCAGTCGAGGTCGGGGGCGTTGTCGACGAGCTCGACCACGTAGCGGAAAAGGTCGGTGTCGCCCTCGGCGGAGAAAGTGAGGGTGCGGCCGTTGGCTGTGGCATCACCTATCTCGTAGGTGATGCCGTCGCAGTATTTGGTGAGCTGGTACTGCAGGGCATTCTCCAATTGTTCACGTTCTTTGTTTTCCAGGTCCCCAAGGGCAACGAGTTGTTCGTTATGGTCTTGGAACCACTGCCAGAATTTCTCTATCTTTTCCATATTCAAATGATTATTGCTTCAGGTTCAAGGCTTATGCCGAATTTCTGTTTCACATCGTTCTGGATGGCGTGAGCCAGAGAAACCACATCGTGTCCGGAACAGCCGTCGGCATTGTAGAGGACGAGGGCATTTTGGTGCCACACCCCTGCCCTGCCCTGCGTGCGGCCTTTCCATCCAGCTTTATCTATCAACCATCCTGCGGAGAGCTTGTAACCTGCCGCCGCCGGATGCGCGTCGGGCATGTCGGAGCATTCCGCTTTGAGGCGCTTGTAGGTTTCTTCGTCAACCACAGGGTTCTTGAAGAAACTGCCGGCGGAGCCATGTTCTTCGGGTCGCGGAAGTTTCTTCCACCGTAGTTCCGTGATGGCCTCCCGCAGTTGCCGGGCGGTGGCATGAGGCATCCCTTCGAGGGCTTTGTAGGTGAGGTTAGGGACAAAGGTGTTCTTCAGCCGGTAGGAAACGCTGAGGATGAGATAGCGCCCGGGATGGTGCTTGAAGAAGGAGTCGCGGTAGGCGAAGCGGCAATCGGCGTTAGTGAAGGTACAGCGACAACGCTCTTGCATGTCGAATGCTTCGACACTCTCTATAAAATCCTTTGCCTCAGCACCGTATGCACCTACATTCTGTACCGCCGAAGCCCCCACGGTGCCCGGGATGGCAGAGAGGTTCTCCAAACCATAGAGTCCGTGGTCGAGGGTCCACTGGACGAGGTCGTCCATCACCATGCCGCCCCAGGCCGTCACCAGCGTATCGGAGAGGGTCGGCTGCAGTGCTGCCGGCCGCTCGAGGGTGAGCACCGTGCCGTTATAGTCCTTGGTAAAAACCATGTTACTGCCAGCACCGAGCACCAGCCCCTCGCCGTCCAGCGACGGCACCTCGTCGCCCACCTCCAGCACCACCATGCGGCGCGTCTTCACATCGATGCCGAAGGTGTTGCAGGACTTGAGGGATATGTTCTCGTAGACTTTCATTCTTCGTCGTCTTTAGGGCCCAGTTCTTTCTTAGGTCTGCGGACCGGGGGTACATAGTCCATGCTGAAGACCTGGCGGTGTGTGAGGAGGAGCACAGCACTGAGGATGGCGCCAAGGACATCACAGATGGCACAGGCCTGCCACACGCCAGTGACCCCATCGCCATGGTTAAAATCCAACAGCAAGTCTGGCAAAAGGAGAGACAGTGGGATGAGGAATATGACCTGGCGCGAGAGGCTGGTGACAATGGCTATCCACGGCTGGTCTATCGACTGGAAGAGTTGCGAGTTGGTCACCGTGAAGGCTATCAATGGGCAGAATACCAGAAGGTAACGTAAGGCGGGGCCTCCCATGGCCAGAATTTCCGGTTCTGAATTGAAACAGCCGATGATGATGTCGGGGAAAAGGAGAGCCGCAAGCATGCCAAAGGTACCGATGGCCACACAGACCTTCATGGTGAGGAGGTAGACCTCACGCAAGCGATCGTTACGACGGGCGCCGTAGTTATAGCCGGCGATAGGTTGCATGGCCTGACAGATGCCCAGCATCATCATGAAGATAAGTCCCATGGCCGAATTGGCGGCGCCATAAACCGTCATCGCGTCGTTGCCGCCGAAGTGTATGAGCTGACGATTAAGGACTGCCACCACAGCGAAAGCCGCCACGTTCATGGAGAAGGGGCTGATACCTATGGCCAAAATGTTGCGGAAGATATAGAGTTTCGGTGTCCAAGCATGACGTTTGAAGCGTATGAAAGAGCGGGGCTGCACGAAATGGAGCACCGAGACCACCGCGGAGGCTGCCATGGAGATAGTGGTGGCCCATGCGGCTCCCTGCATACCCCATCCATTCTCGACGATGAAAAGATAGTCTAGAATAATATTCAATCCCGCACCTCCAGCCATAATCCACATACCCTTCATCGGATAACCGGAAGAGCGTATAAGTCCTACCAGATTGAAAGTCAAGGTAAGGAAGAACATGCCCGGAAGCACGATATACATATACTCACAAGCCCTGTCGATAACATCCGGGGTAGCGCCGTCGGCGAAGAGGTTGATGATAGGATGCATCCAAAGATAACCACCCACCACAAAGAGGAAACCGAACAGGAATGTGAGCAGGACGCTGTTGCCAAGGATCTTTTCCGCCCAACGCACATCTTTCCTTCCCAAAACAATGCTCATACGGGCACTTGAACCAGCACCCACAAGAGAGCCGAAGGCGTGGATGATGTTCATAATGGGGAAAGTGATGGTCAATGCCGCCAACAACATCTTTCCGTCGTCCGGACTATTACCCAGAAAGATTCTGTCGACAATATTATAGATCGACGTCACCACCTGGCTGGCCACTGCAGGCAGCGCATACTGCCACAGCAGTTTCCCCATGGGTTTGGTCTCGAGTTCGCGGATATCGTTGTCCATTTTATTTGTCACCGCACTCTCGTGCGGTGTTATTACGCCTTCGGCGTGAGTTGACTTTCTTTATTATTTCTTCATTTTGTTATGCAACGCCATAATGGCATTATAGGCAATGAGTCCGTTGGCCAACTCAAGGCTGCGCTCGTCGACCATAAGATTAGGACGGTGTAGGTTACTGAAGGGCGTGCCGGGTTCGTGGATGCCGATGCGGAAATAGCATCCGGGGATGCGCTGCTGATAGAAAGCGAAATCCTCGGCCGTCATGCGAAGGTCGAGCCATTCGACATTCTCCTCACCAAGGAAGGAGCAGGCGTTGTCGTGCACCTGCTGCGTGCAGATGTCGTCGTTGATAACGGGAGGATAGCCTTCGTCGACGAAGAGGTCGCACTCGCCGCCCATGGCTTCCGCCACACCGCAGCTGATTTTGCGTATCAGCTCGTGTGTGCGCAGACGCCACTCCGGGTCGAAGGAACGGATGATGCCTTCCATCTTCACGGTGTCGGGGGTGATGTTGGTGCGGCCGCCCACATCCTCTATCTTGCCGATGGTGAGCACCGTGGGCGACATGGGAGCGGCATTGCGGGAGACCACCTGCTGCAGTGCGATGACGATGTGTGAAGCAATCAGGATGGGGTCGACGTTGAGGTGCGGCGTGGCACCGTGGCCGCCCTTGCCCTTGACGGTCCAGTAGAGTTCGTCGGTGGAGGCCATGTATTTGCCCTTGCGCATGCCCACGCGGCCGAAGTCCATCTCCGGCAGGCAGTGGAAGGAATAAATCTCGTTGGGCGTCACCTCGTCGAAGAGGCCGTCGTTCATCATCATGCGGGCACCGCCGGGGTATTTCTCTTCGGATGGTTCGAAGATAAACATCAGGTCGCCTTCCAGCTGCTCTTTCATCTGGGTGAGAATCTTGATGGCGCCGAGGAGCGAGCAGGTGTGCATGTCGTGGCCACAGGCGTGCATCACGCCTGGGTTCTCGCTGGCGAAGGGCAAACCTGTGCACTCCGTGATGGGGAGCGCGTCATAGTCGGAGCGCAGTGCCACACAATAGCTGCCAGGATTAGTCCCACGCAACATTGCCATAACACCTGTCTTGCCGATGCCGGTCTTAGGCTCGAGACCCATCTCGTGCAGTCGCTCGGCTACGAAAGCCATGGTACCATACTCCTCCTGGGAGAGTTCCGGGTGGCGGTGCATCCAGCGGCGCCACTCGATAACCTCTTCACGCTGCGCCGCGGCGAGGCGCTTGATTCTTGAGACTATATCTTGCATTTTTTGTCGCTATTTCCAGATTTTCTAGAAACTCTAGATTCTCTAGGCTTTCTAGATTTTCTAGCATTTCTATATTATCCCTAACCTTCTTTTCAGTTCTTGGTTTTCTGCATTCAACCTTGTGTTTTCCTCCTCTAACATCCGCAGACGCCGGTCCACCTCCTCGCGGTAGCCGGTGCGGGCGGCATGCATGCGCTCTTTTATGCCTCCCTCCGTAACAAACCGCTGCTCCAATCCTACTAGATATGACGAAATCATCTTGTCGGTAATATGACACAATGTCAACACCATATTACAGAAATCCTCATCGGGGAGCGACTCGGAAAGTTTCTGGTAGTCAGGCCAGTCGTTGTGCCTGCGGCAGTATTCGAGCAAACTATCAAAGCGTGGGTGCTCGGAATCCCATACACAGAGGCTGTGGATTTTCAGGTAGTCGAGGTAGTCTTGACGGAGCTCCTGTAGGCTGCCACGAGCTACATTGACAAGTTTTATCTCCATCTCCGAGCTGGTCTTCCCATCTTCGCACCCCTCTACAATATTCTGCTTGCAACTGCGGGCGGCCTGCACCATCTGATCCACCGTGCGGTCTCCATGCAATGGAAGAAACCGCCGGCAAAACACCTGCGTAAGCTGATAGAGGACATCGCTCTTACGGTAGAAAAAGAGTTCCTGCCACACAACAGCTTTCTTTAGTACCTTGCCTTTGGTATTGTATTCCATTTTTTTGTAGATTTTCTAGAATTTCTAGATTCTCTAGGTTTTCTAGGCTTTGCGGATTGCAATGTTGGTGGGTTGGCCGTCGACTATCTCTATCTCGGTGCCGTCGCTGACCTCGGGCACGAGGGTCAGCGAGGTACAGAGGGTCTCGGTGCAGATGTAGTCGCGATGGCGTTCCACAGCGGTATCCCATTCGCCACTCTGCAGTTCGACGACGATGCGGTCGGTGACGTCGAAACCTTCCTTGCGGATGTTCTGGATGCGATTGACCAACTCGCGGGCAATACCTTCGTCGATGAGTTCGGGCGTCAGCGTGATATCGAGGGCCACGGTGAGGCTGCCTTCGTTGGCCACCACCCAGCCGGGGATGTCCTGCGTGGCAATCTCCACGTCGCTGATGAGCACCTCGCAGTCGGTACCATCGACGCTGACGATAGTCTTGCCGTCGGCTTCAAGGGCGTTGATCTGCTGCTGGCCGAAAGCCATGATGGCAGCGCCGAGGGCTTTCATCACCTTGCCGTAGCGCGGGCCGAGGGTCTTGAAGTTGGGTTTGATTTTCTTGACAAGCAGATTATTGTCGGCAGACAGGAACTCGATAGTTTTGACATTGAGTTCCGAGCAGATGAGGTGCTGTACGCGTTCCAGCTGCGTCTGCATCTCGGCGTCACGCACGGGAATGACAATGCGCTGCAACGGCTGGCGCACGCGCAGGTTGCTCTTCTTGCGCAGTCCGAGGACCATGGAACAGACCTTCTGGGCCAGCTGCATGCGTTCCTCGAGGGTCTTGTCAATCATAGCCTCATGTACCTCGGGGAAGCCCAGGTGATGCACGCTCTCCACTTCATAGCGATGGGTGACGGCATTGAGGTCGAGGAACATGCGCTCGCTGAAGAAGGGAGCGATGGGAGCCATCAGACGGCTGAGGGTCTCCAGGCAGGTGTAGAGGGTCTGATAGGCCGAGAGTTTGTCGTCGGTCATATCGCCACGCCAGAAACGGCGACGGCAGAGGCGCACATACCAGTTGCTGAGGTAGGCATCGACGAAGGTGGCGATGGCACGGCCGGCGCGCGTGGGCTCATAGTCTTCCATTGCGTCGCCGACGGTCTTCACCAGCGTGTTAAGCTCGGAGAGTATCCAGCGGTCAATCTCGGGACGTTCGGCGATGGGCAGGTCTTTCTGCGAATAGTCGAAGCCGTCGAGGTTGGCATAAAGGGCAAAGAAACTGTAGGTGTTATAGAGTGTGCCGAACAGTTTTCTTCTCACCTCGTCGACACCTTCCACGTCGAATTTCAGGTTGTCCCAGGGCTGGCTGTTGGTAATCATGTACCAGCGGGTGGCATCTGGACCGTATTTGGCAAGGGTCTCGAAGGGGTCGACGGCATTGCCGAGACGCTTGGACATCTTGTTTCCGTTCTTGTCGAGCACCAAGCCGTTGCTGATGACGTTCTTGAAGGCCACGCTGTCGAAGCACATGGTGGCGATGGCGTGCAGCGTGTAGAACCAGCCACGGGTCTGGTCGACGCCCTCGGCGATGAAGTCGGCCGGGAACTCGGTGGCCTTCAGTTCCTCGCCCATGTAGTGAATCTGGGCGTAGGGCATAGCGCCGCTGTCGAACCACACATCGATCAGGTCGGGCTCGCGGCGCATGGGCTTGCAGCTGTCGCTAACGAGGACCACGCCGTCGATATACGGACGGTGGAGGTCAAACTGGGTGTAGTCTTCCGAGGCGTAGGGGTTCTCTTTCATGAGACCGGCGGCCACAGCCTTGTCAATCTCCTTGCGGAGCTCAGCAACGCTGCCGATGCACTTCTCTTCCTTGCCGTCTTCGGTGCGCCAGATGGGTAGCGGTGTGCCCCAGTAGCGGCTGCGGGAGAGGTTCCAGTCGACGATGTTCTCCAGCCAGTTGCCGAAGCGTCCGCTGCCGGTGGCTTCGGGCTTCCAGTTGATGGTCTTGTTGAGCTCTATCATGCGGTCCTTCAGGGCCGTGGTGCGGATAAACCAGCTGTCGAGGGGATAGTAAAGCACGGGCTTGTCGGTACGCCAGCAGTGGGGGTAGCTGTGCGTGTGCTTCTCGCTCTTGAAGAGCTTGCCTTCGCCCTTGAGCATGATGACCAGCTCCACGTCGAGGCTCATGTCTTTCTCTGTCTTGGTGGGGTCGTAAGCGTTCTTGACGAACTTGCCAGCATACTGGCCGTAGAGTTCGGTGTTCATGTTGGCCTTCACCCATTCGGGGTCGAGGTCCTCGATGGGGGCGAAGCGTCCCTGCTTGTCGACCATGGGCATCTGCTTGCCGTCGCGATCGAAGAGCAGCAGGTCGCCGATACCAGCCTTCTTGGCCACACGGGCGTCGTCGGCACCGAAGGTGGGGGCGATATGCACGATGCCGGTACCGTCCTCGGTGGTCACATAGTCGCCCAGGATGATGCGGAACGAGCCCTTGTCGCTCACCTCGGTGGGTTTCACCCACGGGATGAGCTGCTCGTAGTGCAGGCCTTCCAGCGCGGTGCCCTTGCACTCGCCGACAATCTTGTATTCAGGGCTCTTGCCCTCGGGGAACATCGAACCCACCAGCGCCTTGGCCATGATGATGCGGCAGGGGGTCTCCTTGTAGGGATGGGTGGTCTCGATGGTCACATAGTCGATGTTAGGTCCCACACAGAGGGCGGTGTTCGAGGGCAGAGTCCAAGGCGTGGTCGTCCAGGCAATGGCGTAGGTGTCGGCCTGGTCGCAGAGACGGAACATAGCGACACATGTCGTGTCCTTCACGTCGCGGTAGCAACCGGGCATGTTGAGCTCGTGGCTCGAGAGACCCGTGCCGGCAGCAGGACTGTAGGGCTGGATGGTGTAGCCTTTATAGAGCAGACCCTTGTCGTAGAGCTTCTTCAGCAGGAACCACAGGGTCTCGATATACTCGTTGTTGAAGGTGATGTAGGGGTTCTTCAGGTCGACCCAGTAGCCCATTACGCGCGTCAGCTCATCCCACAGCTCCTTGTATTTCATCACCTCTTCGCGGCAGGCGCGGTTGTAGTCGTCAACACTGATTTTCTTGCCGATGTCTTCCTTGGTGATGCCGAGGTTCTTCTCCACGCCGAGCTCCACGGGCAGACCATGGGTGTCCCAGCCGGCCTTGCGGTCGACGAAGAAACCCTTCTGCGCCTTGTAGCGGCAGAAGACATCCTTGATGGTGCGGGCCATCACATGGTGGATGCCGGGCTTGCCGTTGGCACTCGGAGGTCCGTCATAGAAGACATAGGCGGGATGTCCTTCGGTCAGTTTTTGGCCCTTCTCGAAAACTTCATTCTCTTCCCAATAATGGCGTACATCTTCGCCGATACGGGTCAAATTAAGCTGCTTATATTCGTTATAACCCATTTTTATAGTTTTTTATATATTTACAATCAACCAGTTGCACCCTCCAGGGCGCAACAAACCAAATGACAAAGATACGAATTTTTTTTGACCCGCGGCGAAAAATATTTTCGAGGCAAAAAAAACAAAAAACGCACATAACCGAAACATTATGTGCGTTTTTAGTTGTAAACTACTGATTTCCAACCAGAGCATCAGAGTGCTCAAGAGAGGATTCAGAGGGCGTAGCCGAGACCGACAAACAACTGGTTGGACTTGATACTGCAGTCGGCAGGAGCGTCTTTCCAACGGTTGAGCAGACCCAGGTTGTAGCCCACCTCAAGGCTGATGTTGTTGTAGCTCAACTGGGCGCCAAAGGTGAGACCCAGGTCGAAGCGGTTGACCACATTCACAGCATTGTCGTCATAAAGGTCGCCACCGATGCCGTAGTTGATGTTGGGTCCCACAAAAGCACCGATACCGAGGTTTTCGATATGCAACGTGTAGTTCATCAGGATAGGCACACGGAGATCCATGGCATTCTCAACATAGGCAAAATACAATCCCGGAGCAATGGCGAGACCGCCACCAGCTTCCATATTGTAGCTACCGCCAATGTAGAAACCATCGTCGCTACCGGTAGTAGAGCCCACGATGGGCATCTCAGTGGTCATAGAATAGTTTTGATAGCCAGCATGGATAGACAGCTGGGCATTTGCCTTGCCAGCAAACAGCATCACTGCTGCCACGGCCATAATAGATAAAACCTTTTTCATTTTGTTTGATTTTTGTTGAATAATTTGTTGTTTACAAAATGCAAAAATAAGACTTTTTTTGAAATTGACAAAATTTAACAAAAAATTTTTTCCACCTCCGAAGGCAAGATAGTATTTTTCAACTTGAATTCCAATGACATAAAAAACCTCCGAACCACGCATGGTTCAGAGGCCAAAACAAAAGCGTATGAAAAAAATTATTATCCTTTTCTTGTCTTTATTTCTTCTTCAGGTATTCCTGCACGTTGTCGGAGGCGACGATTTCCTCTTTGAACATATAGGCACCGGTCTTCTCGGAACGGACCATGCGAATCACCTTGGCGAAACTTTTACCTGTCGAGGTCTTAAGGGTAGCAACAACTTTCTTTGCCATAGTCTATTCTCCTATTTTTACTTGATTTCTTTATGTACGGTAACTTTCTTCAGGAAGGGATTGTACTTCTTGAGCTCCAGACGTTCCGGAGTGTTCTTTTTGTTCTTGGTGGTGATATAACGGCTCATGCCGGGAACACCGCTGGTCTTCTGTTCTGTGCATTCAAGGATCACCTGGACCCGTGCGTCTTTATTTTTCTTTGCCATGACTTATTTATTTTCTAATTCATAACCATCTGAATACCAAGAAAGAAAGAGCATCACATTCATTTCTTTGGTCATCCAAATCGGCTGCAAAAATACAAACATTTTTGAAACTGGCAAAAAAAACTTCATTTTTTTTTGTGTGTATTAAGTTTTTCTTCGTATCTTTGCACCGTGAAAATATTTGTAAGAACACATATAATTAATAAGGAATATTATGGCACTGAAAAGAGTGATGGTTTTGACCGGTGGTGGTGACTGTCCCGGATTGAATGCTGTGATTCGCGGTATCGTGAAACGTGCTTCTCAGACCAGCGACTGGGAGGTCATCGGCTGCATCGAGTCGTTCAACGGCGTGCTGCGCGAGCCGACAGAGATAGTGGAGCTCACGGAGAAGACCGTCGAAGGTCTTCAGATTCAGGGAGGCACCATTCTAGGCACCACCAACAAGGGCGGCCCCTTTGCCTGGCCGGTGAAGAATGCCGACGGCACATGGACCACCGTGGACCGCAGCGACGAGATGCTGCGCAAGCTGCAATACATGGGCGTCGACGCCGTTATCAATATTGGCGGCGACGGTAGCCAGCGCATCTCGTTGGGCCTTGCCAAGAAAGGCCTGAATATCGTGGGAGTGCCCAAGACTATCGACAACGATCTGTCGCTGACCGACTACACCTTCGGTTTCCAGACGGCCGTGCAGATCTGCACCGACGCCATCGACAAGCTGGTGACCACCGCAGCGTCGCACAACCGCGTGTTCATCCTCGAGGTAATGGGGCGCGACGCTGGCTGGATAGCCCTGCACAGCGCCATCGCCGGCGGCGCCGACGTGTGCCTCATTCCCGAGATACCGTACGATATAGAGAAAGTCAAGGCCAAGATAGAGCAGCGCTACAACAAGCGCCGAGGCTACTGCATCATCGTCGTCGCCGAAGGGGCGATGCCCAAGGGCGGCACGGTGACGGGTACCGAGACCGGCGAGGTGGGCTACCAGCACGTGAAGCTGGGCGGCGTGGGCGAGCAGCTGGCTGCCGACCTGAAGGCCGCCGGCGTGGAACACGACATCCGCTACACCATCCTCGGCCACCTGCAGCGCGGCGGCACCCCCATAGCCTTCGACCGTGTGCTGGCCACCGAGTTCGGCGTCCGCGCCATGGAGTTCGTCATGGAAGGCCGCTTCGGCCAGATGGTGGCTTACCACCATCCCGACGTGGTAGGCATCCCGCTGGAGGAAGCCGTCCGCGAACAGAACCTCGTGGCTCCCGACAGCCGCCTGGTGCACACCGCCAAAGGCGTAGGAATTGAATTTGGAGATTGAAGCTGACTATGGAGACAAGACCTTATCTACACGAAGTGAAGTATTATGAGTGCGACCGCATGGGCATCACTCATCACAGCAACTATATCCGTTTCATGGAAGAGGCCCGCGTCGACTGGATGGACCAGCTGGGCTACGGCTTCGACCGCATGGAGGCCGAGGGCGTGGTATCGCCAGTGGTGGCCGTCGACTGCCGCTACCGCCATCCGTCGACCTTCAAGGATGTGATAGACATCGAGGTGAAGGTGGCCGAGACCACCCCGTTGAAGATAGTCTTCAACTACACGATGAAAGTGGCGGACAAGCTAGTGTGCACCGCCACCAGCACCCATTGCTTCCTCGAAAACGGCCGCCCCGTCTCGCTCGAAACCCGCTTCCCGGAGCTCTACGCCAAAGCCACCGCCTCGACAACATGACATCGGCAAACAAATTTTGCTACATTAAATAAATTATGTATCTTTGCAGTCGGAAATAAAAACAAAACAATGAGATAAAAACAGAATAGACAACATAGACATATATTGAGCTGAACGCTCTTGTTCTCGTATTGAAAAGTCTGGTAAACTTTAATGCGATGAGAATAAGAAAGCGGAAGGTTCACGTTAGGGGCGTGAATTTTCGTACACTTATTTATCGCGCGGGTTATACCAGACACCCTCAATACAAATAAGGCAGTTTTGACGAAAGAATCACGCCTTTCTTCATGCCCCTTATTTCCCAACAACAGCTTCCTGCTCAATAGAAGACCAAGCAGGGAGGCCGAAAACTGCATCATAGAGTAGGCATAAAAAACGACAATAACAATATGATTACATTATTGGAAGCCGAAAAGGTGATTAAAGAAATGAAGAAAGACCCAGGTAGAAAGAGCTTTACCACGCAGGAGTTTGCTACTTTCTACAACAGATGTTACAATGCATCATATCTTGAGATGCTCCATGACGAAGGGTCAACCACTATGGCTCATTTACGTATTGGACGTTTCTTAAGAGCACATGTTGGAGATGGTCTTGATGTTGAATTTGTTAAAAAGCAAATGGGTGAGAGTCTACATGGAAAGCCAAGCCGTAATGCGAAGTGGATTATTATTAGCAGAAAGGAGAAATAGAAATGAAAAAGATTATTACTTTTGTATTGACTTTGTTTGTTTCCGTTATATCATGTAATGCGCAAACAATAATATCGCAGATAATTCCTTCTGGACAACGTCTTTATTTTAGGTTAAATCGAGACCTTAATATAATCCAGAACGTAACAGTATGTAGCCCAAATGGTTCTGCAGGGTGGTCTGGTTATCCCAAACCAGCAGGTGATGTGGTAATACCAGACACTATTATATATCAAGGAGTTGGGTATCCCGTTGTGGGAATTTCTAGTTTTGCATTTAAGGATTGTAATTTGATCACATCTATAGTTATCCCCAATACAGTCACTACTGCAGAAAACAATAATAACTATAATAATTCTGAGCCCATTACAGGATGTACATCTTTAACAACACTAACAATTGGTAGAAAATTTCGTGCGGGTCGATTGATGAAAGGAGGAAGCCCCAATCTAAAAACAATTTATTTCAATGCCGATAGTTGTGTTAACCCTTATAGCTCTTCACAAGGTAGCTTGGGAATAGATACTGTAAGTAATGTGAATTTGATTATTGGAGATAGTGTCAAATTTATTCCCAACAGTTTCTTTTATGGCGGATATGCTCCGCATACTGGCGCATGCGGGATAAAATTTGATACAATTATTGTAGGTAGTTCAGTAAATTCAATAGGATCATATGCATTTCGCGAACAAGATCAAATACAGTCTATTACATTCCGTTCTCAAAATCCTCCTTTATTAGGGCAGGGGTCGTTTTTGTCTGCAAATAATGAAACCATTAATTGCAATGTCCCTTGTGGAAGAAGTTCTATTTATTATGCCCAATGGACTACATTTTTCAATGATTATGTAGAAACAAACGCAGGATATTCAATAAATGTTTCCTCTTCGAATGATTCTTGGGGAACTGCAGGAGTTGTACAATCACCGACATGTAGTGAAAATGCCGTGATTGGAGCGACAGCTGCATGCGGCTATTATTTTGTGCGTTGGAGTGACGGCAACTCGGAAAATCCGCGAACATTGTCTTTGACAGAAGATACTTACCTTGTTGCTGAATTTGCATCATCATATAATGTTCCGGATACGGTGTTTGTACATGACACTACGACCATAAATAATTACTTGCATGATACAACATATTTGCCTATATATCTGCATGATACTGTGCCAATCGTAGAATATCTTTATGACACAATTTTTCTGCCACAATATCTTCATGATACCACATTTATATCGTTGTATGATACTGTCTACTTGCCACAATATCTTCATGATACCACATTTATATTCTTACATGATACTATCTACATACCACAATATTTTCACGACACAACAATAATTAATCACTACCTTCATGATACTCTTTATATACAACAATATGTTCACGATACACTCTATGTTACAATAACTGACACGTTGTGGTTGCACGATACGGTGTTTGTAAATGATACAATATATATTCATGATACGATTGTGGTGGGAGTTGGCAATGTGGAGACTGTAAATGCCAAGATATACACTAACAATAGACAGATTGTTGTGGAAGGTGCTGATGGTAATGACGTCTGGCTCTATGATATAAACGGACGTATACTTGCCACCAAGCGAGACTACGATGTGCCGATACGTTTTGACGCTCCTGCCAGCGGTACCTATATAATCAAGATAGGTGACTATCCTGCCCGCAAGGTGGTGGTGATTAGGTAGGCAAGCAAAAGAACATTTCCACAGAAAAAAGAGCATATCTTACACAAAGAAGATATGCCCTTTTTTCATGCCGAAAACTGAAGAACAAAAGAACCCACATATTGGTATGCCGTCGGCTTGGCCGACAACCCACCAAGAAGGACCAAAGCGCCACCACAGCTGAAGGATCGCCGACGGATTATCGAGAGATTGTTGTATTTTGGCGGCGGTAAATATATGGTTGTTGCAGTAAGAATCGGAGATTTTTCACGGGAGATTTGAAGATTTTTTGTTGGAGAATTAAAGATTTTTGAGAATAAGATAATTCAGTTTTTTTGCAGTATAATTAAAAATTCTTATAAGATTTTTTTATTACAATTAAATAATCATAGCGTGTATAACCTACGAAGCAACCTCAGTTGACGGACACATTTGCCAAGGGATACCCGGATCATACATTCAACGTGGTAACGCCGGAGAACTACCAGAATTTCGTATGCGGCAGAGGTGAAAATATTTAAGAAAAAAGTTTTTGTGGAATAAGAAAAAGGGTGTATATTTGCAAACTGCAGGCATTAGGCAATACACTGCACAAGTGGTGTATTGTCAGTGTGTTGTAATAATAAATATATAGAATAAACTAATAATAAATGGAACCTAAGAAGATAAAATCAGCCCTCGTATCGGTCTTCTACAAAGATGGCCTCGAGGACATCGTTAAAGCACTCGACGCCCAGGGTGTGACCATCTACAGTACGGGCGGCACACAGAAGTTTATCGAAGAGCTGGGCATCAAACCTGTGGCTGTGGAAAGCCTCACGGGATACCCCAGCATCCTCGGCGGCCGTGTGAAGACCTTGCATCCCAAGGTGTTCGGCGGCATCCTGGCCCGTCGCGACATGTTCAGCGACGGCGAGCAGCTGGCACAGTATGAGATTCCCGAGATCGACCTCGTCATCGTCGACCTCTATCCCTTTGAGCAGACCGTGGCCAGCGGCGCCTCGGAGCAGGACATCATCGAAAAGATAGACATCGGCGGCATCAGCCTCATCCGCGCCGCCGCCAAGAATTTTAACGACGTGGTCATTGTGCCTGCCGTCGACTACTACAAGGAGTTCCTCGACATCTATACCTCGCAGGACGGCTGCACCACCCTGGAGCAGCGCCACCGCTTCGCCGCCTACGCCTTCAACGTCAGCAGTCACTATGACACCGCCATCTTTGCCCACTTCAACGAGAGCGAGCAGATTCCCGTCTTCAAGCAGAGCTGCAAGCATGGCGAAGTGCTGCGCTACGGTGAGAACCCTCACCAGAAAGGTGTCTTCTACGGCAATATCGACGATTGCTTCGACAAACTCAACGGCAAGGAGATCAGCTATAACAACCTCGGCGACATCGACGCCGCCTGCAGCCTCATCGACGACTTCGAGGGCCAGACCGCCTTCGCCATCCTCAAGCACAATAACGCCTGCGGCATGGCTGTGCGCCCCACCCTGCTGGAAGCCTGGAAGGACGCCCTGGCCGGCGACCCCGTCAGTGCCTTCGGCGGCGTGCTCATCTGCAACCAGAAGGTGACCAAGGAGGTGGCCGACGAGATGCACAAGATCTTCTTTGAGGTCTGCATCGCCCCCAACTACGATGACGACGCCCTCGAGGTGCTGCGCGGCAAGAAGAACCGCATCATCCTGCGTCGCAAAGGATTCAAGATGGCCGACCCAATGTTCCGCTCCGTCCTCAACGGCGTGCTGGTGCAGGACCGCGACAATGTGGTGCCCACCGCCAAGGACATGGAGAAGAGCGTCACTTCCACCGCTATCACCGCTGCGCAGGCCGAAGATCTGGCCTTCGCCACCATCCTCGTCAAGCACACCAAGAGCAACGCCATCGTGCTGGCCAAAGGCCGTCAGCTCTACGCCAGCGGCACCGGCCAGACCAGCCGCGTCGACGCCCTGCGCCAGGCCATCGCCAAAGCCAAGAGCTTCGGCTTCGACCTCAACGGCGCCGTCATGGCCAGCGACGCCTTCTTCCCCTTCCCCGACTGCGTGGAGATTGCCCATGAGGCAGGCATCGTGGCTGTGGCACACCCAGGCGGCTCCATCCACGACCAAGACAGCATCGACTACTGCGAGAAGAACCACATGGGCATGGCCATCACGGGAAAACGTCATTTTAAACACTAATTCAGTTTAAAGTTTACGGTTTAAAGTTTACGGGATTCCTCACAACTTTAAACCTTAAACCTTAAACCTTAAACCTTAAACCTAAAAAAATGGGACTTTTATCTTTCTTCAACCGCGAAGTAGCAATGGACCTCGGCACAGCCAATTCCATTGTCATATATAACGATCAAGTGGTCATCGACGAGCCGTCAATCGTCGCCGTGGACCGCAACAACAATAAGATTATTGCCGTCGGCAAAGAGGCGCAACGCATGGACGGACGCACGGACAACAAGAACGTGGAGACTGTGCGGCCGCTGAAGGGCGGTGTGATTGCCGACTTCGAGATGGCACAGCATCTCATTCGTGAACTTATTGGCATGACCAACATCAATCGTTCCATCCTGCCGCCGTCGCTACGCATGGTCATCTGCATTCCTTCCGGTATTACCAACGTAGAGGAACGTGCCGTGCGCGAAAGTGCCGAGCAGGCTGGAGCCAAGGAGATACGCATGATTCACGAGCCTATGGCAGCCGCCATCGGTATCGGCATCGATGTGTTGCAACCCGAAGGCCACATGGTAGTGGACATTGGAGGCGGCACGGCCGAAATCGCCGTCATCTCCCTCGGAGGCATCGTGTGCAACACCTCCATCAAGGTGGCGGGTGACGAGTTCAACGACAATGTGGTGGACTATATGCGCCGTCAGCACAACATGATTATCGGTGTGCGTATGGCAGAGAAAGTGAAGATTGCCGTAGGGTCTGCCGTCAGCGAGCTGGCCGATCCGCCTGAGGACTACCACACCCTCGGACGCGACCTGCTCACAGGCCTGCCCAAAGAGGTATCCGTCAACTACAAAGAGATCGCCCACGCCCTCGACAAATCTGTTGCCCGCATCGAGCAGGCTATCCTCGACACCTTGGCCAACACGCCTCCCGAACTGGCCGCCGACATCTACAAGAACGGCATCTATCTGGCCGGCGGCGGCGCCCTGCTACGTGGACTGGATCAGCGTGTGAGCAGCAAAACCAAGTTGCAGGTCCACATCGCCGACGACCCCCTGCGCGCCGTGGCTCGCGGCACTGGCATCGCCCTGAAGAACTTCAACAAGTTCTCTTTCCTAATTCGATAAAAGAATTCATGCTATAAAATAACAAACGCTCCCATTGACGGGAGCGTTTGTTATAGATTGATAAGATGTCAGTAAAGACTGGCTATCTTGAGAAGAATCTTGTTGAGCTTTTCTGCGGCAACCGAAGAAGAGCAGTCATGCCCATTGCTGATGATGGCAAAAGCCAAACGGTCACCGTTGGCGGCATCGATATATCCTGCGTATGCCTTCACCCCATTGATAGTACCTGTCTTTATGCGGACCGTGACATCCGAAGGCACCTTGATATTCTTTGCGCTGCCGGTCTCCCCTGCCTTTGCCAGCGAATTGTAGAAGTCATTGAAAAAAGGCTCCTTGCTGACAACAGACAGGTAGCGGCAGAGAAAATCTGTCGTGACACGGTTCTTTGATGAGAGGCCACTGCCGTCGACAATTTTCACCCCGTCCACATCCAACTTCATCCCTTTAAACCAGTCCATCACAGCCTTACTTCCGTTTTCAAACGTCCCCTTCCCATATTTGGCATAACCCAGATATTTAAAGATGGACTCGGCATAGATGTTGTTGCTGATGAGGTTGGTGTATTGTGCAATAGTATAATAGTCGCTACTGTAATAGTCAAGCACTGTGCGCAGACTGTCGGGCTCGCTGTACACCTGCATGGAGTTGGACGAAATGCTGAGGCCATGGGTTCTGAGATAAGAGGAGAAAAGGTCGGCACATTGCTTGGCAGGATTGGGAAGAGCTATACGGACTGGAAAGTCTTTACGACCCAGCGGCACGGTGCCACGATAAAGCCGCTCACGTCCTATAGGACTACCGTAGGCGGTGACCTGGTCGCCCGAATTCTCCGGGCCCGTAGTCACCTCACAGATTCCCAGCACATCGATATTTTTAGGTTCGGTACGCACCATGGACGCCGGATGGCCTAATTTCTTTCCCGGGTCGAAATGGGCAAAGAACATATTCTCATGAAAGTTGAGACCGTTGACACCAGCACCGTAGTAGTTGCCCACATCGCCCCACTGCCAGCTGTCATGCAGAGGTTGCTCGTCGAAGATTCCCGTATGGTAACAGACGCGTCCATCGATACGACGTATGCCTTTTTTCCTGAGAGCTTGCATCCATCCATCGAAGAGGGAATCAGGCGAGGTCTGACGGAAGCGGTGGGATCCCAGCAGAGGATCGCCGCCGCCGATGATATAGACATTCCCGTGAAGAACCCCGTCACGGTCCACGCTACCACGGATACTTAGCCGTGTGGTGAACCGGAAGTTGCTGCCCAGACGGGCGAAGCCCACGCCTGTGGTGAAAAGCTTGTTGACCGACCCAGGAGTCATCGCAAGCTGCTGATTATAGCTGTATACCGGTTTCCCTTTGGTGATATTGTACACACTCACAGCAAGCATGCCATGCTGCATACCATTTTCATGATGGGTGGAGACAACCGTCTTTTCAAGATCGGCAATTTGCTGGGACTGCACAAAGTTAAACGCGGGAAAATGGAGATTAAAGATAATGCAGCCACAAACAAACAGCCTGAGGATATGATTGGATTTGCTTTTCATATTTATATATATATCAATTATTATTTGACAACCCTTCATTGATGCTTTCTATCTGTCCTAACAACTCTTCTCGACCATAACCGGTAAGCGACGAGGTAAGAACCATTGGAGGCAGCTCTTCCCACAGCTCAGCGAGGACTTTTTTCATGGCTTTGACATTGGCCATCACTTCACGCTGTTTCTCTTTATCAGACTTGGTGAAGACTATCGTCAGGGGAATGCCGTTGGTACCAAGGAAGGTGATAAACTCGATGTCGATACGTTGTGGAGGGATGCGACTGTCGATGAGCACAAAGACATTGGTCAAGGCCTCCCGATGGAGGAAATAGTCGCGCATCATCGTGTCCCACTTCTCACGCGATGTCTTGGAAGTACGCGCATAGCCGTAGCCCGGCAGGTCTACGAGATACCATTCATTATTGATAAGAAAGTGATTTATAAGCTGCGTCTTTCCTGGCCGACCCGAAGTCTTGGCAAGACCTTTGATCCCCGTCAGCATATTGATAAGCGACGACTTACCGACATTGCTACGCCCGATGAAGGCATACTCTGGACGTCCATCGGTAGGACATTTCCGGTAATTCGGACTGCTGACAGAGAAAGTGGCACTCTTTATCTTCATGACGGTCATTTACGATTGGCACGTTTAATTTTTCTCAGTTCCTGTTTGACTTCGCGGCGCTTCTTCTTCAGATCCTTCAACTCCTTCATGACCACACGTTCCTCTTCGCTGGTCTGTTTCCACCAGGGCAGCAGCTTCATGTTAATTCCGAACAGGCGGCGGCGATCGAACTTGAGGTTCTTCTCTTTGTAGCTGTCCAGATAGCGGTGGCGTTTCTCAGGGAAGAGGTCGCCGAGGGTGATGAGCACGCCCGTGTCGGTGGTGCCCTTAAGGTGGTGGTTGGGACAGGTGCCGAAGGAGCGCATGGTGGGGGTAAGGTTCATGTAGGCGTTGAAGAGCGGTGGCACGGTGCATCCGCAGGCACGGACAGCATGGAGGAGTATCTGGTAGTCTTCCTTATAGTTGCGTCCGTTAAAAAGGCGCACCAGTTCGTTATAGTCGGTCTGGATGTCGATGCGTTCGTAGGGCCACACCAGTCCGTCGCGGTCGGGGAAATGCTTCTGGTAGAAGAAAAGAATCAAATCGCGGGCCTTCATGTTGAGGTCGCCATACATGGTGATCTTCCCGAAAAAGTAGCGTGTCTCGGGGATTTCGAGAATGAGGCACCCGAGGCCGTCCCAGAGGTTGTCGAGACTGTAGAGTCCTTTGCGGAAATTGTTGCCCGGCTGGTAGGCGGGCTGCACAAAGGCACGACCCAGTTCGACGGTGTAGGGCAGGTAGTCGCGGATAAACTCCTCGCTGAACTGATACTGGTCGGCGGTGGGGGTGACGATGGAGCCGTCGTCGCGGCGCATCATGTTGCTGCCGTGGATGAAACGGTAGGCTCCAACAATCTCCTCGTCTTCCGGGCTCCAGACGAATAGCTGCTTGCAGCAGTAAGGGTCGTCAAGGGTATCATACATGTCGATGTCCACCTCGTTGCCTGTGCCGCCGCCGTCGACAGCAAAACTGAGCTCGCGCAGGCGTCCGATTTCACGCATGATGTTGGGCGAGAGGTGGGCGGTGGTGACATATATTTCCTTGTTGCCACGGTTGCTCATGCGGAGGAAGTGTTTCTGCTTCAGTTCCTTCTTGATGAGCTCACGGTCAACGGGAGGGGCTATGTAGGAAAGATCCATGTTCAGATTTCAAAAAAACAATTCAACTATTTTTAAAGACGGCGTCAGGGTTATCCTTGAGTTCATACACAAAGTCGCGCATCATGGCAGCCCACTCGGTGGGGGTGTGGCGCTTGTCGAAGACACTATAGGGTATTGGCTTGCCGAAGGTGATGGAGACTGTCTTTCCACGCTGGGCGAACATCTCAGCGGGCAGCATGGCCATTTCAAAGGAGAACTTGATGCCCAAGCGCTTGCGGAGATTGGCGATGGTATAGAAGATATTGCGGTTACGGGCTTCAGTGTAGACCGGCACAATGTCGCGGTGATATTTTATCGCTTTCTTGATGAATGTAGGCTGCCACTCAAGGTCCTTGATGACACCCTTCTGGCGCCGCGAGGCAGCACCGGAAGGATAGTAGAGCAGTATGTTCTGCCCGGCAAAAGCATCTTCGAGATTGGCGAGGGTCTTACTGCGGTTCACTTTGTCTATGGGGACGAAGAGCTGACGCAGTCCTGGAAGGTAAAGCAGGAAGTCAGTGACAGGGAAGAGTATATCGCTGCGCTTATGTCCCACGGCACCCATCAAGGCCAGCCCGTCGGGACCTCCCAAGGGGTGATTCCCTACCACCATGGGATTGCCGTCTGCCGGCACATTCTCCAACCCATTGACACGCAACTCCATTCCAAGATTATACGGTTCCTTGCCTTCCGTGAAGGCATATACAAAGTCTAGACCGAATTTGTCGCGGTTCATGTAGATACCTCTGTTGAGGTCCTTGACATGCAACAGGCGTCCCAGGAGCTTCACTGCAAAGCGAGGCAGCTTGACCCCCTTGGCCCCCAAGACCTTTTGCACATCGATATAGTTTTCAGAGATTACTTCGTGTTCCATCAGTTAGTTCCGACTTAGAATTCAATTTGCAAAGATACGTTTTTTTTTTCATATAATTGTTCCCATAACAATATTTTTTTGTCAAGAGCGAAAAAAGTTGTACTTTTGCAGCGTTTTTTAAGACAAGGAAATATGATTACATTCATTGTATCTATTGTACTGCTGCTGCTAGGCTACTGGCTCTATTCCAAACTGATAGAACGTATTATCGGCGTCGACCCCCAGCGCACCACGCCCGCCGTGGCGCACCCCGACGGGGTGGATTATGTGCCGATGAAACCTTGGCGCATCTTCCTCATCCAGTTCCTCAACATCGCTGGCGTCGGCCCCATCATCGGTGCCGTCATGGGCGCCCAATTCGGCACCGCATCGTTTCTGTGGATTGTCTTCGGATGCATCCTTGCCGGCGCCGTGCACGACTTCATCGCAGGCTTTATCTCCATACGCCAGGATGGCGCCTCGCTACCCGAAATCCACGGCAAATACCTAGGCAACGGCATGAAACAGTTCATGCGTGGCTTCACGGTGGTGCTGATGATTCTAGTGGGTGTGGTATTTGTCAACACCCCCGCCAAACTGCTCACTGGAGACCCCTTCGTGCCCGGATTCCTAGCAGGAGTGGACAGCCAGCTGATTCTCTATGGCTGGATTGTCATCATTTTCCTTTATTACCTGATGGCCACCCTGTTGCCTATCGACAAAGTGATTGGCAAAATCTATCCTGTCTTCGGCATCCTGCTGCTAGCCATGGCCGTGGCCATCGTGGTGGCCTTTGTGGTTCACGGAGTAGACGTTCCCGAAGTGTGGGAGGGACTTTCGAACCACCATCCCCAGGCTGAGACCAACCCCATCTTCCCTATGATGTTCATCTCCATCGCCTGCGGCGCCATCAGCGGCTTCCATGCCACGCAGAGCCCCCTCATGGCGCGCTGCATGATCAACGAGAAGCAGGCGCGGCCCATCTTCTACGGTGCCATGATTGCCGAGGGCATCGTGGCTCTCATCTGGGCTGCCGCTGCCGCCTACTTCTTCTATGGCGGCGACGATTCGCTATACAACGGCGAAAAGGATGCAGGCATGGTGAAGCTCATCGCCAGCACATGGTTCACCCCGGCCATTACCTTCGTGACATTACTTGGCGTAGTTTCCGCCGCTGTCACCAGTGGCGACACCGCCCTGCGTTCGGCACGTCTCATCGTGGCCGACTTCATGCATATCGACCAGAAGCCCATCGGCAAGCGTCTGCTTGTGGCCCTGCCGGTCTTTGCCATCACGGCGGGCCTGCTCGTCTTCTCCATTGCCAACAACGATGGATTCCAGATTATCTGGCGCTACTTCTCCTGGGCCAACCAAGTACTCGCCATGGTGACGCTCTGGGCCGTCACGGTGTTCCTCAGCAAGCTGCACCCGCAGAAGGCCTGGTATTGGATCACCCTCATCCCTGCCCTCTTCATGACCATGGTCACCGCCAGTTTCCTCATGGTGGCTCCAGGCGTAGGTCTCGGCGAGGTGCTCCCCCGCCCCGTCGGCTACACCATCGCCGCCGTCATCACACTCGCCCTCGGCATGTTGTTCTTCATCCGCAAAAACAAGAAAATCAAAGAATAAAGGCACTTGATGATTTTCAATTTTTATTTTTCAATTTTCAATTCAAAAAATATTTGTATCTTTGCATTTTGAAAACATCGAAAAAAATGAAGAAAAATATCGCACTCATGATGGCTCTGCTCGTTGCAGGAGCGGCCTTTGCAGCAAATCCCAAGACCCGCAAGAACTCGCGCACTGAGATGGGCATTCACGGCAATGCCATCTATGTCATTGAGTACACCTACAACCTCCACGGAGGAAGGGACGGTGGCCGCCAGCTCATCTGCATCGACAGCATCACCTTCGACAAACGCGGCAACTTCGCCGACAAATTCCGCACCAAAGCCAACGAGTATACATGGTACTCCTATTTCTTCGATGTCAATGGCTACAGCCTTGGCTGGAACGAGTACAACCGCGAAAAAATGCTCACCGGCCGCACGGCCTACCTCAACGACCGTGACGGCAACCGCGTCGAACGCACCGTATACCTCGGCAACCAAATGACCAAGAAGGAAAGTTCCACCTACGTAGGCGGACAGATGATGGAGGAGCAGAGCTTCGATGCCGACGGCCAGATGACCGAAAAGCGCACCTATAAATACGACCAGAAAGGCAACTGCATCGAGATGGAGTTCTACAACCGCGATGGCGACCTCATGCAGCACTACCTCTACAAATACGACGCCCGCGGCAACCGCATCGAATGGCGCTTCTACGACGCCGACGAATTCCTCTCGGCCCTCACCACCTACTACTACGACGACCACGACAACGTGATAGAAATCAGCTCCTTCAACTACGACGAGCACCTCAACTGGAAGCATTCTTACGTCTACGAGTACGACGAGGACGACAACTGGGTGCGCCAGACCATCTACCGCAACAACGTCCCCTACCAGGTCATCGAGCGCGAGATTGCTTTCCCTGTAGAGTAATCCCATGAAACGCATCCTTATACTGCTGAGCCTGCTTGCCGTCATCATCGGCGCGCAGGCTCAGGGTTGTTTAAAAGGCACCGTCACCGATGCCAAAACCGGTGAGCCGTTACCGTTCATCAACGTCACCGTCTTCCAAGACGGCAAGCAGGTGCATGGCGGCACAACCGACTGGGACGGCATCTTCACCATCAAGCCCCTGGAGGCCGACACCTATGACATTGAAATCAATGCCGTGGGCTACCACCGGTATCGTCGCGAGGGCGTTCGAGTGTTACCAACAGGGTTCACCGTTTTGGAGATAAGACTAAACCCCACTTCCAATCATAATGAGGTTATCTCAGCCTATGAAGATTCTATCTACAAAGAATTCTACGGCCATGCCCGGCGGGAACCTTCAATGATTCCGTTAGTGGAATACGAGATTGCGGACAGCGGTTTGACTCTGCTGCTCGACCGCATCGTCGAAGGCAAGGAGCACACCTATTTCTGGAGAGAGGAACCGATGGAACCCAAACCCAGTCCCGCCGGAACCACATTCAACTTCTATCTGTTCCAGACACCCTCCATCGACACCACATGGGATTCTGTGCAGGGTGATTACAATTACCTTTATATGCTCTATCGCGACGATCCGTCGCTTCCGCGCTCTTTGGAAGAGCAGTCTCCTCGGTTCTCGTTCGACAGCACAACGACCTGTTTGAGTGTTGTCACCACATTCTATCCACAGTCTTTTATTGATGCCGAAGGATTTGTCAGATATCGCGAGTGTGTATTTTTCCTTGGCTACCCACCTGTGGATGGGGATGACGCATACTTTCGCAAAACCGACCGCACGGAATCTTTCCTTCAGAAAGACCCACCCCTCGGTGCCCGCCGGGATCCGGAAACATGGATTTACACCAAGCAGCAGGGCCACTGGTACCGCTGGATGGAACTCCCCAACGGCTGGTAGTTATCCGAACAGCGACATCTGTCTGACCCCTTGGGCGCAGTAGTGCTGGTAAGGGCAGGCATAAGGCTCGAGGCAATGCTGCCCCGTGGGGGTGGCCGGCTCGCCGTGGCGGAGGATATCCTTCATGGCAGCGATATTGCGGGCTATCTCGTCGTGCTGGGCAGCCAACTCGGCGGTGAGGTCAACAATCACAAACTGCCCATTAGACCCATTAACTCCATCCGCCCCATTATACACAATGCAAAACTTGTTGATGCTGCGACAATGCGAGATGATATAGTGCTGCAAAGCGGCGTCGCGCTTATAAGTGTCGCTAAGCACATTGCCGCTCTTCACCTCATACACGTCCAACGAGCCGTCCTCACACTGCCGAACCACGTCGGCCAGCACCAACACGTCGTCGTAGAGGAAGCCGGCCTCGAAGAGCGACACCTCCTCTTCTTTGTCCAACAGCTGCGCTGTGCGTTCGGGATAGGCGTCGACGTTGCGGTGGAGCTCGGCGCTGAGGTCGATGCCGTCGGGGAAGGTGTCCTTGAAGGCAAACTCGAACTCACGCCCGCGGTCGAAGCGGCGCATCTGCTCGGCAGAGTAGCGCGCAATGCGCGGATTGAAAACATCCAGCCACAGCGCCCGCTCGCACTGCAGCCCCCGGATATATTTGCTCTTGCTCAGCAGATGGCTCATTGCTCTTCTAGTTAATCTAGATTATCTAGATATTCTAGAACATCTAGAACAGACCCCACCGCCACCAGGCCGGCGGTGCTGTGCAGGAGACCCTCGGCACGCATGGCGTCGAGCTGGGCGAGGAAGGGGTCGTAGTAGCCACCGAGGTTCAACAGTATCATCGGCTTGCCCTGGGGCAGGTTCGCTCCACTACGGTCGCGCACCAGCCTCAGCTGGTTGGCCACCATCACTTCGAGGACCTCGTCGAGGGTGCCGATGCCGCCGGGGAGGGCGACGAAGGCATCACTGCGGGCGATGAGATATTCTTTACGCTCGGCCATGCTGCGGACGCGGACGAGCTCGGTGACGGCCTGCGAGCGGATGATCTCCTCGCTGAAAAGTGTGGGGATGACGCCGACGACATGGCCTCCGCATCGCAGGGCCTCGCCGCTGACTTCGCCCATGAGGCCGAGATTGCTGCCGCCATAGAGGAGGGTGTGCCCGCCGAGGGCTATCTGCCGCCCAAGGTCCCGGGCGGCGGCGACGATTTCTTTGTTGCGCGGCAACGACGAGCCGCAAAAGACTGATATGTTCATTGTGTTGTTTCTGTTTTCATTGCTATCCGCTGGTATGCCACGCGATATTGTGGAGCGAGGGGTGGCAGCCGTTTTGAATTGCTTTATGGCCTTAGTTGATGCGAACAAATGTGACCGTGTTTGTTGCCATGCATTCTTCGGTGGAATCTCTTGAAACAAGGATCATCTTGTCTGTTGACAGGGTGTCTATTGTCCACCAACTGCATTCCGCATCTCCGCCACAATGTTCCGGGTCCATCAAAAGGCTATCGTTTGAGAGGAGATATGTATAAGAATGGGATTCTTCTGGGAAAATCTCATCGTAATGTCCGTCATCATATATCCGCCAATTGAACTCTGGATTAGCACTCCAGTCTTTTGAGCCGGGACAATTGCATTTGAAGTCCCACCAAACAGCCTCCCATTCGCCAAAGAGAAGCGTTTTGTCGATGGTTTTTGCTTCTTGCTTATTGGGGACTTGTCCACTCTTGCAGGCGGTCGTCATTCCGATGGTGCATACCATCGCGCCGAGTATAAAGAGTCTCTTCATTGTCTGTGTCTATTGTTTCCGGTTCTTCGGCAGCGACGAGCCGCAGAAGACTGCTATATGCATGATAATTTCAATAATCTATTTCTTTGGTACCAGGATAAGATGGAGACCGTCATACTTTTTTGGAATGGCATAATAGATTCCTTCTTCATCTTCTTTCACGTCTACACCAAGTAGTTCTCCGTTAAGGATGGCATGATAACCATCTGCCCACATGCTTGTAACTATATACTCTACCTCGTCATTGCGGTTAGGGTACCAGTTGTCTTCACGCCGCAAATCAATAACACCGTCTATAGTGCGTAGTTTTTCCCATGGAATTGTATAAACAAATCTTATCACATCATGACGCTCAAGCAACTCGATGGTATCGCCATAACGTTTATATGGAACCTCCTTTTCATCATCGATTACTAATATGGTGCTATATTGCGATAACAATGCATAGTTCTTTGTGCTACTTGCTGTATCCCAATAGCACCAAACGGCAACATGCAAAGAATCGTTCTCAATGCCACAAGACATTGAATACGTTGAGGGTTTACTCTGTGCTGAGACAATGGTGGAAAAGACTACCATCGCCGCGCATAGGAACATTATCTTCTTCATTGTCTGTCTGTGTTTATTGTTTCAGTGCAATCTGTTGTTTCATTTCTGCATTTTCACCGCGCATATATGCGGGGTGGATTTTTTGTGGTCAATTATCCCCAGAAGGGCAATGTCAGCGAGTGAGGGAGATACACTATCTTGAACGACACGGCCATCAGCACGGCGCTGGCGACGAAGTAGGCTATCAGCAGCCACTTGTTTCTCTTGCGCGCTTTCGGGGGTTCGTCTTTCCACCGGGCCTCGCAGTCGTCGTACAGCTTCTCTTTGTTAAGGATGAAGACGTTGAAAACGGCGATTACCACCACGATAATCCACAGCAGGTTGGCCGACAGCTGGTGGCCGAACAGCAGAACGGGCAGGATCAGCAGCGTGTTGAGGTTGGAGATTTGAAGCAGCGATACGATGCCCATCGAGGAGGTCAGATGGGTCGGGTCCACTTTCTGCGTCAGCGGGTCATAGGACAAGGAGTAATGCACGGGGTGGTCCCAGAACCGCGTGATTCTATAGAAACAGTATTTGTATATCTTGAACATATATGACCCTTTTCTTAGAATGTTGTCACTCGCTTTGGTATGCCAAATATAATACGTGATACACAGGACAATAACAAAGTTTGTCTTTGTTTTCATCCAACCATTTCGCCCATCCCTGAAGTGTACCAGAGGAAATATAAAGCCGTCCCATCAAATCACCATCGCTGTAATTGTTGCGGATGCCTGTGATGAGTTCGAAGTTTCGGACTATCTTTATCACTTCTGCCGATAGGGGCTTGTACCTAATATCAGGATTGTGCAACATATCCAATCGTGCCAGATAAATGGCTCGCGCCAGCTCGTTCTCTTCATCGCCAGTACATCTATGGTGGTAAATTTCCTCATGGCCACAAGCCAATGAAGACATTGGGGGAATGTGGAAAGAGTTGTCGACATAGAAACGAAGATCTTTGGAGGAGCACCACACTGATAGCGTTGAGTCATAATCCTGCAACAATATATCCTGCGCCGAAGCACCAGTTACGACGGCGAGAAAAACTGCGCATACCCCAAAAATCTTCTTCATTGTCTGTTTTATCGTTCAACCCTAACCCCAAAAGGGACGTTTTAAAATGCAAAAATACACAAAAAAAACGAATCAAACTCTCTATTGTAGATTATTTTTCCATGTTGGCATAAAAAACGCTGCCATGCAATAAGACAAATCCCTGAAAACCAACACATAAACATCTCCCCGAAAATTTCATGCAAGCACAGAGCGCTCTTTTTCAGCATTATACATTCCCATCCATTCGTTAAAACCTTCATAACCCTTTCTAAACCAAGAGCAAAGTAAGAGAAGAGTAAGACTTGAGTAAGAGTTGAGTAAGAGTTAGTCACGTAAAAGTCTGGTAATCAAATGACATTTTTCAAGTTATGTTAAGTAGAAAAGTTCCCTGGACGATGTCGGCGAGTTTTTTTTGTAAAAAAAAGATGAATGTTGTTTTTATTTCGTATTTTTGTAGCGCTTTGCTGGTTGGGCAGCACGCTTCAACAAGCATTGTGCCAGCACTTTGAAAAGATTACAAATTCAAGGTTGGGCACCATCTTTTCGACTAGAGGTGTCCACTAAGAGGGAATCGCGTGGAAATCGCGAGCTGTCGCGCAACTGTAAATCCCGTCAAACCACACACGCTTGACAACGTCGACGGACAGGAGGCCATTGGACATGAGAAAGTCCGAGAAGGCGTCTGTCGGCAAGGGGAGAAGCCAGGAGACCTGCCTTGAGCATTTTATTTGGCAATGCTTTCGCGTCAAAGGTGGTTGTCAACAGCCGTGCGGCTCCCGTCGCACCCTTTTCCTGTTTTCCTTCTTCCATCGTTGTTCCATGCATTGCCTCAAGGTGATGTCATAGTAAACTAATAACAATATACCAATGAACTGGAAAGAAGAATATAAGAGAAAGGTATCGAAGCCCGAAGAGGCTATCAAGGACATCCACGACGGAGACTGCGTGGTTCTGGGTCATGCCGCTGCGGTACCCAAAGTGGTACCCCTTGCCATGGCAGACCATTGCGAGGACTATAACGATGTGATTATCTTCCACATGACCACCCTGGGAGACAACCCTTTGCTGCACCCTCACTGCTATGGTCACTTCCGCCATGTAAGCAACTTCCTCAGCGGAAACTCGCGTGATGCCGTCAACCACCTCAATGCCGACTTTTTCCCTGCCTATTTTCACGATGTGCCGGAGATGATTGGTGGTGAAATACCCTGCGATGTGGCTGTGTTCCAAGCCACTCCTCCCAACGAGGAGGGCTACTGCTCGCTTGGCGTCAGCTGCGACTACGCCCCTGCCGCCATCCGGCGCGCCCGTTCCGTGATCATCGAGACAAACGAACTGATGCCGTTCACCTATGGCGATACGATGATACATGTGTCCCAAATAGACCACATCATCCCCTGTGCCTACCATCTGCCGGAGCTCCCCTCCGACGAGCCTTCGGAGGTGGAACAGGCCATCGGACGCCATTGCGCCTCGCTGGTAACCGACGGCTCGACACTACAGCTGGGCATCGGGGCCATCCCCAATGCCGTCCTCAGCGAACTCGGTGACAAGAACGACCTCGGGATCCACAGCGAAATGTTCTCCGACGGTGTGGCGACACTGATGAAAGAAGGCATTATCAACGGCAGGAGAAAAACACTGCACAAGGGGAAGGTGGTGGCAACGTTTATCATGGGGTCCAGGGAGCTGTACGACTTTGTCGACGGCAACGACTCCGTGGAGCTCTATCCTGTAGACTATACAAACGATCCGCTCATCATTGCGCAGCAGTACAGGATGGTCAGCATCAACTCCTGCCTCGAGGTGGATCTCATGGGACAGGTGGCCAGCGAAACCATCGGCATGCGTCAGTATAGCGGCATCGGAGGCCAGATAGATTTCGTGCGCGGGGCCTCTATGTCACGCGAAGGCAAGAGCATCATAGCCATGCCCAGCACCGCTGCCGGCGGAACCATTTCGCGCATCAAGCCCTTCCTTACCCCCGGAGCGGCCGTCAGCACCACACGTAACGATGTCAACTATCTGGTCAACGAATATGGTATCGCCCGTCTCAAAGGACGTACCCTGCAGCACCGCGCCGAAGACCTTATCCGCATAACACATCCCGATTTCCGACCCGTACTCATCGAAGAATATGAGCGCCGTTTCCACAGCAAGTATGTCTTCTAGCGGGGGTCACCATTTTTGGTGAGAAAATTTTGTTAAAAGTATGCTTGTTTCATTTTTATTTTGTATATTTGCCGAATCATACAAGCACACGAAGTGCATGTATGCTATTGATAATTAGTTAAATAAATATAATATTAATCCTAAAAAGTCACATCTATGACAAAAGTAAAATCTTTGGCTGACCTGAAAGCCATGCGCGAGAAGCTCCAGTCGAACCTCGACATCCGCGAGAAGGCTGAGAATCCCGAGAGCCTGGTGCAGATCAAGGTCGCTATGGCCACTTGCGGTATCGCCGCCGGTGCCAAGCAGGTTATGGAACACATGATGCAGAAAGCCGACGAGCTTCACATCCCCGCCGTCTTCACTCAGACCGGCTGCATGGGCTACTGCCACGCCGAACCCACCCTCGAGGTGCGCGTCCCGGGCAAGGACCCCATCGTCTTCGGCCACGTCGACAACAACCGCGCCGATGAAATCCTCACCAAGTACGTCCAGAACGGCGAACTCGTCGAGGGCATCATCCCCGTGAACTACGAAACCATTGACAAATAAGACTCAAAAAATCATGGCAAAATATAAAATGCATATTCTGATCTGCGGCGGTACGGGATGCAAATCCTCCAACAGCCTCCAGATCATCGAGAACTTCCAGAATATCCTGGCCGAGAAGGGTCTGAAGGACGAAGTTCAGGTCATCAAGACCGGCTGCTTCGGCTTCTGCGAGAAAGGCCCCATCGTGAAGATCATGCCCGACAACACCTTCTACACCCAGGTGAAGCCTGAGGACGTCGAGCGCATCGTCAACGAGCACATCATCAAGGGTCGTAAGGTCCCCGAGCTGCTCTACACCAACCCCGAGAACAAGGAGCACGTCAGCGACTCGAAGCACATGGACTTCTATCGCAAGCAGATCCGTATCGCCCTGCGCAACTGCGGCTTTGTGGATCCCGAGAACATCGAGGAGAGCATCTCCCGCGGCGGCTACGAAGCTCTTGCCAAGTGCTTGACCGAGATGACCCCGCAGCAGGTTATCGACGAGATCACCAAGTCCGGCCTCCGCGGCCGTGGCGGCGCCGGCTTCCCCACCGGTGTCAAGTGGGGTCTCTGCGCCAAGAACCAGGCCGACCAGAAGTACATCATCTGCAACGCCGACGAGGGCGACCCCGGTGCCTTCATGGATCGTTCCATCCTCGAGGGTGACCCCAACAGCATCGTCGAGGCTATGGCCATCGGCGGCTACGCCATCGGCGCCAGCAAGGGTCTCGTGTACATCCGTGCCGAGTATCCCCTGGCCATCGACCGTCTGAAAATCGCCATCAGCCAGGCCCGCGAGTATGGCCTCCTCGGTGAGGACATCCTCGGCACTGGCTTCAACTTCGATATCGAGCTCCGCTACGGTGCCGGCGCTTTCGTCTGCGGCGAGGAGACCGCTCTGATCCACTCCATGGAAGGCCAGCGCGGCGAGCCCACCCTGAAGCCCCCGTTCCCCGCCGTCCGCGGCTACATGGACAAGCCCTCGAACGTGAACAACGTCGAGACCTTCGCCAACATCCCCGTCATCATCACCAA
>JAEEGF010521676.1_pt1 | contig 67378 bp, 57 predicted proteins | sample 9134171 | NCBI WGS metagenome assembly JAEEGF01 (sample SAMN16246542, study PRJNA631951) | gut metagenome | biome: gut microbiome; feature: rumen; material: AP-attached | host: Bos | place: Iran: Karaj | collected 2018-10 | reverse complement strand
AAATACCAGCAACATCAGAATATTAAAGAACAAAATCTGAACCGGAATAGATTTGAAAAAACTGACCTTATTCTTCTTGTTTTCAGTTGTCCTTGACATAGCGACACTCCTTTCAATATAATAAATACCCACCTATATACATTATACAGCTAAATATTGCATTGTTTTACGTTTAACATTTTTTTAATAAAATTAAATAAAAAATGCATAAAGACACAAAAAAGACCCCCATCCAAATTTAATTTGAACAGGAGTCCTTTAATTAACTGTATTTATTTACAAGATCAAAGACCGATTCTTCCCTGAACCTTGTCGTTGACTACGTAGTAAGCTGCTTCTTCTTCAGGCTTAACATAGATGCTGAGCTTCTTGATCTCATCAACGTTTCCGCCCATCTCATACTGGTAGTTGTTCTTGGAATCTTCAACAATCTTTGTGTAAGGGATGTGCTTGTAGGAATACTGAAGTTCTACGTTTACGCTAACTGCCGCTGTGGCCTTAGCAGGTGCTGCCTTCTTAGCTGCGGGCTTCTTGGCTGCTGTAGCCTTCTTAGCGGGAGCTGCCTTCTTGGCTGCTGCTTTCTTAGCGGGTGCTTTCTTTGCAGGTGCTGCTGCCTTCTTGGGCTCTTCCTTCTTTGCAGGAGCTGCTGCCTTCTTGGCTGTTGTAGCCTTCTTGGCGGGAGCTGCCTTCTTAGCAGGTGCTGCCTTCTTGGCGGGAGCTGCCTTCTTAGCTTCAGGCTTCTTAGCTTCTACCTTCTTTTCCTCTGCCTTTACGGGAGTTGCTGCCTTGACCTCAGGAACTACAGGAGTCTTAATTGTAGCAACAGGCTTAACAGCCGCTTCTGTCTTCTTGATCTCTGCCATTTTTTCTTTTCCTCCTCAAAACCAGGTTCAATCTGTAACTCGTTAAACCAATAAAGTGATTTACGAAATAGAGTTTACACCCCTTAATGCCCATTGTCAACGCATTTGCGAATTATTATATACAATTAATCCAAGCTCCATGCGGCATAAAAGGATATGAGTGTCATAGAGAACAGTATTCCTGCGAGAATGTCGGTAAACCAGTGTACTCCGGCGAACATTCTAGCGAGTATTCCGATGATTATGACCGCAAAAGCCGCAATTTTCAATACTTTCAGGAGCTTCTCATTTTTAACAAGTCTCTCCCAAGCCTGGATCGCACTTCCCAGAACTGTAGCGATTATGAGTGTATGCGTAGACGGAAATGAGGTTTCGAGCTCTGTCTCTCCGGGCTGAAGGATTGGTCTGTAGTTGATCGGAATCTTGCCAAAGACCACATAGAGGAGGGCCACTACCACATACAGAACTCCAAGTCCCAGGATAACCTTATCCACCTTGAGAAGGCTCTTTTCCCTGATGAGCTGCATTACGCCCATTATCGCAAAACTGATAACTACGAGAAACGCCAGTCCCATAGCGATGTCTGAGATTGTGTCACAGATCCCGTTGTAGCCGAATCTGTTGTGAAACGCGCCGTTTAATGTGGAGAATCCCACCACTGTGTCGTTATAGCCGATGGCAGCTCTGTCCACAACTGTTGCCAGCACTGAAAAAAGAGCTGTGATAAAAAGTAGAACTAAGGATTTTACGAAATTGCTTTTATTCTTTGCCATATCTGTATACTTCCTTATGTTTATTTTTTTACCGAGGGTAAACCTCGCTTACAAACTTGCGAAGCTGAACCATAGCTCTCTCCACCTTTTCGGTGTCGATGCAATAAGCCATTCTAAAGTACCCGGGCGCGCCAAAGCCGTCTGCGGGAACGAAGATCAGGTCGTAGTCCTTGGCCTTCTGGCAGAATTTGATGGAGTCTTCTTCAAGGGCCTTGGGCATGATATAGAAGGTTCCGCCGGGCTTAACCACGGTGAATCCCAGGTCTACAAGTGTGTCGTAGATGATGTTCATGTTGGTCTCGTAAACAGACAGATCCGCTGTCAGGCCACATACCTTGGCAACTGCCTGCTGAATGATTGAAGGAGGGCAGTTGTGTCCGGTGCCGCGTGAGATCTGGCCGCACATGGGCACGATGATGTCTGCTCCCTCGCAAGCGGGATTGACAGCGACGTAGCCGATACGCTCTCCGGGAAGTGACAGTGACTTGGAGAATGAGTAGCAGCTAAGGGTGTTGTCGTAGAACTTGGAAACGTATGGAGCATCTGCGCCCTTGAACACGATCTCCCTGTAGGGTTCATCTGAGATCAGGAAGATGGTGTGTCCGAATTCCTTGGATTTCTCTGTAAGGATGCTTGCCAGGGTCTTCAGGGTCTCGGTTGAGTAGGCGATTCCTGAAGGGTTGTTGGGCGTGTTAACCAGAACTGCCATGACGTTTGGATTCAGGAGCTCCTTGAATTTATCAAAGTTGATCTGGAAGGTTGCAGTGTCAGCGGGAACCACTGTGAGCTTGACGCCTGCGCCTGTTATGTAGGGGCCGTACTCCGGGAAGTATGGAGCAAAAGCAATCATCTCATCCCCGGGCTGTGTCACTGCGCGAACTGCGTGTGAGATAGCGCCTGCAGCGCCTGTTGTAGGGAAGATGTGCTCGGGTCCGTAGTTCATGCCGAATCTCTCGTTGAGAGACTGAGCTATCTTTTCTTTATATAAAGGATTGCCAAGGCTGGGAGTGTATCCATGGAGTGTCATGGTGTCCTCTTCCTTGAGAAGTCTTATCATCTCTTCGGTGAATTCCTTGGGAACTTCTACGCTTGGATTGCCAAGGCTAAAGTCAAAGACGTTCTCGTATCCGATTTCCTTGCCTCTTGCTGTGGCGTACTCTGAGAGCTCTCGGATGACGGATTTGGCACCCAGCATGTTTTTGTAGGTTTCGTTTATCATATTCTTCCTCCCATGCATCGCATAAGGTGGGGACTGGCCCGCGCAAGTTGCCCGGCGCAGATGGTCCGGCGCGCATCTTGGACTGGCCCGGCGCCGCTCCTGCGATGCTTGATTTTCTTGGATTGCTAGAGTATTTACGAAACCTAATTATATCACAAAGTTTAACAGTTTACATTATTAAAGTGCGTAAGCCAGGGAATTTGGCGCTTAGAGATTTCTTTTGCCGGGGAATCGGGCACTTAGATATTTCTTTTGCCCGGGGAATCTAGTTTAAGAGAAGATGCTCGATGGTGCTCTTGTAGATTGAGAAATTGAAAGGGTTGTCCTCATCCTCGAAGGTCATTATAAGGTTCTTGCCTTGGATGATTCCTATTTTTTCGTATTGTCTCAGTTTCCAGAAAAATTCATTGGAGCGATAGTCTGCATCGCCCATTTTCCCAAAGTGCTCCAGGTACACGACAATGTTGCGCCTGACGTTAAGGCAGGTGAAGTCCGGGTAAAGATTCCCGATTCCCGGTATTTTTACCGGTGCTTCGTACTTATATGGAATCCCCATCATTTTAAGGTTGTCTGCTATTATTACTTCAGACTTGGACCTGACTTTCTCTCCATTAGCGGTATCCTGAGTCTTGTTCTCAGGGTACTTGGGACTCGGCTCGTATGGCATAGCAAGCCAATTTACTGCTATCTCCTCATCCGTGTGAATATATGGCATGATAAGCTGCTGCCTGACCGGGTTCTGCGTGCTGTAGATTTCTTCTAAAGGATGTCTCCTGTAGCTTTCCAGGACCTGATCAATCAGAACCAGCTTAGATTGTACTCCCTTTTCAAATTTCTCCGCATACGCCTTCTGGGCCAGGGCTCTCGCCATCGACATTTTGTCTCGGGTTATGTATATTCCATTTCGCTCACTTTTAGTATCCCTATAATAGAATTGTGGGTTGGTAGTTCCATGAGTGATTCTAAGATTACCCTTAGGCGCTTTTTCAACATCGCGCTCAGCTGCCATTAGTAGCGTGTGTAAACGTTCACGCTCCTTGATTAAACTCTCTATTATCATGTATTACTCCTTAACAATGAGGAATATGCGCCTTGAATACCGAGAACCGGTGCGCATTTCTTATGACTATCCAAAGTCAGAAAGTCCTTGGACAATTGAGAATTATAAATATTTTTTGTCTTTCATGCAAGGGTTGATGGAAAAAAAGTCTCTTTTTGCCTCGCTTCCGCCTACACTCTGCAAAAAACATGCTTGTAGCGGAGAGAAAAATGAGGCAGGTCTGCTCTGGTCCGCCACATTCACTATTTTCAAACTTTTAGGCGGATTGATTTTGTCATGCTCTCACCTGCATTTCAACTTTTAATGCATTTGTAGCGGAACTTCTCCTAGTTTTTAGTGTTGTTCTTCCTCTACATCCTTTATGTTTAACTGCTTGTAGCGGATAGAATAGATTTATCCCCACTTGGATATGTTGTTTTTTCCGCTACATGGCTGTCATTATAATAATATAGGCGGAAGAACTCCGTGCGTCCTTCCGCCACAATTATTCGCATGAAAACGTTGTGGCGGAACAGCATAGCATTTCCGGCCATCAACTGCATTTCCCGTCATCAACTGCATTTCCCGCCATCAACTGCATTTCCCGCCATCAACTGCATTACAGGCCCCATTCCCCCGGAGCAATCCTCTCACGCTCTCAGCGCCCCAAGCTTCTCCACAATAGACTCGGTATCTGCCAGCAGCTGCTGCGCGGCCTTGGTGGCGTTGGAGTCCTTCTTGTACTTGTAGACAAACACAGGCACGCCGGCCTGGTGGAAGGCCATGTTGCCCTTGTAAGAGGAGATGAACCCGGGGATCTTGCCCGAGTCGATCTTGGCCTGGGGATTTATCTTGATCTCGATCTCACCACTTCCGCCCTTGATCTCGGGAATGTACAGGTCATGAGCCCTGGTGCGCAAGAGAGATATCCTCAGCAGGTTGTTTACAGGCTCAGGGATCTCACCGAATCTATCAAGGAGCTCATCCTTCATATCCTCGCACTCCTGGTTGTTCTCAATGCTGGCAATGCGCTTGTAAATCTCAAGCTTCTGCTCCTCATTGAGGATATAAGTTCCGGGAATGTAAGCATCCACATCAAGATCAATACTGGTGTTGATGCTATCAAGCACCTCATCGGTGTCCTCGCCCTTCCTGATCTTGACCGCTTCACCCAGCATCTTGCAATACAGGTCGTAGCCTACGGCCGCCATGTGGCCGCTCTGCTTCTTGCCCAATAAAGAACCGGCGCCGCGGATCTCCAGGTCTCTCATGGCGATTTTAAAGCCGCTTCCCAGATCGGTAAACTCCTTGATGGCTGCAAGCCTCTTCTCCGCAACCTCCTTGAGCATCTTGTCGCGCTTATACATAAGGAAGGCATAGGCTGTCTTGTTGGATCTTCCTACACGTCCACGGAGCTGATAGAGCTGGGAGAGTCCCATCTTATCTGAATCATGGATGATCATGGTGTTAACGTTTGGAATGTCCAATCCCGTCTCAATGATAGTCGTGGACACCAGCACATCAATGGTCCCATCAATAAAGTCGTACATGATGCGCTCAAGCTCGGCCTCCTTCATCTGCCCGTGGGCAAAGGCCACATTGGCTTCAGGCACAAGCTTCTGAATCTGTGCCGCCACGTCCGCAATATTGTTGACCCTGTTGTAAACATAGTAAACCTGGCCGTTTCGGGACAGCTCTCTCACAATAGCCTCGCGAACCAGCTCATCATTGTATTCCATGACATAGGTCTGGATAGGAAGCCTGTCATTGGGCGCTTCCTCCAGAACACTCATATCCCTGATTCCAACCAGCGACATGTGAAGAGTCCTGGGAATAGGGGTTGCGGACAACGTCAGAACATCAACGTTCTCCTTCATGGCCTTGAGCTTCTCCTTGTGAGCTACGCCAAAGCGCTGCTCCTCATCAACGATAAGAAGCCCCAGGTCCTTATAAGTCACATCCTTGGACAAAAGCCTGTGGGTTCCGATAACGATATCAACAAGCCCCTTCTTAAGATCTGTAACGGTCTTCTTCTGCTCCGATGCAGTCCTGAATCTGGACATCAGATCCACCCTCACGGGGAAGGCCCTCATCCTCTCGGTAAATGTATTGTAATGCTGCTGCGCCAGAATGGTGGTGGGCACCAAAAGAGCAACCTGCTTTCCGTCCTGCACCGCCTTGAAAGCTGCGCGGATAGCAACTTCAGTCTTGCCGAATCCAACGTCACCGCAGATAAGCCTGTCCATAATGCCCGAGGACTCCATGTCCTTCTTGGTATCCTCGATGGCAGTCAGCTGATCCTCCGTCTCCTGATAAGGGAACGCATCCTCAAACTCCTGCTGCCACACAGTATCCTTGCCAAACTCAAAGCCCTTGGCCTGCTGCCTCTTGGCGTAGAGTTCCACCAGATCCTGCGCCACCTCTTCAACCGCGGCCTTAACCTTACTCTTGGTGTGGCTCCAATCGCCACTTCCCAACTTGTTAAGCTTGGGCTTGTGACCGTTCTCATCGTCACCGCCGGAAGCATACTTCTGAATAACCGACAGCCCCGTGGCCAGCACATAGAGATTGCCTCCGCCGCCATACTCCACCTTGATGTAATCCTTCACCACGTGGTCGGTCTCGATTTTCTCGATTCCTCTGTATATTCCAAGGCCGTGATCCTCGTGAACCACGTAATCTCCAACCTTAAGATCAGCAAAGTTAGAAATCTTCTCGCCCTTGTACTGACTCTTTTTCTTCTTTTTCTTTTTGACGTGCTCAGTGAAAATATCACTCTCAGCAATAACCGCAAACTTAATATCCGGATACTCAAAGCCCTTCAGTATCCGCCCATAGTAGGTCATGATCTCGCCGGGCTCCAGCACCCTTCCGGGATCCTCACTGTAAAAGGCAGTGACAAGATTATCCCGAAGATCCTCGACGATTCTCTTGGCTCTGGTCCTTGAACCTGACAGGATCAGCACGCGATATCCTCTCGCGGAATAATTCTTAAGGTCCTTAACCAGCGCATCGAAGCTGTTGTTGTAGGCTGCGATGGAGCGGGCCTTAATGTCCCAGCTCTTTTCCGGGCAAAAGAGATTCTGGCCTGCTGGCATTGCCAGGGTAGATATCAGCACTCTCCTGCCGTTACCCATTCGTGCAATGCAGTTGTCTATGGAGTACAGAAGGTCCATCTGCCCCGGAAGCACATATCCCTTCTCAGCCCTGTGGGTCATGCTCTCCCTAAACTCTGTCTCCACAGCCATGGCATGTTCCTGAACCCTTTGGGGCTCATCGATAAAGATGCAGCTCTTTCCCTTGGGGAACATCTCCTGGATGGTTACAGTATCTTCATAGAAATATCTGATATAACTCTCAAGGTTCACAGCTGCCTTAAGCTCCAACAACTGCTCCTTGAGTTCCTCAGTCTGAACCTTAAGCTGGTGAGCCTCCTTGGTCTTGAACTCATCCCTCAAGGCCTTGACGCACCTGTCGGTCTCTTCCTGTATCCTCTCAAGACCGGCCTCCAGCTCATCTTCTTCAAGAATGATCTCGGATGCGGGATAAATATCGATAGATTCCAGCTTCTCAAGGGATCTCTGTGACAATATGTCAAAGCTTCTGATTGACTGGATCTCATCTCCCCAGAGCTCAATCCTGAAAGGATTCTCCTCGGTCAGGTCAAAGACATCAACAATATCTCCTCTGATGGAGAAGTCGCCGGGGGCCTCAACCTGATAGTTTCTGGTATAACCCATGGTGACCAGCTGCTTGCTGATCTCTGCCTCATCTATAGTTTTTCTTTTGTCCAGGGATAGGATGTGACGCTTGATGACTTCAGGCTTGATCTGAGGTGCCATCAGGGCTGCAAAGGTTGTGACCACAGTCACGGGCCTTCCTTCAATCAGCCTTCTCATGCACCTTATTCTCTGGCGAACTATCTCATTGCTGTGAACGTCCGCCTGATAGAAGATCAGATCCTTGGCGGGATAGACTGTGACATTTCTGTCGTAAAACTTGAAGTCCTCATAGATCTCTTTAGCCCGCAGATCTGAATAGGTTACGATGATCCTGTACTTAATCCCTTCTCCGAGGCCATTAATAAAATGCAGCTTCTGAGAGTCCACGCATCCGGTAACCTCAGCGCAGGCAAAGGGCTTATCCAGGTATTTATTTATCTCGCTAAATTCCTCTAGTTCAGCTAAAGGTGTAGTTATCGCTCTCATTTTTTCTTTCCGTTAAACTTGTTCATGGCCGAATCAACGCCATTTTCCATGATCTCCTCAATTGCTTGGCCGGCCCTGTCAATGGCATCCGCAACTTCGGTCAGGTCCTCTCCCTCGAAGTGTCCCAGAACCCAGTCAACCATATCCCACTCTTTGGGCTTCTTGCCGACACCAACTCTGACTCTTGCAAACTCATCATGCCCGAGCTGAGCGATGATATTCTTAAGACCGTTGTGTCCGCCGGCGCTTCCCTTGGGTCTGATCCTGAGATTTCCCACATCAAGCTCCACGTCATCGGATATGACAATCAGGTTGGTCTTGGAATCTATCTTGAAATAATTGCATATAGGTGCAATGGCCTCTCCGCTGAGATTCATATATGTAAGAGGCTTTACCAGGATGACCCTCTCATTGCCGATCCTGCCTTTTCCGTAGGCGGCTTTGAACTTGGTCTCCGTAAGGCCGATATTGTACTTATCTGACAAAGCATCTATTGTGGCAAAGCCGACATTGTGTCTGGTGCCGAAATATTTTTTGTCAGGATTTCCTAATCCTGCTATCACAAACATGTTTCTGTCTTCCTCATCTTTCCTTCTGGTAAAAAGAGCTTTCAAAAACCCCAACATTAACTTATCTCCCCACATCGCACCAGTCGCATCCTCTGCGGAGCGCTGATTTTCATGAAATGAAAATCAGGGGGCTTACCAAAATAAGCCCCCTGTCGTTACTAATTCTGTGAAATATTACTCCTCTGCCGGAGCATCTCCTTCATCCTCCGGCGCAGCCTGCTCATAGGCTTCCAAGATGCTGTCCTGAAGCACCTTGCGCATATCAGAGTTGATGGGATGCGCGATGTCGCGGTACTCACCATCTGCTGACTTCTTGCTGGGCATCGCAATGAATAATCCACGCTCACCCTCGATAACCTTTATGTCATGAACTACGAATTCATTGTCAAAGGTCACAGAAACAACTGCACGCATTTTGCCTTGCTTAGAAACTTTTCTGACACGAATATCTGTAATCTTCATAATTTTCGCCCCCTCTTCGGCTGAAACCCAGGTGTCAGTGACTATATGATCAAGGGATTGCTATGGTGCGTCCCATTATCATATTACATAACGTTCGTTGTTCTCAACTACAATCTTTATTCCGTTTTCTTCTTTATAATAAGAGTTTGCCTGAATGGTTCCGTGACTCTCCACGATACAGTTCTCGATATGTGAATTGTCACCGATGTATACGTCGTTCAGGATGATAGAGTTCTTGATGTAACAGTTATTTCCAACAAATGCCCCCTTGAAGATAACTGAATCCTCTATGGTTCCATTGATGATACATCCACTGGATACCAGACTGTTCTTAACAGTGCAGCCCACGTTGTATTTTGCAGGCGGAAGGTCTACAACCTTGGTGTAGATTCCGGGATACTCTCTAAAGAAGAAGTGGCGGATCTCAGGCTTTAAGAAGTCCATGTTGGTCCTGTAGTAATCCTCTACAGAAGCGATGTTGCTCCAGTAATCCTTGATCTTGTATCCGTAGATCCTCTTCATATCCTTGTATCTCACAAGGATGTCTCTTACAAAGTCGTATCTCTCTTCCTCTTCGGCTCTCTCAATGAGCTCGATGAGCTGTCTTCTTCTGATAACGTAGATACCGCAGGAGATAGTGTTGGATCTTGAAACCACAGGCTTCTCCTCGAACTCCTCGATCCTGCTCTCCTCATTCATGCGGATAGTTCCGAATCTCTCGGTATCCATGGTAGCCGGCATATCCTTGCAGACCACTGTGATGTCTGCCTGCTTCTGAATGTGGTACTCAAGAAGCTTGCCGAAATCCATCTTGTATACACAGTCACCGGATGTGATGATCACATAAGGCTCATGGCAGCTCCTTAAGAATTCAAGGTTCTGCGCGATAGCATCTGCTGTTCCTCTGTACCAGAGATTGCCTGATGCCTTGACTGCAGGTGTGTAAACGTAAAGGCCACCCTGCTTACGTCCGAAGTCCCACCACTTGGAAGAACTAAGGTGAGTATTAAGGCTGCCTGCATTGTACTGTGTGAACACTGCAACAGTCTGTATATGGGAGTTGGTCATATTGCTGAGCGCAAAGTCGATACTCCTGTAAAAACCTGCCACCGGCATAGCACAGACAGCTCTTCTCTTGGAGAGCTCCTGCATTCTGCTACTGCTACCTCCGGCTAAAATTATACCAATCGCCCTCATACTCAATCACCTGCCTTATCTAATGTTCTGCCACTGTCGAGGATTCCGTCGATATAGTCTTCAGCAGTTGTCTTTCCGGAAACCATGGTGTTCTTGCCGATAGTTACATTGTCGGGGATAACTGTCTTCTCACCGACTGTGCACAGGCCCTCGCAATAAATGCCTGGTTTGGTCTCATTTTCTTTTTCCTCAAAGGCTCCCATCTTAACGCCTGAGCCGATCTTAACCTTCTCGGCAATGATAGCCTTCTCGATGTTACAGCCCTCTCCGATCTCAGTCTGATTCATGATGATGGAGTGGCTTACAACCGTGTCCTTGCCAATCTTGACGCCGGGGCCGATAACAGAGTTGTATACCTTGCCGTCGATCTCGCATCCGTCGCCTACGATACTGCGCTCAATGGCGCTGTCGGGACCCATATACTGAGGCGGCTGAACGTCGCTTGCAGTGTAGATCTTCCAGTACTCCTCGTAGAGATTGAACTCGGGAACAATATCAATAAGCTCCATGTTGGCTTCCCAATATGAAGTAAGTGTTCCTACATCCTTCCAATAACCGTCGAATTCATAGGCATAGAGAGACTGTCCCTTTTCCTTGCAGTAAGGGATGATATGTTTACCAAAGTCCAGACCTGCCTGGTCCTTGTTCTTTATAAGTGCATCTTTAAGTGACTTCCAGGAGAAAATGTAGATACCCATTGAAGCCAGATTACTGCGTGGATGCTCGGGTTTCTCTTCAAAATCCACGATGCGCTTGTCATCGTCTGTGATCATGATACCGAACCTGCTGGCCTCTTCCATGGGAACAGGCATTACCGCAATGGTAACATCCGCTTTGCTTGACTTATGGAAATCAAGCATGGTCTCGTAATCCATCTTGTAGATGTGGTCACCTGACAGAATCAGTACATAATCGGGATTGTAATTCTCCATGTACTCAAGATTCTGATAGATTGCATTGGCTGTACCCGTGTACCACTCACTGTTGGCACTCTTCTCATAAGGAGGAAGAACTGTTACTCCTCCGAAGTTACGGTCAAGATCCCACGGGATACCAATTCCGATGTGAGAATTAAGTCTTAAAGGGCGATACTGGGTCAGGACTCCGACCGTATCCACTCCTGAATTGATGCAGTTACTAAGCGGGAAATCAATGATTCTGTACTTCCCCCCAAATGAAACTGCTGGTTTTGCCATCTTGGATGTCAGAACTCCCAGCCTGCTTCCTTGTCCCCCAGCTAAGAGCATGGCGATCATTTCCTTTTTTATCATGTTATGTTCCACCTCGTTGCGAAAATCTTTTTGATACACCAAACTATTTATTGTACACGACAAAAAACCGCTTTTTTCTATTTAACAGTATAGCACACTGCCATGCGAAAAAGAACCGCAGTTTTTTTGACTTTACAAAAATTAGTGTTAGAATATTCTCTGTCATAATAACGATTTATGATAGGAAGAAACGAGGCGTTTTTTATATGTTCAATATTAATTTTCAAAATCCCGTACATGTATATTTCATGGGCATTGGCGGCATTTCCATGAGTGGTCTGGCACAGATCCTTATTAAGGAAGGCTTTACCATCTCCGGTTCAGACTCCAAGGAGTCCGACATGACTCATGCTCTTGAGAACATGGGTGTCCACATTTTCTATGGACAGAAGGCAGAAAATATTTCTGCTTCCAAAGATATAGATGTCATTGTTTACACGGCGGCCGTGCATCCCGACAACCCTGAGTTCATAGCAGCCAAAGAGGCCGGAATCCCAATGCTGACAAGGGCTGAGCTCCTTGGACAGATCATGAAGGAGTATGAGCTTCCCGTTGCGATCAGCGGAACTCACGGCAAGACAACCACAACATCAATGCTCTCCAAGATCCTTCTGGAGGCAGACACAGATCCGACTCTTTCCATCGGCGGTGTCTTCAAGGACATCGGCGGCAACATAAGAGTCGGCCGGTCAGAATACTTTGTAACCGAGGCCTGCGAGTACACTAACTCCTTCCTCAGCTTTTTTCCCAAGATCAGCGTAATCTCCAATATCGACGCAGACCATCTTGATTTCTTCAAGGATCTTGATGACATCAGACACTCCTTCAGGAAGTTTGCTCAGCTTCTTCCCGCAGACGGAACTCTTGTCATCAGCGGCGACATCGAGAACGTATCAGAGATAACAGATGGGCTTCCCTGCAAGATCCTCACCTACGGATCCTCAGAGAGCTTTGACTTCTATCCCACTGACATCGAATACAACGACCTGGGCAATCCGTCCTTCACAGCACACCTTCCCGGGCAAAAGACATTACGGGTAAAACTGGCAGTTCCCGGCATCCACAACGTATATAACGCTCTGGCTGCAATTGCTGTTTCTACTATACTTAATATAGAAGAAGAAAATATCGTAACAGCTCTTTCAGAGTTTGGCGGAACCAGCAGACGCTTTGAGCACAAGGGAGAGATCGGCGGCGTTACCATCATCGATGACTACGCACACCATCCTACAGAGATAAAGGCCACTCTCACAGCGGCACAGAATTATCCCCACAACAAGATTTGGTGCGTATTCCAGCCCCATACTTACACCAGGACCAAGGCTCTCCTCAATGAGTTTGCCGAGGCTCTCAGTATTGCAGATCACGTGATATTGGCTGATATCTACGCAGCAAGGGAAAAAGACAACCTGGGCATCAGCTCCAGAACTCTCAGAGACAAGATTGTAGAATTAGGTCACGAGTGTAATTATTTTCCGACAATTGAAAACTTTAATGAAATAGAAAAATTCCTTTTGCAAAATTGCACTAAAGGAGATTTGTTGATAACCATGGGAGCGGGAGATGTCGTTAAAATCGGTGACGAACTCCTCGGAAAGTGATACTTATCCACATTTCCACTTTTTTATCCCCAATTTCACAAAAAATAACGGTGGAAAAGTCTGGCTGCAAAATCTTTACAGCCAGGCTTTCTTTTTAATATGACCCATAAAATAATCCACGTTATCCACATTGTCCACATTCTTTTTACAATTCAGAAACCCCGCGTGGTTACTGGATTTCTTCGTCACTTTTAACCATATCTTTTTAAAAATCACCATGCTATAATCTGAATTGTTCCGAGAGATGAGACAATTTCACAATTCTTTTGGATATTTTGTAAAGCAGGTGATGAAGAAATTATGATGGGGCGAGTGTCTATTAGTTCTAACGCGGGGGAGGATTCCACTTATGTTTCCAACATTTTTATTGATGAATACATGGCAGACGCAAACGATGCGCAGCTCAAGATATACCTCTTTCTTCTGCGTATGATGAGTGCGAATTTGCCCACCAGTGTTTCGGCTCTGGCAGACAAATTCAACCATACAGAGAAGGATGTTTTAAGATCTCTTAAATACTGGGAGAAAAAGGGACTGATCAGCCTCGAGTATGACGGTTCCCAGAATCTCACAGGCATACACATGGAGGAGATTTCCTCTGTGAAGGCCAGGAACTATGGCCGCAGGAGAGGCGATGTGCCAATGGACGAAGAGGCTATGGCAACAACGACTCCTGCAGAAACGGCAGCTCCGACACCGGCCGCTATGCCCGCTCTTGTGGCAGCGCCGGGCCGGGAAGCTGCAGCCGGTTCCAAGCCCAGCTACACTCCGGCTCAGCTCAGAGCTTTCAAGGAGTCCGAGGGTAGCAAGATTTTATTTGTTGCTGAACAATATTTCGGAAGACCACTTACTCCTTCCGAAATGAAGACGATTTACTACATTCATGATGAGCTTAAGTTCTCCGATGATCTTTTGGACTATCTGATGCAGTATTGCGTCGATAATCATAAAACTGATTTCAGGTATGTGGAAAAGGTAGCCATTAACTGGAATCAGAGCGGCATCACAACTTCAAAACAGGCACGCGCGGAAATATTCAGACACGACAGCGATGTTATCACTGTCATGAAGCAGCTCGGTATGGAGAATAACCCCACAGAGAAGGAAGCTTCTTTCATATTAAAATGGCGTGGGGAATGGGGGTTTGCGATGGATATCATTCTGGAAGCCTGCGATCGCACTGTTATGAAGGTACAGAGAGGTCGTCTCAAGTATTGCGACGGCATTCTCCAGAACTGGCATGATAATAAAGTTACAAAAAGGGAGGACATTGCCAGCCTGGATGCAGCATTTTCCGCTGAACTCTCCAAGAAGGGTTCCAAGGCTTCCGTTTCATCCATCGACACCAAAATTCGCGGGGGCGAATCATCTATCCGTTCCGGCGGCAACAGGAATCGCTTTAATCAGTTTCCTCAGAATACATATGATTTTGAGGAGCTTGAGAGACAATTCCTGGACAACTGAACCTCTTAGCTGATTGGGGAATCGGCCGGGAGACGATTCATAAGCTCGGCCTTGTACTTTTGGTTCGGCGGCGGCTGATGGGCAGATTTCTGACCACCAGCCATCCCCGAAACACGTACAAGGCCATAGTTATGTCAGCTTTGCTGACATAAGTATTCCACTAAGCGAAGACTTAAAGGAGACCTCATGGCGCTTACTAACGCACAATATGATTCTATAATGCATGAATACGAATACAGGCGTGCCCTTCACAGACAAGAACTTGAAGAACGCCTCAAAATCGTTTATGATACTGTTCCGGGATACAAGGAGTTGGAAGACGAAGTTGCTTCCGCCAGCGTTGCCTTTGGCAAACGGCTCCTTTCCGGAGAAAAACTTGATAAATCTGTTCTCACACAACAACTTCAGAGAATCGCCGATACCAAGCTCAGTCTCCTTACCGAGGCAGGTTACTCAAGGGACTACCTGGACATGGGATACACCTGCTCCGACTGCAAGGATACCGGCTATATCGGTAATGAGAAGTGCCACTGCTTCAAGCAGAGGATTGCCGACGTACTATATGACAACTCCAACTTAAGGGCACTTTCCAAGACAGCCAATTTCAAAAACCTTTCCGAGAAATACTATCAAGGACAGGATCTTCAGCATTTTCTAGGCGCCAAAAGGGCTGCTGAAGATTTTATAAAGAATTTCGGCACCGACTACCAAAATCTACTTATTTATGGTACAGTTGGTACTGGTAAATCCTTCCTGTCTATTTGTGTGGCCAACGAAATCATCAAGAAAGGCCATTCCGTGATATTTTACAGTGCCAAGGGGATGTTTGATATGATCTCCCAGTACACCTTCGATCACGGCAGAAAGCAGGAACTGGCTGCTCTGTATGATGATCTGTATAATTGTGAGTTACTGGTCCTGGATGATCTTGGATCTGAGATGACCAACAACTTTGTGGCCTCCGAGCTGTTCAATCTTTTAAACGAGAGATTCAACCGCAAGAAGCCCATTGTCATCACTTCCAATTATGACCTTGATAATCTGCAGAACACTTACTCAGACCGTATTTTCTCAAGGATCTTAACCAATTTTAAAGTTCTTAAGCTATCCGGTCCCGATATTCGTAAATTAAAGAAGATTGCTCAAAAAGAAAGCGAGGAAATGCAATAATGCCAAAGCGAGAAGAGAAAAGAAACCTGGAGACGATTCCTGTTGGATCTTTAGGTATTATTCCTCTCAAAGGTGTTAAGCCACTTGCAGAGAAGGTAGATTACTACCTGGTAAAATGGAGAGCCGAGCGCGAGAATGAGCACAAGGGAAGCCTTGCCTTTACAGGTTATGAGCGTCCTTCCTACATTCTTGAAGCTGAAGTTCCCAGATTTGGCACCGGTGAAGCCAAGGGTGTTATCAAGACTTCTGTCAGAGGTGATGACCTTTACCTTCTGGTAGATGTATGTAACTATTCACAGACCTATTCCTTATTTGGTCAGGAAAATCACATGTCTCCTGATGATCACTATCAGGATCTTAAGAGAATTATCGCAGCTGTAGGCGGCAAGGCAAGAAGGATCACAGTTATCATGCCTTTCCTGTATGAGTCCAGACAGCACAAGAGGAGCTCCCGTGAGTCCCTTGACTGCGCTATCGCACTTCAGGAGCTCGTAAACATGGGTGTTGACAACATCATCACCTTCGATGCTCACGATGCCAGAGTACAGAATGCTATTCCTCTTAACGGATTTGAGACAGTCCGTACCACTTATCAGTTTATAAAGGCTCTTCTCAGAAATGTATGGGATCTGCAGATTGACTCCGAGCACATGATGGTAATCAGCCCGGATGAAGGCGGAATGAGCCGTGCTATATATCTTGCCAGCGTTCTTGGCCTCGATGTAGGTATGTTCTACAAGAGACGTGACTACACTCAGGTTGTAGACGGCAGAAATCCTATCGTATCCCACGAGTTCCTGGGATCAAGCGTTGAAGGCAAGTCAGTTATCATCGTTGACGATATGATCTCTTCAGGAGAGAGTATGATCGACGTTGCCAAGGCTCTTAAAGAGCGTAAGGCTTCCCGCATCTACGCATTCTCAACCTTCGGTCTCTTTACCGGCGGTCTTGAGAGATTTGATGAGGCTCACGAGCAGGGTCTTATTGACAAGGTTCTTACAACCAACCTGGTTTATCAGTCACCTGAGCTCCTTTCAAGAGACTGGTACATCAGCTGCGATATGAGTAAGTACATTGCTTATCTCATCGATACACTGAATCACGACGCATCCATCAGTGATCTCCTTAATCCTGTTGAGCGTATCAACAACATTATTGAGAGATACAAGAGCGGCGAGCTTAAAGCCTCTATGGAAGCTGAAAAGAAAGCATAATAATAAGCCTTGAAGGAACTCCTTCAAGGCTTTCTTTTTTAGAACAGTGTTGCTATATCCATAAGCTTATCAAGTCTCTTACAGAGCTTTTTACTAAGCTCCTCGTCGGGCTCTGTAAGATCCGGGATCATTATTACATTGCATCCTGCAAGATAGGCGCTTGTGACGCCGTTTGGAGAATCCTCCACTGCATAGGTTTCATCAGGTGATAGCCCCAGCTCCTTGCAGGCGTATGCGTAAATATCAGGTGCAGGCTTTCCTTCCTTGACCATATTGGCGCAGATAATCTTATCAAAGTATTCAAACAGCCCTATCTTCTTTAAGTACCGCTCCGATCTCTCATAGTCATTGGCGGTTGCAAGAGCTGTCAGGATGCCATGTTCCCTGAGCCATGTCAGTATCTCTTTTGCCCCGGGTTTTAGGGGAATGCCATTCTCCTTGATGATCTCCTCCACCAGTCCCTTTCTGTACTCGCGAACTGTGGCATAGTCAAAGTCTTCGCCAAACCACTCCTTGAATCTACGGGGAGCGAAAGGCCGTCCAAGGGATCTTAGTTCCAGCGGCATCCATTCCTCTACCTTATAGCCAAAGTGCTCCAGCGCCTCAGGCCAGGCCCTCTGATAAAATTTTTCCGTGTCGGTAAGCGTTCCGTCCAGGTCGAAAATCACTGCACGAATATCCTTCATAAAATAAAAGCCTCATTTCCAAATCTTATTTCGAATCCCGGTCTCATGCCCTATCAGAAGCCGAGATTATCATTTACAAGGATAACATGTATCCTGTCCTTGTGTCTTGAAAATCTAGTGATCAGGAACTGGCAGCAGATAGTGTCCGGGGACTTACAATCCATGCACTTTCCTGTCTTGGCGCAGGGGGTATTGAGTCCAAAGCGCTGTGCGTTTATGGGAGCTGCCACGTTTCTGGCTCTCTTCATGGCTCCGTCAATATCGCCACAGATCTTGTTTACACCCACAATGAACAAAACATGCTTAGGTCCCTGGGCTATGGCAGATACTCTGTTGGAATTGCCGTCGATATTTACTATAACGCCGTCATCGGTCATTGCATTGGCGCTTGCCAGGAAGTAATCTGCATCGTAGGCTTCAAGCATTGCTGCTCTCTTATCTTCTGCCTGATCCCTATCCAGGAAATCATAGTTGCCATCCTTGATTGCCTGAACAAGTCCGATCTCGTGGGCGCTCATGGCTCCGCCCATGGTAACCTTACTTCCCTCCGGAATGAGTTCCAGTGCGATCTTAACAGCCTCTTCCTTGGTGGCTGCATAGTATCCCGTCATGTTTCTGGATTTCAGTCCCTCAATAGTTTTCTGTGCCAGTAGCTCATACCTCTTCGTGATGTTTTCGTTCATAAGAATACCCTCCTTTTAAAAAACCCGGACACCATTGGTGCCCGGGTCATAACTACCTAATATTATATATCAATGTCCGCCATCATTGGAATCGTCATCGCCTTCCTTGCCACCGGGCAATGCGTTTCCGTCATAGCCTGAACCGTCTGTACCGGCTGTAGTATCGCTTGAAGAACCTGAACCTGCAGCGGCTCCGAGAGTAACTGTAAAGGTCATCTCCTCGTACTCTTCACCATTGCGTGCCTGTCTGAGTACCTTGATGGTAACATCTGTGCCGGCTGCATAATACTGAAGTCTGGTCTGAAGGTCATCCATGGAAGTAATCTCCCATCCCTCAAACTCGGTGATGACATCACCCTTCTGGATTCCGGCCTCATCAGCTCCGCCTCCTCTGGAAACGTCTGCTACATAAACGCCCTGAGGAATTCCGTAACCTGCAGTTACATCTGAAGTAACGCCTACTCCTGAAATTCCGATATATCCTCTATCAGCGCTGGCAACCTTAAGTCTTGTCTCTTCATTCATCAGCTTGTCGATGATAGGCTGAGCAACTGAAATAGGAATCGCATAACCCATACCCTCGATGGCCTCGCCGCCGATCTTGTTGGAGTTGATACCAACAACCTCGCCGTTCATATTAAGAAGAGCACCACCTGAGTTACCGGGGTTAATAGCTGCATCTGTCTGGATGAAGGTCTGTTTAACACCCTCTGAAATCTCAACCTCTCTGTTGATAGCTGAGATAACACCTGTTGTAACTGACTGGCCATAGCCAAGTGCATTACCGATAGCAATCGCAGGCTCGCCAAGTGTCAGAGTCTCGCTGCTGCCAAGGGTTGCAACCTTGATTGCCGCCTTGGTTTCACTGGAAATATCATCCAGCATAACTGCGATAACCGCAAGATCCATCTCTGAATCTGTTCCCTTAACCACTGCCTCTACCACTGCGTCATCCGCAAAGATAACTTCCAGAGAGTCAGCACCCTCAATAACGTGGTAGTTAGTAGCTACTAAAAGCTCTGTATCATTCTCGCCTACGATAAATCCGCTTCCTGATGCAGTAGCCTCTTCAGATGTTGAATATCCAAAATAGTTGGCTGAAGCAGTGAAGTTGTTTCTGATCATTACCATTGCAGGCATTACCTCTGCAACAACTGCTGTTACGTCGGTAACAACCGCCAGAGACTCACCTGAAGTAGTGGTGGTCTGGATCGGTGTATCCTGCTCTTCTACGGTGTTGTCCACAACCTGATTCTGCTGATCTTCACCCTGTTCCTGCTGTTGATTCTGAGCAAGCTGCGGACTCCTTGCAAAGTTAGTGTAAGCATAATATCCGCCGCCTGAAAGAAGTGCCAGCACAAGCACTGCCACCAGCAGCACCTTAAGCGCCTTGCCTTTCTTCTTAACAGGAGCTGCGGGCTGAACAGGAGCTCCAAAATTGTCGCTGTTGCCATACTGGTAGGTTCCGTAGGATGGCTGCTGCATGCCCTGTCCGCTAACATAGCGATTCTGTCCATATGAGTAGTTGGAAGAATTGCCACGATAGTTGTATCCGCTCTGCCCCGTAAAACTATTCGCATTGGGATTGCTGAAAGCAGGCCTGGGGTTCTGAGGATAAGCCGCCCTTCCAAAATTATTAACTGTGTTGCTGTTTGCAGCGTTATTGTTATTATTGCTGTAATTGTAATTTGTGTTGGTATTGCCGGACTTGTTTGCATCCATCTGACCAGGATCAACAGTCTCTGATGTAGTAGAAGCCGGTTTTACGCTCTGTACGTTGATATCATCATCATACATAGTCTTGTCCGTCCTTTCTTTTTATGGGATTAGTATAAAAAGATTCTGTGACGAAATTGTGTTTTAAATCTAATATAATAATTAAGAATTAGATTTCATCCTCTTCAAGGACCTGTATTTCCATATAGTCGAAGGGAACCTCGTCAATAAAAGCATCAGGAGTGAATCGGCATTTATTGTGTAATTGAAAATCCCTGACGGTAGTATCCAGCCAGATTGGTTTGGATAAATCCAAGCCGTAGCAGGCCTTTTCTATAGCATGGAACACCTTGTGTGTCCTGGTGTCCACAGTATCATCCTCGATTGTCATATCATTAATCAGATGGTTGTCCTTTACAAGACGTACCCACAATCTGAACATTTCTTTTCCTCCAACAAAAAAATAAAGCCGGCAGCATTTAGCTACCGGCTCTATCATATCATATTATTCCTCATAACCGTTAGGATTCTGACTCTGCCATCTCCAGGAATCCGCACACATTTCTTTTATTCCGTTCTCGGCCTTCCAGCCCAGCTCTCTCTCAGCCTTGTCGGCCTTGGAGTAGCAGGTTGCAATATCGCCGGGACGTCTTGCCTGAATCTCATAAGGAATCTTAACTCCTGTAGCTTCCTCGAAATTCTTAACAATATCAAGAACGCTGTAGCCAACGCCTGTTCCAAGGTTGTAGATATTAAGTCCGCTGCCGGGAGCCAGCTTGGCAAGAGCCTTTACATGTCCCACAGCCAGATCAACCACGTGGATATAATCTCTTACACCTGTTCCGTCGGGAGTATCGTAGTCATTGCCAAAGACATTGAGCTTGGGGAGCTTGCCAACAGCAACCTGTGTGATGTAGGGCATAAGGTTGTTGGGAATACCGTTGGGGTTCTCACCGATTGTTCCGCTCTTATGTGCTCCGATAGGATTAAAGTATCTGAGAAGAACTACGTTCCACTCGTTATCAGCCTTCTGGATGTCAGTAAGGATCTGCTCCAGCATTGACTTGGTCCAACCGTAAGGATTGGTGCACTGTCCCTTGGGGCACTCCTCTGTTATGGGAATGATCGCAGGATCGCCGTAAACTGTAGCTGAAGATGAGAAGATGATGTTCTTGCATCCGTGCTTTCTCATAACATCAACCAGTGTAAGGGTTCCTGTGATGTTGTTGTCATAGTACTCCCAGGGCTTCTGAACCGACTCTCCTACAGCCTTCAGGCCTGCAAAATGTATAACGCTGTCAATCTTCTCTTTTGAAAAGATATTCTCAAGGGCACCCCTGTCTCTGATGTCCGCCTCATAAAACGGAACCTTCTTGCCTGTAAGGGCCTCGACTCTTTCAAGACACTTCCTGCTTGAGTTTGCCAAATTGTCCATTACAACCACATCGTGGCCTGCATTCTGAAGCTCTACAACTGTGTGTGATCCGATATAACCCGCTCCACCTGTTACAAGAATTGCCATATTAACCTCTTTCCTCACAATAAATGTGTCTATATGTTTACTGTTATCTGTATTCTAAGCAAAAGAAATATCGCAGGCAATCATCTTTTGTTGTAACAACCTGTCGAAATGTTAACTGTTAAAGCTCGATACCGTTCTTCTTGCAGAGCTCTCTTGCACTTTCAACTGAGTCAACACCCTCTTTATTCTTGATAGGCGCGAACTCATACTCTCTGATAACCTCGTAAGGAAGGCAGGTATCCAACATGTGGATCATATCAAGCACCAGCTGCTCAAACTTGCATCCGTTGGGACTCTCGGGCTTGACAAGCTGCGCGTTCTCATCGATATAAGGGATCTTCTTCTCTACAACGTGGAGAGGAAGGCTCTTCTTGGCTATCTCGTAGAGTTCCTTTTCATTGAACATATAGTTGAGGATTACGCCGTAGTTATAAGCGGGATCGCCATTCTCGTCCTTGGCATCCATCATCTCCTGAGACAGCTCGTAGTACTCAACGATTGAAGGCTTGCCGTCCTCAAGACACATTACTCCAACCTTCTCATCAGGGGCATTCTTGCGTACAACCTTGGCGCCGCAGGAAACACCAGCATTGACGGTTGCTCCCACAAAGCAGGGGTCTGCAATTCTCTGAAGAACATTATCTACAGCAAAGATGTCGATCCACTCGATACCTTCCTTAAGGATGATGTCTCTAAGACCGGCCTTGAGAAGAGATGTGTACCAGCCCGCATTTCCGTTGGGAGATGTGGAGATCCTGGACTTGCTCTCCATGTAAACCTTGCCGTCATAATCAGAAGCGGGAGCCATATCCTGCTTGAAGAAAGTGATCTTATCCTCCGGATATCCGAAATAGTTGTGCTCCTTGAGGAAAGCGATGGTCGCATCGTTGTTCTTCTCACTGGTCATGATAAAGAGCCTGATGAAGGTTCCATCTGCTGCCTTAACTGTATCCATGAGATTCTCGATAAGTCTCTGGAAAATATAAACATGCTTGGTGATACCGATGTCGTACATACCCTTGGGGTTGTCGCTTCCAAGTCTTGTTCCCATTCCGCCTGCCAAGAGACAAGCCGCAACCTTACCGGCCTTCAGGGCTTCGATTCCGATCTTGCTGAATTCGTCTTTTCTTGCCTCGATCTCAGACACCTGAAGTGCGGCAAGAGGAGCAAACTCCCCGCGGTTCTCGCTCTTACCGAGATTCTTGCAGTTTGAAAGAACCTCAAAATCTGTATCCTCTATCTGCTGGAGAAGTTCTTCCTTCTCAGCATCATTCAGCTCTTCATAATATTTCAGCACATGGAGCTGACCGTATTTCTCTAGTTTCTGTCTTGCTTCCTGGATGTTCATGATTTACCCTCCTTTTAATCAACCTCTATATTACCACATATGTGGTCCTATGGCTTCGAAATAAGCCTGCATTCTTGAATTTTTGATTCAAGATGATATAATAAAAAAGCTTTGTTGCGGTTGATTCCAGGGCCGCGCATTATAATCCGGAGACGTATCAAAGTGGTCGTAATGAGGCGCACTCGAAATGCGTTTGTCCTTTTGGGCACGCGGGTTCGAATCCCGCCGTCTCCGCTCTTTACGGGACCGAATAATCATTCGCGTCCCGTTCTTAATTTATCAATATTTAATTTGTATATCCCCCTAAATAGTGATAACAATAGAAGTAGACGCAGATGTATTTTTATTCAGGAGGTTTGTCTATGAGCCTACAAGAAAAGCATGTCTACGAAAACAACCGCATGGCATTCAGATTTGCCTGCATCATTCAGGTATTCCAGATTATTTCCACCATTTTATATCAGGAAGCAAGAGTAGGATTTTTTAACACAACAGTTATGGTCATCCTGCAGATCCTTATTTTATGCGGGTCTGTGGCGGGCTATTTTGTTCTTGGCAAGACCAATAATGGCAAATACGTACAGATCGCAACCCTGATGGCCAGCTATCTGGTGGTTATGCTGGGATCTGTTCACGTTCCATATCTCTGGGCTTTCGGCCCCGGAATTCTGATCTTATCACTTGTCTATAATGACACCATGATCACCAATATTTCCGCAGCGGTGATCATTGCCATCAATATACTATATATCCCCTTGTTCTATGCCTATTCCGAAGATCCTCCTCTTCAGCAGTTCCAGGTTCTTACAGATTCCACGTTTGCTCTGCTGCTGTCTCTTATGGCAGTCTTTTATGCACGCAGGAGCAGCACCCAGAACCGGGAAACCCTTGATGAAATCCGGGCTGCTGCCACCAAGCAGCAGGAAGATGCCAAGGTCATTCAGTCCATCGGCGTACAGATAGGTGAAAAGCTCGAAGTGGCCAACGAAGCCATGGAGGCCCTGGCAGACAAAGTCACATCCAGCGCCGAAGCCTCAGAGCAGATATCTCAGTCAATAACCCTTACCGCCGAGTCCATTCAGACCCAGACCGAGATGAATTCCAACATCACCTCTGCTCTTGAAGACATTTCCGACCAGTCCAAAGCCATGAAGGATAATGCCGATGAGGTTACCTCCAACATCAACGAGGGTAATGACCTTGTTAAGCAGCTAAGGGCCAAGTCAGATGAGGCTTCTTCAGTAAATGCCGAGACCGCCGAGATGACCGGTAACCTTCAGCATACAGCTGATACGGTAAAAGAAATAGTGGATACCATCTTAAGTATTTCCAGCCAGACCAACCTTCTTGCCCTCAACGCCTCCATCGAGGCAGCCAGAGCGGGAGATGCCGGAAAAGGCTTTGCCGTTGTTGCGGATGAGATCAGACAGCTCTCGGAGCACACGAAGGACTCCGCCGAGCAGATATCCTCTACCATTGACGATCTTATCAGCAAAGTAAATACCGCCTCCAGAAACATGCAGCTCAGCGTGGACTCCGCCAATGAGCAGAGCGAGATCATCGCAGCCACCGGAGAAAAATTTGAAGTTATTCTTGAGAAAGTTACGGATCTTACCGACAGAGTCAGTAAGATTTCAGATAATGTAGATTCCTGTGTGGATGCCAATGCCAAGGTAATGGATGCCATCAGCAATCTGTCAGCCACATCGGAACAGGTCGCAGCCTCATCACAGTCCAGCATCGAGATCAGCAAAGACTGTGAGAAGGATATGCAGAAAACCAAGAATATTCTTGATGATATTCTTAAGATCAGCAGAAGCGGTCACGCCGCTGCCAAGTAAGCGCAACTGCCGCTCAGAAGGTATATTTCAGGACAAGCTCACTGAGGCTCCTGTAGGTACCACGGGGTACGGAGAACTGTTTTCCATCCTCCATCACTATAGTATCCTTGGATATCTTCAGGACCTTCTTGAGGTTGATAATGCTCTTGGTCCCAAGAACATAGAAATACGGGAAATCCAGTTCCTCCTTGAGAGGCTGGAGGGTGCTTCTGATGAGGAAGCTGTCCTCAGTCAGCATGATCCTCTTATAGTGATCCTCGGATTCCACGTACAGAATGTCCTCAACCGCCACTCTGTGGACCTCTCCGCTCTCCCTGAAGGTCAAAAAGTGCTGGATCTCTCCCTCGGTGCACACTCTGTCCATTGCATCAAAAAAGTCCTCTTCAAGAATGGGCTTTTCCAGGTAATGCGTAGCATGTATCCTGAAAGCCTCCTTATAAAATGCATTTGAAGAGGTCATAAAAATAATGCTGGCATCCTCGTTGTTCTTCTTGATGCAATTAGCCAGTTCGATGCCATTTATCTTATCGATATAAATATCAAGCAGATAGATATCATAGATCTGCTTTTCTATAGCTTCCAAAAGCTCCAGGGAAGAATAAAAGATATCAACCTTAAATTCTATAGCCTCGTGCTTTCTTCTATATTTTTTCAAAAGCTCTGCCGCCTCAGCAGCAGAGCTTTTTTCATCATCACATATAGCGACTCTGTACATACCCCACCCCCACGGTAACGGTTATCCTTTAAAGTCTATACTCTGTCCGATGGTCTTCTCATAAGGCGTCTGCACGCTGTCGGCCCTCAGACTGAAGTTGTAATCGTCAATCTTTCTAAGTAGTTCCTCCACGGAATCAGCCTGCAGGATAACATAGTCCTCCTCATCCTCGACTTCTTCCGCCTTTCCTGCCTTTTCAGCTATCTTCTCCTGTAGCTTTTCCAGCTCCTCTTTCTTGTGAGCCTTCTTTTCGGCAGCCTTCTCAGCCTTTTTCTTGGCAGCTCTCTTTTCCTGAAGCTTCTGAGTCATGTCCTGATTGGACTTACTCATTACCGCAAAGAAGGAAGCCTTGCCGTTATCACCCACCTGCATTCCGATGGTCTTGATTCCGCTCTTCTCCTTCATGGCCTCCATAAGCTGAGGCATCTTGTTCTGAGCCTGGGCGATAAGGCCTTCATACTTAGCCCTGTATTCCTCATCGGTGGCCATTCTCTCGATCTTCTCTTCATCGATGAGAACCACCATCCTGTTGGCATTGCCAAAGGAACTGGCGTTGGCCTTGGCATAATCCTTCATGTCCTTGCTAACCAGAACAAAGTCCATTCCGGAATATTTCTTTTTCAGCTCCTCGTAATACTTGGCGCCTTCCTCACTGAGCTGAACCTTTCCCAGGGTCTTTCCGTAATTCCCGGTGGTCTTGGCAGGCTCTTTTGCGCCACCTGCTTTGGCTGCTTCGTACGCACTGTTACTGTTGCCGGCGGCAATTTCAGAAATATTACTCATGGTCTGTTGTCACCTCCTTGTGTTGAATCAGTCCACTTTATCTCCTGTCTTGGCACTGTATGAGGATGATTCCAGCACTTCACCCGTATCATACAGAATCTTGGAATAGACGATAGTTTTTTTCTTTTCGTCATAATCCTTCTTATATGTATATCGGACATTATCCTCAAGAACTTCACGTTCTCCTACCCAAAAAGGACATTTATTTTCAATTCCGTCACCGGCTTCAAGATCAGACATCTTGTTGGAAACCTCTTCAGACACTCCAAGGTCTGTCAGGAGCTCATGCTCGTAGTCGCTGTAGTAGCCGACATCCGCATCCTCTCTTCCGATGGAGCTGAGGTACTCCTCGGCGTAGGCGTTCTGCTGCCTCTCGAGCTCAACTCTGTCATCATCCTCTGTGGTGATGCATCTGCTCCAGAGATTCTCGGGGAAATTCTCCTTGATGGAATCAACAAATCTGTTTCCGTCCTCGGCTTCCACAAGGGAAATGAAATCATATTCTCCGTTCTCGTTAAGCTTTAAGGTGACAACGCAAGGGATGGCACCTGTTCCCCCATCCACCACAAAGTTTCCATCCTGGAATTCATAGGTTCCGTACATTGACAGCACATAACACTTTATTTCTCCGTCCTCGCCATCATCCTGTCCCATAAGAATGTGGCCTTCGCCTGAGACCTCTCTCTGCTCAAATCGCTCTGCGTTAAAAGAAAGAACGGCCTGAGCCAAGGCATCATCAAGAGATGTGGGACTTGCAGGTTCTATCTGCGTAGTCTCCTCCTCGGTCGCAGGCTCTGCCTCCTGCACGGGTTCAGGTTCAGGCTCCTGTGTGGTCTCCTGGGCAGAAACCTCCTCGGCAGGGGCCTGCTGTTCCTTGCCGCAGCCCGCCAGCAATGCTGCTCCCACCACAGCGCCAAGCGCCATAACCATCAGTTTCTTTTTCATAATGTAGATCCCTCCTCATAAGTAAATATATAAAGTCTTATCTCTTCCACATATCTGAAACGAAATACATAAGCGCAGCCCAGGTATACACCGAATAGAAGTGCCCATTGCCATCTACGCCGGCCTTAAGCAGTTCTTTTGCCCGGTCCTTGTTGACCAGCTCAAAGCCGTCAAAGCACTCCTGTCCAACAGCTCCCGACTGATCCAGCATGCTCAGCTCCTGTCTGTGGAGCACCACGCACACGAGGCCGTTGCTCTCATCGGTCATACCGGGAGAGCTGAATAAAAGCGGATTAATCACAAAAATCTCATCTGTTTTCTCATCAACTACAATGCCGGTCTCCTCATGAATCTCCCTCTTGGCGGTCTCAAGAAGCGGATTCTCCAGTTCCTCGTCCTCGGGATCCATCAGTCCCGCAGGCACTCCCAGAAGGTATCTTCCGGCGGGGTATCTGTATTCATAGGAAAAAAGAAGCTGCGGCTCCTGCCCGGGCAGGTCCACCACCACAACACAGCTGACCGCATCCGGAAGCATCTTCTTAAAATTCTCCTCGGACATTGGGGCAACCAGCTTATCAAGTGGCCTTCTGGTGGCATCAAAATAATGTTTTCCTTTCTCGTACTGAAGGTCAAAGACCCTCAGAAATCCCTTGTCAAGGACCGTCTCAACGCAGTCCCCGGTAATCTTTGGTGTATTCATAGCTCTCCTTTACATCTGGTGCCTTACGACCTTGTACTCATCGCCGTCCTGATAATAGGGGCATTCCCTGTTACCTGACACCATCCTAAAATAATCGTCTTCATCCATGTTCACCATGCAGGTGTAGCACTCCCAATCCTCATCGTAAACATAGTTTGCACATGTATCACAGATCATATTACTTCTCCTAAAAATTCATGGAGTTTATGTATTCTTCTCCAAAATCATCCTGCCCGGCAAGCTCTATCAGCTGCGCCCTGTCCACAATGCTCTGAACGCGGCTCCTGGCCTGCTCCTCCGCACCTCGTCCCGCAAGAACCGCAGAGGTAAACAGCATTGCACCCTGAAGTGCCGTGTTGCCGGCTACAACTATTTTACCATCAAAAGTGTCGGGAAATATATTAAGATTCCATAACTTCGAAGGGTCCGAGGCACTTCCAAAGCCTCCCGCTACATAGATCACCTCCGGATCCGAAGTCTCCGTAAGTGCCCTTATGCCCGCGGCAATGGCTGCCTTACCCATCTGGATCTCCCTTATATCCTGCTGCGTGAACCTTAGCATTCCATCATTAGTAAACGGAAAGCCCGTCTCAAAATACTCATCCTCAAGAAGCCCCGTTTCATCTACGATCCCGCATCTTACAAGCTCCGAAACCAGCTCCAGAGCCCCGGTGCCGCACAGTCCGATGGCAGGCTTATCTCCGATTGTTGAGCTCTGCACCTTAAGGGGCTCCGTTCCGCTTAAGCTGACGTGGCACACGGCCCCCGGCACGGATGCGGTTCCGCAGGAAATCTGTCCGCCCTCAAAAACAGGGCCCGCTGCGGTTGATGTGACTTTAAGGCTATCTCCGCTGATATAGGCCATCTCTCCGTTGGTTCCAAGGTCCATGAACAGAGCTTCCCGGCCCTTGAGAAGCTTCTCTGTCAGGTAGTACAAGCCGGAAACAATATCTGCTCCCACAAAGGCAGAAATCCCGGGCATGATAATGATACGTATCCTGTCCCATGCTCCCGGAATGAGACGCAGCATGTCACTGCCACCCTCAAACTCTTCAAAGTCCAGGGACACCGGAGTATACGGATAAGTCCCCAGTCCCGAAACATCCTTCCCCGTCAGAAGATGCAGCATAGTAGTGTTTCCCGCTATGGTCACCACCTCCAGATCTTCAAACCGCTCTTTGGGCACAAGCTCCTCAATGAGCTTCATGATATCCCTGTGGACACACCTTCTGAGCTCAGCTTCCGAATCCGGATCCTCTGCAGCCTGTATTCTGCTGATGACATCGCTTCCAAAGCGCCTCTGGTGGTTTACGCCGGATACTGTCTTGACCTCTCCGTCCCCCACAAGGGCAGCCACTATGGTTGTGGTTCCAAGGTCCACTGCAACTCCGAGCCTTCCTTTATATTCCCCGGCAAAAGAGCTGTCGGCAGCCTTTTCAGCCAGGATGTCATCCTCTGACTGATGGATGGCCGGGATCTCCACGGTGCAGTCCCTGTATACTTCCGTCCTGCACAGAAGCTTTTCTCCTTCGCCCCGGATCACGACCTTGCATTTTCCGCACCGGCCCTCACCGCCGCAGGGCATGGATACGCTTATGCCGTTTCTGCGAAGGAGCTCCTTTAGGGAATCCCCGGGGTGTGCGCTTAGCACCTTTGTACTATTCTGTTCAATTACGGTTACAATTATCTGATCCGTCATATCCCTCATTCTCAGTTATTAAACAGTTTTTCTAATTGTAACACAATTCAAAATATCTTTTGACCAAGCCCTCTATATGTGCGAAAATATAAGGTGCGAACATATATTGTTCTGACAGAATACTTAAAATTAATCATAGTATGAAAGGAGATAGTTATGGGGCTTATTTCAGCAGCGCTTTCAGCAGGCGGCAGTGTTCTTTCTGATCAGTGGAGGGACTACTTCTACTGCGATTCATTAAATTCCGAGGTTCTTCTTACAAAAGCCAAGAAGAAACAGGGCAAGGGAAACGAGAACATCATCTCCAACGGATCTATCGTCGCCGTTAACGAGGGACAGTGTATGATCCTTGTTGACCAGGGCCAGATCACAGAGATCTGTGCAGAGGCAGGTGAGTTCGTTTACGATACATCAACAGAACCTTCAATTTTCTATGGAGATCTTGGCGAGAATATCGTCAACAGCTTCAAGGAATTCTACAAGCGTCTGAGCTTTAACGGCGGCACAGCCAAGGATCAGCGCGTTTACTACATCAACACCAAGGAGATCATCGGAAACAAGTACGGTACCGTTAATCCCGTTCCTTTCCGTGTAGTTGATACTAATGTAGGTCTTGATATGGATATCGATATCAAGTGCCACGGTGAGTACACATACCGCATCATTGATCCCGTTCTGTTCTACAAGAACATCTGCGGCAATGTATCCGGAGACTTCACAAGAGACAGAATCGATTCACAGCTTAAGAGCGAGCTCCTTACAGCTCTTCAGCCTGCATTCGCCAAGATCTCAGACATGGGAATCCGCTACAGCTCACTTCCCGGACACACAACAGAGATCGCAGATGCCCTCAACGAAGTTCTCTCCAAGAAGTGGACAGAGTTCTACGGCATCAAGATCACATCCTTCGGCGTAAGCTCAGTTACAGCTTCCGAAGAGGATGAGAAGACTATCAAAGAGCTCCAGAGAGCAGGTGCTCTTAAGAATCCCAACATGGCAGCAGCTACCATTGCCAGCGCTCAGGCTCAGGCAATGCAGGATGCAGCCAAGAATACAGCCACAGGTCCTATGATGGCCTTCGCAGGAATGAACATGGCTCAGCAGGCCGGCGGAATGAATGCTCAGCAGCTCTATGCTATGGGCGCTCAGCAGCAGGCTCAGGCAGCTCCCGCACAGGCTCCCGCTGCAGGTTCATGGACATGCTCATGCGGTACAGTTAACTCCGGCAACTTCTGCCCTAACTGTGGTTCCAAGAGACCTCAGCTGAGCTGGACTTGCTCATGCGGTGCAGTTAATAACGGCAATTTCTGCTCAAACTGCGGCTCACCCAGACCATAACTAAAAGAGGATAAAATGGCCTTACACGAATATGAATGCCCCGCTTGCGGCGGGGCGATGGAATTTAATCCCAAGACCCAGAAGATTAAATGCCCTTACTGTGATTCGGAATTCGATGTCAAGGACTATGTAGCCAATCATAACTCTGACAGTGCGGGGCAATCCGCTGAGGAGACCCACACTCAGAGCACTGACGATCAGGGACAGCCTCTGTATATCTACAGCTGTGGTTCCTGCGGCGGAGAGATTCTGGCAACAGAGTCTCTTGGCTCCATGAAATGCCCGTTTTGCAGCAACAATGTGGTAGTCCATGAGAAATTTAACGGAGAGTTCAAGCCTGACTATATCATCCCCTTTGCCATGACCAAAGAGGATGCCACGAAGGCTTATTCGTCATACGTTAAATCCAAGAAGCTCATCCCCAAGGTCTTCTTTGACCAGAACCACATTGATGAGATCAAGGGTGTATACGTGCCCTTCTGGTTATACAGCTCTACCCAGAGCTATTCAGGTCAGTTCACCGGTACCAAGGTGAGGACCTGGAGTGATTCCGACTATCGCTACACAGAAACCAGCTACTACAGCATCGAGCGTACCGGTACCGAGAAGTTCGACAAGGTTCCTGTGGATGGCTCCAAAGAAATGCCGGATGATCTTATGGAATCCATTGAGCCCTTTGACACTTCCAAGATTCTCCCCTTCAATATGGGATATCTGGCCGGATTCCTTGCTAATAAATACAACGTGTCTGCAGATGCTGACCAGCAGCGGGCTCTTTACAGAATGAGCAATTCCGCCAAGGCGGATTTCAGGGCAACCATCTCAGGTTATTCATCCCTGACTCCCACCAGCGAGGACTGCCGTACTGTTGAGTCTAAAGTGAAGTACGCCCTTTACCCGGTCTATGTTCTGAACACTTCCTGGAACGGCAACAACTATCTCTTTGCCATGAACGGACAGACCGGTAAATTCGTGGGTGACCTTCCCTTCAGCATGAGCCGGGCCCTCAGTTACTACTTCCCCATCGCGGGTGTGGTATGCGCAATTGCCTTTGCTCTGTTCAACATATTTGCATAACACTTTTTGGAAGAAAACATGATCAGATTAAACAGAATCAGAAATACAATAATTACATTATTGCTGTCCATGATCCTGGCTCTTTTGGTTGTCCCCGCTACTACGCTGGCCACCGATGAGCCCCTCTGGGAGGGCAACACTGTCCCCTCCACCAGACAAAAGGACAGACTTGTTGACAAGGCAGACCTCTTAACTGACGATCAGGAAAAAGATCTGCTGGATACCCTGGATAGCATCAGCAGAAAATGGAACTGCAGCATCTGCGTTCTGACAGTTGATTCAATTCAGGGCGACGTACAGGCCTTCGCGGATGACTATTATGACTACAACGGAATGGGTGCTGAATTTGACGACAGCGGCTTTATCATGGTCATCAGCATGGAAGACAGAGACTGGGTTTTCTCAAGCGATGGCTACGCCAAAAGAGCCATCACCGATTACGGCCGTGATTACATCGTAAGCGAGATGATGGACAACCTTAGGAGCGGCAACTACTACGAAGCCTTCAACGACTATGCCGAAGCAGCCGACTATCTTCTGAAGTTCTATGATGAAAACGGCACTGCCTATGACGTAGGCTACAAGCCACCCAAGACCACAGCCGACAGGATAAGATACCTGTTTTACAGCCTGGGTATTGGGCTGCTCATAGCTCTTTTCCCTATTCTGAGTTGGAAAGCCGATCTTAAGACAGTCAAAATGAACAACTCTGCAGCCAACTACAGAGCTCACAACGGATTAAACCTCAGGGTTCACACCGACAGGTTTATCAATAAAACTGTTACCAGGACTGCAATTCCAAAATCCGATGACAGTTCAAGAGGCGGCGGATACGGAGGAACATCTATCCACACCTCAAGTTCCGGGCATTCACACGGAGGTGGCCACGGGCACTTCTGATTAACGAGGAGGATTTCAGTGGACAAAGCTGTTGCAATCCGAATCAGAAATTTCTTGTTGGCAATATTTTCAATTTCGCTGGTTATTTCTTTTCTCTTGTTCCTGGGAGCTAACCTGCTCCCAACTCCTAACCGGCACGAACTGGTCCAACTGAATGACGGTTGGACTATTAGTCGTGGAGAAAACACCCAAACTCCCGACGATATCTCCAAATCCAACATCGGAGTAGTTGACCGGGGTGAGGTCATTATCTTAAAGCGGATCCTTCCGGATTCCGGTCCTTCTCCTGCTGCCCTGTATTTTAAAAGTGTCTTGTCCAAGGTTGAAGTCTCCATTGATCACGTTGGCATATATAAATTTGGCGAAGCGCACTACGACAAGGGCCTGATGGTTCCCAAGATGTTCCACTTTGTCCCCTTACCTGACGACTACCATGGCCGCGAGATTCAGATCGTTCTCACTCCCAGTGAGGAAAATGCCTTTTCAGGTCTTACGCCCTTCTGGCTTGGAGATTACACCGACATCTACAACATGATCACCCAGTCCAATCTCCTTCCTATGGTCATCGGCGTGTATCTGATCGTCCTGGGCTTTTTGCTCCTGATACTATCCCCGTTCCTGATCTTTTCAATAAAACGTGATTACAGTATCTGTATGGCCGCCTTTACCTCATGGATGCTGGGCTCCTATATACTGTGCTACAACGGTATATTCTGGCTGTTTTCCGATAACCCTGATTTTTATACCTTTATAGAATACTTCTCCCTTTATATGGCTCCGCCCATGGTACTGGGATTTATTCTGGCTACCCGCCAGTCGCCGTTTAAAATTATTGGAAACATTCTTTTCCTTATAAGCCTTTTCTTTGCCCTGGGAACCTCTTTTATCCATTTACTGGGATTTGCACACATCTGCAACTTTGTATGGATACTTCATGTGCTTACGATAATAGAAGCATTGTTTATTATCTTCTCGCTTCTCATAAGCTCCGTAAAAGCCATCCTGGCAGGGAACAAAATCCCTGTCTCTACCAGTGTGCTCATCATAGGGCTTATCCTTATATCAATATGTGCCATCATCGACATCATTAAATACAATTGGGCCAAGTTTTCTCTGGTAGGCGAAGTAAATTCAGATATTTACTTCGTGACCATCGGTGCACTTCTGTTTATGATGTGTCTTTTGCTGAACTATTTCTACTATTGCATTGAATACATCAGCGAATCCTCCATTAAACAGCATCTGGAGGGTCTTGCTTACTCAGATCCCCTTACAGGACTTCAGAACAGAGCCAAGTGCGAGACTGTTCTTGCGGAAATATCCGGGGAATATACAATAATAAGCTTTGACCTTGATTATCTTAAATATACCAATGACAATTACGGCCATGTTCAGGGCGATGCGCTGCTCAAGGGCTTTGGTGATATCCTCAGAAACACCTTTACAGATGCCACTTTAGTTGGCAGAATGGGCGGCGATGAATTCGTAGTAATCCTTCCTTACGTTGATGAAGAGCGTGCCAAGAGAGACTTTGATAATCTCACGGATCAGATGGATTACAGAAACAGCCAGGAGACCAGGCTCAAATTCTCGGCTTCCTGGGGCTATGCTTCCAACAAGGATAAAGAGCTAACGGCCAATCCCTCTGCACAGGCAGTATATCTTCTGGCTGACCAGCGCATGTATGCCATGAAGAGCCGTCACCACAAAGAGTCGCTAGGGCGTCTTTACGACGACCTCATAGGCAAATTACTTGAAAAGGAGGAGCTGAATGAAAGTAAATAAAAGACTCCTTCTTCCACTTATATCATCTATACTGATCGCCACCCTTCTGGCTATCATGTGCATGGCCCTTCTGCAGAACAGTCAGAATTTCCCTATTGTCGAGCTTGATGACGGATGGAAAGTTTCTGTAAACGGAAGCACCACCGAGAACGTTAGTCTTTTCGAGTTCTACAAATGCCTTGATACCAAGCTTGTAAGGGGCGACAGAATCACTATGTCCCACTCCCTTCCCGATATGGACAGGATCATGTTCCCGGCTATCATGTTCCGAAGCAGATATACCACCCTTGACTGTTTTATTGACAACAAGTTGATTTACAGATATGGAAATGAGCTTTATGCCAAACGTGGATTCGTCGGAAAGATGTACCATTTTATAAGTCTTCCAAGTGATTTTGCGGGAAAAGAGCTCCGATTTGAAATGAACGTTGGAGAAAACAATGCATTCTCCTCCCTCTATCCCGTTTCCGTGGGTAGCGCTCAAGACTTAAAGGGCAAGTTCATCCACGAACACATGCTTATCATTTTCACAAGCATGTTCCTCATTGTATTTGGCGTGGCCTTTACCTGTATAACCATATTCTTTATACATGACATCCCCTCCATCAGAAGCTTCTTTGTAGGCTCGATATTTTGTATAAACCTGGGAGTATGGCTCAGCAGCTACTACAACGTAATGACAGTTTACTTCTATACCCTGGATGAAACTCAGATAGAGTATTTCAGCATGTACCTGATATTGCCATATCTTTACCTTCTTGTTTACTTCATACAGGACATAAAGAACAAGAGGCTGTATGTCACCGCGGGGATTGTATGTACGGGAGTTATAATTGTCCAATATATCCTTCACTATGCCTTTAACATTCACATGAGAGAGACTCTTCCTCTCTTTCATTTGGTATGCATAGCAAGCTTTGGGATCATCCTGTACTATTTCTTTAAGGACATAAAGGATTTCTCACCTTCCGAATCTCAGACGATCCAGATCATCGGAACCTTTGTTTTCACAGTGGCAGAGATCATTCACCTCTTGTACTACTTTTTGGGGAATTTCCACATTCACTACTCCAATTATCTGAGCACCGTAGTGATTTCGGGTGGATGCCTGTTCTTCGCCATCTGCCAGTTGGCCAATTACCTGCTGTTTGTAACTCAGTCCTATGCTCAGAAGCAGGAATATGCTTCGCTTTCGCATCTGGCTTACGCAGACGGCCTCACCAATCTTCCAAACAGAGCCTCCACCGACAAGGAGATGCGCGAGCTTAACAACCTGACAACGGATTACTGTATCATCAGTATCGATCTGAACGGACTGAAGCTGGTTAACGACAAATTTGGTCATCCTTCGGGCGATAAATATATTACGGACTTCTCCAAGGTTCTTGTTTCTGCCTTCGGCGATGCGGGAATGTGTGCAAGGATCGGCGGCGACGAGTTCCTGGTCATCATCAGGGATTCCGAGGGAAAAGATATAGATGCTCTTCTGAGCAGAATGGACAGCGCACTTAATGTCATGAACGCGCTATATACAGAGTATCACCGCAGCGTAGCCACAGGTCACGCCTTCCGCCACGAGTGCGGCGATGGAGCCACTTCCCATGAAGTATACCTGCTGGCTGACAAGAGAATGTACGAGAACAAACGCAGGATGCACGAGGAACTGGGCATCAAAACCCGACTGTAATATCCTCGTACTATGACAAAAAACTCCGGCTGTGACCAAGGGCCACGGTCGGAGTTCTTTTATTTTACTTCTCTGTCTTAATGAGCCATTCTTCTGTATCAAGGTTTTTAAGGCCTTCAACACTCAGGCCGCCGGATAAATAAACCCTGTATTTTACGCCATCTTCTGAGACAAGATCCAGGACATTGGAGCCATCTTCCTGTCCCATCTGCGCCTCAGTAACTTTGCCCACATTCGCAGCATCTATACCCCTAAGAATAAATTTCAGTTTCCTGTCATCTTCTGCTATTCCAAGAGCCTCTGCAACAATTCCGCTATTATCAAACTCCACGTCAGTATCCTCGCTTTCTTCTGTTGACACAGTCAAACTGCCATCTTCAGCACTCTCCACGACCTGAGTACTTACATTTACGCTTTCCTTGCCACATCCATTCAGGCATCCGCATATTAGCAAAGCCAAAACGATCCATCTACGCTTCATAAATATAAACTCCTCTCCTACCAGATAAATATATCATTCCTTCCTATTTCGAAATCTCTGGCATCTCTTTCCACCGGCTGGTCACGATATTTCTCGTAGTCATCGTCGGCATCAATGTAGTCATCAAAATTGTCCTTCCATTCCTGTATGGTTTCCGGTGAAACCATAAAATCCTCGGGGTGGTCAACTGCCTCATGCTGATAAGCGTGACGAAGTTCATGACTCACTGTTTCAAACATGTCATATGAATCCCATGTGCCAACACTGTCCGTCAGCACACTTTCATTTAACGTAACAGTATGGTCGCTATGACGGTAATATCCAAATGTACATTCAGTTTCCTCATATGTCAGGGAGCTATCCCACACGATTTCCAAATTTACATCCTGAAGACCATATATCTTGGCAACTTCATACATATAATCTTGTAACAGTTGCTTTCTTTCGTCAATAGTAGCATTATCCCAATTCTTTTCGGAATACTTATCATCCTGCAGGACTTTCCAAAGCGCCTTCTTCATGCGCAGATCCGCTTCATTTTCGTTTATGCGATCCCACAATTTGTCCCAGAAGCCCCTATCGTCATCTCCTTTCGAAGTTTCGGTATTTACATTATCGCCTTCAAAAGCTGCACTTTGTTTCATAAGTATATCATCTTCTGTTTCACGATACTTATCTGCAATCAACTTAAGTGCATTTCCCAGAGAATCCATTTGAGCAGCCTCATTCGAGACGTTATGTATAAGTGTTTGTAACGCCGAATCAATAGAGGCATTATATCTGCCTGAAAGAGCGCCTTTAATATCCGTACCTTCCAAAGCCGCCTTTAATGCAGTCAGCCTCTCTGATATCTCAACTATCTGCAGTGATGAAGTCACAACTTTTTCCGTTTCTATACTAAAACTACTCAACTTTCTCATCCTCCCTTTCTATCATTTCAGAAAGATTATCAAGAACCCATCTTGTCAACATATTGATAAAATCAGCGATCCCGCAGTTCTCCATCCTCTCAATAGTTGCATCCCCGTTGCTCTGTTTAACCAGATCATAGTTCACATTTTTGTGGTTATACTGTCCATCAATACTGTATTCATTGCTAATCTCCCCGTCATTCCCCCAGGCTCTTGCCAAAATACAGATATCATTGTTTCCACAATCTTCTTCATTATCTCCGGCTTCATAAGCCAAGGTATATGCAAATGCCGATACCATCTCTCGTAATGTGGGAACAGGCTCAAGTCTCAAAACCCTGTCATTTAAGTCTTTTTGTAATTCATCATCTAAAACACACAAATAATATGCGTCCTTAACATAGAATCTCAAATGCTTATTTAATCTATTATTCTTAATCGACACCAATATTTCAGGATCGATCATCATATCTAAAACATGTTGTCCAAGCGCACTAATTTGGATCTTATCGTTTTCACTGATTATGCTTTCGCTCTGTATCAGTTCATTAAACAGGCTTTCAGAATCTTCCTTTTTCGCTTTTAGGGCTGCATTATCCTTCAAAATTTCAAACCCTATAAGATTACCATCCCCATATTTATCGGAAAGTGTTCGTAAAGCCTTGTATGACAATTTCATACTCAATGGCACCTCCTGGTTTTTAAATGCTCTACTACTATACTGTATCTGTTGCAGTTCTTGGGGATTGTTTGACGAATGTCCGTCTAAACAGGATGAATAACAATAATTCCCACAAAAAAAGCCCAATTCCCGGTGGCCTTGCATCGCCTCCGAAGAATTGGGCTTATTCCTATTTAATTATCAGATCTTCATTGCTATATCCCAAGCGCCCCAAATTGCGGAACGAACATTTCCTACCTTAGCGCAGTCGCCAAGGAGATGTACATTCTTGGCAGCCTGGAGAAGAGGAATGGGATGATATCCAACAGACATGATCACGCTGTCAGCGGGAAGAGCCTCAGTTCTTCCGTCTGCTGTAGTGATCTCTACTGAGGAATCGGTAATGGTATTAACCTTAGCCTTAAGGAATACCGGAACCTTGTTGGTCTTGAAGCAGTCACGAAGGTAACTTGTGTTGGCAAGACACATATTCTTAACAGCAATAAGGTCATCCTTCATCTCAACGATCTGAGGGTTCTTGCCCTTTCTGAAGAGATCCAGGGCTATCTCACAACCTGTGAGGCCTCCGCCGATGATAACTACATTCTTGCCGACTTCTCTTTTGCCCAGAAGATAATCTGTGGCATCCATAGCATAGTCAGCTGCTCCGGGAATCGGAATCTTGTTGGCTTCCGCACCGGTTGCAATGATGTATTCGTCAGCCGAAGGAAGGCTGTCAGGTCTTACTTCGTAGTTGAAGTGGATCTTGACTCCCAGCTTCTTGAGCTGTTTCTTTTGCCATGCAATGAGCTCCTTGTCCTTCTCCTTGAAGGCAGGGGCTGCAGCTGCGATAAATACACCGCCCAGCTCTGAAGTCTTCTCGTAGATCTCGGGAGTATGTCCGCGAAGAGCAAGGATTCTTGCTGCCTCCATTCCACCTATACCGCCGCCGATAATGGCAACCTTCTTAGGTGAAGTTGTGGGAACAACCTTGTATTTCTTGGACTGCATGCTGCGGGGATTGACCGCACATTTACACATGCCGGCAGACTCGGACAGATCCTGGTCATTGGCTGTGCCGTTGTGCTTGGTGAGGTTAAAGCAGGCTGTGTGGCAGCAGATACAAGGACGGATCTCATCCTCCATGCCGCGCTCCAGCTTGGCAACCCACTTGGGATCAGCCAGAAACTGTCTTCCGACAGCCATAGCATCGATTCCGCCCTTCTTGATGGACTGGGCACCAACGGTAGGCTCCATCTTACCCGCACAAACAACGGGGATATCCACAAATTTCTTGATGTGCTCCACATCCTCCAGATTGCAGTTCTGGGGCATGTACTGCGGCGGATGAGCCCAGTACCAGGCATCGTAGGTACCATTGTCGCAGTTGAGCATGTCATAACCTGCATCCTGAAGGTACTTGGCTGCCTTCTCGGACTCTTCCATGTCTCTTCCGATCTCTTCAAAGTCTTCTCCGGGCATTGCGCCGTACTGGAAGGCCTTGGTCATTGATCTTACGGAATATCTCAGGGAAACAGGGAAATCATCTCCGCAGGTCTTCTTTATTTCTTTTACAATTTCTACAGCGAAGCGATAGCGGTTCTCAAAGCTTCCGCCGTAGTCATCTGTTCTCTTGTTGGTATATTTCAGGGTGAACTGATCAAGAAGGTATCCTTCATGAACAGCGTGAACCTCTACACCGTCAACGCCGGCTTCCTTGCAAAGTCTTGCTGTCTCGCCGAAAGCGTAGATGATATCCTTAATTTCTTTTTCCGTGATGGCACGGGTTGTAACATCATCTGCCCAGCGGTTGGGAAGAACCGAAGGCGCAGCTGTAAGGTACTCAGCATCGATGTAGGGCTTGGCGATGGTGTTGAGAGCCTTGTTCTTGGCAAGCATAGCCAGCGGAGCTGTAAGGGCAAAAGAACGTCCGAATCCGGCAGTCATCTGGACAAACATCTTGGCTCCCGTAGCATGGATCTCATCCATGAAGTCAGCAAGCTCTGCGAACTTGCGCTTGTTCTGATAGAGCCATTTTCCGCCCAGCATATCCTTGACAGGGGCAATACCCGGGATGATAAGTCCACAATCATGCTTGGCGATCTTAAGAAGAAGCTTGGCAGCTTCTCTGTCAAAGTGGCTTCCGCCCGGCTCCATCCAGCCGAAGATACAGGTGCCACCCATCGGAGCCAGAACTATTCTGTTCTTGATCTCCAGATTCCCAATCTTCCATGGGGTAAACAGTGCTTCGTATTCCTGTTTCATATCCCTTTCCTTTCCTACCTGTATTATCCCGTTCAAGCCTTGCGCTTGCCCAGGTGTAGTTCCTTCATACCCTCGACCTCGTCGCAGACGGGCTTCATGCTGCAGTGACCGCAGTCAGTGGGCATTCCGTCCAGAATGTGGGTCAGGGTCTTGGTAATGGCATCCACCTTGTCAGCGTTGGGTCTAAGCTGAGCCACCAGCTCTTTTTCTGTTATGAATATAACCCTGACGTGCTTAACCTGGCTGACTTCCTTGTACTTGCTGATATAGGCAGCACCAACGCTTTTAAAGCTGATACCCTTCTTAAGGGCATCTCTGCTGATACGGATCTGCTCCTGGTTACTCTGGGAAGATACTCTTACCATGTATCCTTCCGGGAAAACGTGGTATCTCACAAATTCCAGGTTTCTGATGGCCTGAAAGGCCTTCTCCTGGTCCTGGTCCTCACCAAGGTCTTCCGTTTCAAGTATTACAATCCTGGCAAAAGCAGTGGGTCCCGAGATATCCCTGATATCTTTTCCGTAGACCAGGATCTCGTCCTCTGTGACCTTGCCTGTGGTTGTAACGCAGGTATAGTTAACAGAAGGCTCACCTGAGCTTCCCAGTTCCAGAGCAGCATCTCTCTGCATTATGAATTCGGTATTCTCAAGGCATTTCCAGCTATCGGCCTTATTGTAGGAATATCCGGAGAGTTTGCTCTTCTCCAGAGCTTCCATGGTGGTGTCGATTAAATGATCATATAACTTCATAAGCATGCACTCCCAATCAGAATTTAATATCCGCCTTCTTGCGGTCGAATATCTTGTTAACCTGAGTGTATGCCCATGCCATGAGCTTCTGGTCTAAGTTCCAGAAATACACGATAAAGAGTATTCCGGTAACAATAGCAAGGACTTTTATTACTTTGAGAATGATCTTGATTGACTTGCTCATCCCATTATTCCTTTCATCTGCTGCTTATTTGGCCAGACCCTTCTGTCTTGCGTACTCAGCTGCTCCCAGAGCTCCCATGAGCTGAGGGTCTGTGCTAAGATCAACAACCTTGAGCTTTAATACCTGCTCGATGGCTGCCTTAAGGCCTGCATTCTTGGCGCATCCACCGGTAAGTGTGATTGAATCTGTTGCTCCGGCTTTCTTGGACATTACGAAGCATCTCTTGGCAACAGCCATCTCAATACCTGCTGCGATCTCGTCCATGGGCTTGCCCTCACCAACAAGGGTGATAACCTCAGACTCAGCAAATACTGTACACTGAGCTGTGATAGGAATAACGTTCTTGGCTGAAAGAGACAGTCTTGAAAAGTCATCCAGTGAAAGCTCGAAGGAACGGGCCATAGCCTCGAAGAAACGTCCTGTTCCGGCAGCACACTTATCGTTCATAGCAAAGTTCTTAACAGTTCCGTCTGTATCAATGGAGATACCCTTTACGTCCTGACCACCGATATCAATGATAGCCTTTACGGAAGGGTTGGTTACATGTACACCCATAGCGTGGCAGGAAATCTCGGAGATATTCTCGTCAGCGAAGGGAACCTTGTTACGTCCGTATCCTGTACCGATAAGGTAGTCAAGATCCTTGGCTGTAGAAAGATCTGAAACCTGTCCTACAACCTCCTTCATAGCCATCTCTGCTGATTCCTGAGCAATGATCTTGCTCTTTAAAGTGGTGTTGGCCACCATCTTTCCGGTTTCGTCTATGATCACAGCCTTAGTATAGGTTGATCCCACATCACATCCGCCAAAATACTTCATCTTTCATATCCTCCTAGTTTCAATAGTTGTTTTCATGCGGTTAATCCGCTTTATTAATTCAATTTAAGTCTTACCATGTGGTGTCATCTTCAAAATCAAGAAGTGAAGGATCTACGGGCTCCGCCTTCATGACGGTTCTCATAAATTCGTTTACCTCTGATCTCATATCTTTTCTTGAAACGGTTCTGGGATCCATAAGGTCGTGGCTGCACCAGAGAAGCTTGATGCCCCTCTCTCTTGCCTGATCCTCAAAAAGTCCCTGAACTGTAGCCATGTTCTTGCAGGATACATGCTGATACATAAGAACGAAATCTACGTTCCAGGCTTCACACTGTCTCCAGAGCTCTGTTACCACGTGGTCATAGCCACCGTTGGTGTGTCGCCTCATGACCATACGCTCGTAGAGTCTTGCAAGGTCCTTGAGAGCTTCATCCTTGTTCTCGGTCTCCAGAGGCTTGGTAAAGTTCAGTGACTCCATCTCTACCAGGATGTCTACGCCCCAGCAGTTTGCAAACCAGTTGGAGAAGTTAGCATAGTAGTGGGCGGGAATGGACCATACAATGGCTCTGTACTTCATCTTGCCGCGCCAAGCTTCATCCTTGTGCTCGTAGGCCTTCATCATGATCTTGTCTACCTTCTTGAAAGTAGATATGATTCTGGGATCAAGACCACCGTCCATTTCGTAGTTCCACTTGCGGAACAACTCGTAGCAAGGTCCGATGAGCTGTGGATGAGGAGTCTGGTTGATCTCCCATTTCTGGAGCTCATACTTGGTCTCTTCGTTGAACCTCTTCATGGCTGAGAAGTAAGCTTCCCAGTTCCACTTAGCACCTGTATTGTCCTCGATGAACTTAATGCATCCCTGTATGTCTTTTACCGCTGCATCCATGATGGACTCGTCCTCGTAACGAACCGGGAATGCCAGGTGGTATGTAGGAAGGTCCTTGAATCTGCGGCTTGTATAAGAAGATGCCATAACCGAACCGTCGCAGGGCATTGAGCTTGAAATGAAGCAGGCTCCCATGTGAGGAAGAGCATCCGCAACAACAGCTCCGCATTCTGAAGAAGGAACGGGACAGGTGTCTGAAGGAAGTCCGTAGGACTCAATTGCATCGATATATGGCATACATGCCAGCTGGTCAATCTCAGATAAGAGGAATACCGGCATAAGCTGGTAAGGTATTCCGATAAGGTCGGGGAAGCCCGCCATGATCTGAGACATTGTCATCTCATCAAAGAGAACTATCTTCTTGGAAAGAGCTGTGCTGTTACCAACCTTCTCGTCTGCCTTCATAAGGAGCACCAGGTTCTCTGCCACGTATCTGAAGATGGCATATATAAGCTCATGGTGCATCTTGAGAGCTCTTCCGCGAAGTCCCAGGGTGTTCTTGTCCATGAAGGAGTGGCAACAGAAGTAAGATATCATCCATCTGTAATGAACCGCGCCCATCATAGCAGGTACAAGGTCCTTGGAGAAGGTTGCAAGAAGCATTCCCCACATCCTTGCCCATTCATAGAAGTCGGCTCCGGTGTCCTTGACACCTCTCCACTCACGTCTGACTGTGGCCATCTTGCCGTTGGCATAGAGCTTACCAAGCTGCTTTTCTCCGTTGATGATCAGATCCTTGATCTCCTCGGGAGACATCTTCTTGAGAAGATCGAGCTCATGAGTAAGTCTCTTTTTAACTCCCTTGGCATCCTTGCCCATGGACTTGGCAACGTCCTTCCAATCAGTTTCCTTGATAAGGTCGCCTACAATACCGGCGATCTCCTTCATGTTCTCTGCCTGGGCTTTCCAATTTATCTCATCCTTTAAACGGAAGTTCTTGGGATCTATATATTTCATACAGATGCCTCCTTCCTGATCTTCTTGATCTCCAGGGCCTCAACAAAAGCCTGGAAACGGGTCCTGAGCTGTCCTGAATTGTGGACATTGTAGGATCTGTCGATTGAAAGTGTGGGCCATCCATACTCCTCGGAAAGGATATGGCTTGCCAGCGGTCTTTCAAATGCCCAGAAATCACAGTATTTCATCTGCTCATAAATAATGCCGTCGGCGCCAAACTCTTTTGCAAGTCTGTCTGCCGTATCGCGGCGCTGCTGTATCTTTTCCTCCGCCATATATCTGGGGCATTCGGATGTCATCATGTAATGGCGTGCTATCTGTTTAACTATATCCTCGTCGTCATTAAGCTGTATGACTTCTCTTCCGGGAAAAGAGCCATAGCAGTACCTGTCTGCAACGACCATGGCTCCGGATTCTTCAAGAAGTCTTGTGAAATCCAGATCGTCAATTTCTGAGCCCACAACAGCAACTCTTGCTCTGAACCAGGGCTGAGGATCAACTTTTCTGGTCTTGACCTCCTCCAGGGTTTCCTTAAGGAGAGGGAGTATCTTGGCTGTAGGACAGCAATAGCTCACCAGACTGATAACATGGAATTCATATCCTGTAATAGGAGGATTATCAAGTTTTCTGAAATTGCCGATCTCTGTAATGACACGGCAGAGCTCGTTGTGCTCCACTACTGCCTTGCGGATCGCATCATCAGATACATCCGTGCCCAGTTTCTCATGCATAACATCCAGGAGTCTGAGTCTCATCTGGGTTGCAACCTGATCCACGTTGTAGTCCTGTACCTTGTAAGGAACATCGGTGTGAGTTACAAAGAAATGCGGCTTCTTGTTGCACTGGAGTACTTCGAAATGCTCGTAGCAGCGGTTCATGGCTGAGCAGGCATCTACTCCTGCGACAGCATCAAGGTACTCGTAACCTCCCTCGATTCCTCTCTCCAGAAGCGATCTGGCAAATTCACAGGTATAATTGGACATGTAATAAGTTGAAATGTCTATTGAACCTGTTCTTGGTGCGCGCATGCGGGTTGAAAAACAATTGTCAACGTTCAGCAATACTTCCGGCATATGATAGCAGGTATAGCCTATGGCGTACTGCCCCTCCGCCTGAGCTTCTCTGACCAGATCGTTGGCGGCGTCATCCAAAAGTTTTTCAAAGGTAATAAGATGTTTTAAATCCTGCACGGCTGCCTCCTTTCATTGCTTTTATAATATTTTTAAATTCTCAAGAGCGATCCTTGCGCCCTTTAATATTCCTGAATCTTCGGGGAGTTCAAAGACGTTTCTGCCTTCAATGTCATTTTCCGTCATGGCATCATCCTGGGGAATAACCGAAACGATCCTCACTCCTCCAAACTCTTCCTCTGTGATTCTCTCCGGAAGCGGGGCTCTGTTGACTACAAGACCTATCTCGTCATACATAACCAGTTCATCGGCTACGTTCCTGATGGTCTCGATTATGCGAAGGCCCTTCTGGCTCTGATCCGATACGCATACCAGATGTGTGACCTTCTCCAGTACTCTTCTGTTGATCTGCTCGATGCCCGCCTCGCCGTCTATTACAACGTAGTCGAAGTCATCAACCAGCATTTCGATAACCTTTTTAAGGTAAGTGTTGATAGCGCAGTAGCAGCCTGCCGCCTCCGGTCTTCCGATAGCCAGAAAAGCAAATCCGTTCTGCTCCTCCATGGCCTCATACAATCTGAACTTGGCTTCAGCCAGAATGTCCTGAGTATCTCTTAATTTACCGGTGACATCCTCTGCCACTCTCTTCCTGATCTGATCTAAAGTTTCATCGACATTGACCCCTAGAGCAACAGAAAGACCTACCGCCGGATCCGCATCAATTGCGAGGATCTTGGCGTCAGGTCTTTTTTCCGTAAGGAGTCTTACAAACGCAGCAGAAAGCGATGTCTTACCGACACCACCCTTGCCTGCAAGTGCAATGACTACCGTATTATTCGTCATATTATCTCCCTCAAAGAAAAATAGTTTCCCCATAGATAATAATAGTAAATTCGGGCAATTTTAACAAGATTAATTATGAAAATCTTTTAACAATAATTGATTTATGCTATAGTAATGAAGTATTCTTGTGAAAAAGTTGTCGAAAATGACCAAGAGTCATTTTTTAGTAAAGTTAGGGGGAATAATTTAATGAAAGATCTCGTGCACATCTTTGAGCTCGAGGACCTTTTGCAGGAAGCAAACAACGAGCTTGTCCGCAAGGCTAAAGCTGACGGGCTCCGTGCTTTGGGCTACACCTGTAGTTTCATGCCCGAAGTACTGTTGAACCTCCCGGGTTGCTTCTCTGTACGTCTTCGTGCACCGCGCAGCGGCTCTCCGGACATGGCTACTTACTACATGACCAACCGTACCTGTATGTACGGCCGATGCCTTCTTGAAAGGGCTTTGGAGGGCGGCTTCAACTTTCTGGATGCTCAGATGGCCACCGAAACCTGTACTGTAACCTGCAGGTTCCAGGAACATCTTCAGATGATGGACATCATCAAGAATCCGGATTTCTTCTGTGAATTCACAGACGTACCATTCAAGAAAAACGAAAACTCAATCGAACACTACCAGAGTCAGCTTCAGGACCACGTCCTCGACAAGCTCCATGAGCACTTTGGCATCGACATCAGTGACGAAGCCATCCTAAAGGCCATTGAAGAGCATAACGAGATCTGCAGACTCGTTCAGGAGATCGGCAGCTACAGGAAGCTGGAGGAGCCCACCATCACAGGATGGGAATTTGCCATTATCCAGCTCTGCACTCAGGTTTGTCCCAAGTATCTGATCGTGGACAAGCTCCGTGACATCGCCGAGCAGCTCAAGACACGTAAACCCGATGCCCAGAAGACATACCGCTGTAAGGTAGTTCTTGCAGGCTCCGAGTTGGACGATCCCGATTTCGTCAAGCTTATTGAGGAGTGCGGCGCCCTTGTGGTAGCTGACAGACACTGCTACGGCTCAATTCCGGGACGTAAGGAAATTGTGATCAAGGAAGGCGAGACACCTCTTAGAGCAATTGCCCGTCACTACCTCGAGCAGAGCCAGTGCCCTCGTTTCATGGACCAGCACATCATGAGAGCCAGAAAGCAATTCCTTGCCGATACCGCCAAGGAGTACAACGCTGACGGAATCATCATCACTCAGATGAAGTTCTGTGAGTACTGGAGCTACGAGAGGACCATCGATACACTGGTTATTCCAAGAGACTACGGATATCCTGTATGCTCGATCGAGAGAGAATATGTCAACAATGCTGTAGGCCAGCTCAGGACCAGATTCCAGGCTTACGTTGAGAGTATAGAACTCAAGAGACTTCAGAAGGGGGGCTCCATCTAATGGCGATAGGATTTAAAGACATCAAGGCAAAATACCGCGAGCTCTTCGTTGTGGAGAAGAGTCCGGAAGAAAAGAACAAACCCAAGGACATCAAAAAGATGGCCAAGGATTTCATCTACGGCAAGCCTCATGAGGAGAGACGCCTGGGTGATCTGTATGTTGGCAACACAGGTCTTTACAAGCACCGTGAGTGGCGTGGTGTCAAGGATACCATGTACTACTTCAACATGATCTGGCTTTACAACTACGCACACATGGTAACCGATATCATGAAGTACGGCGGCGGCCCCCAGGGAATCGTTGATTTTGCCAAGGGAACCATGAGATACCGCTGGATGGGACAGACTTACCTCACCGTTATGCACTGGTTTGACAGAGGTCTTGAAGGTACAAGAGGTGAGGCAATGAGAGCTTCCGCCTGGCACTACCGCGGAATGGTAAGCGAGACCATCAGACAGTTCATGAGAATGTTCGATGCGGACAAGAAGCTCCACGGCGGCGAGGCAAATGAGCTCTGGAAAAAGACAATTGCTCATAATGAAACTCTCAGCGGAAATATCTTCTACGGCTGGAGAGGTAAGCTCGACGACGTAGCTCTTGAGATGATCCCTTACTTTGTTTCAGTGCACGTTAACAGCCATACTGTTTTGAACTATATTGACGCAGCGCAGTCCATCGGACTTCCTTCCGATCCCTGCCCCATGTGTCAGGCCGAGTACGGACTGTTTGTCCTGGATGATTATCCCGACTACAGCCCTGTAATGCTCACAACCAATGAGGCCTGCGACGGATCTGTTGCAACCTCCGTTCTTCAGGACTGGTTCCTGAACAGACCTCTTTATGCAATGCCTCAGCCCATGAGATACGATGATCCTCTTGTTCAGAAGCACTGCCAGAAAGAGATTGAGGGCGCATGGAAATTCGTCGAAGAGAATTTCGGTATCAAGATGGATTGGGATCTTTATGTTAAGTACGCCCAGAGCTTTAACAAGCTCACCGAGTTTGAATGGGAGAAGTGGGATGTTGCAGCCAATACTTCCTACTACCCTATCACCGGTGTTGCCCAGGCTCTTTACAGAATCTACTACTCACAGGATGGCGACAGACCCATCTGGCATGAGATGGATGCACATGTAAAGCGCATCATGGACAAGTGCGTCAAGAACAAGATTGAGACATTCCCCAAGACCAGACACCGTGCAATCGCATGGAGCTGTGCACCTCTGTACTACTCTCACTGGTGTACCTGGGCTTACAACTGTTGGGGCATCAACTGCATCATAAACATGGATTCACTTATGTTCGACCAGTACCTTAGAACAGATACCTATGAGCACGCTCTTGAAGATCTGTCCTGGTTCAATGAAAAGGCTCCCATGCGTGCCATGGCAGTCGGCGGCCATAAGCATATTCTTTCCCTGTTTGATTACATGGAGAGATTCAACTGCGATATGGTTATCATGTATGACCAGCTTCAGTGCAAGGGAATGCAGGGTATCCACGGTGTATTCGAGGATGAGTTCCGTAAGCGTAACATCCACGCTATCTGGATCCCTCATGCTCTTCCCGATAAGAGAACTGTTTCCAGAGCAGAAATCCGTGATATCATTAATGACTATATGACCACAGTAATGAGAGAGGAGCCGCTTGATCCGTCACTGCTTGACTTTGATGACGGAAACAGCTGGTAATCGGGGGACAGTAATATGAGGAATATTATTAAATTTTTACTTAAACTCATCAGAATCGCACTCTTCATCTATGGAATTCTGTTCGCAGTGTTCTATTGGGATCTGGATGGAAAGTTCATGTATTACATTTGGGAGCCCTTCATGATCAAACGTTTTGACAACATGAAGCGTCCTGATGCAACAGGAACTCCTTATTCCATGAAGGAAAGCGTAGAGTAAATAACAAAAAGAAAAGGCTTGCCGGTACAGTTCCGGCAAGCCTTTTTCATTCCTCTCCGCGAATCCCATCAAAACTTTTTTGCATAAAGATTTTAAAACCCTACGCATAACACATTCCTCCTAGAATTGATATTGTAAATCATAATGTCTGCGCGCCGGACATTAAATGTTACAAGTCAGTTCATATTTTCCCCCGAAATAGAAACAAAAGAATATGTTGTTTTCTGAAAATTCAGTGTATAGATTAATTTTGCACATCTTTGTGCGACAATTACAATGGATATCATAACTTAAACGTTTTAGTTTGTAAAGATATTATTAAGAGTTTGTTAACAACCGTGTAAATTTATTGTCAAAATCGCAATAATTGCAAAGAAAATAGCAGAAATTGATAAGTGAATATTTCTGAGAATTGTTATGATGATGTTGCTCGAGCACAGTAAAATTGAATATTTGGAAAGGAGAAGGTATGAAAAAACGCTTAGCGGTGCTACTTTGTCTAATGCTGTTTGGGGGAACAGTCATTGGAAGCAGTATTACGGCGTCTGCGGCAAGTGTCGAACAGGGGACTTATGTCAAAAGTGACAACGAACACAATCCACTTGTAACGCAAAATTACGGCGCCGATCCCGGAGTCATGGTGTATAACGGAACAGTCTACATTTACGCCACCAACGACTCTCAGGAATTCGCAGGGAACAATGAGAATACCTATGGTAAGATCACAACCCTGAATTGTTATTCTTCTAAAGACATGGTCAATTGGACAGACCATGGTAGTTTTAACATTGCCGGAAGTAACGGTGCTGCAAGATGGGCCTCTAATTCCTGGGCACCTTGCATCACCAGTAAGAAGATCAACGGCAAAGACAAATTCTTTCTCTATTTTGCTAACAACGCCAGCGGTATCGGCGTGTTAACTGCTGATTCACCAACCGGTCCCTGGACCGATCCTATCGGAAGAGCTCTTGTAACCGGGCGCACAGCAGGTTGCAGCGGTGTAACCTGGATGTTTGATCCCGCAGTTCTTGTAGATAGCGATGGAACAGGTTATCTATATTTTGGAGGTGGTATACCCGGCACCCAATATGCTCATCCCAATACAGCCCGAGTTATCAAGCTTGGCTCAGATATGATCAGCACTGTTGGATCCGCCGTAACGATTGATGCTCCTTATCTTTTTGAAGATTCAGGCATCAACAAGATCGGTAACACCTACTTCTACTCATATTGTTCAAACTGGAACTGCAGTCAGGGCTTTAGCAATGCAGCCATTGAATATATGACGAGTTCAAGCCCTATGGGCCCCTTCACCTACGCAGGTGAGATCATGAAGAATCCCGGGGTATTTTTCTCAGGTTCTACAGGAAACAATCACCACAGTATTTTTGAATTTAACGGCAGCTATTACATGGCTTACCACACCAGAAGTGTTGAGTCCAAAGTGATAGGCAGAAGCCTTGGTTACAGGACAACCCAGATTGACAAGATCAACGTATCAGGCAACAGAATAAGTGCTCTGACACCTACCATGTCCGGTGTGTCACAGACCTCTTACGTTGATCCTTATCAGACAGTTCAGGCTGAGACTATCTTTACTCAGGCCGGTGTTAATGTCTCCGGATCAGGAAACGGCAACGCTGTTGTCACCAATATCCAGCAGGGCGATTACACCAAGGTCAAAGGCGTAAACTTCAGTCAGGGACTCAAAACTATTACTATTTCCGTAAGAAGCGGCTCTGACACTTCAGTTGAAGTCAGAGAATACTCACCAAACGGAAAGGTTCTGGGCACAGTAGCTGTATCCAACACAGCAGGCCAGTATAAAGAGTTCACCGGAAACATGTCATCCACCTCCGGCGTAAAAGATATCTGCTTTGTATTCAAGGGATCTCTTGATTTTGATTACTGGGTAGCCAATAAGAACGGATCTACACAGACCGAACCCACACCTCAACCCGTAGTCGAGGAAAAAGAGACAGCGCATATTGAAGATGGCTGGTATTACATCAAGAACACTCTTTCACAGAAGTACCTTTCAGTTGAAGGAAATTCAGCTTCCGGATGGCAGAATGTATGCATTACAACAGGTACCGGTGTTGATGGACAGAAGTGGTATGTAACCAATACTTCAGACGGATATATCACTCTTACCACCAAGCTGGGAAGCTACAGCCTCGATGTTTCCTATGGTGAAAATGAGGACGGTACAAACATCGGTATTTACAGCTCCTACAACGGAGATGCTCAGAAATTTGTAGTTAAGGAAACAGGAACAAGCGGTGTATACACCATCGCAACCAAGTGCTCAAACGGCACCAAGTCACTTGATGTATACGAGAAAAAGACAGCTGACAACACCAATGTTGTTCAGTGGAGCACCAATCAGGGAACCAATCAGCAGTGGGTATTTGAAAAGGTTGACCAGGGCCAGACAGAGCAGCCTGAACCTACTCCTGAGCCTGAGCCTACTCCCGAGCCCGAGCCCACTCCTGAACCGGAGCCTACTCCCGAGCCCGAACCCACTCCTGAGCCCACTCCCGAGCCCACACCTGTGGTTACTACCGGACTTGAAGCCAGCTACGTTATAAACAGTTGGGGAACCGGATATACCGTAGGCTTCAAGATTGCCAACAACACAGGTAGCACAGTAAACGGTTGGACACTTAAAGTTCCTGCCGACCAGCTCAGTATCGATTCCTCCTGGAACATAAATGTTGACACACAGGACGGATATTACGTGATCACTCCTGTTGACTGGAACAAAACCATCCAGAACCTGCAGGAAGTTGAATTTGGCTGTATGGGCAGCGGACATATCGGAAACACTCTGACACTTGAAATCAACTAACTAAACGGGGAAAAAGTATGAAAAAAAATCATATAAACATGCAGAGCATTATTTCAAAGCTCATGGTCCTTATCATGCTTGTTTGTGCAATCGGACTGTCAGTAAAGATCGATGCTTTTGCAGCAGATAATACGCTTTTAAATACTTACGGATATACTTACGGATACTCAGGAACATGCATAAACCTTTATCAGCTTCGTGATGCCAATCAGCTGAACATTCTTAAGCAGCAGTACAACAGCATCACCCTTGAAAATGAGATGAAGCCGGATGCTCTTCTTGGAGGCAGCGCAAGACTCATAACTGTCAGCGAAGCCAAGAACAGAGGCTACTACATTCCCGATAACTACAAGGAGTCCTATGTTCCTCAGATCAACTTCAACACCGTTGACGAAGTTATGAAGATCTGCTACCAGAACGGTCTTAAGATGAGAGCTCACACTCTTGTATGGCACTCACAGACTCCTTCATGGTTCTTCAGAAACGGATATTCAGGAAACAACGGATTTGTAAATTCTTCAACCATGGATGCCCGTCTTGAGATGTATGTTAAGACAGTTATGAATCACGTTTATACCAGCAGCTACGGCAGCGTGGTATATGCATGGGACGTAGCCAATGAAGTGCTTCATGCCAACAACTCAGGTTGGGAAGCTGTTTACGGAAACAACAGAACCAATGCCACATACGTTAAGAAAGCTTTCAACTATGCTTACGATTGCCTTGAGTACTTCAAGCTTACAGATTCCGTAAAGCTCTTCTATAACGACTACAACACCTATATGGAAGTTAACAACGTAATTACTCTTGTTAACTATATCAACCAGGGCAAGAAGGTTTGCGCCGGCGTCGGAATGCAGTCTCACCTGGGCACAAACTTCCCTTCAACAGATTACTACCTCACCGCTCTTAACTCTTTCATCAGGGCAGGCTTCGAGGTTCAGATCACAGAGCTTGATATCACCAACAAGGGTGAGTCAGACATGGCCAACTACGCTTACACACTCTTCAAGGGCATCAACAATGCCAAGAAGAACGGCGGCAAGATCACAGGTATCACATGGTGGGGACTTTCAGATCAGACCACATGGATCAGCAATTCTGCTCCTCTTCTGTTCTCAAGACCCGGCACTCCCAAGCAGGCTTATGGCAAAGTAATTCAGGCTTACACAGAAGTATTCGGACAGGGCGGCAGTACAACACCTACACCTACTCCCACTCCTACTCCACAGCCTGAACAGCCCACAGGAAATCAGAACGCAACAGCACATATCGATGACGGTTGGTACTACATCAAGAACACTCTGTCTCAGAAATATCTCTCAGTCGAAGGCAACTCCGCTTCAGGCTGGAAGAACGTTTGCATCACAACAGGAACAGGCGTTGACGGACAGAAATGGTATGTAAGCAACACTTCAGACGGTTACATCATACTTACCACCAAGCTTGGCTCATACAGCCTTGATGTTTCCTACGGCGAAAATGAGGACGGAACCAACGTAGGTATCTACAGCAGCTATGACGGAGATCCTCAGAAGTTTGTAGTTAAGGAAACCGGAACAAGCGGTGTTTACACCATCGGAACCAAGTGCTCCAACACAACCAAGTACCTTGATGTCTATGAAAAGAAGACAGCTGACAACACCAACGTATGCCAGTGGACTTACAACGGCGGAACAAATCAGCAGTGGGTATTTGAGAAGGTTGATCAGGGTCAGGAAGTTCAGCCCACTCCCGAGCCTACTCCTGAGCCCGAGCCTACTCCCGAGCCTGAGCCTACACCTACTCCCGAGCCCACTCCTGTTGTTACCACCGGTCTTGAGGCTTCAGCAGTCATCAACAGCTGGGGAACAGGATATACAGTAAGCTTTAAGGTTGCCAACAACACCGGCAGCAAGGTTAACGGATGGACTCTTAAGGTTCCCACAACAGAGCTCAGCATTGATTCCTCCTGGAATGTAAATGTTGATACAAAAGACGGTTACTACGTTATCACTCCCGTTGACTGGAACAGATCCATCGAAAACGGCCAGACTGTTGAGTTTGGCTGCATCGGAAGCGGATCCATCGGAAATTCCCTTTCACTTACAGTTGAATGAGGCATAATCCAATAAAAAAGCTTGCCGCTGTGTAACCCATAGCGGCAAGCTTCTTTTATTCTTATTCAGCAATCAATCTTGATCACAGCGCCGGTTAAATCGGCAAATGTCAGGCGACCTTTAAAGGTCTTCTTCTCTCCCATAAGATCCGTAAGGATAACATTCTCACCATCAATGTTGATGGCGGAAACATATTCCATCAGTACTTCATCGGGATTGGAATCTCTGTACGCTGTTGACAGGCACATAATCTACCTCCTTAGCTGTTCCCCTTAAGGAGCTTCAGGGCTTCTCCCAGGGCTTCATTTCCCTGAGCAAAAAAGCCTGCTGCCTCTGTTACCTTGCCGGCTGCATCCTCATGTCCCAGGCTCTTGAGCTTGTCAGCAAGCTTGGGAAGCTCATCGGCATGAGCCAGGTTGTGCTTGCAGGTATAGTCCAGAAGAGCTACCACCTGCTCCTTATTCTCGGGCGTCTCGTGATGATGATGATGCCCATGCTCGTGGTCCTCATGCTCGTGATCATGGGTGTGCTCATGACTCTCACCGGCATCGTGGCTGTGCTCATGAGAATGTGTGTAGCTGTGAGTATGCTCATGTGAATGCTCTTGTCCATCATGCTCATGCTCATGAGTGTGTGTGTAAGTGTGCTCGTGTTCGTGTTCGTGCTCGCTCATTGTTGTGACTCCCCCACTTTTTGAATTATTCGACAGAATTTATCAAATCCAGAATAGCCTTCTTGATATCTGCGTTAACCTTGAGCGCATCCTCCCTGCTCTTCTGGTTTGAGTAAAAGTAAAACTTGATCTTGGGCTCTGTTCCGCTGGGTCTGATAGCAAACCAGGAACCGTTGTCAAGGAACAGTCTCAGGGCATTCTGAGGAGGAATATCCTCATAGCCGTTAATATAGTCGATAACCTTATCAACCTTGGCCCCCGCAACCTCGGTAGGAAGGTTCTCTCTGAACCACTTCATCATGCGCTGAATGCGCTGTGCTCCGGGAATACCCTCAAGAACGATGTTGGGTTCATCTTCGGCAAAGAATCCATATTTAGCATAGATCTCATTGAGTACATCCCAAAGAGTCTTGCCCTGCTTGCGGTAGTAAGCTGCTGCCTCTGCAACCAGCATTCCTGCTGAGATTCCGTCCTTGTCTCTGATATCCTCACAAACAGCGTATCCCACAGACTCCTCGTAACCAAAGAGATACTGATAGCCGTTCTCGTGAAGGTAAGGGATCTTACCGCAGATATTCTTAAAGCCTGTCAGAGTCTCGAACATCTCAACTCCGTAAGCCTTAGCGATTATTGTTGAAAGTGTTGAAGTAACGATGGACTTAACCATTGCTCCCTTAGCAGGCAGTGTTCCTGCGCTCTTATGTCCCTCAAGAACATAATTAACAAGAAGGTAACCTGTCTGGTTTCCGTTAAGGGGAACATAATTACCGTTGTCATCTCTGATCTCGATGGCAAATCTGTCGGAATCGGGATCTGTAGCCATCAAAAGCTCTGCGCCAAATTCTCTTCCGTACTTCTCTGAAAGAGCAAATGCCTTGGGATCCTCAGGATTGGGATATCCGACAGTTGTGAAATCAGGATCGGGATTCTCCTGCTCGGGAACGATCTTCCAATTTGTGAATCCCCTGTCTGTGAGCATCTGTCTGAAGGGAATTGATCCGCATCCGTTAAGTGGTGTGTATACAAGCGGAATAGAAAGATCAAGGTCATCGCCCTCGTGAATAGCAAGAGACTCGATTTTATCAAGGTACTCTCTGTCATACTCTTCGCCCAGAACTATGATCTTGCCGGCCTTTACACCCTCTGCATAATCGGACTTTTTGATTCCTGTCCAGATATCTACTGCATTGATGCACTCTGTCATTCCGTCTGCAACCTCTGCAGAAACCTGACATCCGTCATCCCAATATGCCTTGTATCCGTTGTAATCCTTGGGGTTATGTGAAGCTGTAATGTTGATACCCGAAACCGTGTGAAGTCTTCTGATCATGAAAGCCAGCTCCGGTGTGGGGCGAAGGCTCGGGAAGGTATAAACCTTAATCCCGTTGGCGGCAAAGATTCCTGCTGCCAGCTCAGAAAACTCTCTTGAAAAATGTCTGGGATCGTGCGCAATAACAACACCGGCATCCATAGCTGCCTGTCCCTTGGATACGATATAGTCAGCAACACCCTGGGTTGCTTTTCCTACTGTAAAGAAATTCATGCGGTTCGTTCCGGCGCCAACCTTGCCGCGAAGTCCCGCTGTTCCGAAAGAAAGATCCTGATAAAATCTCTCCTCTTTATCCTTTTCATCATTTTCAATGGCCTTAAGTTCGGCCTTTAAAGGATCACTGTCGTCAAGTTTTGAAAGCCATTCCTGATATCTTTCCTGGTAACCCATTAAAATACCTCCTTTAAATGCAGCATCAGCCACATGTATTGCTAGTTAACATATATATTTTCCCCTATTGGGAGCGCATTTGCAACCCCCTTGGGGGTTCTTGCATTTTTAGCTGTTTTTCCTGCCTGCTCATACTCCAGTGCAGTTAAAATCCGGAATAAAGCTCTCGCTTGCCGTATCTCCCGTCTGCACAAAAGCGTTGATCACTCCAAGATTTTGGGCGTATTCCACAAGGCTGTTGTACTCTGCCTCCGTGACCTTTCTGTTTATCTCCGGATGACCCTCTAACCCCGTCCCCGGGGTGTATTGATTCATGAGGCTCAAGTAGATGCTATCGCCGTAGGTTTCATACAGATACTTCACGATAAGCTTTGCCTGGATCACCATACCCGGCATAAGCAGATGCCTCACAATGACGCCCCTTTGTATAATCTGACCTCCCGCCTCGTACACGCTCTCCGGCCTTTCATAAAGCGGATTGCCGTCAAAGCTCTTTTCTTCAGTAAACTCGAACCGGGGCTGCTGCCTCACCATTTCTGCGATAGCAGCTTTGGCAGCCTCCACATAGCCGGGAGCATTGCTGTATCTGACGGCATCCTCCTCCCGAATATATTTAAAATCCGGAAGATAAATATCTATAAGTCCATCCAGGCTTTTAACGGTCTCAAGATTCAGATAAGAGGAAGTGTTAAACAGGAACGGAATCCCGATTCCTCTCCCCTTTGCCCTGTTTATGGCCTCGGCAATTGTAGGGATAAACATATCACCCGTCACCAGGTTTATGTTGTTGGCGCCTTGATCCTCCAGTTCAAAAAAGATATCCGTAAGCCTCTCTGCAGTGATCAGCTTTCCGACCTCGCCTCGGCTTATCCGCCTGTTCTGGCAGAAGACACAGCCCATATTACAACCGGAGAAAAAAACGGTTCCCGAGCCGGAAGTACCTGAAATACAGGGCTCCTCCCACATATGGAGAGCAGCCCTGGCAACATGTAACGTATTAAGTTCCCTGCAGTAGCCCTTTGTGATTCTTCGGTCCACGCCGCAGTTTCTTGGGCAGAGCCTGCAGGATTGGTAATCTTTCTCGTCAGGTCTCATACCACTATATTGTACCAATTTTACGACGCTCTAACAAACTGCGCTGAATAGAGCTCGTAGTAAGCTCCCTTCTTGGCCATGAGACTCTCATGATCTCCCCACTCCAGAATTCCGCCGTCATCAATTACAAATATCTTGTCTGCATTCTTGATGGTGGAAAGCCTGTGGGCAACCACAAAGGAAGTTCTCTTTTTAAGAAGCTCTTCAATCCCCTGTTGTACCAGAATCTCTGTCTTAGTATCAATGCTGGCCGTGGCTTCGTCCAGGATCAGAATCTTGGGATCCGTCAAAAGAGTTCTCGCAAAAGCCACCAGCTGTCTCTGGCCGTTGGAAAGCCCGCCGCCTCTCTCTGTTATCACGGTATCATATCCATCCTCCATCTTCATGATGAAGTCGTGGGCGTGTACCGCCTTGGAAACGGAGATCATCTCTTCATCAGTGGCATCCGGCCTTCCGTACTTGATGTTATCCCTGATAGTTCCTGAAAACAGGTAGTTATCCTGCGTCATGATACCCAGCTGATTTCTGAGTGACTGTATTGTAACCTCGCTGATATCATATCCATCCACCAGTACTCTTCCGCTCTTGGTGTTATAGAAGCGGCTTATAAGACTTACAATTGTTGTCTTGCCTGCTCCGGTGGGACCCACAAGTGCTATTGTCTCGCCCTTTTTGGCCTTGAAGCTCACATCGTGGAGTATGTCTACATCCGGCTCATCGGGATATGAAAATGTCACATGATCAAACTCCACATTTCCCTTGATCTCGGGAATATCGATAGCTTTTTTGCCGTCCCTGACCAGGGGCTCCATATCCATGATCTCATATACTCTCTCTGCAGATGACAGATTGGTAATGAGCTTGTTGTAATAGTTGGCCAGATTCCTTATGGGGCCGAAAAACATTCCCAGATAAAGAACGAAAGCCGACAGAGTACCTATGGATTCCTGGGTTACTCCCAGCTTTGTGACCGCCAGATAATAAAGGGTTGCAGTTCCAAGTCCCCCTGCAATTTCAATCGTGGGGCTATAAATATCCGCTATCACAACCGCTGATCTGAAAGCCTTTATCACCTCGTCTACCAGCCCATTGAATTCCCTGGAAGACTCTTCCTGAGCATTGAAGCTCTGGATAACGGACACGCCCTCAATCCCCTCATGGATAAAGGCCGTCATGTTGGAGTCTTTCTTTTTCAGCTTTTGCCATCTCTTATGTGCCAGGATCTCACAGAAATACAGTCCCAGCATGATGATGGGGATCGCAACCGCTGCCGATAGTGACAACACTCTGCTCTTTACCACCATTATCACCATTATCACTACAAGGCTGATGGCCTCCGGTGCAAGGGTGGTAACGGTACTTGCAAGAACATCCTTAAGAGCATTGACGTCACCGGTAACTCTGGCCAATATCTTTCCTGATGGTCTCTGGTCAAAAAAGTCTACTCCCAGCTCCTGAATGTGGACATAGAGCCTTCTCCTGATATTCATTATCATATCGTTGGAGATAGTTGCCATGATCCTTCTCCAGATTCTGGTGGCTGCGTAGTTTACAAGGGCCAGCACCGCCATGATGCCGGTCATTATAAAAAGGCCCCTTACATTTGAATCTACTATTTCATCATTTATTATTTTTTCTATCAGAAGAGGATATGTGGTGGTGATAGCCACTGTTACCAGGATCAGCAGCGTTACAATCACTATCTTTCCCTTATATTCCAGGAGGTTTTTAAGAAGCCTTCTAAGAACATCCAGCTTCAGACTCTCCTTTAAGTCTTCATCCTCTCTGGTGCTGTTTATTGCCATATAGTCTGCACCTCCTTATTCGCACGCAGCAAGCGCGTTTCTGTAGTCACCGTACTGAGCTTCATAAGTGCTGTAATACAATCCGCGCTTACTTATGAGCTCTGCGTGAGTTCCTCTCTCCGCAACCTTGCCGTTTTCCAAAACTATGATCTCATCGGCATCCTTCACGGAAGAAATACGGTGACCGATGATGATCTTACTCATATTATTCTTATTCAGAAGCTCTTTCTGGATTGCAGCTTCTGTCTCCATATCAAGCGCAGATGTGGAGTCATCAAGAATCAGCAGGCTGGCTTTTTTAGCCAAAGCTCTGGCGATGGACAGTCTCTGTTTCTGTCCGCCGGAAAGGCCGATTCCCCTCTCTCCGATCACTGCATCATAGCTGTCGGTAATCTTCTCGACAAACTCCTTGGCATGAGCGCTTTTTATGGCATCCCTGACGGTTAACTCATCCATTGTCTCCTTAAATCCAAGCCTTACGTTCTCGGTGATCGTATCGGAGAAAAGAAATACGTCCTGCGTAACTACCGAGGAGAAGGCCCTTACATCACTTAGCGGCATCTTTCGGATGTCTTTTCCCTCGATTCGGATGGTTCCCTTGGAAGCGTCATAGAATCTCTCAATAAGATTGACTATGGTGCTTTTGCCGGCTCCTGTCGCTCCCATGATGCCCAAGGTCTTTCCCTTTCCAATGGTAAAGCTGACATTCTTAAGGATCCTCTTTCCATTAACATCAAAGCTGACGTTCTCAAAAGAGATTTCGCCGGAGCTGTCGCCCTCAGCCTCTGTTTCTTCTTCCAAAGGATCTGTTATGGAAGGCCTGGTATTCATAACCTTTGAGATCTTCTTATATCCGGCCAGGCCCTGGGAAACCAGTGACAGCATCCATCCCAGGTTTTCAATTGGCCATACCACTGCTATGGAGTAGGAAACGAAGGCCACCAGTGTTCCGTAGGTTATGTGGCCCTTTATTACTGAATAGCCGCCGATTGCTACCACCAGAACCTGCATGAGCTTTGGGATAAGCCCGATAAGCGGATCGCTGTCTGCAAGATCTGATGCAAACTGCTTGTTGGCATTGCCATAGGCCTCGTTCTTTTCATCAAATTTCTTCATTTCCTGGCCTTCGGCCGAAAAGGCCTTAACGGTCCTTACTCCGGATATATTTTCTTCTACCACTTTGGTAAGTGCTGCATTTCTCTCACTGATCTCGTCGTAGTCCTTACCCAGCTTCTTTTCCAGATGAAGTGCCACGTATGCCAGCGGCGGCATGAAAATCAGCGGCACAATGCTGAGTTTCCAGTTAAGTCTCAGCATTGCGATGACAACAGCAATAAAGTAAACTGTAGCCTCTGTAAGAAGCATTCCCACGAATCCCGTAAGATCCCATACTGAGCCGGCATCATCCTTAACTCTAGCCATAAGCTCACCGGTGTTGTTCTTGTCAAAAAATCCCTTGTTGAGGGAAAAGATGTGCTTCATCATGTCTTTTCTAAGGCCTGAAGCCACACGGCATCCTGACATGTCACACAAAAACTCTTTTACAAACTGAAAAAAAGCTCTTCCCAGGCCTGCTGCCACAAAGAGAATTATGTCTCTTCTGAAGATATCCATGTTCCTTCCCACGATCACGTCATCCACCATGGAAAGTGTGACAAGGGGCAGCATAACATCTATGGCAGTGCTGCATATAAGGGAGATTCCGCCTATAAGATATCTCCACCAGTTTTTCACTAAATACTTTTTCATAAAGATCACCCCTCTTCCGGCAATTCCTTGCCGGGCTGCGTTTTGCTCAAAAAAATACGGTAGGGCCCGAAGACTCTACCGCCATAGTATTACGCAATTACATAAAAATAGCGTGGTCTCCGGTGCGGATACCACGCCAAAAATATGCCAATATTATTCAGCAAACTCCAGCGAGGCAACCACAATTACCTTGTTCATCTCATCATAATGTCTAGTCTTGATCATTGCGTTTACCTCCTTTCGTAGTTTTTGTTTCGCTAGTATTTAAATTATTCTAATCACCGGTCTTTGTCAATACAAATGTGTAAATAATCTAAAAATTCTCACAATAAAGGCTACTGTTATTCTTTCTTTTTTCTTCTGTCCTCGTGATTCTGGTAAAAAGCTCTTTTGTCACCGTACATTACGGTATCGGCCCGCTTAAACACATCGATATAGCGGCTGTCCCTTTCTCTGTCGTAAATGGCAGATCCCATTGATACCGATATCTCCACGGAGTCTGTGTTCAAAACAGTTTCTTTTTCATTTAATTCCCTGAGAAGTCCTCTGAGTGCCTCCATATTATCTTTCTGGTCCACTCCTGCCAGAATAGCAGCGAACTCATCTCCGCCGATCCTGTATACCTTCTCAGGCGGAAATACTTTCTTCATAGCCTTGGAAATCTCTCTTATAATGCGATCTCCCTGCTCATGACCATAGTCGTCGTTTATGTTCTTCAATTGGTTTATATCAAGGACCACCACCGAGAAGTTGGCCTTTCCCTCATCAATTCTGCCATCCTGCTTTTCTACCGCATCGTCATAGGCATCTCTGTTCTTTAAACCGGTAAGACTATCATAATAGGCTCTTGACCGGATGTACTGTATCCTTTCCTTGAGCTTGTTCTGCATTGCGCGGATCTCATCTCCGATGACGGCAATTTCATCCCGGGCAAGAGTAGGCTCCTCCCGGATCATCTCGTTATCCTCTTTCTCTATCTCAGCTTCCGGGGTTATCTCATGGACAAGGTCTTCAATTCCGTTGGACAACTCGCCCATCTCCATTGAAAGCCTTACAAACCTTCCGTGATAACGATTTGCTGTCAAAAGAGTCAGTAATAGGCCGAAGAAAATCGAGGCGCCAATGATAATAGCCGTTGTCCAAACCAGCTGATGAATTTTGTCCTCATACCAGTCGGCATCGAAATCAACCGCCACAATACCTGCCACTTCGCCCTTGGAATTAAATACAGGTGAATATGAACTGTAAAACCTGCCCCACGCATCCTCGTAGGCCCTATCATCAACGGAGGCAATGCCTGTGCTGGCATTATGAAGCGCCGGGGTGAACACGATAGGAGCGCCAAACTCTCCGGGATCCTCAACGGTAGGGTCAATGGTAAATACAAAGTTGTCATTTCCCATATCCCTTACGCAGTAGATATATTCCAGTTCGATGTTTTCCTGGAAATATGTAAGAGTCTTAAGTATAGTCTGAAACTCAGGCGTATCAACATCTTCGGCCTGAACGGCCTCCAGATCGTCGCCGTTTATCATGGCGGCTGCAGTGTTGGAAACATCCAGCATTCGCTCCCTTATCAGAGCCGTCATGGCATGGGAAGACTGCTCGGTCAAAAGAAAACCAAGAATAGCGCTGAGCATAATAAGACCAACGCTGGCCACAAGCAGATATTTACTTGTACGGCTAATATCTTTTATCCGCATCTAACCCGTTCCTCTGCCATAAAAAAGTGATATGTTCCCAGTCTGGTAAATATTATATCACTAATTTTAATACGTTTTTATACTCATTTTATCCTCAAATCTAAACATTCTCTAAAAGTTTTTCATTTTTCAAACGCTTGTCCTTGGGCTATTGTACAATACAATCAGGTAAGTTTAGCTAACTCACAAAAATAGGGAAAAATATGTCAAACTCAAGCTTCGCGGAATATAAAAAACGAATAGCAAAAGTCACGGATTTCCCCTCATTTCTGAGCGAAAACAGGCGACTGGTAAACACCTACATGAACAAAATCCTGTGGATCTGCATTTTGTGTGGGCCGGCCATCGCATTAGGGATCAAATTCGGCGTATTTACATCCGCCACGTACCTCACCTGCATTATTATATCCGTGGCAATGCTGATAGCGGCATTATTTCATAAACTGATCATCATGAAGTGGCCATATTCCAAACATGTGGCGCAGATTACGCTCATAACTCTTGAGCTTCTTTTGATGTTCATGGTCTATAACCAGATACAAATAAGACTCACATGGTTTTTTGTACCGCTTCTGAGCTTTCTGTTCTGTGAAGTAAAACCCTTTTTAACCGCGGTCATCACCAACTATATAGCACTTTTTATCGCAAACTGGATTGCTTCGCCTTACTATTCCGGCATCAATTCAGTCTTCAAGACGCCTCAGGAATACTTCCTTAATACCATTTTGGGCTACACCATTGAGACTCTGGTCATGCTCTCGGCAATGTTGGTCCTTATAAAAATCCTTGAGTGCTATTTTTCAGATCTTTTGGAAAAAAATAAATATGCGCAGAGTACCTCCGAGCGCTTATCAAGCCAGATGAATATCCTGTTCTCCATGGCTGAAATTTACGATCACGTGAATGTTATTGATCTTAAAACTATGACGGAAACTTCGCTTCATGAGCAGAATTACCATGTTCATTCATTGGATATGGAACAGCATTCCCACACTAAGATGGTTCACGAAATAAAAATGGAGGTATCTGAGGAACACCTCGAAAGATTCCTTGAATTTACCAATATAAGAACTTTGCCCCAGAGGCTTACAGGGAAAAGATTTATCGTAGACGAGTTCACCAATACCAATACAGGATGGTTCAGGGCGCAGTACATCAGCGCAGAGGCTGATGATAACGGCGTTCCTGTGGTAGTTGTCTTTACAGTACAGAACATAAACATGGATAAGCGCCGCGAAGAGGCTCTTGTGAGAATATCCCTGACAGATGAACTCACTCAGCTTTTCAACAGGCGAAGCCTTGATTCAGACCTCATGAAATATAAGGATTCACCCATGGAAAGCAATCTGGTCATTGCTTCCATTGATATCAACAGACTAAAGGCCACAAATGACAGCCTTGGCCACGCCGCAGGAGATGAGCTTATCCGTGCCACCGCGGAATGCCTTACCACAGCAATAGGATCTGCCGGAAAGGTCTACAGGACGGGCGGAGATGAGTTTACAGCTGTGATCCACTCAAACGATGTACCCAAAATCGAAAAGGCGATTGCCGATGAGATCAAAGCCTGGCGTGGTATCTACAGCAGTAATCTCACTATTTCCATTGGCTTTGCATCACACAAGGATTATCCTGATGCATCGGTGGATGAATTAAAGAAGATAGCAGATAAAATCATGTATGAGCGAAAGACCGAGTTCTATCGCAAGAATGGCTTCGAAAGGCGAAGACAGTAATTATATCCCGGAAAAAATAAAGCCCTTCACAGTATCAATTACTGTGAAGGGTTTCTTTTGACTGATCAACCTTCAATCTGAATCTGGCATGAGCGCATTGTCTCAATTGCAGCCTTGTGCTTGTCAGGTGTAACGCCTGCGCAGCAGCTCTCATCAACCGAGATCTTAACTTCGGGCATATAAGCCTTCAGCAAAAGAGCATTTGAAACAACGCAGATGTCTGTGCAAAGGCCTACAAGCTCAACCTCGATCTCTTCCCGGCCGGCTATTTCTCTGATCCTGTCGGCAAGCTCTGTGGATCCAAAGGTGGGTTTGTCTATGATAGTGGCATCCTTTAAGAGTTCAGCAATCCTGCTCTCAATCTCCCATCCCGGTGTACCCTTGATACAATGCTCAACGGGAAGGTACTTGCCCTCCTGAGTCTGCATATATTCAGGCTTGTGGGTATCTCTGGTGGCAAAGATATCCTTGGGATCATAGGACTTGATCTTGTTGATAACATTAGGAACTATCTCTACCGCTTCCTTGGTGCCAAGAGCTGCATCAATGAAGTCGTTCTGCATATCTACTACAACCAATAACTTTCTCATATCTAATCCTCCTGTAAGAGCCTTTTCTTTACATATCAGATAATACTATAGGTGTTATCTGCATTAAGCGCAAGTTCAAGATCAGCTCTTTTTGTCTTCTCAAGGCAGAGTCTGACATTTCGCATATCACTGAAATCCACAAACTCCCGTGCCCTTTCTCTGGTATTGCCGCTCTTTTCCTTGCGGTCTGTAAGGCGCTCTCTAAGCATTTCGACATCGGCTCTTATTGAGATGGTATAATCCGCCATGGATGAAAGTTCTCTCCACCCCGGTTCATCCAGCAGAAGGTAATTGCCCTCCAAGAGCAAAATGTCCGCATCAATGTTAATGGCATCCTCCACAGGATTGTGAAGATGTCTGTCATAGGTTGGCCATGTGGCCAGGCTCCCATCCCTAACACCCGCAATGCTCTCCCTTAGTTTCTCAAGATCAAAGGTGATGGGGCAGCCTTTTACCTCGACCATGGGGATTTCTTGTCCATCCACCATGGTGGTGTGGGTCTGAAGGTATTCCTGCCTCCTGTGAAAGCCGTCCATTCCTATGGCTTGGACCTTGTACTGTGGTATCACATCCCCTGAAAGTGTCTCAAGGAAGCTCACAAGGGTACTCTTCCCTGCACCGGGAGGCGCAGCCAGCATCACCAGGAGCCTGGATTTCTTTTGCCTCCTGAGGTCTGAGAGCCGCACCAGCAAGGGCCTAAAGATATTGTCGATGTTCTCGCTGCTAAAGCGGGCATCTACATCTATTCCGTTAATGTTTATGTTGTAATCCATTTCCTTATTATCCGTAAATCCTGCCATAATATACGCCATCATTCTTACCAAATACTCCGGAGGGGCACTTATATTTCGTCTGTCGCAAGACTCCCATCGCCGTAAACGCTGTGATCTGACCTATAAACAACTATCAATCTTATAGATAAAAGTATTAACGCAACTCCAAATATTGCATAAGTTCTGATCCAGGTTGCCGCACCTACCCGGGGCTGCACAAGATTTATGTCATCTGTATAGTATAGTACTATTGAATCACCATCATGCTCAGCTCCCATTCCTGTTATATTGTAGGAATGATAGTGGTTATCATCATCCGTAAAAGTAGCAATTTCTCTGCCTTTTTCAGAAGAATATTTTGCAACTACACTATTAGCGCCTTTAATACTTTTGTACTCAGAATACTGCATTCTAACAGTATAAGCTAAGATAAGAAAGCAAATCACCCACAACACCCACCATACTGTTGCCGCATATCGCCTTGCATTCCTTTTTGCTTCCTTTTCTGTATGAACCTCCCGATATCTACCCATTTTGTAAACCCCATTTCTCTAAATTTTTATTTCTTGATAACAAGCATATCATTCTATCATTATTTCTTCAGTACGAAAAGAATGGATATTCAGGTCAGTATCCCAAGACATCATGGCTGCCGGATGAAACGATTTTGGATAAATACGAGCTGAATGGTGGTTAAAATATCCATTGTTCAGCTCGTTTTGACTATATATAATTCCGTGAATTTCATCAAGCGTTATGTTTAGAATGAATGCATATTATATTCCGATATAAACGACTAGCAAGATTTACTGCCTATATCATGGACATCCCCAATAGAAGCAGTGTTTTTATTACTAGTCATTCTGCCACTATTCAGCGCTCAGCTAATATAGGCATTGCAATTATCAATAGCGGTTCTGCCCATAT